>Ga0310813_10000242_pt1 | contig 39386 bp, 45 predicted proteins | sample YN3metagenome_FD_203086 | JGI IMG/M metagenome (GOLD analysis project Ga0310813, IMG submission 203086) | Soil microbial communities from experimental microcosm in Duke University, North Carolina, United States - YN3 | ecosystem: Engineered > Artificial ecosystem > Soil microcosm > Unclassified...
GGGTGCATGAAGTTCTGGGGGCACGGGATGATCCGAGCCCGCATCTTGAGCACCTGGTCGCGGTTCCATTTGACGAGCGAGCCCGGGCACTCCACTTGGAAGAACCCTGGAGCCTTCTCGCTCCGCTCCCGCTCGATGAACAGGTAGCACCGTAGCCCCACCAGCTCGCGTGAGTTGCGATACGGGTAATTGCCGCGGCTGAAACCCAGCGTGTTCGCGACTAGCCGCACCACCGGCGGCTTGAAGAATTGCGTAATCCGCATCCCGGCCGGTGTGCCGGCGATAATGCGGAACGTGTAATCGACGCCGCGCTGATCGCGATAGTTCTTCGTGAGCATCGCCCGCAGGACCTGGGCCGGCACCCACTCATCCGATCGCTGGACCGCCCACGGCAGCACCGGGCGACCTTCCTTGAGCGTGGTCCCGTTGCCGGCGAGTCGCCAGGCGAAGTGCAGCGACTCCGCCGGCGTGAACACTTTGCCCAGCAAGGAACGACAAGACTCAAAAGCAGCATTCTCTCCGACGGCCTTCGGTAGCAGCCCGCGAACGCGGGTGAGAAAATCGGGGAAGATTTCCGGACCGATCGTCTGCCCGCCGTAGTGGCTGGAGAGCATGCTGTGGATGTGGTCGCGCTGCGTCTCAATACGTGCGAGGTTGTAGCGCGGCAGATCGCTCACGATCTAGCGCTTGAATCCGGGCGGGCCGCTGCCCGGCCTGTGCTGCGCGGCGGCCTTGGTAGGAGCCTGCTGCTTGGCCGGCTTTTTGGCAGCCTTCTTGGTCTGCTTTTTGGCGGCACGCTTGGGCGATCGCCGAGGAGCCCGCTTCTTGCTGGCCGCCTTCTTGGGCGAGCGTTTGGCCTTGCGCTTACTTTTCTTTTCGGCCTTGTCGGCGGCTTTCGCTCGCGCTTCGGCTTCCGGCCGCACGGCCACGTTGCTGGGCAACTTCATGAGGATCTCTCTCTATGCGAAATTCCGGGGAACCACAGGTTCCGCAAGGCGTCCCGGTACTGCCTCGCGGAGTGTTACATCTGTTGCAAACGTATTTGGGCATGTCAGGAAGGCGGCACTGCGCCGGCCTGTTGCTGCTGAGCGAGCTGCCGCGCTGCGGCCAGACAATGGTCGCGAGCGGCGCCGGCCTGGGTGTAGATATCGGCCCAGACCCGCGTGATCTCGTTGCCGAGAAACGTGCAGGCGTCATCCAGCATGATTAAGAGTGCCTCTTTGTCAGTAGGTATCGGTAGCGGGATGGTGGCCCCATCCGGCAAACGTAACGTCAACCCAAAACCACTCAGGTCCGGGGTTTCGGTGGAAGTCTCCAGCGCCGTCTGCAGACCCTTGGCGAGCCGGTAGCCGTCTTCGGCCTGTTTCAACTGCTCAATCGCAGTCGCGACGCGTTCCTTGCAATCCGACAGTTTCGACATTCGTAAGTCCTTTATTCAAGAACGATTCCAAAGCCTAGCCAGTAGCGAAAATGCAGCCGCTCATTCGTGTGTGGGTCGGTGACGTCATCCACGGGAAACCCTGTCGCCAGGTGCAAGCGTTTGACGGGCCGACCCACGTCGATCGACACGCGAATGCCGAGCTGCATGATGTAGGCCAGCGCCAGGTCCGCTTCCGGGTTGAGGATGTACCGAGCCATCGGGATGAACACTTCCGCCTCCCGCACGGTGTTCGCCCATTGGATTGGGCTCTCCATGCGGATGGCGTCGTAAGAGACCAACCACGACTCACCAGGGGCTCGGTCAACGATCGCCGCCGGGCGTTGGTTGGCGGCGAGCATGGCGGCAACATCAATGCGACTGTGGGTGACTTCCATGTTAGATATCAAGCTCTAAAACGGGACGGCGCTGTCTGGGCGTTGATACTACCGGCGCAGCCGGTGTCAGTACAGGTGCGTTGCCCAATTCAAAGCCGATCGGCTTCTGATCGAAACCGCGTTTGACAGCACGGCATTCGTTGCCGTCGGCATCCGCATTGATAGCAACATTGCGACGGAACATCTGCAGCGCGTGTCCACGCTGGTAGAGCGCTTCGCCCAGCATGGTATCGCCGCCGCGATGATCGAGTGTGGCCCACGGATAGTCCAGATTCTCCAGAATCTTGCTGCGGATAGTCCACCAGGCGCCCGTGCAGAACCGGATATGGCTCCGCAGTTGTGGGACCTGGCCGCCGTACCACGGCTGCCGCATGATCCATTCCCGCTGCTGGCCCTGGAAATTGATCGTATAGATCGCTCCCAGCATGTCCGGCCCATTGGGCTGATCGAAGGTATCCCAGATGAGCTGCAACCACGCCTGCCCGCCCCCGTAGGTGTCGATCCCACTGAGGTACGAGTCGTCGTCGAACCACATGAAATACTTCGACAGCGGGGCGGTTTTGATTAGGTGCCGCATTGCCGGGTACTTATGAATGTTCGTCGGATTGTCGAGCACCACCGTGACCATGCTGTGGCGGGCGATCTCGTTGACGTAGGCACGAGTCTTCTCGCAGGCCTCGTTCATCGCGATCCGGATTTCCACCTGCTCCTCGGTGAAACACCGCATCAACGACTGCAGACAGCGAACCGCCAGGTCGTAGTGATCGCCGTAGAGCAGAACGCCGATCGTAAAGTCCCTAGCCAATGGGTGCCTCCTTCATAACGCCGGCGATACCCATCGTCGGCTGCACCGGCAGGTGCTTTAGTAGCATCTCCAGGGTCGGATTGGGCATCTTGCCGGTGACCACTTGATGCAAGTAACGATGAAAGGCCTGTAAGGACCGTTCGTTGTCGAAGATGAGCCGCATGCTCGGACGCAGCTCCGCACGTCCGGTCATTTCGGCCGGAGCCTCGTGCAAGAGCCAGCCATCGACCGCGTCATAGGCGGAGAAGTATTTCAACTTCCCGCCGACGTCGTAGCCGAGCATCATCGGGCACTTATCCATGTCCGCCGAGGGGCCAAACCAGTGGCACACCCCAGGCGGCAGGACAATGTATTTCGAGACCTCGGCAATGTCGATTCGCGGCCACTGGGTCCAGCCAGACTCGCTGACGGTCTGGCCGGACTGCACCTCCAGCACCGCGACGACAGGATCGATCACTGGCGGAAATGCACTAACCGCCAGTTTCTGTTCGTACGGCAAAGGGTTCCTCCCTTAACTGGCTTTGCGACGCGGCGAGCTACCGATGTCGATCGCCCGCGTGCGTTTGCCGGCGTTCGCTTCGGCCGCAGCCGTCGCGACAGCCTGCTGCTGCTTCGTCTTGAGCATCTTCTCGCACCGCTCGATGATGCGGTCGAACCGCTCGACGTTCTTGGCAGCGCTCTCGGCCATCTCCTGGAAGCCGGCCCGCGCTGTTTTCAAGTTATCGACGAATTCCTGATCGACGTCATCGGGGCTGGCCTTCATCAGGTTCGACATCACGTTGACGTCGTCACCATCCCACACCTGGGCTTGTTTGGTGTTCCACGTCGTCGTGGCTTGCTCGACCTGAGTGAGCTGACCGCGGAGCGTCTCCGGCACCTTGTGCCGCCGGCCGTGGCCGCGGCTACGGCCCAGGCGCCGCTTCATGTGGGCGTGCAGCTCGGGCGGCGAAAGCATCTTCTCGCAGGCCGTGACGGCAAATCGCCAGCGATCGTCGTGGTCCTCGACGGTCAGCAGGTAGTTGATATGACCCCAGTGCAACTGGAACTTGGTCTCGGTGTTCTCCAAACCGATCAGCCGCTCGAACTCGGCGGCGGTGAACGATTCGCGGAACGTCGCCGCCCGCCGCAACGTGCGGGCCTGCGTCGACAGCGCCTGCTCGATGAGCTTCAAGCCGTTCGTGCCGTCGGTGCCGGCATATTCGTCGTTGTTGTCGCGGATCGTGCGAACGACCTCGCCCAACTCGTAATACCAGCGGAGGTTGTTGGTACGGGCACTTGCCATGCCCGATTCGATCTGCTGGAGCTTGGCCAGCAGCTTTTTATTCATCAGTCTCAATGCCGACTTGCGGCTGGCGATGACTGCCGACGGCTGAATCGTGGCTTTCATCGCGCGCGAACGTAGAGAGGATCGACCCATGCGGATGCTCCTTTGACGTGTAACCATGAAGAAGTACTAGAAGAATTTACCGACAAGCAAGTGGAAAGCGGCTTGCGCTAATAGCTCCTGTCGGACTGAGTCACGACCGCGAGCTAAATGTAGCAAACACATCAACAGGTCGACTACGGTACGGGAGGCGAAGAGTTCCTCCTGCCGTATGTGGTCCATCTCCTCGGGCAACACCTGTCCGATCTGTCGGCCGTATAACTGAGCGGCCGTCACCACTTCCTTTGCCATTTTGGAGTCTAACCCCAGTTGGTGTAGGTTGCCAGCAAGCACCTTGAACCTTTGCCGTCTGGATTTGTTGTCACCGTCGGCGGTGAAACCCAAGGGCTGAGGGAGGGATTCGACAATCTTCGGCCGCCACTCATCGAGCGGCAGCGTTTGCGTGACCACACGATTCAGCTCCCCTGCCAGGCGAATCGTGAAGTCCTTGCCAGTGTGCGAGATACAAGCGCCCATCGTCTTAAACGGGCACAGACAGACGCCCCCGCGGCTGTAGATCGCCGCTGTCATTCTCGCGGCCGAGCCCGTGATCTCATCATTACGAAAGTAAAACCCCGTATAGAACGACCACGGCGTGGGGCCGCCGCTGAGGGCGAGGAAGGGTTGTGACGCTTTCCACCAGGTAACCAGTCGCCGGCCCACCATCAACGCCCCGTTCAGCTTGGGCGGATCAGGGAGCTGGGCGAGTGATTCTTCAATGCTGTGGAAAAACGTCAGATTGTTGAGCTGCCGGTGGAGGGTGCCGACGACTCCGTCGATCATGCCCGTCAGGCTGTTTTTGACCAGCTTGTAGGGACTGAAGACCGGGAACCGCAGGTCGATCAGCGAGTTGAAAACGCCGATCGCCATCCGCCCGTCGAGAAAGTCGTCGGGCATGTTCCGCTTACGGGTGCCAGCCAGATCGGGGACGAACCGCCAGATACCGGGGCCCAGCAAATGGCAGATTTGCCGAAAGCCGTCGGTGGTATAGCGATAGCCGCCGATCGCCGTCCGGCAATCGTTGCTGATCTTCAGCTCACCCGGAGCTGTGATCGATTCGATCTGCGTGACGTTCTCGCACTCCGCCAGCGCGTCGATCAGAAGAGAATGTTGGTTGCTAGTAAACCGTTTGAGCGGGGGCGGCATATACAGTTGCCGCTCCCCGCGCATGGTTGTCAGAGTTGCATTCACATCGCCCAGTCCGTGCCGACGGTCGTCATAAAGCTGGTGAGCGATTCGAGGACATAGGTCACACGCGGATTGCCGAATGGTCGGATGATCCGCGTCTCCGTCTCCTCGCGTCGCTCAGGGTCCACCACAAGGTTGGCATTGTCGGCCTGGATCGGCTGGTTGTGCAAGACCATGATCGCCGCTCCGGGAGCGTGCGGCACGTTGAAGCACAGACCGATCCGCGACGTGTGGACGTCCCAATTCATCTGCGACACCAGCTTCATGTACGCCTCCATCCACGGCAGCTTCATGAAGTGCGAGCCAAACAGATCGGTCCAGCCGATGTTCGAGCCCGACGTGAAGCGCAGCTTGTGAGTGCCGAGCTGCACGGGGAACCTCGGCCAGTTCTGGTTGAACCAGGCCAAGCTGATGTTGGTGGCCTGAAATCCTTCCCAGGACTCCCGCACCGCGGCTTTGACGTTCAACTCGATCTTCGCGGCCCGCAGCAACTTCTTGACTATCGTCGCCTCGAAGTTGGCTTGTTGCAGGTGGGCCTGCCCCTCGCGGGAGAGGTTGCTCTCCCGCATGGCCGTGAAGATTTGATCTGCCCCGCTCATAAAGCCTCCGTGGGTTCGCTGGACTCCTCGTTCGCGTCCTCGCGCTCTTCCGCACGCACAACATTGGCTGAATCGACCGGCACCTCGCTGGTGTCGCTCTCATCGCCTGTCGCGTGCGGCAGCGCCACCGGCGTGGTGTAGAGATTGCGTGCTTCCTCCGTGGCCTGTTCGCGGGCCGTTTCCAGCAGATCGCGATAGTCCACGCCGGGCTGGAACGGCCGTCGCTGAATGATGCCCAGCAGTGGGAACATCTGCAGCTTGAGATCCATTCGCTGCTCCAGCATGGCCCCGGCCGTGCGATACGGCAGCGGATCGTCCTTGCTGATCTGCAGGGCCTTGCTCCAGCACGTACGATCGGTCCGCGACACCACGTTGATGTCGCAGATGTCCCGCAGCGCCGTGTAGAGCGTCTTCTTGCCCTTGTCGGTCTCAAACCGCAGCAGCAAGTCGATCGAGGCCGCGTGCCAGTCCCAAGCCGTCTCCTGTCGCAGCAAACCCGTCTCCGGGTCTTGCCCCGTCCACCACAGCAGCTCGGCCGCAAATTGGCGACGCGATGGACCCAGGCTGTTCTTCCGCAGCTTGAGCACCAGTCGCAATCCGCCGTAGTCGAGCCGATCGATGTCCGGGATGTGATGCCGATGCATCTCGATCTCGAACGTCTCCATGAACTTCACCGACTTGCCGCCGGGAATGTTCGCGGTGGGCCGGCCCATGTAGTCCGTGGCCGGCTTCAAATGGTTGGTGCCGATGTAGGTAAACGGATAGCCCTCAATCTGCCGAGGGATCGTCCGCATGTACCGCGAGATCAGATTGGCCAGCAAGGCGAAGCCACGCTTGGCACAACCATCCTTCATCATCTCGGCAATCTCTTCCTCTGGCGCCGTCGCCGTGAGAGAGTCGCAGGCGATCACCACGGGCACGGTGCGACCGGGGCCCCCCGCTTGATCCATGATGCCCCGCATGAACTGCGAACCGAACGTCCACACCTTTTGCCACTCCTGCATCGAGTGGGTGTCGACGACGTCGCAGCGAGCCAACCACTGCTTGTTCCATTGCAAGAGCGACGCACGTAGGTCGGGCGAGTCCTTCAGCTCGTTCTGAGCCAAGACCGCACCGCCGCCGTACGTCATGTGCCAGCGCATAATCTCATAAAGTAGCGCCGACTTTGCCGATCCTTCCTCGCCGGTGATCTGCACCACGCGGCTGAGCGGAAACACCGTGCTTTGAAACGCGTACTGCAAACAGAGCGCTGGGAGCGGCAAACCCACCAGCAACGTCTCCGCCTCCGCACCGATCGAGCCCGTCAGGCCGGTGCGCTCCTGCACGTAGTTCCGCATGCTCCCAAACAAACCATCCAACTGGGGCTCGCGTTGCGCCCCCGCCCAACCGATCGTACGCCGCTTGGCCATAAAAAATTCCTCGTAAGCAAAAAACGACCCGCTGGCGGTTGTATCGCCAGCGGGTCTAAACTCCAACATCAGAAATTACAACTACCGACCCGTAGCAGCGTGAGCCGCTGCTAACGCCGCCTGAGCCCGATTAGGAGCCCCGGCTTGCGGTGGAGGCGGAGGATTGTAACCAGGCGGCGGTCCCGCCGGCGGAGCCATTTGCGGGGGCTGTGGGGCCTGTGGCGGCGGTCCTGGCGGGGCCTGCATGGTCTGCGGCGGCGGTTGATAACCGGCCGGCGGACCTTGCGGGGGCACCATCGGACCTGTCGGCGCTGGCATGCCGCTCGGCACCGACGGATCGGCAGCCGTATTGCCCTGCTGCACCCAACCGCCCATGCCGGCCGGAGGGCCGCCCTGGGGTGGCATGGCGTGCTGCGCGCCGGGTGTGCCAGGAACTAGCACAAACGCCGACGGCGGGGCTTGCTGGGGCGGCGGCGCTTGCGGCGGAGCACCCCAACCACCACCCATGCCGGGCGGACCCGACATCGGCGGACCCATTTGCTGAGGCGGCGGAGCCTGGGGCGGCGTGTAGGGCACGCTGCCCTGCGCTGGCGCAGCACCCCAACCACCGCCGACGGGCGGAGCCACCATCGTCGGCGCGGGCGGAGCCATCGGAACCGACGGTGCCGCGGGATGCGACATACCGGCCGGCGGAGCACCCCAACCACCACCTTGCGGCGGTGCCTGCATCGTCGGCTGCGGAGCCGGGGCGGGCTGCGAGAAGCCTGCTGGAGCCGGCTGACCGTAGATCGACGCTGGGTCCACCTGTGGCGGCGGCGGAGCCATGGGCACCGACTGACCGGTATACGGATCGATTCCGTAAGCCGGCTGTTGCGGATAGCCACCCATGCCCTGCGGACCCATCGGATACCCTGGGTTCGGCATCATGCCCGGCATCATCGGCCCGGCCGGAGGCACCAAAGCACCCCAACCTTGCTGCTGACCCGGCACGCCCTGATACATGCCGAACTGCTGCGCACCGACGGCACGCTGCTTCACCGCTTCGGGAATCCATTCCTGACGATCGCGCCAAGCGTACACGATCATCTCGGCCGGGAACTTGTCGGCCAGGAGAGCTGCCTGCTCTTCGAGCGTGGGGAACCACAGGATGTCGTCCCATGCCATGGTCTTCGCCTGCACGATACCCTCGTACTCCGCCAAGCGCGCAGAGACTTGACCGAACATCGGCTCGACGAAGCAACCATAACCAGCTTGCGAGTCCTGCTGGTTGTTGGCCTGACCCATTCCCATCTGCTGCGGCTGCTGCCAGCCGGAGTGTTGAGCGTTCCGTTGCGTGCGAGGATCGCCCTCGCCGAGCGTGTAGAACGTGATCCAACGACCCGTCTGCAACGAGACCACGTCGCCGCAAGCCATGCTCTCTTCCCAGTTATTGGGATCGCCCTGGAAGCCGTCCCGGGGACGATTGAGTTCGGACATGAGCGTCGTACCGGCCTGATGGGAAATCTCCATCACGATCGGCTTGTCGTTCTCGCCGAAACCCTTGGGCGGCATATACACCTTGCCGCCGTGCTGCGCGAGGAAGCACTGGCAGAGCCAGAAGTCCGTCGGCCGCGAGAGAGCTGCACTTCGACCACGAGCGCCTTTGAGCATCGCCGCCCAGCCCGGTCGCTCCTGTCCCGAGTCCACAGCGCGGTTGATCGCGTTGTAGAGCATCGCGCCGGGCGTCGAATTGATGTCCGGCGCTTGCGGGTTGGCAGGGTCAATCGAGATGAACGTGACGCCGTTTCCGTTAGCGCCCATATTCCGTACGCCCGGGTATCGACGAATCCAATCGCCGAAGTTGTTCGGCTCCAAGCCAAACCGATACGGGTCCCAGGCCTGCGGGTTATCCAACGAACGCACCGGGAGAGCCCGGAACGTGGTCGGGCCGCGATTGTAACCGAGCGACCAATGGTCAGCCCGGGCGTCTTTGAGCACCTTGCGTCCTTGCAGGCCTCCGACATCGCTGTACCCGAACTCAGACATCCTGTACGCACGCCGGGTACCGGCGCGCAGCGACGAATCGCGAGTAGCCATCAAACACTTCCTTCCGAGTTATCGAAGTAACTCAACTAAAACAAAGAAACCGAAAAGCAAAAACGGGGGCATCTGCGAGGTGATTCCTCATGACGATACCCAATAGTGAACAACATTCTAGGTACGGTTTGGACCCTGTCCACTAGGGTCATTTTCTTTTTGTATGACGTCCTCTGCATCCCATCCCTCCAGCCACATCTTGCGACGCTGCCGTTGCAAATTGCCGCCAGAATAGGTCCGCCGAGGGTCTCCGTACGGGCAGCAATCCCTACCCTCTCCAGCCCGCCGCGCGTGGACACCGCGGGTGTAGCAGACGACAAGCTGTTGATTCCAAGTGTTACGCCGCGATCCCAAAGCGCTCTTTCTCCTCTTTGGTCATTTTCTGACCCCAGTTGAGCGCGACTTTGAAGTCGACGCCGAAGCGGTAAGGCTCAGCCACCCGCATCGGCGTGCCGTCCAGCCGTCTCGGCCAGACCGGGACGCGATCGATCATGCACTCGTGGATGACGCTCCGGCCGCCGTTCTCGCCGAGAACGAACCGCCGTACGTTTTCCCGTGGAACCATGAACAACAGCGAGTCGTGAATCTGCATCAAACGATAGAACACGAACCCCGGGTGTTCCCACCGGTACAGATCGAAGTTGAAGATCGCGATGTTGACCGCGTCTGCCACGCCGTTCTGAATCGGCCAGTTACGGGCCTGCCGCTGCTGCTCGCCAACCACGCTGCGATCGCGTGAGCTGATGAACCGCCGCCGGCCGCCGCACCAACCGCAAATCCACTTCTCCTCCTGCGACCTCGACTCACACTCATCCAGGAACGGACCCACAAGCTGATAGCGGGCGAAGTAGCCGTCGATCAACTTCTGGGCGTCGTCATCGGTGATGTTGACACCTTCCTCGCGGCACTGGCGGGCGATCGCCGGAGCTTCACGACCGTATGGCGTGCCGAAGATTTGATTCTTCGCCGCCACACGCATGTGGCTCAGGCCGGCCTTGCTTAGTGCCTTTTTAGTGGGCTCGCAGTTCAACCGAAACGCCGTCACCGCGTGGTTGGAGTGGATGTCGAAGTGATCCGGGTGATCTTCGGGCAGATTGTTGCGACGCACGTCCTCGATCATCTGCGGATCGCCCGACAACCAAGCCAGCATCGCCAGCTCGGCGCCGGTGTAGTCCACTTCGACCAGGGCGTGATCGTCGTCAGCTCGGAAGATCGATCGCACCGACTGCGTATATAGCGGCTGCTCGAACACGGGGTGGTTCCCGCCAAACAAGTAGTCGCCATACCGCTTGTCGTCGCGAATCTGCCCCAAGATGCGAGCGTAATCCGCCTCGCGACGGCTGGACAGTGCTTGCAGATTGGGTCTGTAGCTACTGGCCCGCCGCGTTTCCTTGAGCTGCGACAGATGGGTATGAATCTTCCCGTCCGGATGCACCATCGACGGCACGCCGTCCGAGTAGACGTAGTTGTCATCGTCGTCGCGATCGACCTGGCCGTCGGAAGCAACTTCCGGCCGCCGAAGCGTGGTACTGAGCACCTGGGCGAGAAACTTGATGTCGCGCAAGATCATTGCCAGCTTATGCTGGTGGCCCAGAATGCCAAGCACCTCTTTGTTGGTCGAGGGCGTATGGAAATGGGCTTCGCCGCGAGCCACGAGCGTGGCCCAGGCTTTGGGACGTTTGCCGGTGCTGGTCTCCGGCGGCAGACCGAGCGACAGGGCTCCGGCCGGCATGATTGGAATCGGCCGACCGGTCTGTTTATCGATCTTGCCCGAGTACTGCTCGCCGAATAGGAACACGCGGCACTGCGGATGCGATCGCGGGTTGAAGTCCGGCCAGTTGATCTGCTGCCGGAAGTAGTTCAGCAGCTTGTCGTGGCCCTCCATGAAACTGCGAGTGAGCTGGTCCACTCGATCCTTGTCGAGCGTGATCCCGTTCATTTCCATTTCGAGGAAGCCCACACTGGCTCGGTGGGCGATCCAGTACGGCTCCCACGACGGATTGCCGAACCAGTCGCGATCGAGCAGACCGCCGGGCTCCATGCAGCGGATGGCAATCCGTCGCGTGGTGTCCGGGTCGTACGAGGCGTAGTTCGGGTTCTCCTCGTAGGCTTCGGGGTGCAAGATCCACGGCGGGCAGGCACCGTAACCGTCGAGGTCCTTCTCTTTGATGCCCAGCCGCTTGCAGTGCTGCTGTCGCCACTTCATTAGCGGCTCGTCGTACCGCGGCACCGTCGTCAGCTTGGCGGTCATATCCTCCAAGCCATACGAGGCGGCTTCGTTCACCGAGTGATACATCACGCTGGTGTCCCAACCACCTTCGTCGCGACACTTCTCCAGCTCCAACGGCGGCCGATACTCGGTCCGCAGATCGAGCCCTTCGTGCAGCAACCACGGCAAGTCAGCCCGGAAGAAGTGACCGCCGACACGCGGCATCCACCCGCCTTCCGGATCGTACTTGAGCAATCGCGACAGCTCTTTCATCGCGGAGGGAATATCCGGCTTGAACGCCGGCATGCCGCCTTGGTGCCGCAGCACCACGGTAATGCCCTCGCCGTGCTGGCTGCTGAATTGCACCGTCCGCAGATAGGCGCCTTCATCCGACGGGTGATCGCCCTCCCATTCGCCGTCCACCGCGATGATGCGGCGGAGCGGGTCGGGGTCGCTGCGAATCTCGTCGACGATCGCCTTGAGTTCCCGCAGCTTGTAGACGTTCTTGTGCTTGACGAAATACTCGCGACCACCGACGTCGGCCCCGTTGGTCAATGAGATGAAGAGCGCGATTTGCGCCTTGAAGTCATCGAACATCTCGGGGTGTCGATACACCTGGGCCGGGTGCGTCACCGACATGACCTTGGCCGTGTGATACGTCGGATCGGCAGGGTTGTCGGAGATCATGATCTTTTTAGGGACCACGCGACCGACCATCGACTGCACACCGTACTGCGAACCGCCGAGCACGTGCTTGGAGGCGTCGCTGCCGAGGCAGAGGATGTAATCCGGCTTCACCAGCCGCAGCTCCTGCTCCAGCAAGATGGCGTTGTCCTGTTTCCAGGCCGACGATAGGGAGTCCGACTGCGGATCAAGCTGCGTCCATTTGCAGAGGTTGGTGCAATACCACGAAGCCCGCTCCCCTTCGGTCACGCCCAGCTCGTCGAGGGCGTCAAAGAACTCCTGGGAAGTCGGACCGACGAAGTTGGTCTGATACTGCAGCTCCTCCATACCGGGGTGCTTGCCGATGATCATGATCTTCGCCGGCCGTGGGCCGCCGCTGAACTCGGCCGCCGTGCCACCCAGATCGTGACCCTGGACCAGTGCCGCCTCGACCCAATTGCCGCGGACATTCACGTGGATGCGGAAATCGGCGTCGTACAGCGCCCGGCGGTAGTAGTAATGCAGCCACTTGCCGCACTCCTGAATCCGTCGAGTGTCTTTGGTACCGACAATCGTTGGCGGCGGTTCACCCCATCGCGCCGCGTTGGCAATGAAGTTCGGGCCCGGCAATGGCATGCCAGGCGAAGTAAGCGGGTAGAACGGGAACTCCCGATCCAAGGCCGCTTCAACATCCGGTGTCAATTGATCCCGCCAGATGGCATTGAATAGCTCAGCACTCATCGTTTCTCGCGTCTCCAACGAGCCCCTTTGTCGGGTCTGTAGTCAATCACTTTCCGCTTTTTACTGGCATTACACTTGCGACAGAGCGGCTGAACATTGGTCTTATCGTTACGGCCTTCTGGCGCAGGAACGACATGATCAATGGTTAAATCTTTTGTAGAACGACACAGCGGGTTGAGACACCGCCGGCCGTAAGCCTGCAACACCTCTTCCCAATCTGCATCGGTAATTCGTCCGCCGGCAAACTTCAATCGGCGGTACCGCTCGTGCTGATGACTTCGGTGTTGTACAGGGTGTTCTTTTTTCCAACGCCGCGTGTAAGCCCGGCCGTGATCAGCGTGGTCGCGATGGTGCTTATCATTCAACGACTTGTAGCGTTCCGGGTGCTTGGCTCGCCATGCCTGCTGATACTGTTGGCGACGTTCCCTGTTCTTCACTCGCCAAGCAGTGTAAATCGCGTTACGACAATCCAAGCAATGTGAATGCAACCCATCACTATTTGTCTTACCTTTTCCGAAACGCGACAACGGCCGCCACCCAGCCGCATCGCGGCAAACGGACGACAGCCGTTTACTGCAGCGTCGCTTGCCGGGGTACTTTGCCGAATATCGCATAAACTACGACGTAAAACGTAACTGTAAGCCGCGCTTGGCAGCCTCCACTGTGATGAAGTTCCACAGGGCATAGCGATCATAGTCGCCGGGGTCGAAACCGTCTGGTAGGTAAATGGGTAACACGGCACGGGCCGCGATGCCTTCCGTGAACGAAGCGACAATACCATCCATCTCCTCGCGGGCATCGGGGTCCAGGAGGAAGATGACCGTCTTCGATCGGTCGAGGGAGTTGAGCAGCATCCGCTGGTGGAAGTGGCAGTTCTTGCCAAACACCGCGACGAAATGATCGCCGCCAGCGTGGACGTCAGTGACGCCTTCACAGACGACGACGAACTCTTTGTGCTTCGCAACGTCGAAGTTGTAGAGCGCCTGCGTCTTGCGGAAACCGGGTAGGGTATAGTACTTGGCGATCCCCGACCCACTCCAGTTCACCTCATCCGACGGATAGCGACCTTGCCACCCGACGAGCTGCTGATTGAAGTAGATCGGGAAGATGATCCGGCCGAATGCCGGCGGATAACGGGCGTCGATCCCGTTCGCGAAGCACACCCCGTACTTGTGAATCATCGCCGCTGTGTAGCGTCGCGTGCCGCACAGATACTGCACGGCCTGGTGGTCGTGCGGGAGATCAAGAAGCGGGATCGTGTAATCCGGCAACTTCGCCGCGCGCAGCTCGGCAGGCTCCATCGTTGCCTGATTGACATGGAGTTGGCGGCGCTCGCTGACGTTGCGAAAACCGAGCACCGCCTCCACAAAGGCAGTGCGATTTTCAAACTTCGCGAGACAGTCTTCGTTGTAGCAATGTGCCAGGTAGGTCATCTGCCGGTTGTCCGGCCCGATTCGGGAGAACATGTGGTTCACCCAGAGACGATACTTAGTATCGTTGCAGTACGGACAAGACACCCTGTAGTATTCGCCGGCCGATGACAACAACGGCCGCAAACGACCACTGCGCGGGTCCGGCATCCAGGCGGCTGGAATAAACGGCTCACCATGACTGGCGATCTTGACCGAGCCAAATCGCTGCATCAGCAAGGCGTAGAGTTCGGGGCATAGAATACCGGCCGGAACATTGTACGCCTGCTGCGTGCCTGTCCCGCTAACCACCTGCATCGGTACGAAGGGACGGGTCATTTAATTCTGAATCCCTAAATCATCAATCGGGTCAGTACGACGCATCCCTGGCGGGCCGTTCGAGGCAGGACGAACCTGAGCCGTCGGTGAACCCTGCACGCGCGTCAAATCCGACAGCAAGGCAAACTTGTGTCCGGAATCATCCACACCATACAGGTGACCGACGTCCTCCAGCAACGAAAACATCCGGTGGATCTTAACGATCACCGGCTGCACTTCCTCATTGGGCTTGTATCGCACCTTGGAGAAGTTGATGCGGCGGCAACCGGTCTCATTGTCCGGCACGCCCATGCAAGCACACACCGCCAGCTCGGCCGCGTAGTTTGTAGCCTCGGCCGCATCGGAGTGATGGAACAACTTCGTAGGCGAGGACGAGCCCAATGACGTCTTGAGCTGATGCATCGCCCAGACCGTGCAGCCGAATCGCTCCGCGACCATACGGCGACAGTCGCTCAAGAATTTGGAAATGTAGTACCGCAGGTTGTCTTGGCGGATACCGTTGGCACCCATGTACCGTTCGACCAGAATCCCGACCCAGTCGATGATCACCGTCCGCAGCCGCTGGCCGCGAGCGTTCAACGTCGACTCGATGTTGGCCACAATCTCGGGCACGAAGCCTTCGCCGGCGTGCGGGAATTGTTGTGAGCCCGACATGTCGAAGACTTCCAGGCTGCTGTTGAACCACTCGTAGTTGATGTAGTAACGATCCATCTCCGACAAAACCTCGGGGGCCGTCGGAGCCAGCGCCTGCTCGTAAGCCTCCGTAGCACCGGGGTGTGTGAGTGCGCTCCAATCCGTCATGGTCTCCAGCTTCACACGGGGAATCTGGAACGCAGCGGATTGCAGACGCGGCATTACGCGATCGCCACTTTCTTCGGCGGTGATAAAGAGCGTCAGGTCCGGCCGAGTATTAGGCACGCCGGCCGCTTCCCACTCGGTGTAAGCCTGCTTAGCTGACGCTGTCGCCATGTGGCAGCCCGTGGTGGTTTTGCCGGCCCCGATCGCCCCGATGAACCCGTTGAGGTCGCCGACACGCTGCCCGCCCAGAATCCGGTCGAAGAACCCGATTCCGGTCGAGCGAAATATCTGGGCCGGTCTGTCGATCGGCGCTCCGGGCGGCCGACAGAGAACGCGCGGCACGGCCTGGAGTGAATCGATTGCCCCGCGTTGGACGTTGACCAAATCGAGCAATTTCGGCAGCTCGACCGAGTAAGTGCCGGCGAGCCCTTGCGACAGCATTCGCCGCAATGGGTAGACAACGGTTCGCTCGTGGAGAAACTTCCGCAGCTTCTCGCGGCCGTAAGCCAGCGTCGTCTCACTGGGCGGTGTAAAAGTACTAGCCCAAATCAATCCGTGGCCGTCTTGCCGGAGCAAGCCGTCAACGAAATCGGGCGGGAGCGTTTGCTGCAACGGTTTGAGATGCTGCATGACCTCCGCGATCAACGTATCGTTGTTCGGATGGCCGTGCCGATCGGCGATCGCGCACATCGAACGCCACATCAGTGCGTATTGCAGCTCTGCGGTCGGGTCGAAGTGATACTCCTGGACAATCCGTCGCGCTTCCGCGAAGAAGCTCGGGAATTGACAGAAGCAGTTAAACAGCAAATCCAACTCTACCGGGTCAATCGGCTGAGCGACTTCCGTCAGCCGTTGAGCAGTTAAGAACGCATCGGCCGGTTGTCCTTGGCGCAGCGGCTGAGACATGATCCCTGAATCCTTCTCATGCTATTGCCCTCCCCAGGATGGCGGCTCGCAGGCGCAGACATTCCTCGCGCAGCGCGAGCGGAATGCGGGCACCCCAGGCCACATCCAAAACCTCCTGTTGGAAGACGTACTGTAGCAACGCTTGATCGTGAAAGTGCTGCGCTAAATCCCACAATCCTTCGGCGGCAGCCAAGCAGAATCTGAACAATGCAGAGGCCTGCACCGTGACCACGCTACTCAATGCGTAACGCAGCGCCCGCTTGTACTCCCATCCCAACCGTGAGGTCAGCAGCAGAACTTCCGTCTGTACCATCCGCAGGTCCGCCTCGTACTCAGTTTGCGCTACGGCGGGAGCCTGCTGAAGGTAGGCACGATAACGCGCCTCGGCCTCATCGCTCAAGAGGTAGGTCGGCAAGGGGGGACGCGTGTCATCCCGCCGACACCAAAATTGCCCACGAATAAACAGGATCGGGTCCACACCCAGGTGGATGATTTTCTCGGCGATTTTTGGCCAGACGGGACGATGGCGACGGCCGAAGCTGTCTTCCCCGCCATCCCAGCTCGCCATGTGGGTCAGGCCGTACTCGAACTTCCCAGTGTACTCGCGATAGCAGCCGATATAGACCGATCGCACGTACCTGCCAAGTTGTTCGGTGATCCCATTCTCCGGAACCGGCTCAGCCGTCCCAGCCAGAGTAGGATCAAGATCGATCGCACGATGCTCTCTAGGCATGGCTGATTTGGCGACGGCCGCGTCCGAGCGGCCAATCCACCTGCTCCCACTCGTTGGTCTTGTAGTGTCGCCGACGGGTTTCGCTTTTGCGGCGATACCCCGTATCGAAACGATCGAAACAATCGACCACCTCGCCGTACTCCTTACCTTCGAAAATACGCGACGTGCGGCCGGGACCCTGTGTGTCGAGGTCTTCGGACTCGCGAGCGTCTGCTCGGTATAACACCTGAAGCTGTTCGAAATCGACCCCAGTTGACCAGACATCGGTGCAGATCACCTTTTTCAAGGTGCCCGCCTCGAAGCCGGCCCGCATCGCGTCGCGACGCTGCGGCGTCATCGGAATGAAACCGCGGGGCAGCATCCGCGAACGGATGTAGCCTTCGATCTCGGCCTCGTCCTTGGGGGCGTAGCACAGCTCGAACTCGGGCAAGTGCTGCCAGAGATTGACCGCGTGCTCGAACGTGGCGCACAGCACGAGGACCTGCTTATTGGGGTCGCCGTTGTTGGTATGGATATCGTGGGCGATGATTGCGTTGCGATCAGCGTTCCGCCAGATGCCCCAACGATCCTTGGCCGTGCCGGTCTTTTCGTCGGCCGGATTGTGGTCGAGGGCGATGTCAAGCCACCGCACCTTGATCGGCACCGTGAGCCCGAGAGCCACGGCCTCCGCATACGGCAGATCGAAGATGACCGGCCCGAAAAACATCTGCATCCGAGCGCTCGTGCCATCCATGCGGGTATGCGGCGTCGCCGAGAACGTGAAGTTCTTGGTGATCCGATACCGCGAGAGCTGCTCGGCGTAGGTGTCGGGCATCAACATGTGCCCTTCGTCCGCCATCAGGAAGTCTGCGTCGCAATCGGACAGGTGCAAGCTGTCGCCGGTGAAGACCGTGACTCGCCCCATCGTCCGCTTGCCGCCGCCGACCTGCCCCACGTTGGGAAAGAACCGCGTCAACCGTCGCACGATGCGCTTGGCGACGTCCACCGGTTTAACGACGACGTGGATGTTGGCGTTGGGGAACAAGATGCCCGCCATCCCGATGATCTCGGTCTTGCCGAAACCAGGCGCCGCTTTGATCACACCGCCTTCCAGCGAGGCAATCAATTGGATGCACTCCTCTTGTCGCGGACGGAACTGGAAGGCCTTGTAGAGCGCATCCCAGTCGGGCTCATAGCAATTGGGTCGCTCGCGGGGCGGGCTGATGTCCACGACATGAACCTCGTGCCCATACCGCTGCAGCGTCTGCATGAACGCCGGGATAAACCCGTAGCCCGTCGTCAGCCGGCCTTGCTCCATCGTGTAGAGATAGCGGTTCTCGATCTGAATGTGGTGCCGATCGCCCGTGGCGTAATCGAAGGCCTCGGCACCACGCAGCAGCTTCTTGTACTGATACGTCAGCAGCGGCATCAACAACTCGCCGATCTGCCGAGGCAACGGGCTGAACCCGTCGGGACTGACGTCGATTAAGGTTCCGCTGCGGCGGATGATGATTTGCATTGGGTCCCTTCAACGGCGTGATCGGCCACTACCCGCATCACGGGTTGCACGGTCAGGACAGCGAAGGTGCCGTACGCCTCCGTGTCCGATCGGTAAGGAGAAATCCCCTTGTAGCGGCCCACGATATCCAATAATTCGCGGAACGCTTCCAGCGGTAAATTGCTGGGTAGGACAGCACGCACAGTGATCTCAGCGCCTGCCCGAATCGCCTCATGCTCGGCATAGCCTGATCTTACCATACAGCCCTGTTTTTCTCTCCACACGTCGCGGCGAAACTGGCTGATATTTCCGTCGTAACCGATCGCCTGGTCCCAACTGATTTGGGCCACCAGTGCGGAGTAGCGACTGAGCACTTTGGCGGCGTAGTTCATCCGCTCGTGCCACCAGGACGACAAGAACATCAACCGCTGCTGCGGATCGCGGGGCCAGGTGTAGACGACTTGCTCGGACCGGGCTCGTCGCTCCGCATAGCCGAGCGCTGGCCGGATGAACTGCAAGCGAGCTATTACCTCCTGCATAGCTCTACCCAACCTCACGGCACGCTGGCGATGTGCTGCCGGTAAGCGGCCGCTTCGTACGGCCGGAACATGGCGGACGGTGAAAACAGCTTCTGCGGCCGCGGCGTCAGATCAACGATCCGCTGCAGCCAGGTACGCAGCAAATACCGCAGGAACATGCTGGAGGCTCGCAGGTCGCCCCGCCAGTCCCCCTCCTGCTCGCGGTGAATTCGCCACAAAAAGTATTCCGGTCGCTCCATGTCGGCCGGCTCCGGCGGTGGTTCGCATTTCCAGGCTCGCAGCACCGTCAGATACCGTTCGTACCGCGGGTCCCGCTCGTCGCGATTACCTCGCGTTCGCTGGACGCCCATGAACGACTCCGCCCGGGCCGTACGGTCCGGGTGGTGGGGATCAATGTACCAGCGCGGATCGATCAGGTGGACCAGGACCTCGCCGGCCGCGCGCAGACGCACGCGGCCGACGAACGATAAATCCCGCCACACCGGATGCTGGCGAACTAGCTCGTCGCTCTCCTCGTCCGCCGGCTTCGCTTGCCGCTGGGCGATCAAGCGATAAATCGCCGTGTCGGCTTGACTCGCCACGTGCCAGCCGCCGAGGCTGGGACTGAGCAAGCATTGCCGCATGCGAAACAGCGTCTTGGCGGGATCGGCCCGCTCGGCGTCCGTCTCGCAGACCAGTGGTCCGGCGATCTCCAAGCGATGCACCTGGCCGTGCTCGTGAAAATCACAGAGCCCGGCCAAGAGCTTGGCGTTCTGCGGCAATCCCAGCACGCGAATCGCGAGCTGTCGCCCACGCACCTGCTCCAACACCCGGGACACCGAGACTTCCGCACATTTAGGTGTGCGCAAGCCGTCGGCCATCCAGACCACGTCGCGATCACGCTCCGTGTAGAGTTTCAGGTAGTTGTCTTCCGTGAGCATTACAGCGTGATCGCCGCGTCGAAGAGCGGGGCCAGGCCCCGCTCGTGCGTGATCATCACGCACTGCAGGCCGCGAGAGTGGGAATACTCTCGCAAGCGGGCCAGCACGGGCTCGAAGCCGCGGATGTGGTGTTCGTCGAGAAACGCCGTGGGCTCGTCGAGTGCGAGCATGCCGACGTTCTCTGCAAACATTACATTGACTGCCAGACGAAAAGCCAAGGCCAGTATGACCTTCTGCCCGCCTGAGAGCCGCTCCGCCGGTTGACGCCGGCCGTCGGGGAAGTTAGCGACGAAGCTCAGACCCTCATCCGCCTGGACGCGGTAGTCGGTCGAGAACATCGCCAGGAAATCGTTGATCCGGAGCTGCAACCGTTGCAGGTTCCGGTGGGCGGTAAACCGCGGCAGGTTCGAGTGGTGGAACAACTCGCGTACCGACTGCAGTTGGCCGAGGGCGGCCCGTACGATCAGTGCCTCGCGTTCGGCGGTTTGCGCCGCGGCGAGCTGCTGCTGCCAGTACGCCACGGCTTGCCGGGCGGTGACCAGGTGCGTGTCGGATTGCTGGCGGTGTTGCAACTCCTGGTCGAGCAGGGCTTGAGCCTGTACCGCTTGCTGATGCTGCGCGACGGTGACCTCCGTCAGCCCAGCCAACGTACCCTCGCGGGCAGCGAGACTAGACCGGAGCTGCCCGATCTGCCCTTGCAGTCGCGACACCTCTTGTTGCTGCGTCTGCACGTTTCGCTCAGCGGTCTTGAGCGTCGTCTCCAAGATCGTCTGGTTGTTGATGATCTCGTTCAGCTCGGCCTCATTCGCCACTGGCTGATCAATCGTCTGCAGCGCGGCTTCTTGCCGCGTCCAGTTCGCGATCGCCTCGGTGAGCTGCGTCTTCCGATCGTTGTAGGCGGTCATCCAGTTGTCGTACCGCAACGAGATGTCGTGGACGTACTGCGCTTGCGCGTGGGCTTGTTGCAGGTCCGGGAGCTGTCGCAGCTTGGCGATCTGCTCCTGCCAATATGGCAACTGCTGCTCCAGCCCTTCCCTGCGGACACGATACTGCGACATGTCCAGGTCGTAACGCTCGCAGGCGTCGCGGAACGCTTTGGCATTCGCGTATTCCGCAATCCTGGTCGGCATCGCCGCTCGTACCGCCGCCACCCGATCGGCCAGCGACGCGGCCGGCGTATGGCAAGTCGGACACTCCGCCACGCCAGTCGTCTCGAACGCGGCCAGGAACTCGGTCTCACGCTGCAAAGCGCCGCCGAGCTGGCTAACCATCTGCTCGCGCTCGCTGACCGGTAGATACGCGTCCGGAATCACTGGCGGCACCAGCGCCGCCAGCTCCGCCTGCATGTTCTTGACCGATTGCTCAGCCTGGGCCAACGTCAGCGACCCTAGCACTGCCTGGAGCGACGTCAGCTTATGCAGGGCATCCTGCAAGGCAGTCCGCCGCACCGTCAGCTCCTGGTATTCCATCGGTCGTGGCATCGATTGCAGGCCGTCCAGCTCCGCTTGATCGCGCGCTTTGCCCTCGCGAATCTGCTGTCGGGCGACATCCATCTTGCGATAGTTGGCCAGGTTCGTCAGCGCAGCGCGGGCCTGATCGCTCAGCGACTGCATACCGGCCAATTGCTTCTGTAGCGCGACGTGCTGCTCGCTGTAAGTGACCCGCAGCCGCTCGACCATCTGCAGATCATTGAGCAACGTCTCAAGCTGCTGCCGCTCTTGCTGGATAACCGAGGCAGCTCCGGATCGAGACTCGTAAGCCCCGATGACCTTCACCGCGTTGTCGCGTTCAGCCTGGATCGTCGCCGCGGGTCGCAGCGGAGCTACCGCCGCCTCCCAGCCCTCCAGCGTCGTCTGCGCTTGCTCCAGTTGAGCCCTCGCCAGGTCGACCGTGGATTCGCCAGGCTGCGGCACCGTCGCCAGGAACGTACCCAGCGCTTGATGGATGGACTGCGCCGCCTCCGTACGAAACAGCCGCTGGAACGACTTGGCCCGCTCCGACGGAATCTGGTCGAGGAAGCCGAACAACTGATCCTGCGGCACGAGCACCATGTCGCTGATGGTGTCGAACTCGCGGCCGAGTAGCTCGCGGATGCGGGCGTTGACGGCGTTGTCGCCGTGAACGTGCTCGTTGGCTTGTGCCGGCGCCGGCATGCCGGGGTCGTGCGTAACGCTCAGCTTGGTCTTCGTATTGGGCCGCAGGAAGCGCGTTACCTCCAAGCGGGTGTTGAGCCCGTGGGTAAACACCATCCGCACATACGACTTCTCGTCGGGCGGAGCAAGCTGGCAGATGTTCTCGGCTTTGTCGCCGACGTTCGGGATTGTGCCCGTAAGGGCGTAGCGGACCGCCCCGAGGAGATTGGACTTCCCGGAGCCATTGGGCCCGATCACGGCCGTCAGTCCCTGCGAGAAATTGTGCAACAGGTGACGATGCTGGCAGAAGTTCACCAGCTCCAGCGTTTCTAGGTGCATACTTTTTGTTGTGTCTGGAGGCGGAGCCTCGCACACAGATCCTCGTAGATGGCTTGGGGGTTGAAGGTAGCAGACCGCAGGAGGTTGATCGCGATGCTGTAGGACTCGTCGCTGATCTTGCCCTGCGTGTGCATAGCGATAAGGCCGCTTTCGAGCGTCTCGAAGTCGACGTTCTGGGGCGTCTCGCCGATCTGGACCACGACGTCTTCCGCCGCAGTCGATTGCAGCTCCGGAAAGAGATGCACGCCATTGGCAACGGCCGCGATCTGCTCGTAAGCACCGGGCACGTCGTCGGCGATCTTGATCCGTACGATCGGCCGCAGCGAGGTAGGTCCGTCGTCCAGTGTGCGATGGGCCTCCATGAACCGCACGACGCTGGCCAACTCCTCCGGCGTACGCACAGCCAGCTCCGCGAAGCCGCGATTGCTGTAGAGCGGCACCGATTCGTAAGCCAGTTGACCAGACGTGTCGACGCCGAGTTTGAAGACGTACTTCTGCTGGTCCTCATTGAGGGCCTGCATCGTCGTCGAGCCGGGCGACAGGGCATACTCAATGCTGCAGCCCGGCTTGCGATACATGCCGTGCTTATGGTAATCGCCGGTCAGTAAGTAACGGCCGTGCTTGATCTGGGCGAACTCGCCGTCGGTGGCGCCGATCGTCAGCATGTCGGACCACGCCTGATGCATGCATAGAATCTGGGTAGTAGGCGGCACCTGGTCGAGTTCGGCCTGCAGCTTGTCGCGAGGCGTGTAATCGATGCCGTAGCAACTAAATGGCCCCAGGTTGAAGTATTTACGATGCACCGGCTCGGGCCACGGATGCACGCATGGCCACGGAGGCATCGCGAAGTCGTGGTTGCCCTGCACGAAGTAGACTGACAGCCCGGCCCGCTTCATCGCGTCCATCGCCGCGCAGAACACGGCCACGGTCTCCGAGTCGGGTCGCTGGCTATCCATGATGTCGCCGAGCAGGAGTAGCGGCAGCTTTTCGCGGATGCAGATATCTACGATCTCGTTGAACGCCCGGTAAGCGTCGCCGCTCAGCGTCGGATGTTTGGACCAGGTATTCTTCCGCAGATGCGTGTCGCCAGTGGCGATCGCCAGGGGTGTGATGTTAGCCATCGGTTTCTAAGTACCAGGATCGTCGTCTTCATGTTGATAAGCCTGCCCCCCGCTCAACAGATGGGCGACAAACTGTTTGACGTGGGCCGGCATGGGCATCATCGCCACCGCCGCCGGACAGTTGCTCTGCTCGCAGATCGGGCAGAGGTACTTCACATCTCGTAAGCGAATGCGATTTTGGTTGGCCACGATTCGCATCCGGTCTTCGAACTCATCTCCCAGAGACAGTAACCCGTCGGCCAGACGGGCAAGAGCCAGGTCGCCGCTGGTAATCCCCACGTGATGCTTCAGGGTGTGATGCATCACCAGCCGGGGGTGCTCGCGCCGCATGGCTTTGCGATACAGGTCATCAAAGAAATCTGGCACGGTTCGCCTTTCCGCAAATTGGCCTTCTCGCTACGATTGCCAGCCTCGCTTGATACAGGAATCTTAGGGTAGTCAAAGGAGTGACGCCATGCTCGTGCTCTCACGCAAACGCAGCGAGTCGATCCGCATCGGTGACAACATCACAATCACGATCGCCGACATCCGCGGCGACAAAGTAAGGATCGGCATCACCGCCCCGGATGAAGTGGGTGTGCATCGTCAGGAAGTCTACGACGCGATCAAGTCCGGTGAGAAGGTGGACACGCCGCGGACCAAAAAGCCGCGGTCGAAAACCAAGTCCTGAAATGACAAACGCCCTGCGGAGCCTCCCGCTAGGGCGTTGTCGAAGATCAAGCATAGCCCGCCCGGCGCAAAGAGGGCAGAGCGTCAGAGATCACTCGTAAATATAGGCCCGGCTAGCACTAGGGTCAACACGGGACTAGCGTTGTTGCTCGATTCCGGTCGTGCTGACCCGAGGAATCATGGGCGCGAAGGCGACCACACCGCCGTGGCTGGCGACGTAGTCGGCACCCGGCACGACGGTATCGCGGTACTGGGCTCCCTTGACGAGCACGTCGGGGTGAATCCGCCGCACCAGGTCTTCGACACTGCCGCCAAATCGCACGGCACAATCCACTGAGCCGAGCATCGCAAGCTGCGCCCCGCGGAATGCCTCGGCGATGATCGGCCGGTCTGGCCCCTTCAAGGCCTTAACCGAATCATCATCGTTGTAAGCGACGATCAGAACGTCGCCCTGCTGCTTGGCGAAGGCCAGCGTCTGGATGTGCCCCACGTGCAGGGCATCGAAGCATCCATTGGCCAAGACAACGACGTTGCCGGCGTTGCGTTTCCGCGTCGCATAGGCTGTCGCCGCATCGACCCCCATCATCTTGCCGGCCCAGCCGCGATGCTCCACCACGCCATCTTCCCACTCGTCGCGGAGGATACGCTTGAGGCCGGTGCGTTGAACGGCGAGCCCGGCCGCGATGTTGGCTCGCAGCAAGGCCTCGTGCAGGGTGTGCCCTTCGACATAGCCGACAGCCATAGCCGCCATGAAAATGTCGCCCGCCCCCGTCACGTCGTAGACATACCGCGGGGTGGTGGGAATCCGGTGGAGCTGCCCGCGCTCCCAGTACACCACGCCTTGCGACCCGCACGTCACCGTGACGGTCGTAAAGCTGGCGCGACTGATGAACTCAGTAGCGACTTCGGCAGCGGAATCCGCCATCGACAGCCCGGGATGCAGGTTGCCCTCTTGCTTGGAGAACTGCAGCGCCTCGGACAGATTGACCTTCAGGTGAATCTGAGCCCGTCGCTGCGGATCGATCCAGTCGCGAAAGTAGTCCGGCTTGCAGTCGAGGAAGATCGGCCAACCCCTCAGCACGCTCAGCTCGCGAATCTGTTGCCGCAGCGAGGGCGTAATGCTGCCCTTGCTGTAATCGGAAACAACCACGGCCTTGACGTTGCTCTCCTCGCCGGACACGCCGTAGATCGCCCGCAGCATAGCGTCGCCGTGGCTGGGCGAATGTACCGGCCGCTCGTCATCGACCCGCAGGACCTGCTTGCCGCCGACCAAGAACCGTGTCTTGGTCGGTGTGTACAGCCGCGAGCAATGACACCACGCCACCGGGATCGGCCAGACCTGTTGGAAGAATTGCTGCAGTCGCTGGGCGGACTCCTGCTGCTCATTGACGCCGGCCGCGAAGAACACGTTGCCGCCGAGCGACTTAATGTTCATCGCGACGTTGGCAGCGCCGCCGGGCGAATCGGTAACTTGCTTCTGCAAGACGATCGGCACCGGGGCTTCGGGCGAAATGCGACGCATATCGCCCTCTACCCATCGATCGAGCATCGCGTCGCCGATACATAGAATGTGAGGCGGCTGCGTACTCATTCACGCACCTTCACATCCAAGATCAGCACAGCGTGCTCCAGCGGAAACCGATACTCACCTTCGATGTTCTTCCGCGGCGGCAGCTCCGCGACGATTTTGTCGCCGGGGATTTGCACCAGGCGGGCATCGACGTAAGGACCGCCGGGATCGTTGACCACGTCCACCAGCGCCTCGTAAGCGTCGCCGAACGACGCCGCGTAGGTCCACAACGCCGCGTCGGGAGCAATGTTGGCCATCGCCGTCGTTAGCTTGAGTGCGTCGCGAACGGCGGGGGCGACTGACTTGGGGATCGTTAGCGTCTGTCGCTGGGCCTCTTGCTTGATCTGCCCCTGGGTGTCAGGCTCGCCCGGGCAGAGCGGATCGTCAATCACCTGCGTATGCAGGATATTGACGTCGTTGAAGATTTCGCCGGCGTCGGACATGAACGTCACGTACTTGCGATCGCTTCCCTCGTCGGCCGTGATCGCCTGCACGACGCCGCGCACCTGGCGATTGCCCTCATTGGCGATCGTATACAGAACGCGTTGGTTGGCGGCCGTCGGCCGTACGGCCACTGTCTCCGTCGGTGCCGTCGTCTTGGTCTTCTTCGGTTTCTCGACCTTGGGAGTCGGCGCCGGCTCGGGCTCTTTGAAGTCGCCGCGGAGGTAGCCCTCCTTCAACCGAGCGAGGAACTGCTCGTAGACCAGCGGCACGGGCTGACCGACTCGCTCGGCCTCACGGATCATGTCGACGTACAACACCGTGAAGTCGACGATCTCGGCTGCGGTCCACTGATGTTGGCCGGCCGGGACATCCGCAGCGCGACGCGGGCAGTGCGACTTGATGGCATCAGCCGGATGCTTGCAGTTCTCCGGGTTGTAATCGGCCAGTGGTGCGTATAGCTGCAGAAACGTCTCGAACGGCAGCGCGGGGGTAAGCTGGCGGACCCAGAGATAGGTCGTCAGCAATTCGATGCGATCGCCGGCGTTGGCGTAGTTTTCCAAGCCGGGCGTCTTCGCGAACTCTTTCAGCAGCTCCATCACCGGTCGCGGCTGCGCTGCTTGCTGTGGCTCCAGGAAGTTGGTCTGCCCGGGCATTGATTCTACTTGCGACATGCAAAATCCTTGTAGTTGGAAACGAGTAGCCTAGTCGAGCGAGATTACTCTACTGCGCTCGGTCGGCGGTGGTAGAGGGGTGGTAGGCTGATCGGCCCGCACGCACACCTGGATGTCTTCCGGATATTTCTCCGACAGTAAGTCCCAGATCGCTTGTTCGACCGCGACGGCCGGTATACCTAGCGGGTTATCCGATTTGAAACTGATCTTGGCGGTGTAACTGTAATGCACACGCCGCCGTTGGCGAAATGGCTCTACCTCCGGCGACGTCGCACCCAGCCCTAACCCTCTGGCGATTCGCGCCGCCGCAGTAGCACTTTCGACGATGTGGCAAACCGAGCAATACGTAATCGCCGGAGCGCCTTCTCGCATTCGCTCGGCAACACCGCTCCAGTTGTCGTAGTACCAGCCGGTGTTGGCGCAGCCGTCGCACACGCCGGCCTCATCCGGCGGCACGATTTGCGGGACGATCACCACGATCGAATCAAACGGGCTCGGCGTGACAGGGGCCTGGTCAAAACGCGGAGCCATCCAGTCGCGGTGTGCGGTGTGCAAGGCTCCCTGCTCGACTGCCTCTTGCAATCGCCAATCGTGCTGGAAGTTTAACGCATCGTCTTCGAAGTAAAACAACTGCCCCGGCTTCAACCGCTCCAGTCGCGTTTTGCCGGCCGGTGGGTCAATATCCGGATTGAACGCCCAGATGACTTCTACTTCGGGAGCTACCTCGATCGGCACCAGATCGGTGTCGCCCTGGTAAAGCCCCTCTTCGGTCTTCGTGCCGAAGCGGAAGCTGCGACGCAGGTCGAGGCCGTCGGTCGGGCGACACAGCTCGCCCGGTAACACCTCCCAGAACTCGCCGAGGTGCAGTGCGGGGTTGCCGTCACTCGCGGACTGGTATATCCGAGACATCGTCAGCAATCAATCGTTTGATTTCGGGACGCTTGAGGTACAGCCGGAGCTGATCGATGAATCGCTGGTCGGCCAGCCACGCCAGATAGCTGGCGCCACCGCGTAATTCGACCACGGCACCGATCGTCCGATCGACGTATTTACCGAACGGCAGCGTATGCCGCTCGAAGCGACGCGCTTCGATCTCGGTTATCTCTTGCAGACCCGTCGCCGGTACGACCGGCGGCTTGGGCGGTAACAACCGATCGCAATGTTCGCGAAGCTGTTCCAGATAGGCCTGCTTGGCTTCGTCAGAGAACGGCCGCAGCTCGTCCTCCACCAAAGTCAGTGTCGCCAGTGCTAACTCCCGCGCCTTGACCTTCTCGCGAATCAGCTCGCGATTGACTTCGCTCATAGCAGCGTTCCTCGGAAGGCCCCAAAAGTCGCAGAGAGCTTAGCTCGCGACTCACCCAGGACCTGAAACAGTAAGGCCGTCAGCTTGGGATCGCCACGCAGCCACAAGGTTGGATAGCGACACGCGCGGCTGACTACGCCCAGTAATACCGATCGCGACGGCAGATCATGGATCTTCATCTTTCTACCCCGTTGGGGGACGCGCATCATCTCCGGTATGGCGTCGTGCTCGCGGTACACCAGCAGTTGCCGGGTCCGCACACGCCACTCACCGCGACTGGCCTCCACCGTGGAGTGTTGCCAGCCGCCGGCCGCACGTGTCTCGCGCAAGGCCTTGCCGCGGATCGAGGCGATCCCCTTTAGGATTCGACGCAACCGCTCGCCGGTGTCTACGTCAGGGACGAACATCGGCGTTCGATAGCTGATGTATCGCTCGACCAGCTTGAGTCGGCAGCACGCCGGCGAATCGACCGTCGACAATTCGTTGCCGTGGTCTTCGCGGTACCACTTAGGGTCGTAGTCTTCCTGGTGGAAGACATGCTGCACAAGCTGCCAAACCTCGCCGACGCGGCGAGCGTAGCAGAACGGGCAGACCGCCAGTCGGCAGAACCATGTCGCCGGCGCTGCTTGGTAAAACGACGGCCGACAGTTGCGGACGAGCTGCAGGGCCTTCTTGTCGCCGCGCGGCAGCCAGCCCTCGTCTTTCATGGTCGACAGACGAGCCCGCCATATCTCCACCAGGTGATTGGTGGCGTTCTCGATGCCGCGAGCCTCCTTCATCGGCGGCACCAGCGGGTAGAGCACAGCTTGTCGCTGGGCTCGGGAGGCAAAACTGTCGGGCACGTACAGGCAACGGAAAGCTACGTCGGACATGGCCCGGCCAGCATATCACGCACCATCGGTGTCCGGTAGCGACACTACCCGGCTCCGTTCGATAGGCTCGGTAAGCGCCGGACTCGCTAGCGGCAGCGGGCATTGGTCGGGAAATGGCTTCCCGATCCGCATTTGCACGCTGTCGCCACACCGGTCCAGCTCCTCGGCAGTGCCGACCTCTGCAATGACAAAACCACCGCTATCCCAGTGATTGCACCGCCAGTGGTCATCTTCGCCATCCATCAAATGATCGAGCGGCTGTAGCTTCTTGAATGGGCACTCGTCGCAGCTTGCGACGATGCGGTGTATTAACCTGTCTCCGGACATGCTGCTCCTAAGCACGCGCACACCATCTCCAGTAAGGCTCGCCGCACCTTGACGACGCCCATATCAGCCAGGTCGGCCGACTCAACGTAGAACAACTGCCGGCCGTGATTGTCGGTGACCGACAGCCAATCGCCGGCGATCTGGACATCGGGATCGTACGGATCGCAGAAGCCGCTGCGGATGCAGCAGCCATTGGCCAACGGAATGCTGATCGCGCCATCGCTGTCGCGGCACTCTTCCAGCGTCTTAGCCATCGTCCCACCTTTCTGGCTTTTGCTTACGGGCCCGCGGCGGCTCCTGCTCGTCGTCATCGCAGCCGCAGTGGGCTGGTGGCTCCAGGCAGCGATTGCACATGTAGCCCGCGCCGAGACAAGTCGGACAGGGTTCGGAAATGCAGTCCACGGTCGGCACTAAGACGATCGTGGAGATTTGACCGAGGCCGTTTTCGCAAGTGTCACAAATCATGCGAGTTGTAGTCCCTCCCATTTGAAGTTGCGGCCGAGCCCGGGCACGGCTCGGGTCGGAGAAAGGTCCCACTGGTAAGGTCGCGTGATGTCGCCTAGCAGCCGGCGGACAATGGTACGAGCCTCGGCCGAAGAGTCGGCGATGACATCCTCGTACTCGACCGCCTCTTTGGTGACCTTGTGCTTGCCGCGGACGGTCCAATTATTGTCGCCGCGGAAGTGGTGCCCGGTCCGGTACAACCGCTCCATCTCGATCGCCAGCGCGTACATCTCGGGATCGTCAGCCTTGAGCTGCTCGATCTCCAGTTGCTTCATCGCTGGACAATTGCCGGTCACCAAACCGTCAGCCAGTACGAACCGCTCGTCGCCAGGGACGACGGCGCAAAAGACCTGCTCGGATTGACGAGTCCTTTTCACGGACTCAACACGCCAAGCCGCATTTCGATTACGTTGAAAAACACAACCTAGCGTACGGTCACGATGGAAATTCAACAACCAAAAATAGCTCGGTAGATCGCCGACACACACCGTGACACGATAGAGCAGCTCGCGGCCGTTAAACCCGACGCGATATCGCGGGGCGACCTGTCCGCAGCGAACACCGATTAGGTGACACACATCGCGCACGAACTGCATCGCTTTGCGGTCAACAGACTCGATACTAGCCGCACCTTTCTTGTCGACGTGGCCATCGGCCGCGAAGTAACCAGCCAGCCAGCCGAGTAAGAACGATCGACTCTCCGTGATTGGTGGCAACTTCTTCCAGAATCGCGGTAGGTCGCTGACTGCCGGGATTTCCTTGCCGTTGACCTGATCCGACTGCACTCGGCAGTTGGCAAACCACGGCAACATATCGAAATCTTTTGCGTCGTAAAATCTAGCACGCGCTGGCCGTCGACCAGTCTGGACGGTGCCGTCTCCGAACGTAAATCCCTGCATCACGGCCGGCGGCGACAACGCTACTGGCGAACCGCTGCAAGTAATGCTGGGCACATGGCAGAACCGTAGTCGCTGGCCGGCCCTCAGTTTATTAGTTGTAACCAGCGAATCGTCGGGAAGAACCCAGCGATGCTCGGCGGTACAACGAATAACTTTAGTGGTCGGCCCGCGACGCAACTTCAACAACCACACGCGTTGCTTGCCAAACGACCGTACCGCAACGCGACGCCACGCCCCCGTAGACTGGTATCGATGTGGCCCGTGCTTACCGCCCTTGAAGTGCCCGTTCTTGATCGGCACCAGCAGCTTGACCGATTTACCGGCCAAGCTGCCGATGTTCCGCAGACCGCGATCAGTCAGTACCTCTGTCTCGCCAGTCAGACAGAAGAAACAGGCGCTTTTCGGCGGTAGCGTCAGACCGGCGTCAACAATGAGCTTGCCGCAAGCGGCACGATCAAGGCCCCACTCCCGCAGCGGGTATTCTACTTGGTAGCGATCGCCGTAGTCGGGCAGCCCTTTCTCGGGGCAGATTTTGATGCCCTTGCCGTCGGCGAATGTGCGATGATCCTCAGTGGCGTCAAAGCCGATGAACTTGCGAACTTTCAAACCTGATTCCCAGGCGCGGCGAAAAGCCGTTTCTCGGATTCATATAGGTTCTTGGGCTTCCAGCTTCCACTTGATGGAGCAACTCTTCAGCCCGAACGCGATGCCGGGCAGAGTTTGGTTGGCGACCATGTTGCCGTAAATCCGCGAGAGGCGGACGAGCTGCTGATCGGTCACGGCGATCTTCAATCGCTCCAAGACCTCGATCACAGCATTTTTGTAACGGAGCGTCGTCACGTCCTTGGGTTCGTAGATACAGACCGTCGGCTCGGGGAAGTCGACGTCGCGTATCCACTCAGTCATCTCCGCTTGGAAGCGGTAGGTGAGCTTCTTCTCGGCGCCGAGATCGGCGAACGAGATGAAGTCGGGCCGCATGCCGAGCTGATGCATCCGGATGAGGAGGCCGGAGCTATCCCAGCCGACCCCCCAGCAAACGCTAATTGGTAGGATCATGTTGCACCGCGATTGCCTGGCTTTGGCGTGGCTAACGCCATCATAATCAGCCGCTGCTGTACTACGGGGTCGTCTGAACCCTTGTATTTATCGATGTACTCGCGAGGCGTCTGCAAACCCTCGGCGAGCAACACTTTTGTAACCTCGACTTTGCCCTCGGCACTCAGTCGATACTCATCAGCCGCCATAGTTCATCCCGATCGTTTCTAAGTACCGCCTCCCTGCGTCGGTAATTTCGTATTGCTCGTCGCCTGGCTTATCCGCCAGGCCCATCGTTCGTAGGCGGAACACCCGCAGGGCCAGCACACTCGGCCGGACCTCCAGCGGCTTCGCCAGCACCCGCATGGGCACTGGCTTGGTCTGCTGTGATAAAGCTCGCAAAGCTGCTTGAAGCAGCGGCGTAACCCTCGCGTTGTCTAAGGGCCGCGAGGGCTTCGGCGTACGGCGCGATGAACGCGGGCCGCGGTGGAATCTCGACGTCGTTGTCATTGGCTGCCGCGATGCTTGACGCGGCCCAGTCTTGAACTCTCCAGTAGTCCTCATCCGACAAGGCCGTTATCGCGGCCTGGGGAATGTGGTATTCCTCCACCAACGACAGCACCTCTTGCAGAATTTCGCTGTCGCGGATGCGGGCAGGGTCCGGTACCGCCGGCGCTGCCGGTTCGTCCGCGTAGCGCGTCGAGCCCTCGATAGCCAGCCGGTCAAAACCGTACTCGGCTCGCAAATTGTCGATCTGCTCGACCAGCTCCATCGTCGTACGCGCTATCAACGGATTGACAACGTCATCGCCGATTGTCTCGGCGCGAATGAATTGCAATCGCCGTTTGGCGATCGCCACCGCGGACAACGCCCGATCGATCGCAGTCCGTAGCCTCGGCTGATCTCTTACTTTAGCCATTTACGGCTGCTCCTCCTTAGACACCGGTAAGCTCGTGCGTTCGCCACAACGATCGCACTGCACGACGATTCGACCCATCCGCTCGGACAGGCGATCGGCGCCGTCGCCGGGGCGGAACAAAGCTCCGCCGCAACGATAATGGCCGTAGCCCGTTTTACGCAGGCACCGTGTGTTTTCCGCGCTGTGCTCTAAGCTCTTGCTCATGGGCTTTCTTTTGTTTCACGGCACACCCCCGCCACTCGAACCACTCCGGGATCGCCGGCTGGAAGACGTTGCCGAACTGTACTTTGCCGCAGCCACAACCGTAAATACGACCCGTCGGATGAATCCGCATATCCTCGCAACAACACTCGTCGTCGCTGGTGTTCAGGCCGTTCTTCAAGGCTGAGCCGTGCGGCGTGATCCGCTCGTTGGTCCGGATAGCTTCATGCTGCCGGTGGCCGTCGCGACTCCGGTAATTCCTCAGTTGCTCGTACCGTCGTACGACACGCGGATCGATTGGATCGTGCCACTGGTCTTGCGACAGAACCGCCTCGATATCGCCCCCTTCGACCGTCATATCGGCCAGCTTGAGCGCGATGTCGGTCATCGACCCGTTGGTGATGATCAAGTAGGAGAGCCCGGAGCTGGCGGCATCGTGATAACGCTTGGCCGTCCAGAAGAACTCCCAGAACCGCGGGTGGATCGTGGGCTCGCCGCCACCCAGGCAGATGTGATCGCCGTGGTCGCGGGCCAGCTCACAGGCCGCGATGAGCGTGTGCATCTCCATGTCGCGACCGATGCCAGGCCGGCATCCGAAGCAACAATGGGCACACGCCATATTGCACTTGGTTGTTATTTGAATGTACCTAGAGCTACCCTCCTTCCGATTCGCCGCGGTTGGTGCCCAGATCGATCGCGCGGGTCCGGCCGGCTTCGACCAGTTGCTCGGGCGTAATGTTGAGCGCGATTCGTACGTGCTTACCCACCAGCTCTGCGACAGTCGAGGCAACTAGATTTCTAATCCGATCAGCGAAGTCGGTTCGCACATATCTAGTCGTTGTCGCCGGCCGTCGTTGCTCCTGCCATACCAAGTCGACCAGCGCGTTTAGGATTAGGCCCTCGAAATACTTCGAAGCCATCCGCTCTTCCATGTACTGCTCGGCGATCGGCTGGACCATCATCTGCATCGTCGCGCGTATGCCGGTGCGTGTAAGCCCCAGCTCGTTGTACATCACGTTCCTCACGGCCTGGTGAATAGCACGCTTCGACGGCCGCAGGTGCTTGCTGTCGTCCGTCGCGAACTCGGGCGGTCGCGGATCGTACTGATGCGAGACCTCGCACTCCGGCTTGTGCTCCGTTCCAAGAATAAATCCCAGCTCGGCGATACCGATAAAATCGGTCGCCGTGTAGTGATCTACCCGGCCACTGCCCCAGACGTAATTGCCGGTGACGATATGGTGCATCTCTTCGGGCGTCGCTGCCCGGACATCCATGATCGGAAAGTGCACGTCGAACATACCGATGCCGGACAGGAACGAGCCCACCAGGCACGGCCCGAGCGTAGGGTGCTTCGTCCAGCGACTGAACCGCATCGCTTCGTAGCCGGGCGGATTGTGCTCTTTCCGCACGTGGTTCGTACTTTGATGGCCGTATGCCCGCGCGAAGGCCACGCGACAATCCTGGTTGTCGAACAGCCAGATCATACGACGTGGCCTCCGCGGTAGTTCCAGCAGCCGTCTTCGAGGACGCGGCCGGCCAGCAACTCTTCCTTCGTAGCAGAGGCAGCGCCGAAGATCGCACCCATGACCAGCTCGGGCTCCTCCTCCCACTCGGTAGCGACCCAGTGCAGAATCTCATTGCCGTCGGCGTCGCGAATCGTGACGTCGCCGCCGAACTGGCTGCCCCAGGCGCCGCAACACAGTTTGCAGCCGTTGACGAGCGGGATGACTAGCTCGTCATCCTCCAACAACTTGGGTCGTCGTAACACGCCCTTTGCCATTGTCGTTCTCCCTTTCTGCAGGCGGCGGGAACTTCCCGGTCTTCACCCACTCATCGAGACGTTGCCGCATTTCTGTAGTGTCGTAGCCGTGTTCGTCGGCGTAGTCGAGCATCGCCCGGAAGTAGTTTTTCTCCTCGGGCACGCGCAGCTCGCGGTCGTTGCTCAGCCGGATTAGGCCGAACCCGGGCACACGCCGGCCGCTACTGTAATCGTAAGCATGGCCGGCCGATGTAAAGCCGACCACGTACACCGGCCGCGGCGGCAGCTTGGATCGCTCGGCGATCTTGATCGTCAAGTGATGCGCTTCAAAATCCTTCAGGTCCTGCACCTTCAGGAGCAGGGACCGCAGCTTCTGATCCGCGGTCACGAGTTGCTTGTCACGCGCCAACTGCTCGACCTCGTCGAGCAGGTACCGCGGGATGTCATCGAGCGTAGCGTAGGGTTTGCGTTTAGGCATTTCTCGCCAGCCCTCGCTTGATCTGGATCGCCGCAGTCGCCATATCCCGCAACTGCTCGTACTGCATCCAGTGGTTAGCCCCGCCGCAGGAATCCTTCCGGTTCTTAGGCTTGCGATACATGAACCCGTAGCCCGGCCCGAGGGCCGACTGGCAGAAGTTGACGAACACCGTGTCGCTATGCAGGTAGATGTCGCCGGAACAAGCAACGCCGCCCGCATTGACCGAAATATCGCGATCGGCCTTCTCCAGATCGAGCATCTCCGCCAGGTAGCCCATGACCCGCTTGCCGAGTTCGAGGAATTGCTGCTTGATCGCGGCATTCTCGTCGTCGTAGGCGTGGATCGCCATGTTGCGGGTAGCGATGCGGATGAACTGCGAGATCGCCGATCGCTTGCTAGGCTTGCGGGGCTTCGTCGTCGTGTTCTCCAGCTTGTACCGCAGGTTGTCCTGGGCGTTGATGAAATCACGGAACTCGGACCAGCCTGTCTGGCACAGCCAGTTGTAAGTCGTCTGCTGGTCGCGGGTGACTTCCTGAAAACAGCCGCTGTCACAACAGATTTCGTCGACAACGACGCGCTTGAGCGTGTCGTCGAGAACGAAGATGCCGTTGTGCTCAGTGCCGATCAGGCCGTTGGCGTTGTAACCGCCGGCGATCCCGACGACGTAGCTATGTTTCTTGCCGAACACCAGCCGCGTCGCCGACTGGACGTTGTAGTAGGGGCCAAACTTGAAATCCGGCGGCAGAGCTTGCAGCTCGGCCCGGCCGGCAGGGGGTGCCGTGGCTACCATGAATACTCGCTCAAACAAGTCTGATTCAGTGAATCCGGGTCGGTAAGCTCGTCCCGCATAGCGGCGATCGCCATGTGCTCGGCGAGCTGCTCGACGCACAAACGCAACTCTTCCTCAAGTGAGGTACTGTTGCGGGCGTCGTAGACCTTGGCGGCCGTCCGCCGCTTGATATATTCGGCTTTGACCTCCTCTTCGGTCATCGCCGCGACCTTCTGGGCGAAGGCCTCCTCGATCTGCTCGCGAACCTCGTCGGCCGTGGCCGTGGTCGCCGGAGGGCTGGGCATGTCCGCCAAGTAATCCTTCCCTTCGATGTTGTCGCGGCGAAGCTGGTTGATCACATCTTGTTCGTCGCGACACGGGAGCTGTTGCTCCTTCAAGCGTTTGTAGGCCGTGGCCGCCGCAAACAGTAAGGGATCGTCCGGATCACCGGACGGAGCCCACAGACTCTCGCGAATCATCTCATTGAGTCGCGCGGCTTGGTCAGCCCGCTCGGGGTCCAACAGGAACCTGTGCTTACGTGGCATCGGTTTCTAAGTACCAGATTTGGTAAGGTCGATCGCGCGGGTGCGGTGCGACTCGTCGGCTTCGCCGGGCGGCATTTTGTAACCCGTGGGAGAGTACGTGCCGAACGTCATCCGTAGCCGGCTGTGCACCAGACCGCGGCCGCGCAGCCTGGCCTTCGTCTTGCGGTATTCGCCAGCCATGTGCTGGGCCGACGGCGCGTGCGGGCAGGGATGAAATTCCAAGTGGATCAGCGGCAGCTCGATAATAACGCTGACGCCCGACCCCATGGAATGATCGCGCACCCGCTGCAACATCACCAGCAAATCCACCTCGCCGCCCGGCGTGAACCGCGCGTACGTGTTTTTTGGATCGCAAATGAATGTGCCGATCGACTCGCCGTAGCTGGTCCAGCCAGCGCCCTGCCGCAACTCCTTGCCACAGCTTTTGGCGGCGGCCCACAGCTCGTACCAGGTAAGCTGGCTTTGCTGCGTGCGGTAGATCAGATCGGCATCACGACTGTTCATCGCTACCTCCCAGATCGATCGCACGGGTCCGCTCAGTCGGCAGCGGCGTACCGGTCTCGGCACGCACCTGCTGGGCCTCGGCGTGAATCTTGGCCACGTTCCACATATCGATCACCTGACTGACCAGTTGTTGAAGCACGCGGCGATTCATTCCTGTAGGCACCGCTACCATGAGCACGTCGCCGACATCTTCCTCTTCGGCTGAGTCGCGATCGGCCGCTTCTTCTTCGGCTGCGTCACGGTCGGCCATAACACCGCCGGGCGTCGGATTCTGCACGGTAATTGGCACTCCGTGCTGGTTGACAGCGTTGAGCGCTATTCCCCGCGGTTGTAAAACCTCCGCCGTATCCTCGCCGTACCACATACCCATGATCTCCGCTGCTGTCGTCAGCGGATTCACGGTGACCTCGCGATCGTTGAAAACGAACTTCAGGTCCATCTGGGAGCGATATGCACACCCGCTAGCCCACTCGGCTGCCGTGTGCAAGGCGGTGCCGTTCGCAAAATCGACCTGCGGCAACTCCGTCCCGCCGTAAGTAAGCCAGCCCAACCGCCGACCGTTAGACGCGACGTCAACGCGAATCTCGCAAGCCAGCAATTCGCTGGCCTCTTTCAATTCGCTCGGCAACCAGCCCATGTTGGGCGAGTCGCGAACTAGCTCTGCAACGCCTGGTGTCATCGGTTTCTAAATACCGCTTTCGCCGGTGGTGCAGGGGGTATATTTTCGGCGGCAGTCATTGCAACAGTCACCGATCACCACAACACCGGTAGGCATTGCCACCCGAAACTTGGTGAATTCAATCTGCCCGCGCTGCAAACACAGATCGCACTCGTCCGCCGTATCGGCCGTAGCGTCGGTTTGGGCGATGCTGTCCATAAATTGCGGCAAGCATGCCTGGCACGTTATAACGCGCGCGGCGAGGAAGGCAAACGTCGTAGGGCCGAGCGTACCGGCATGTTGGCACCGGTGACTAAGTAGGCAGCGCATAACAGCCGCCAGTACGATCGCCCGGCCAGCTTCATCTACCAACGGCGAGTGGAACTCCCCGGGCTTGGCCAGCCGCCGCGACTCAGCGGTGGCGTCCAAAAACATTCCGCTGAGTTGCAGGGAGATGTCCTTGGGTAGATATGGCTTCAGTTCCTCCGCCCACTGATCCATCACCGCCGGGTTTTTTGCCAGCCTTAGCATGTAATCGATCATCGCCAAGTCTTTCTCGCGAGTCGTGTTTACCGCCCGCGCAGGACCGCTGTTCTCGGTTGCGGTGATAGCCGCCGCCATCGCCGTCCTCCGTTCCTCCATCGGTCTCGCTATACAACCGGCGTCGTGCAACATCTGCCACAGTAGCTTATAGCCCGGCGAAGATGCGCAGGCTCGCAACGACGCAATTGAACGTCGCTCAGCTTCGGCGAATACCTGGTGCGTATCGAAGGCGCTGCATCCAAACGGACTAACCGGATGGATCGTGCAACCTTGTGACTGCGCATCGAAGAACACGCAGGAGCCATCCTGTTTCTGCCGCGGGACCACCGTCGGGACCTGCTGCACGAGCAGCCGACCGTTGACGATTTTGCCCGCCTTGGCGCCTTCGCTAGCGCAGAAATTTTGCTCAGCGAACGCCCGCACTTGGTCGGGATCTGTAAAGCCGCAATGCGCGGCGATCCTCTCCAGATCGCCAGGAATCAGCGGCCCGGGACACGTCTTGCAGCCAGCGGTACAAGCCGCGCAGCTACAGGTTGTACGGGGATAGAGATCACGCGGGCTTGTCAACGATCGTCTCCTTGGCAAGCTGCTGATCCTCCTCGGCAAACTTCTGCTTGTGCACTTCCAGCACCTGCAGTCGTATCTCCAGATCCGAGAGATACTTGCCGTGCGACATCTGCATCTCCTTTTTCAGCCAGTCGATAGCTCGGTCCAATTCGATATAAGGCTTGGCCGCCTTTCGCTTCGTAAACGTGACCAACGGGATGCCATCGATCAGCGCTACTAACAGCGGCATCACGATTTTCAACAACACGAAAGTCTTGCCAGTATGCGTGCATTTCACGAACAAGTCTTTGGGTAGTTTTTTCGTTCTAGCCTTGCCCATCGCCGCTAACCTCTTTCAGAATTTGCTCAGGGGTAAACCCGTTCCCCAGGAGCCAGTCGACCTGGCCCTCGGGACCTTCGTTGTTGACGCGACTCGCCATTTTTGAGTGCGCGTCGTGGACCAGCTCGTCGAGCAGGAGGTAGGTCCCTTCATGAGACTCCTCCCGCGCTTCGAGTTTTTTTAGCAATT
>Ga0310813_10000243_pt1 | contig 39258 bp, 34 predicted proteins | sample YN3metagenome_FD_203086 | JGI IMG/M metagenome (GOLD analysis project Ga0310813, IMG submission 203086) | Soil microbial communities from experimental microcosm in Duke University, North Carolina, United States - YN3 | ecosystem: Engineered > Artificial ecosystem > Soil microcosm > Unclassified...
AAAGCAGCGATCGAAAATTTCAATCGTTTGCAGATGGAAAATAAGGTAATCATACTTGGTGATATGTTTGAACTGGGCGATGAAAGCGAGGTAGAGCACGATGCACTTGGAAAATTATTGGCAGGATGTTCTTTTGATAAAGTCATTCTTTGCGGAAAAAATATGCGCTATGCAGCAGAGCATTTGGAGCATGCAGAATACTTCGAAGCTAAGCCAGACTTAGTGGAATATTTGCAGGAACATAAAATTGAAAACGCTTCGGTATTTATCAAAGGCTCTCGTGGCATGGGATTGGAGAGCGTGCTGGAACTATTATAACTCACTACTATTGCTGTTGCTCTTGCTGACCCTACATCATAAGCAGCAGGACAGCAAGAGCAACAGCAACAGTAGTGAGTTTTTTTATACATCCTTTGCCTCATGCCCTTTTGCGCCAAACCAAACGATGTAGAGATAACAGACAGCTGGGACAATAAAAGCGATTCTTAATCCTATGCCAGGGCTATCTGCAAGCGAAGCCTGGATCACTGGAATAATGGCGCCTCCCACGATCGCCGTGGAAAGAATGCCGGAGCCTTGTTTGGTATGTTTTCCCAACCCATGTACAGCCAGTGTAAAGATCGTAGGGAACATAATGGAGTTACACAGTCCTACGAGAATGATTGAATACATTGCTACTGCGCCTGTAGTATTGATGGAAAGAAGAATGAGTAAAATGGCAAGTGCTGCGTTGACAGCCAGTACATAGCCAGGTTTGAAAATATTCAGAATATAAGCGCCGAGGAATCTTCCTACCATAGCGCCGCCCCAATAGAAGGCTACATATTTTGCCGCAATCTCCGGAGCCAGACCGGCTACATCTTTCATTTCAAGATAATTTACCATATAACTTCCGATCGATACTTCCGCACCTACATAAGCGAAGATCCCGATGGCACCAAGCACCAGGTGTTTGTAGCTCCATGCACTCTTGTGCACCGCATCGCTCACGGTAGTATCTTCACCTTCGTTTGAAACAATTTCCGGCAAGGTCATGCGTGAAAGAATGAAGGCAATGACCAATAATACAACTGCGATGATGAGGTAAGGAATTTTTACAGCTTCTGTACTACCGGCCTTGTTGAGCGCAGAAAGGATAAAGTAAATACCAAAGAAAGGAGCCAGGAAAGTACCCACTGAATTCAAGGCCTGGTTCAAAGTAAGACGTGCCGAAGCTGTTTCCGGAGGACCCAACACCGATACATAAGGATTGGCCGCTACCTGGAGTAACACCACGCCAGTAGCCAGAATAAACAAGGCAATCAGGAATACCAGGTAAGAGTGAAGTGTTACTGCAGGGAAGAAAAGCAAACATCCCATTGCCGCACCTATAAAGCCCAGGATCATGCCGCGCTTGTAGCCTGCGGCTTCTACGATCATACTGGAAGGGATCGACATCACAGCGTAAGCACCAAAGAAGCAGAACTGGATCATTGAAGCTTGTGTGTAAGAAAGGTCAAACATTTTTTTGAGATAAGGAACCAGAATATCGTTCAGGCAGGTGATGAAACCCATCATGAAAAATAATACCATTAAAGAATAAAGAGCGGTCTTGTAATTCTGATTACTTCCGGGAGTAGAGGAAGCGGAGATCTTCCCCTGAGGAGCTATGGCCATTGATTTAAAGGTTTTTAAAGGTACTAGTATTGTTTAGGTTTGGTAAGTTAAAAATTTTATTAAAAAATAGCACAAATAAGTTATGAATGTTGAGTTAAGAATTATGAATTCTGGATACTGATCATCAATTCATCACTCATAATTCAACATTCATAACTATTTAAGCTTTCCTTGTATTTCGAAAACTCACCAAATAAACCCCTGAAAGAATGATCACCAGGTATCCAAGTTTTTCTACATCAAAACGATCCTTACCCCAAAGAATTGCGATGAAGGCCGCCAGCAAGGGCTGTAGATAAATATAGCTTCCGGCTATGGAAGGGTTCACATACTTGAGCACCGCCGAATTGAGATAGTAGCTGCACAATGTGGCGAAGAAAATAATAAACCCAAACGCCCACCAGGCCTCAGCAGTAAGGCTTCCCCAGCGAGTATGTATAAAATCATCGTACCCGAAAGGAAGTACCATGAAGAACCCAAGCAGGAAGATCCATTTTAAAATAGTGAAAGGGTGATATTTGTGCATCAATGGTTTTACAGTAACCAAGAAACAAGCCCATGCAATAGCGTTTAGCAATACCAGAATATCTCCGGTAAATAACCCTTCCACTTTTCCACGACCGGAATGGAGCAAGAGCAAAACCGTACCGGTAGTACCCAAGAGCACACCGATGATTTTAGTAATACTTATTTTTTCCTCACGGATAATAAAAGACGAAATGATCAGCACGATGATCGGCGTAACGGTCATCATTAAGGAAGCATTGATTGGAGTAGTAAGGTTGAGCCCTTCGTAAAAAAGTAGTTGGTTCAAAGCGATGCCAAAGAGTGCAGATAAAAATATTCTGGCCATATCTTTCTTCTCCACCTTTTCATTTACAAAAAGAAAACTGATGCCCCAGAAAATAAAAATAGAAACGATGCCTCTGGAAACCACAATTGACGAGGGTTGTATGTATACCGGCATTACCATTTTAGAAATACTGTAATTAAACCCTCCAATCAACGCCGTAGAAAAAAGCATTAGGTGTGCTTTGATGGTATTGTTCATAGGGTAAAGATAGTACATTGAATGGAGATACCAGAAATTAGGTAGGAGATAAAATAAAAAACATATCAGTAGCGTGATGCTTTTTTTGAAAAATTACGGTTAGTGTGTAAACACTAACGAGCATAATTGTTTGAGCCACGATTTTTAGTATTCGAAAATTTTCATGATGATAGCTGCGGCAGCAACTGCGTAGGTTATCCCCCAATGACAAACTTTTTAAACATCATTTAAATCTTAAATCATAGTTCCGATAATTTTCGTCCCACGCGGAACGAATCGGAATTTGCCCAACGTTTAGTATCTTGTAATAATTATCCTTGTATTCTCATGATGAATAAAAATATACCTTTAGCAGAGAGGATCAGGCCGTACAACCTGGATACCTATATCGGACAAAAACATCTTGTAGGGAAAGGCGCGGTGATCCGCAATGCTATTGAAGCAGGTACGATCCCTTCTATGATCTTCTGGGGCCCGCCAGGCGTGGGCAAAACCACACTGGCCAATATTATTGCCAACAATCTTAAAATTCCTTTTTATTTACTAAGTGCAGTGAGCTCCGGCGTGAAGGAGGTAAGAGAGGTCATTGAAAAAGCAAAATTGAACAGCAAGACGATCTTGTTTATCGACGAGATCCACCGCTTCAGTAAATCACAGCAGGATGCTTTGCTAGGCGCGGTAGAAAAAGGGATCATCACGCTGATCGGTGCTACTACGGAAAATCCTTCGTTTGAAGTAAACTCGGCTTTGCTTTCGCGTTGCCAGGTGTATGTGTTGAAACCGCTCGACAAAGAAGATCTCATGGGACTTTTAGACTATGCGATCAACCACGACCAAGAACTGAAACATAAAAATATTAAGATCGAAGAACACGATGCCTTGCTCAATATCTCCGGCGGCGATGCCCGTAAACTTTTAAATTTACTGGAGCTGGTGATCCAATCGATTCCAGAAGAAGAGATCGTGATCACCGATGAAAAGGTAATGCAGATCGCCCAGAAGAAAGTAGCCTTGTATGATAAAGGCGGCGAAATGCATTACGATATCATTTCTGCTTTTATAAAATCCGTACGAGGCAGTGACCCGAATGCCGCCGTGTATTGGCTGGCGCGAATGATCGAAGGAGGAGAGGATGTAGAGTTCATCGCCCGTCGCTTGGTGATCCTGGCTTCGGAAGATATTGGTAATGCCAATCCTACAGCGTTGGTGATGGCAACCAATTGTTTTGATGCTGTGCGTGTGATTGGCTATCCGGAGTCGAGAATTATTCTTGCGCAAGCTACCGCTTATCTCGCTTCTTCTCCTAAAAGCAATGCCTCCTACATGGCGATCAACGAAGCGCAAAGACTCATCAGCCAACACGGCGATTTGCCGGTGCCAATCCATTTGCGCAATGCTCCTACAAAGTTGATGAAAGACCAAGGATATGGAAAGGAATATAAATATGCTCATGACTATGAACATAATTTTGTACAGCAGGAATATCTTCCGGAAGCGCTCAGTGGCACTAAACTGTATGATCCAGGCTTCAATGCAAGGGAAGAAGAATTAAGACAACGCTTGAAAAAATTGTGGGGGAAAAAATACGACTATTGAAGTTATGAATTATGAGTTATGAATGTTGAATTAAATAACTCATAATTCAACATTCATAACTCATAACTTTTATTAGTCTTTGATGATTTTTTTATTCAACTCTCCGCTACCGGCGCGGATCTTAATATAATACACACCGCTTGGATAAGTTTCCATTTCGATAAGCGTGTTTTGTGAAACATGCGAAGTGGAGAAAATTTTCTTACCCTGTGCATTGATCACTTCGATCGAAGCATCTTCGGGATAGTTGTTACTCAGGAATCCTACGTTGAGTGCGCTGGTCACGGGGTTTGGAAAGAAGCCGATATTGTAACCGTTTATCATTCCATAATTTCCGGATGCATTTACCATTCTGCTTAAGGTATCTCTACATCCCCCGGTGCTTAAGCCGATCAGGCTCACTTTATAAAATCCATCTGCCGAGTAAGTATGCAAAACATTATTGCTTGTTTCAATATCTCCGTCTCCAAGATCCCAGGTGATAGAAGTAGCATTGACAGATTGGTTGATCAATGAAAGTGGCCCGTATGTAAGCGTAATAGTATCGGTAGTCGGATAAAATGCAAGTGTCATATTATCCTTGCGGATGTATACTGTTTCTGCATCACTATAAAACAAAGAATCCGCATTGGCGATATAGATCGTATCAGGATTAGTAACACGAGTCAAGGTATAAGAATTTCCAATATGGACAGGAAGTGCAGGAGGAGGGGCATTGAAGAATGCATATTTTCCTGTACCAGGGTTGAAGGTAACGTCCATGGTATCGTTGCACATCACCACATTGGCTAATCCTGGTTTCGGACCTTGGTGAATGGATACAAATTTAGCGCGTGCATTTTGTGCCATGGTGACCATGTCTGGTATATTATCCGTAGCAATGATAGCGAAAGCAACTGTTTCCGTATCGCCGGGAGCAAAGTCGTAGATCTTGGCGCCTGTTACCTGCGATACATCGTTGCCGAAACCGCTGGCTCCTGCTTGTTTTCTGTACACTCCCTGTGATAAGGTCAGGAATTTTTCCGTGCTGGTAAAGCCGTCGTTCGGGTTGATGTTATTTCCTCCCACGCTACTGTTATCAAGCGAATAGCAGGAAGGTGGATTATCGGTAAGCACTGCGATGCCCGCTACACTGTATCCTCCCAGAACGCTGTAGGTATAAGCAACCTTGCCTGCATCGTTCCAATCGGCACGGTTATATTGGTAGCTGCCGATATCCCAGTCGGCAAAAAGGCCGGCAGAGAGGGAGTCATAGGTATTAGAGGATTGATTGACCAATTGATATTCCAGAATTACAAAATGATCGTTGGGTGTATTCTTCCAGGCATAAGAACGTTGCGCTATTTTTACACCTATGATATTGAAAGAATTAGAATCATCGAAGATGGCATACGATTCCATGTTCTTTAATTCAGGGTTTACCAAACGTACGCTTTTTATCTGCCGGAAATCATTGTCGGGAGAGGAGTAATTTCTTACACAATCCGAGACCTGCGATTGAGAAGCAGCGATCATTAATCCACTTTCGTAAAGAAGATTATTATTGCTATAAACGACTCCATCGCCCTGGCTTGGCGGATTTGTTTCATAAATATTATACCCGATTCTTCCGATGGAGGTAACGGTCACCGTTACTTTGTTGGTATCAATATCAAGGAAAGCGGGGTTAACAGTAATTTTAAAACCCTGGTAATCGTAATAATTTTTACTTGGATCGGTCATCAACATTACCAGGTTTATTTCCTGGCTTGGACCTGCGTTGTTGTTGACAAGAATTTTGAACGGATCAGTTGTATTGCTTTTGCCGGTAAGACTATCGATCACTCCAAGATGGGAGAGGCTATCAACCATAGTAGCATATCCGTCTAGGCAGATCATTTTTATAGTAAGATTGTTGGTACCGGAAAGCCAGTTGAAGAAATCATTGGTGATGATAAGCGTATCACCGCTGAAGAAATTAGTAGTGGATCCATAAGAGCTCTTCACGTTAAGATTAACCATTCTCACGGAAGGAGACGTAGAATCGGTAAGCGCCCGGTACATATTTAGTTTTTTCCCGGTTTTATAGCGGCTTTCAGGCCGCGTTACATCAAACGTGTCGAGTACGTCCCCGGTAGCGCGTAAGAGCTCACCTGCCTGAATAGAGGAGAGTCTTGGAAATTTAGAACGCACCAAGGCTGCAGCGCCTGCCACTGTAGGAGAAGCGAAGGAAGAGCCTCCGAAGCCACCCCAGGATCCACCTGAAATAGTAGTAACTCCGCCTTCCAGGGAAGCAAGGTCTACTTTAAAACTATACGACATTCCATATCCACCGAAGTTGAATGTTTTCCGGATCTCACAAAGAGTATCATACTGCGGAGAAGTGATGGTATCAAGTCCCGAAACTGAAATAACATTATCGAAAGAAGCAGGATAGAAATCCAGCTCACCTTCGGAGTTGCCCGCCGAAGCGATGATCAGGACGTTGCTATCCAACGCAGCCATGTTGATCACATCTTGTGCTGCTTGTGAATACCCGCCATAACCGCCCCAGGAAAGATTCATTACTTTTACACCGTGTTGTGCGGCATAGATGATGGCATCATAACCTGCTGTGAGTGCACCGCCTTCATTTGAGATTTTGAGGGGAAGGCTTTTACACTTAAAACCGGTACCGCAAGTACCCATGTTGTTATCGCCCATGGCAGAGCAGGAGCCTTGTACCATTACACCATGGTCAGATACATCCCATGTAGGGTCGTTATCTCCGCCTATGGCAGCTGTAGAACCAAGATCCCAGCCGTAAAAATTATCTACGTATCCGTCGTTGTCATTGTCAGCGCCATCGATCGGGTCGGCCCAGTTGTATTTGATATTAGGTTCCAGATCCGGGTGATTCAGTTCAGTACCAGTATCCAATACGCCAATCACCACATTGGTATCACCTTTCTCGATGTCATAAGCTTTATAAGCATTAACCCGATTATACAATAGCTCTTGAGGCTGACCAGGTGCAGACCATGGGTCATTTGGAATATAGGCTATTTTACAATCGAATTTTGGCTCTGCATATTCTACAAGACCAGAATTCTGCAGGATGCTTACAACTTCCTGTACAGGAGATTCCGGATTGAAATAAAGCAAGTGTATAAGCGAAAGATCGGTAAGCTTGTGGTTGTGGATGTTTTTAGCATCGGCAGCAGGAGCCTTGCAGTTGGGAAACCACTTGGTGAATTTTTCTACTTTGTGTTTGCGAAGCTGCGTCCCCATTGTTCCCTGGCCAAGCAAAGCATTTAGGTTGTTGGTAAGCGATCTGTATTCAGGTTTTAATTTTACGACAACAATCCCCGGAATAATATAATCGTTCTTTTGAGTAGAAACACTCGAAGAAGAAGTTCTTGTTTTTTTATAATCAATATCCTGCGCTTGAATGCCAGCTTGAAAACCGGAAAGCAGAGCTAACCAAATAAAAGTGAATTTGCCTATGGACATTCTTGGAATAATTTTATTTTCTAACAATATATTACACTATAATACTAATAAGTAACCATAATGTTTTAAAAAACACTTAGTTTATTTTATACGCAATACTAAAAGATAAGTGTTATTATTTTCCACAAAAATATAGCCAGATATTACAATTATCTGGCTATACACTACTAAGTCAAAAATAAGGTGTTCATAAAAGCTATTTTCCTGATATTCTGGAGGCTTTTAGCATATTATTGGCTCTTGTACCCCAGTGATATCCAAGCTCAAAAGGCAGCTCTTTAATAGTAGAATCTTTTGCATAAGCTTCCTGAAGATCTGGTTCCTTGATATGAGGGAAATCAACCACGGGTTTAGCATATTTTCCGTAAAGCTGGATCTTCCATTTTTCTTTGTCAAAATAATGGTAGGCGATACCGGAATCGTCTTGCACAATGAAATCGCTTTTATCGAAAATAACATCTCTTACAGTTGAGAAATCCCTATAGTGCAGCAGATAGGAAGCGGATTTCAGGTAGGTATGAACGGTCGGTAGTTTTTGAAGGTAATTGGTCAATCCTTTGTTTGCTTTCAGGCCAGCATCGCCCAGGTCACATTTGAAATAATAAACGGAACGGAGCTCGCTCGATTCGGCGGTTACAAAATCTATTCGCACGCCTTTCGTGCCTTTGTACTTACTGCTGTCAGCACGCTCGAAGATCGCGCCGGAGCTGTCGATGCCTATACTTTTAACGTTTACAATGGTATTCCCTGTTCTTTTCAGAAATAAACACATGAGCGGTACAGTACCGTTGACCTTGTTCTTCTGCAGGTGATAAAGCATATTTTTGGTAATAAAATAACTTTTCTTCAGGAGGTCATTTAACGAAACTTCTACCGACAAATAATATTCCTGTTTTTGTTTTTCATTCATGGATTGAAAATCCGGCAGCTCTCCAATCGGTTCCAGCGCCAGTAAGGTATAGGATTTTGCTTTTGGAAAAAGAATAAAAGCATTCAATACATCCGGTCCGGAGAAAGGATAGAAGACAGGATTGGTAGTTGCATTAGCATCGGCCAGCTCAGTGTTGCGCCAGTCACGCATTTTACTGAAACGTTTGTTATCGATCAATGCCCAGCTTGAATCAAAGGAAGAAGAGAAAGATTTCCAGCTCGCCGTAGTATCAATCGAAGCGAGTTCACTTCCTTTGGGCTGAGCAATACCGGAAAGCACGCGCGCGTTGTTGTCAAATTTGTGGTCGAATGCCAGCGGTTTCTTATTTTCTGTCACGCTGATCGTATCGTCCGGGTTTTGATCCTGGGCGGTGTCAGCAGTGTTGGTGGCATTTTTAGGAGCGCGTTTTTCATCGCAAGAGCCAAGCCATACAAGGGAAGCAAATGCGAGTAGTAGAAGTTTATTTTTCACTGTTTTTATAGAAATAAGAATTTGCAAAATAAATGATCAATCCTAAAAGAATGATTCCAAAAGTTACTAAAGAAGGAATCAGTTTTTGTCTGTCGGTGATCACGTTAAACACCATCCAGAGTTCCAGGCCTATAAAAATAACAGGAGTAACCGGAAATCCCAAAGTTTTATACTGACCAGGAATATTTAATTTCTTTATGCGAATAATAAATACTCCTAATACAGTCAAAGAAGTGAAAATACTTAAGGTAAAACCTATATAAGTAATGATCTCATCAAACGAAGAAGTGAGGATCATCAGCAAGGCAATGCCGGCCTGCAATAGGGTGGAAATCACCGGAACGTCCTTGTATACATCTTTGGAAAGAAAACCCAGCAAACGGATATCATTGCCTACCACCTTAGATACTCTTGGTCCGATGATCATCATCGAGTTTACTGAAGCGATAAAACCGATCGAAAGGATCAGGACGATGAATGGAATTCCGTTTTGATGGAAAATATTTTTAGCGGCGATCAATGCAATCTTCACCTGTGCGCCCATCCCTCCGTCTGGCAAAGAGATCAGGAATTGTTCCTTTGGAGTAGAGTAAAGGAAAATAAAATTCAAGCCTACATACAATAGTAGTACGATAAAGGTACCAAGAAATAAGATCCGCGGTAGATTCTTTTGAGGCGCTTCAACATCTTCTACAATATAAGTGATACTATTCCATCCTGAATAAGCAAAGGATACATAGATCAGCGAAACGGCAAAGGATTGCGAGAAGCAAGCTCCGAAGTCTGTACTAGTGGCTGTAAGATGAAAATGGGAAGAATCCGAAAAGAGAAAACCAAAGATTATGAAACATAGGATCAGTGCAATGTTCATGATCGTAACGGAAGCCTGGAATTTTTTTCCTACCGAAAAACTCAACAGGTTGATGGCAGTGATCGCAACGATCACGCCGGCAGCTAGTAGTTTTTGGTTTCCGTTTTCGGCAATATTCTGAAAATATTCTCCAAAAGCCATCGCCGAAGCCGCCATAGGTGCGGCAAAGCCAACGGTGATCGAAACCCAACCCGATAAAAAACCTACCGCCGGATGGTAGATCCTGGATAGAAAATTATATTCTCCACCGGATCTTGGAAACACCACGGCCAATTCCGCATAGGTGAGTGCGCCGCAGAGTGCTACCAGTCCGCCTACCGCCCAAAGCAGCACGACAGCCAGCGTAGAAGATATGCCCAGCAACTGGTAGCCCAAGCTGGTATATACACCCACGCCAACCATATTGGCGATCATGATCGTGGCGCCAGAGAGCAATCCTATTTTTTTAGCAGAGGGCAAATGGAATGTTTCGTTATTAGTTTACCAACATTTATCAAACTAGTTGATCGAGATCAACTCTACTTCGAAAACTAGTGCAGTGTTTGGTCCGATCAGTTCGGAAGCACCGCGAGAACCGTAGGCAAGGTCGGAAGGAATGAAGAGCTGCCATTTGGAGCCAACAGGCATTAGCTGCAAAGCTTCTATCCATCCGGAGATCACCCCGTTTACAGGAAAGGTGGCAGGTTGTCCGCGTTCTACCGAACTGTCGAAAACAGTGCCGTTGATCAAGGTGCCGTGGTAGTGCGTGGTTACACGATCGGTTGCTTTAGGTTTTGGACCATTACCTTGTTTAAGAATTTTATATTGGAGTCCGCTAGGCAGGGTAACAACGCCTTCCTTGCTGCTATTGGCTTTCAGGAATTCGGCGCCTTCGCGGATATTTTTTTCATGTTTTTGCGACTGAAGTTTTTGAAAATAATCGTTCAGGATCTGTCCCGCTTGCGCAGGCTCTATCTGCAGACCTTTCCCGGTCAGTAGATCTTCCAGGCCTTGTTGCAGCGCTTCAATTGTTACTTCATCCAGTCCTTGTTTAATAAGACTTTCCGCAATGTTGATTCCAAGGCTATAGCTGAAAAGATCTTTGTCCGTTGTAAATTTCTTTGTTTCCATGATTCTAAATTTGTTGCAAAGGTTATCGTTTTTAAGGGGAAGAAAAAGTTTTCCGTAGTATTTTTATTAGAAAATATTTAATGTGTAAATATCTTACTTTCAGTTATTTAAAATAATGGTATTGGCCTTAGGATACCAATATCGGAGGCCAGATACAAGATGGCAGACGCCAGATAAAATTTGAATTAAGTATTGATCCAAATTATTCTTATCCGGCGTCTTGTATCTTGTATCCTGATTTTAACTAATCAATCCAAAATCCATTCCGTGTATCCACCATAAAAAGTCGTACCGGAAATAAAATGTAAAGGGAATCGAATATTCTTTCATCTGTACTTTACCGCCGACTTTACCTTCCTTGGTTTCCAGATCAAATTGTATTTGTTCTATTTTTCTTTCTCCAAATAAAAAAGGAGGATACTGCGATTTAAACTCGCGGATCTTTTCAGCGTAGTCATGCAGGGTGAAGCGCTGTTGGTTGAGCAGGATCCATTCTTCGTGCGTAAATTCCATCCATCGCGAATCACCGTTATTTTCTCCTACTAAGTATTCCATGATCTCTTCTGTAGACGATTGCAGCTCGTAAGAATGGTTGGGGTGAAAATCTTCGTAGGTAAATACTGCATGTCCTTCGCCGCCAGGACCGCGGTAGCGGCAAACTTCTTCTTTAAACAATTCTTCCGTCACAAAGCGGTAAATTGTCTCCGGGGTATATTCATGTTGCATGAATTCAAAGCAGACACCATGTTTGTACATATGATCCAATAAGGCATTCAGCTTGTTGGCTACTTCCTCGGGCTTGAGCGTTTCGCAAGGTGGGTATGCAGGATTGCCGATCAATTCGCGTACTGTAGTGTATCCGGCTTCTTTGCACATTTGTTCGTAGTTTACAATATGGTTGTACCAGGCAAGTTCCATTTCGGGCGGCATAAGGCCTTCTGCGGGAGCCTGGATAACGGCGCCATGTTCTACTTCAAGTTTGAGTTTTAAAAGCTCGATCTCATTTTTGATTGCTTCTTCAGGGGTGAATGTTTCTGTTTGTTGAGTCATAAAAAATAAAAATTTAAAAATGTTAAAAAAAGTAATTGTCTAACAAATAAAAATAATATTCGCTGAATATCCTAATCTAAAACCAGTATACAGTGCGAGTTTGAGTATGGAAAATTTTTCCTAATCCTTTTCTGAAAGCCGGAGCAAACGAAAATATTCTTCTTCTGAAAACTCTTTTACTTCTCCCGGCTGAATTCCTTTCAGATCCATTTCTTCAATTGAGAGCCTGATCAGGCGCAGGCAGCGGTGGCCTACAAGCAGCACCATCTTTCGTATTTGCCTGTATTTTCCTTCTGTAAGGTGCATCAATAACCATGTGTGCGGGTAATGCATTCGTTCGTCTGCAGCATAAGGATAGTAGGAGAGGGAGTCGGAAATAATTTCTACTCCCGCCGGCACAGCATGGTAAAATTCTGTTGCTTTGAGCTGGATCGTTACTCCGTTGCGGAGTTTCTGCAAGGTTGTTTCGCTCATTGCATTTTTGACCATCACTAAGTATGTACGCAAATGTTTTTTCCCCGAATGAAAAAGTAATCCTGTAATTCTTTTATCTGTTGTAAGCAGTAATAATCCTTCCGTATTTTTATCCAGTCTTCCGATCGCGTGCGTGCCTTCGGGGAAGGGGTAGTCAAGATTTCCCAGCAAAGTAGCTTTGGGAGAATCGCTGATAAATTGCGAAAGCATATTGGAGGGTTTGTTGAGTGCAAAATAACGGTGAGGACTGTCCATTGGAAATTCAGTTTAACACAAAGCAAGCCATGAAATCATTTTCTTCTCCTTCGTAATGATCCAATAAGCTGAAGCCCACTTTCTCTGCCGCTTCTGTGAGCAGGTCGAGTGAAACGTAAAGCCAGGGAAATACTTCGCTGGTCAGGCCTTTGTAATGCATTTGATAGCTTACTTCACCATAGTAATCACCGTTGAGATCGATCAGGTAAGCGCCTTCCTCTTCTTCATCTTCAAACATGTAAATAATATCCGCCGATTCACCGATGATCCTTCCACCAGGTTTGAGAAGCTTTTTACATTTTTGAAAAAAATATTCCAAGCCATTTAATGTGCCTGCTAATCCGAAGCCATTCATCATAAAGAGCAGTGTATCGTATTGCTCAGATTCTTCCAGCTGAAAAAAATTCTGTTGGATCACATTGTTTACACCCCTTGCCTGCATTGTCTTGCAGCAAAGTGCAGAGCGGTCGAGTGCGGTAACATCTTTGTCTTGTTGTTGAAGCGCCAATGCATGTGATCCGGCTCCCGCACCTACGTCCAGGATATGACCTTTGGTGAGTGATAAAGCAAACTTTTCTTTCTCCGGCATTTCTTCCCAGCTTCTGAAAAGATAGGGAACAGGAATGGTTTCGATATCCTCGCCAAGATTTGAAGAAACTTGTATGACAGGATCATGTTTCCCTTCCGAAAAATCCATGACCGCAGTTCCAAATGGATCGGGTGATAAATTCATACTGCAAAAGTAGGTATAAAAATGTTGAGTTATGAATTTTGAGTTATGAATTAAACTTCTTTTTTAATTCATAACTCATAACTCAAAATTCATAACTTCTAGTTACAAATCCCGCAGCTCCAATATCCGAAGCCCGCTATCCATCGAATATACACGAGGCACGCCTGTGGCGATATTTATTTCTACGATTGCTTCCGGACTGATATTTTCTAAATACATTATCAGGGCGCGGAGGCTATTGCCGTGGGCTACGATTAAAATATGTTTGTCCTTGCGAAGTTCGGGTTCTACTTGCGTTTGGTAATAGGGGATCACACGCTCGTAAGTATCTTTGAGGCTTTCGCCACCCGGAGGGCGCACATCATAGCTTCTCCGCCATAGCTCTACTTGTTTGGTTCCGAATTTCCGGATCGTATCACTTTTGTTCAATCCTTGAAGCTCTCCGTACATACGCTCATCCAGCGCTTCTGAAATGGAAATGGGAAGGTTTGGTTGATTGAGCTCTTCTAAAATAATTTTTAGTGTTTCCTGCGCGCGGATAAGCTTGGAAACAAAAGCGCTATCAAAATGAAAAGCTTTTAGTTTATCGCCTGCTTGTTTGGCTTCTTCTTTGCCAAGCGGTGTGAGCGGTACATCTACGTTTCCGGTAAAACGGTTTTCAAGATTGTAAAGCGACTGACCGTGTCGTATGATCGTTAATTGTGGCATAAAAGAAAGGTACAAAAAATAACTGTGATTACCGGATTAAGGAATTTTACAGAATGAAAATTTAATATGACTATTGTATTCTTTAAACAATTGTTACCCCTTCAACAAGTTTCCTCTATCCCTATTTATTTCGTGAAATACCACGTACCTTTGCACACGGGCAGACACAATCGTTGCGCCCAAATAACCAATGATCCGACCTACTCAAAATAAAAATTTCATTACCCTTATTCTTGGAATGCTGGCTACTGTAACGCCTTTTGCCATTGATCTGTACCTGCCCTCTTTTTCCCAAATAGCCAGAGAGCTTAATGTTACTACCGCAAAAATTTCTTTGTCCGTTTCCAGCTATTTTATTGGTATGGCGCTCGGACAATTACTCTATGGCCCGCTGCTAGACAGGTTTGGAAGGAAGCGTCCTCTTTACGTCGGATTGATCCTCTTTATGGTTGCCAGTATTGGTTGTACTTTTTCCAAAAGTGTAGAACTTCTGGTGGCGTTGCGGTTCCTGCAGGCGATTGGCGGTAGTGTAGCGGGCGTGGCTTCGGTAGCGATGGTGAAAGATTTTTTCCCTCCCGAACAAGGTGCCAGAATTTTTGCTATGCTGATCCTGACCATCGGTGTGTCGCCTTTGTTGGCTCCTACGATCGGAGGATTTATTGCTACCACGATTGGATGGAAAGCAGTATTCGTAACCTTGGCATTGATTGCCTTGATAGTAATGACGATCGTATTTTTCTTTTTACCGGAAGGGCATCAGCCGGATACTACGGTTTCATTGAAGTTGAAGCCAATGCTGAAAACATATTTCTCTATTTTAGGAGATACGCAATTTTTCACTTACACGATCTCAGGTTCCTTCTCCTTTGCCACGTTGTTCATTTATGTAGCCGGTTCACCACTTATATTTATGGAATTGTTTCATGTAAGTCCGGAAGTATACGGAGGAATATTTGCCTTTCTTTCGATTGGATTCATTGGCGCAAGCCAGTTGAATATTTATTTGACCAAAAAATTCAGCAGCAGTGATATCTTTCGCTTTGCACTGATGGTACAAGTAATTGCAGGTTTTGTATTCCTTGTGGTGGCTTGGAATGATGGGATGAATTTATATTCAACTATTTTAATGTTCTTTATTTTCCTAAGTTCGGTAGGGCTTATTAATCCTAATGCTACAGCACTTGCGTTAGCACCTTTTACAAAAAATATAGGAAGTGCAAGCGCTATGCTAGGCTGTGCACAGATCGGAATTGCAGCACTGGCCTCTATTGGCGTGGGCATGTTCGATTCTTCCAATATGTTTGCGATGATCGCTTTAATGGTGGCTACAGCTTCGTTTGCACTCTTGTTATTTTGGACAGGAGAGAAAAAAATGGCAGGAAAGATTGTAACAGCAGACGCTCAGAAGGGAACCGTTGTTCATTAAGTTATGAATATTTTCTGCCGCTTGGCTGACAACATTTCTTAATTTTTAAATGGAATTTATCTGGAAACGAAAGCGCGTTCTTTATCCTCGAAGTATTCAATCACCAATTGAAGGGAGATTTCGCGAACAAGACCTTCATCGGATTGAAGGATACCGATCAGGTAGTATTTTATTTCGTTGTCGATCCTTTGTTGGATCTCGCGAAAACCTACAAAAGTGTACCAGGATTTGTTCTGGTCTGAAAAAAAATCGGAGTCAAATAGATAATCTCCCGAGCTGAGAAACTTGCCTGCTTTTAAAAACAAGTCGAGCTTTTCTTTATACGTTAGAAATTTTGCATCAAACGGATTCATAACATTACTATCACTTGTTATAAGTTGGTTATTTTTAATGAAATAATCAACTATAAATGGAAAAAAATCTTTGAAATCTGGCAAAAAATCTATTTCCGCCAGATTTAGTCAGGCTTATAATTACTCATTTTTATATTTTTTAAATTCTCCTGAATGCTCTAACTTGCCTGCGCATGATTAAAAGTTATACAAAATTACTAAATGGGAATAAAGAGTGGGCTGCCCAACAACTTTCGAAAGACTCGATGTTTTTTGAAAAGTTGACACCGCTTCAGACACCTGAATATTTATGGATTGGATGTTCTGATAGCCGTGTACCTGCCGAAACTATTACAGGTGCTACTCCCGGTGAAATTTTTGTTCACCGCAACATCGCCAATCTTGTTGTACACACAGACCTGAATCTGCTCAGTGTATTGGAGTATGCCGTGAAAATATTAAAAGTAAAACACGTGATCCTTTGCGGCCATTATGGTTGCGGAGGCGTGAAAGCTTCTATGGATAATATGGCCTATGGCTATGTAGACAACTGGCTTCGCAACATTAAAGAAGTGTATGCGAAAAATGCCCAGGAAATCGAATCCATTGCCGACGAGGAAGCGAAGGTAAACCGAATGGTAGAGCTCAATGTAATCGAGCAGGCTAAGAATGTATGCAAAACGAAAGTGGTACAAAAAGCGCTCGCTAAGCAATCCGTACAAGTACATGGTTGGGTATATGGGATCCAGGATGGAATCATCAAAGAGCTGATCAATATTACCGATAGAGATCAAGTACATCCTATTTTTACATACAACCTGGAAAAGTAAATACAGGATCATTCCAATATTTAAAAGGGCTAGATATACATAGTTAAATTTTATTAAAATTCTAGTTTCCGTATTCCTTGTTTGCTGGCGGGGACGCCAGCAAACAAGGAATACGGAAAAACACGATAAGAACGATAATTTCTTCCATCTTAATAAGTAGTATGGATACCAGAAGTGAACGATAAATATTTTTTACTGACGTTCATCATTCATCATTGCTGGCGTCCCCGCCAGCAATGCGCCCTTTTCGAAACTATCATTTCATTATAAAACAATAAAACTTAACTACGTATATCTAAAAAGGTTAAGATCTAAAGTTGAAAAAAGCTTTAAGTCTTAACCTTTTTTTTTTTACGCGGCAATCCTTGTAACGACGAGTGATTTGCTACTTAGCATTCTGGATCAATACAAACGCTCCCCAATAATAAGGATGTGGATACCTCGCTTTTATTTCTTTCATCGCCGTGAGGTAGGCTTCCTGCGGAAATTTTTTTTGTTGCATCTGTTTGTAAAAGGCGATCATAAGATCGCGGGTGGCGGTATCGTCTACTTTCCATAGGCTCATCAGGAGATTGTCGGCGCCCGCCTGGTAAAAGGCGCGCTGCAAGCCGAATACGCCGTCGCCGGCATAGACTAGGCCTTTCCCTGTCTCACATGCAGAAAGTACTACCAGTTGGATCTTATCATAATCCTGAAGCGAGATCTCGTATGCAGTAAGAAAACCATCTTCCCCTTTGAGCCGTGTATTGTTTTTTAGAAAATCGCCCGCACCAGCCATGATCAGGCCGGAGCTTAGCATGGCTTCTGAAACGGAAACATATTTTCCTGATTCTATAAAATAACCATGTGTAGCAATATGCAACAATTCTGCATCATGAAGTTCTTTCACCTGTGCTTCACCGGCTTCAGTAGCTTCAAACACAGTAATACTCTTCTCTGTTTCTCCCAGCACTTCGCGAATGGTTTTTACTTCCTGTGCAGTACCCGGAAGACGATTGAAAACTGTACCGTTCATCGTTACCGAACGTGTAGTATCCTGGTTTTCCGTACCGCTGTTGAAGTCAGGATCTCCAAACAAAAAAGATCTTGTAGGATTAAAGACTGAAGGAGGATTTTGCAATAAGTCTTTTGAAGAACTGATAAAGTGGAGATCCATCAGATCGATCATATATTTTTTACTGCCGGGTACGTAAATGCTGCCAAGACTCAGTTGATGGTATACACCGTCGGCACTAATGTATACTTTGGAAATTTTATGTGCGGTGAGAAAGTCGACGATCGGCTTCAGATAGGCCTGGTAGGAAAGTGTATCGGTGAGCTTGAATTTTATTCCGTTCTGATAATATTTCAAATATTGGTTCTCCATTTTATTGCCTTCGTCCAATACAAGAAGAACGGGAACATTACTTTCTCGCGTAGCGATCAAAACTGTGTAGGCAATTTTTTGAGAAAAGCGCTCTTGCGTCCGGATGATCTCTACGAGCGCTTCTGAGTTTCCTAGTGAAGCTTTGATATCCGAATAACTAATTGCGGAAACAGGATTCAATGCATCTGATTTCAAAGAAACCCGCGCCAGTTCTTTTTCCAGCGCTGCTGCTTCCACGGTGAGTTTTGGAAGATCGAGGCCGGAGGCTTTCTGTTGTGTATGCGAAAGTGTATGATATTTGCCGAGCGTGTATTTGATGCTGTTCCAGTTATTATATTTTTCGATCAGCGCCGGATCGTTTGTAGCTATGATCGCGCGTTTGAACCGCTCGCCGGAGCGCAATAGCAGGCCTTTGCAGGTAAGTACGGTAGAAAAGATCTCTTCCCGGATCGTATCTTGCGTGGCCGCGTCTACTTCCGGACTCCCGATCAGCTTGGAGGAGATGAAATAATAATTCTGAAGATTTTGAGACAGATCGTCGTAGTATTCTTTTCGTTCCTGTTCGGTGAGAAAGGAAAAATTATTTTCTATGGTAAACAGAATATTACTGCGTACCCAGGCGAGACTTTTTCTTGCCTGGTCAAAGTTACTGCTTGCATAACTCGCCGAGCCCAGACCACTCAAGGCATCGGTAAGCAGGGAATGTTTTGGGGAATAATATAAAAGAAATCCGTTGAATGCTTGTCTGTAACCTGTTAATGCTTTTGAGTAATCGTTTGTTTCTTCGTAGAAGCGGGAGAGGTTGAGAAGATTTGCCAATGCATTTCTACTGGAATATCCTTCCAACGCTACATAGGTTTCAAATCCTTTTCGGAAATAATATCCTGCGCTGTCTTTGTTGCCCGCTTCATAAAAATAGATTGCTTTGTAATTGCAAAACGAAGCATACTCAGGTGTTTGTTGTGTGGAAGGATTTGAAAACAATACGGTAGGACTTATCAGCGCTTTTGCCGCACTAGGAAGATCATCAAGATGCACATTCGTTAGACTGATCTTGAGCAAAAGAAAATTATAAGCTACTGGATTTTCTTTTTCATATTTCCCCGCATACTTAAGCGCTTGCTGAAAAGCCTCCAGCGTTTTGTGGTTATTGTTAATGGAGTTATAATATTCGCCAATGTTCTCGTAATAGCGGATCAACACGGATTCTGCTCCTGGTTCTTTTTCGCATTCAGGGAGAAGCTTATTGGCCGAGACGATCGCTTTTTCTACAGAGCGCAGATCTTCCGCTTCTACATACGTACGGATCATGTCATCCAACGCAGAGAGCCGCACAGAGGGTTTTGCTTTTTTGTCGGCAGAGATAATTGCAAGCGAACGATCGAAATAAAATTTTGCGCTGTCGACCATACTTTGAGTCATAAAGCAATCGCCTTTGGTAGTGTTCAAATAGATATGGCTGCTGAGATCTCTGCGTGTGCTGCAGTGCTTTGCCAGCGCCGATGTCAGCTCCCCCAGCAATTGCTTGTCTTTGCCAGAGGCAACCAATGAGCAGTAGTCGCCCAAAAAATTCATCCAATATTCCTGGAGGATCGTTCTGTCATTGGTATAGAGGGAGGCATTCTCATATACCTCTGAGAATGCAAAGAGCGCTTCGGTATGATTTAATTTATCGTAGTAATAATTGCCCGTATCCCAATAGATCATAAAGCGATCCAGCGTTTCAAAATTTTCTGCGTTCTTCATTTTTATTACCTGGATCTTTTCTTCTATATCCATGGGAATATTTTTGTAAAACATTTGCAAATTATTTAACCGGTTGACGATATCGGCGTCGTTGAGTTCATAATCCCCTTCCATTACATAGACGATCTCATAATCGACGTCTATCGCCTCATTGTGCATGGAGTGTTGATGATAATAATCTCCGAGCGTAAACAAAGTTTCAAGGTTTTTTTTCTCACCCGTAGAACTATTGTTGCGGTGGTATTGAATAAAAGCGGTCGACCATTTTTTCAGTGCGGCGGGGTCGTTTGCCTTCATCGCTTTAGAAAGATTAGCGTTAATCAGTTCAGGATCGTTTTCATTGCCTTGTGCAAAGCAGTAGGTGCAGCAAAGGAGCAGGAGAAAGCTTATGGAGAATTGTTTCATAAGAAAAGATTAAGGTTCCTGAAGATACAGGAAAAAAATAAAAAAGGAGAGGAGCCTACAAAAATTGATTGTTATCATAATGTAATTCCCTGCCAGCAAAAAAGAACCACAGATTATTTATGCCGCATGCCCAATGTTCTCAAAGAATTCAGATCGTTTTGATTAAATAAGGTTTTGTGCTTTTGAGAAATGATCGTGTACTGCAATCTTATTTGCGCAATGGCATACATGTCATGGTAATGTTTATTATCCGACATGATCGTTTTTTTGTTCGGATCATAATATTGATCGTAGTATTTCTTTCCATCTTCCGAAAGCAAAGCAGTAGAGATCCCATCACGATGATCGCCGTCTAAACTTGCTCCCAGGGTATAATGTATCGTTCCTTCCAGCCCCAGGTCCCATTGAGCGCTGAGCCTATACAGGATGCCGGCTCCAAAGGGCACTACCACCATCATATGATTTTGGATCTGACCGTTGGAGAGGTGACTTATTTTCTGCCATTCGCCATTGTAGTATCCTTTAGTGGTATTGCTAGTAGCACCTATTCCCAGGAGGAGATAAGGGATTGTTTTGGTTCTTCTACCCATCAGGTATCTATAAGGAAAAATATTAAACTGGCCAACGAGTGCAAACTCATAGTTAGTAGCTTTCATCATATAGTTTTCCTTTCTGCCAAAATGAGCTTTTGTATAATTACTTTCCTTTGCCATGATAGTATACTGCGTAAGCTGTGCTCTCAGCATGATTCTATCGTTGAGCTTGTAGCCAATACCCAGGCCAAAAGAAGGCTTCAGGTGCGTGGCTCTGAAAATGCTGTTCTGGTCGTGGCCTACGATCCTTCTGCCGGTAAGCTCTCCGCCATAGGCCGATGCGCCAATAGATCCGAAAAATTTCCAACGCACCATCGGGACCTTGCTCATGTCCGGGTTTCTGGACGACATGGTAGCCCCATAGTGCTGCGCCTTTAGTGGCAGCGAAAATAAAGTGATCATAAAAAAAAGCGAAAGGCATTTTGAAAAAAAACCTTGAATATCCTGGTGCATTCCAATGTAATTATTCTTCAACATAATTTCTTTTTCTTTTTTTGATTGAACATAGCGTGCTCAAGAGCGCAGTTGCGAGTGCCTATTCCAAGCAATATTATAAAAGAGCTATTTTGATTTTTAAATGATGTAAATCATCATCCTGATGCTAAGGAGTATTGACAATATTTACGTGTCTTATCAATAAAAGATGTGATTGAAATTGAATTTGGGTATTTATTTAGTGGAAGAAAAAGAAAACACGCACGTGTAGATCGTGGGAAATACGTACTCGGCAAAACTTATGGAATATTTTGAAGGGATCGGGAAAAAATAAAGGTAGAATATTTTGTGTGCCACAGCACGCCCTAGAGTGGCACACAAAATATTGGAAAGTTATTAATTTGGTCTTGTCTTGATCTCTCTCACTTCTACTGAACCGTCGTAAATAAGTACAGGAAAAGTTTTGGCAAGTTCAAGTGCTTTTTCAAAATTTTCTGCGCGCAGGAAAATAGCACTTACTACAATTCGATCTTCCGAGACTATAGTTTCTTTTTTTACCAGTTTATCTTTTCCTACTACTACATAGCTTTCCCCCGGAAAAGGAAAGCTTGTGATGTAAATACTGTCTTTTTTCCATTGCATCATCAGTTGTTTCCATTGTTCATTGGCCGCCGCCACTTGCTCTCTTGAGTATGTGACAGGCACTCTTACGATAAAACTATACTCTTTCATACGGGTAGATGTTTGCGCGCACAGGCTGCTGCTGATTGCCAGGCACAGCAACACTGCAAAAATTTTAGTCTTCATATATGTTTATTTTTTTAGTAAAGGTAAATGTCTACCCAAAGGGAACATTGTAAAAAATCATTGATCTACCAATACCGGATAGTTTTAAAAAAATCGGCGGGTGTTTGCCCTGTAAAAAGTTTAAACTCTTTGTGAAAATGAGCGGCATCAAAATAGCCGCCATCAAAGCTCAGATCAAGGATAGAATGATCCTTTTTCTTTTTTTCAATAATAGATTTCATGCGTGCTATAGAAGCAAACTGTTTGGGCGATGCGCCTACTACTTTTCGAAAACGTTTTTCAAAAGCATCCTGGCTAAGCGATATGCTCTCTGCGAGTGTTTTCATCTTGATCAACCCACCGGAGGAATAAATTTTTTTTAGAGCAGCTTCTACAACAGGATCAGGTTTGAAGATCATAAGACGGGAGATCAGAAATTCTTCTATTACCAGGATCCGTTCGTTATGCGTACTGGCCTCGCAGAGTATTTCTTCTATTGCGGCGACCTCCGGGCTGTGTACGAGATGCTCCAATGAAATACTTTCTTCAAACAATTCTTGCAAAGGGATTTTAAAAAATGCAGAAGCGCCTGTTTCTTTAAATAGAATTACCAATACAGAAGTATGAGGCATGTAATTAATAATACGCGCTGTTTTGCGCAAGCCGGAAAAAGTGGCAGCAGGTAATACAGCGTTTCCTTGTGTTGAAACATAGGCAGTACTTCCGCGGAAGCGGAAAGCAAGGGTGAGCGCAGTGCCCGGCAAAATCCTGTTGAACAATGGTATTTCCTCACTCTCAATAATTTTGTACGAGTGGATAAAAGACTTTAAAAGTTCATGCGGAGAAAAGTTGTATATCTTCATAAGAGTTTGCCAAATCCATTGATGAAGGGATAGTAAAAGGTACAAAATTATTTTGAGATAATACTAACAAACACCTTGGCACGAAAGTACTGTTTATGCTTGTGTTGCCCCAACTTGAAAAATATCAGCATTTAATTATCTTTATAATCTAATGCAGACGATCCAATCTCAAATACGAACAGTAAACGTTGTCCGTTACGTCACTCCTCTTCGGGAAGGCGGATCCTTGCCGGCCATAGCAGAAGCAGACGATGGCTTTTTGTATGTGTTGAAATTCAGAAGCGCCGGGCAAGGGGTGAAAGCCTTGATCGCCGATCTTATTGGTGGTGAGCTGGCCCGCTTCCTGGGGTTTAAAGTACCGGAGATCGTGTTTGCACAACTCGATCCTGTCTTCGGGAAAACAGAAGCAGACGAAGAGATCCAGGATCTTTTGAACGGAAGTGTAGGATTAAATTTTTCGATCCACTACCTGGCAGGCGCCATCAGTTTTGACCCCCTGGTAAACAAGGTAGATGCGCTCACTGCTTCTAAAATTGTATGGCTCGATTGCCTGCTCACCAACGTAGACCGCACTGCACGCAATACCAATATGCTGGTATGGAACAAACAATTATGGCTCATTGACCATGGAGCTTCTCTTTATTTTCATCATTCATGGGATAATTGGGAAGAACAATCTACCAAACCTTTTGCACCCATAAGTAGTCATGTACTCCTGCCTTATGCAAGCCAGCTCGATGTTGTAGATGCCGAGTTTAAGTCAATGCTGACTCCGGATATAATTCACAACATTGTAAACCTCATCCCCGACGACTGGCTGGCCGCTGCACCGCAAGAGGCTACGATAGAAGCACAAAGGGCAGTGTATGCGCAGTTTCTTATCAATAGGGTCCAACATTCTTCCATCTTTTTAAACCAAGCCAACCATGCAAGAGCCACACTTATTTGAGTATGCGGTGATTCGTGTAGTGCCAAGGGTAGAGCGCGAAGAATTTATTAATGTAGGCGTAGTACTTTACAGCAAAAAAGAATCTTTTTTGCAAACGATCATTACCGTTGATGAAGCAAAGATCAAAGCGCTGCACGGCGAAATAGATTGCGAAGAGTTGGATGCACACCTGAGCGCTTTCAAAAGCATTTGTAAAGGAGGAAAAGAAGCAGGTCCGATCGGCTTGCTGGATACAGCCTCCAGATTCCGCTGGCTCACTGCGCAGAGAAGCACGATCCTACAAACTTCAAAAGTGCATCCTGGTTTGTGCGAAGCGTTAGATGCAGAGCTTGTAAAACTGCACAGGCAGCTGGTATTGTAAATATCTTCATCTTGTCCCTATCGGTTATTTTTAATTCGTTTTCATCACAGGCTCGCTAAGAAATTTATGGATCATCGATGCGGTAGCAGAGATAAGAGTGCTGTCTTGTGGTGTTGAGATCTCTCCTATGTAGTCGCCATGTCCGCCGGGAAGTATGGAAAGTCTTGAGCCGGACAGGAGCCGGTGCATTTCCACCGCGTGCTCCGGTGTCACAACATCTTTATCGCCAAGAATAATAAAGGCAGGTGCCTTGATGGATTTCATTTCTTCCTCCGAAATATTTGGGAAGGATTGCATTCTCGCTACATCTCTTTCATACATCCGGTGAAGAGCATTTGTGTCTGGATTTATTTTCAGAAAGGCATCTTTATAGATTTGAGGCATTCCTTCAAAACTTGGATGGCTCATCATTTCCCAAAACCAATCGGGAGCACCCGCTCTTTTGTAAAAAGTAGAGGCGACAATTATTTTATTCGTCTGTTCAGGATGACGAAGCGCAAATTGAAGCGTGGTACTGGCTCCGTTGCTGAAACCAAAAATATCTGCTTTGTCAATGTTTAGTTGCTTTAGAAGTGCGGCAATATCGTCTGCATCCTGCTTGAAGGAAAGAGGTCTGTCAATATCTGCAGTATGGCCATGTGCCTGCATCTCTACGGCAATCACCTGGTGGTTTTTGGAGAGGAGAGGTAAAACCCTGCCGAAAGTTGTTTGAATCGTAGAGCCGCCTCCGTGAATTAAAACCAAAGGGAATCCTTTTCCATGCACTTCGTAATACATTTTTAATCCGTTTATGTTGGCGTAGCCGCTTATGGAGTCTGCTCCGGGGTTACTGTCTGTTGTTTGGGACGTCATTTTTTTATTGTCGGGGTTACAGCCTATGATACTAAAAGCGATCATCAAAAAAATCGTGGTTCTTATCATGTTGTTAAAATTATTTTTTTCGAAGCAATAGTTAAGATAGGAGATAGAGTGAGGATTTCAAAATCTGCCTATACTTAAAATAACATAAATAGTTTTAATGCCTAGCCCTAATGAAATCAACAGGGTGGCGAATAAGTACAACGTTTCCAAAGCTTCCGAATCTATAAACGGTAGATCCTTTAATTTTTTATTTTAAATAGTATTATTTTTATGTAGTTTTAAATGGTGATATCTCAATCGCTTTTATACATCACAATATTTTCAAATTAAAGTTAACCTTAAACAACAGCTAGCATGGAAAAAGTAGTACAAAAATTTATTTTTGTAACGATATTGGTATTTGGCTTTTCGCTGCCTTTATCTGCACAATGGATCGGCCCAGAAGGAGGTCAGATCAATGATATTGTAAAAGTAGGAACTACGACTTACGCAGTTTCAAATGGACAAGCTTTTTATTCTACAGACGCGGGTGCTACCTGGTCGGCTTACCCTACCTTGACAGGGCTTTGTGGATACCTCTCAAGTATTGATGTATCGGGTTCTACAATCGTGGTCGGATTAACAGAAGCTTGTGACGGCAATAACATTTATATTTCTACAAACAGCGGTGCTTCCTGGACTCCAGTACCAACGACATCAGGAGGAAGTAGTGATTATATCTATGATGTTTTAATAACAGGTACAACAATATTCGCTGTAGGAAATAATATATATGCTACTTCTAACGGCGGTATTTCCTGGACAAATAATACAAATCCAGGAATAGGGAAAATTCAAAAATACGGATCAGTAGTGGCTGGATATGCAGGCAGCTTAGGTGGAATTAGTTTGTCTACCGATGGAATAACCTGGAATACGGTTACTAATGAAATAACGTATAAATCGGTAGCTTCTTTTTTTTCAGACGGTACTACTATGATTGCCGGAGTTGATGGTGAAGGCACTTATATTTCCATCAATAATGGCATTAACTGGACATTGAAAGCAAATGGACTTACTGACCCCTACGTTCATTCTGTGCTTATAAATGGTAGCACGCTATACGCGGGAACGGAAGCAGGTCTTTACATTTCTTCTGACGGCGGCAACAATTGGGGAGCTATTACAAATGGATTACCGTCCAGTGGCACAATAGAAAATATGGTAGCCACCGGTAGTTCTGAAGTTCTTCTTTCCAGTGGCTACAGTGGCATTTATAAATCTATCAATAACGGTACATCCTGGAGTCTTTCAGTCGCGGGTATGAAAGCCACCGATATTCGTAAGATCATAGTAGCCGGAAACACTCTATACGTTTCTTCTTTATCCGGATTTTTTATGTCTTCCGACGAAGGTCTTACATGGATCAAAACCAATGATAATACTGAGTTTTACGGATTATACAGCATGTTGTACACCAACAATGCTATATATGCGGTCGGCGGATATTATCAGGTTTACTTTTCCGTTTCAACGGACAACGGCGTAACCTGGAACAATATCTTCGTTGGCCCGGTGCAATTAACGGATATTCTTTTTGTAAATAATGTATGGCTAGCTTCTAGTAATGGCGGTATATACCGTTCTACTGATTCAGGAGCTAACTGGACAAACGTGAGTACGGACCCGACCTGGAAACTGGCTGCTAACGACGATTACATTTATGCCGGCGGCAACGGAGACGTATACCGCTCGGCTGACGATGGACTTACATGGACTACCTTGAATACAGGAATCACGAATGGAAATTCACTTGCTGTTTATGCAGACGGCAACAGAATATTTGCCGATGGAAATCAGTCGACCGATAATGGTGATCATTGGTCTGTAATGTATCATCCCGGAAATATAACGGTTGTTGATAATCCGAATGCCACAGGCCCTCAGAAATTCATGTTTGGATCTTACTATAATAGTTTCACCGAATCTTACGACAATGGAACTAACTGGATACCCAACGGAGAAAACCTTTTGAGAAACGATGGTGGTATCGGAAGTTTTGCCGCATTAAATGAATATTTATACCTGGGCACTTCTTCCCAAGGCATTTATAAAAGACCTCTTCCTGCCTTACCAAGTTTACAGCCTCTGAGCAACTATGTTTCTTGCTATGCAACTAATACTGATGCTACACAACCGCTGAGCGCTCAGGATCCCTATACACCGGCAGATTCATTGACCTATTATTTTACCTCCGACAATAATAGTCTTTATGCTAATGGAATAACGGTAGAAGGCTATGGATCTTCAAGAGTGATGAGAGTGGCGAATTCCAACTATACGGCAGGTACCGCCACCGTTACGGCAGTGGTAAGCAATTACGATCATCTTACCGATACCGTAACTTTTACGTATCAAGTAACATTCAATGCTACCACACCGGTCATTTCTTTGCAAGACCTCGCGGTGGATACGCTCATTTGTAGCGCAGCTGGCACAAGCTATGAATGGTTTTTAAACGGACAAACGATTACAGGAGAAACTGCCAAAAAACTGGAAGTTACAACCGACGGTGATTACATAGTTAAATTTACCGATGCGAACGGATGCATTTCTACCTCTTCTGCCGTCTACACCTATCATGCTGATGGAAGTGGAACGACAGGCATAAAAGATCTTTCAGAGGAAGCGCATATCCGCTATTATCCGAACCCCGCACACCAGGCTTTGTATATGACCTGGGATGCTAACAAACAGATCACCAAAATCCGGCTTATCAATGCCATGGGAGCAGAAATGTACGAAAGCTCAAATAATGCCGGCGAAAGTTCCTGGACAATCAATCTCGAAAACTATCAGACAGGTTTGTACTGGATTGAACTGAGCAACGACGAAAACAAATTTGTAAAGAAAATAGTAGTTGAGTAAAAGTAATCAATTTCTCCTGGCACAAGGATCTGCCTGTGTCGGGAGAAAATAAAAATGTGAGCGAAATTATTTTGGATAGAGTTGATTTTTTTCTTGTTTTATTTTTCTCAAAGCTCTAAAAGTAATTTCAACTATGATTCCTCGTGTTTTACTATACCTAATAAAAAAAGAGTTACAATTTTCATTGTAACTCTTTCATTTCAGTGCGGAATGGACGGGACTCGAACCCGCGACCTCCTGCGTGACAGAAAGTATTTTCATTGTTATGTTTTCTTATTTTTTATTATTAAATTGTTTATTATTAGTTATTTAAATGGTTTTTAAAATCTTTCTCATTTTGTTCTTTATGGACTTTTATTACCTTTGTTTAAACCATGTTTAAACCAGAAAGCACACAAAACAATTCAATATAACAAATTTATGGCATCTGTATCCATAGTTTTATATAAGCAGAAAACATTGAAAAATGGCGATCATCCTTTGATGCTTCGAATCATCAAAGACCGGAAATCCAGTTATCGTTCTATCGGGCATTCGTGTAAACCGGAATGGTGGGATGAGGAAAATAACCGACCTGCCAAAAAACATCCTCATAAATTGAAACTGGAAATTCTCATAGCACAAAAGTTAAATGAAGCCAGGGAACTTATACTTGATTCGGAAATTGAGCAAAAAGATTATTCTTCCGATGAGATTGTGACTAAGACCAAAAGCGGCGTTAAGAAAATTACAATCTTTAAATTTTACGACGAAGTGATTGAGCGTTTTAAGAAAGCGAATAAGATTGGAAATGCAGCTGTTTATAGAGATTCCAGAAAGGCATTTTTTAAATTTAGAAACGGGAAGGATTTATTTTTCTCCGAATTGACTCCGGCCATGTTGAATAAAGCGGAGGAATATCTATTCGGACAGAATGTGAGTGCAAATTCGATTAGCCTTTATCTTCGAACACTAAGGTCATTGTATAATAAAGCTATAGTGGAGGGGTGTATTGACACTAAAAAAACTAGTTATCCTTTTAGTGTATATAAAATCAGCAAACTCAATACAAAGACTAAGAAGAGAGCTATCACCAAAGATTTAATGCAAAAAATAATAGATCTGAAATTAGAAAAGGAAACACCTGAATGGCACAGTAAAAATTACTTTTTATTCAGTTACTACAATATGGGTATAAACATCATCGATATTGCTCATTTAAAGAATAACAATATTGAAAATGGAAGATTGAAATATAAACGAATAAAGACTGGGAAAGAGTACAATGTTAAGTTATTACCACCGGCAATTGAGATTCTTGATTATTATACACAGAATCAAGTATCAGATTATATTTTTCCTATTCTTAATAATACTGTTCACATTACACAAGCTCAGATTCATACCAGAATCAAAAAGGTGATAAAACAGATTAATTCTGGCTTAAAGGAAATCGCAAAACAATGCGAGATTGATGTACATCTTACCACTTATGTAGCCCGACATTCATGGGCTACTATTCTAAAGAGAAGTGGTATTTCTACTTCAGTGATTAGTGAAGCTATGAAGCACGATACTGAGAAAACTACTCAGGTGTACCTGGATAGCTTTGAAAACGACATTATTGACGAAGCCAATCAAAAATTATTAGAATAACAAGTGCATTTAATGTGTTGATTATTATTGATTTGTGTTTTTATTTAAATATTTGTTACTTTATTTGTTGTTTTATAATAACATTTTATTTACATTTGTTTGCTGAGAAGTATTAATAGATAATGAAGAAGAAAAAAATAACGATCAAGCCATTCCTGAATACTTATCTTGATCCTGTAGGTACGGAAATCGAAGGAAAAAAGGAAAGGGAAATCTATGCTCTTTATTATAAAGTGACTTACGATCGCAAGAATACACAACTTAAAAGCTACTATACCACTTCTGGTTATTCAAGCCTTGAAGATCCGATTGCTCAGCAAATAGTGCCTTTTGAATTAAAGATATTAACTAAAATCGTAGACTATGAAACCTCCTTAAATCCTGATCGGGAATATCAATTGTCCGGACTTAAAACGAAGTATGAAACTTATGTAGAATCGGTCAATTATACTCTTGATAAATATCTAAGAAATAAGCTATGGAAAGCTACTCAGAAAACGAACCATCTATATCACCATGCAATCAGATTCGATAATTATCTCGGAAGAATGAATGTATTTACATTATTGGAAATGTGCGATAAACTATTTCCTGATTTTGATAAATACATAGATAAGACTTTCAGAGAAGAGCTCGAATGTTTTAAACTTTATCTTATGATTTTCGGTGATAAACAGTATGAATATGACTTTGCCACACTTATAGACTGGATGGATGGTACGCATCAACAAGCATTTGAAGAAGGACTAAAAAAGCTACTAAAAAATGATGTTAAATTAATCGTACGAAATAAGGAGATCGTACACCGTATTGTAATAGAGCGTTTAAAAAATGTAGTATTAGAACCGTAGTTTTTTTATCAAAAATGTTTCTTTAATTATAAAAATAAAGTAACAATAATAAATTAACTTAAAACAATTAAAAAATGAAAGACAGGATAATAGTTGCCACAGAAGAGGAGTTGGTGTCGTTGATCGAAGAAACGGTGCGTAGGGTATTATCAGAAAAAAAGCAAGCAACAGAACAACCAGGAAATAATTCCTCTTTTCTTCTTTCCTTGAAAGAAGCCGCAGGATTTTTAAAATTGGCTCCGCAAACCATTTATGGATTTACTTCAAAACGGGTCATTCCCTTTTTGAAACGCGGAAAGAAGCTATACTTTAAACGGGCTGACTTGGAGCAATGGTTGGAAGCTGGAAAGAAGAAATCTGTTTCAGAACTGAAACGTGAAATAGAATTGAATGGAACTTTAAAATTTTAATCAAGTAAACATGAAAACAAAATCTTTTGAAGTGCCGGCAGAACTGATGCCGGACTTTGCGAAAATAGTAGAAGAATGGGATATCGCTTGCAGCGTTATGGGCGTTAATGAAGATGAGATGGTAATTCTGGAAGTAGATTATGAGCCGGAGGAAAAGGAGGCTATCCATGAGCTTGCTGATCTCATTGAAGAGTACTGGGAATAGAAGTTATTAAAATATTCGGAGAGGCATAATGTCTCTCCGGATTTAATACTATGAGAGAAGAAAAGAAAACACCGGAAACATCGGGAGTGATGTACGTGGTATCAAAAGAATTTATGGATTTATTAATCGAAAAGCAGGACCGAATTATAGCTATGCTGGAAGGAATGACGGGCTATAAGTCAGAAGGTGTTTTAGGTGATTATGTTTCCGAGGAACATGCCAGAGTAATGCTAGGCCGTAAAAACACTTGGTTCTGGATGATGCGTACTAAAGGTCTTTTGAGCTTTACTAAAGTAGGGAGGAAAACATTTTATAAGAGAGAAGAATTAGTCCGTTATTTGGATGAGAATAGTAAGCCTGCATATCGGAAAAGGTAAAAAAATACGCTTATAAGCGTATTGTATCTATGAAGTAGTCTGATAAAATTTGTTGGTTAAATCTATTATTGATTTCTTTTGATTAATAATAACTTAAAAAGGATCTGTAAATAGTCAGAATATAAATCTTAAATACTATGGAATTAAAGAAAATGCTTTCCTTAGGATATTTTCCTAAAGAACTTCCTTTACCATTTTATACTGAAGATTTTGCAAATTTTATTCACGATAAGATTGTCTTAAATAGATCTTTTGTTTCAAGACCTTGCACGCATAATCTCGCTAGACCTGGTAATCAAAGAAGAGTTTTAAGTATATCACACCCTCAGAATTTTTGTAATTTAGCCAAAGTTATTTCTGATAACTGGACATCTATTGAAACTCATTTTTTAAAATCAAATATTTCTAAGTCTATTCCAATAATTGACGACAAAGAAACAAGGTGTGTTAAAACGAGGTTTGAGGGGAGTAAACTACCTATAATCAGAGCCGAAATAAGAGGTAAAGCCAAGTACATTTTAAGAATTGATATTTCTAGATTTTATCACTCAATTTATACACATAGCATTCCATGGGCTTTAAATACTAAGGCTATTGCAAAATCAATGCGTTCTGGTGGGTTAGGAAATGATTTAGATTTATTCCTTAGAAATGGCCAGGATTCGCAAACTCTTGGAATACCTGTTGGACCTGATACTTCATTAATTATTTCAGAAATATTAGGGACTGCAATTGATGAAAAGTTAGAGAAGGATAAAATGATAGGATATAGATATGTGGATGATTTTGAGTTCGTATTTTATTCTAGGTCTGAAGCAGAGCAAGCACTACCAAAAATAGAATCCATTTTACAGGAATTTGAGCTAGCCTTAAACGTTGATAAAACTTTTATTGATGAATTGCCCGTTAGTATAGATAAGTATTGGACTTCAATAATAAGAAATTTTGATTTTTCTGATGAAGTTTCTACGTCAAAATTAATTCATTATTTTGATACACTTTTCGCTTTATATAAGGAAAATAAAAGAGAGCCTGTTTTAGGTTATGGAATTTCTCGATTGTCTAATGCAGATATCAGAGATGAAATTATAGAGGATTTATTATTACAGTGTGTGAGTATAGAGCCAGGCACTCTTGTAGAAGTACTTCATTACTGTGATACCACAGGACTTAAATTTAATGATGATAAATTTAAAAAAGTATTATTCGATTTGATAAAATACCATGGTGCAATGAAGCATGGTTCAGAAGTGGCTTGGGCTCTATGGACTTGTATTTGGAATGACTATAAAATACCTGTTGAAGTTGCAGAATCAATTATGTTTTTTGATGATTCTATTGTGGCACTTCTTGGATGTCATGCATATAGTAAAAAGCTGATTGATGAAAGTATTTTAAAATACTGGAAAACACTAATGACAAGCGATAGCCTTAAAGATGGCCATTGGCTATTAGCTTATGAAGCTGATCTGAAAAAATGGTTACCATCTGCTGATTCTACAAATCATGTTAATAAAGATCCTTTCTTTAAGATTTTAAAAAAGAATAAAATATCTTTCTACAGGCTAAGTACTGGAAAAATAATTTCTGAGAAACAAAATATAGACTCTTATGGAGTCAAGAGATATTCTGGATATGGTAGAGAAGGAAAGCTAAGATTAGATATGGATGATGATCTCCCTTTTTAATCTAGTCTGTGTTTTAGCGTATACGCTAAACACAGAGTACTATTATAAAAGTTCCTTACACCATTCCAAGGAATGAATACCGAAGCCGTTTTAGCTTATCTCTATACAATTCCAAATAACCAGCTTTCATATCATTATTCAAAAAGCTTCTGCCAACTAGACTTTCTATTTCCTTTTCAGAAGCAGAAAATAATTGAATTTCATGTTTGATAATTGATTCACTCAATCCAGTTTTTATTCCTAGTTCAAAAAAATCATCATAAGCAAAGTAGCCGTTCGCCTTGTAGCTTTCCGTTTCATAATCGGCTTCGAATAGCCCATTAGTAAAGGCTATATCACTATCATCAACATGTAAGCGCGTACAAAACAGGTCATAGGCTGGACTTAGAATATAATCTCCATCATCGGTTTGCATCAAGGAATAATTTTTCAAGTGTGCGTCTCCGTTAGAGAATACATAATTGAAAAGCACTATGCGGAAAAGTTTGACCGATTCTATTTTATAAGCACCTACAAATTTCTTTAAGGTTTGGAACAACAATTCCACACTACCTTCATATTTAAAATCCGGACCTGATCTTATCGCTGATTTCTTTGTCAGGGAGGTAAAATCATCGATCAAATATTTTGTTCCATCCAGCTTTATGTCAAAGCGCTTTGTAATGTATGCAGGTTGACCGTCCTGGAAGAAGATAAGACCATTGGCGGCTGTGTAAATATTAAAAATTTGTTCCGCCAGCTGCATAGTGAGGTGTTCATTGGCCGGAACCTGATCTGTTTTTTTTACGTCAGAGGGAATCGGTTTTAAAATATATTGCCCGTCTTCCTGGAATTTGTTTAGCCGAAGTTTATTCTTTTGAAGTACTAAGGAAATTTTATTTTGGACACCGGATATTGAAAGCCTTTCGCGGTTGTCCATAAACAATTCTCGTGTATGCTCATCTTTTTCTGGTGAAAGAAAGGGGAGAATGTGACTTACCTTTTTTCCATTAAAAAGTTTTTTTAAGGCAGATGGACTATACGAATCATATCCAGATTTAAGAGTAGAAGGACAACGATCTAGTATCATGACTGAATAGGTCTAACGGTGACCGCGCCGATGGTATTACTTCCGGCCGTAGCTAATAGAAGAGAGAAATCATCTCGCTCATCTATTTTCAAACGCCGGCATTGAAGTTTTCTATTTACACCTTCTGCCAGCAAACTGGAGAAAAAAGGAAACAAGATATCACTTTTATATTCTTGTTGGGTCTTGGGAAGCGTAAGACTGATAGCAGGAGCGGAGGGATTGACATAATAGTCCTCTGTGTAGCGGAATGTATAAATTCCATCATCTTCTTTGGTCAGTACTCCTGCCAATTCATGATTGCAATATACGTTTGCGCTTCGCATTAGCTAAGACTTTTTTTGATGTTCACCTCCAATTCCATTCCTAATACATCGAGCACTTTGATAAGCGTATCTAATGAAGGATTTCCTTTTCCTTGCTCTATGGCATAAATGGTTTTGATCCCAACTTTGGAAATATCCGACAGCTCTTCCTGACTTATCCGAAGCATATCTCTGCGTTGTTTAATAACTTTACCAAACGTAAGTTTATCCATATAATCCAGTATTATAATACCGATTTACTTTTCTTTTTGTAAATTTAATTAAAAAAGAATCAAAATCAGTATTATAGTACTGATTTATGTATGGAAATATTAAATAGGACTATTTGAAGTCGGATATCGGTACTATAATACTGATTTTGATTTTAAAAAATGAATTTACCATAACTTTGTTACAAAATTAACTAAGATTTACCCTTAGTTTGTGACAAATATAATTTTTTCAATATGTTTTTCTTGTTCATAAAAAAATGACTGTTCACGAAACGTGAACAAATCAAAAAAATGAACATCGTTTCATAATTGCTAAGGGGCAACAATGGGGCAAAAGGGGCATGCTTAAGATGAAATATGCTTGAATAGATATGGTTATATGGTGGATAACCATATCTGGATTTTCAACTTGATTTTTTTAACTTGTAGAATTGTTTTTAACACTGATAACTTGAACCTTAACCTCGATTATTTACCTGAATTAAAGCGCGAAGAGCTTACCGAAATTACAGAAGTGATTGTAGCAGAGATGAAGCCTGCAATGATAATTCTGTTTGGTTCGTATGCGCGCAATACTTGGGCGGAGGAAATCACACATGAGGATGGGATCAAGTTAGTTTTTAAAAGTGATTATGATATTCTTGTGGTAACTGTCAGAGATCTGAATTCTACAGCGAATAAACAATGGATTAAAACGCAACAGATCTTAAAAAATAGAAAATACTCCACTTCACTTTCACTTATACAACATTCTATAGGCTATATCAACAATGAACTTAGCGCGGGAGGCTATTTTTTTACGGATGTGATCAAAGAAGGAAAAGTACTTTACGACTCCGACGAAGTGAAACTCGGTAAGCCTGGCAATGTTGATCCTATAGAAGTAAAGAAGCGAGCCAAGGAAGAGTTTGAGAGATGGACTCAAAGTGGAGATGAATTTTTAGAGGGATTTAGATTTTATTTTGAAAAGCAAACATATAGTAAAGCTGCATTTCTTTTACATCAAGCTACGGAAGCATTTTATACAGCATATCTTTTAGTATTCACCGGCTATAAAGGAAAATCACACGACATAGAAGAATTAGGGAATCAGGTTGCTAAACTTCACCCGGAGTATAAAACCGTTTTCCCAATTGACAACAAGCTTGGCAACGAAGCTTTTTTCAAATTGAAGCGCGCTTATATTGATGCCAGGTATAAGAAGGATTACTCTATTACGAAAGAGGAGTTGGAGTATTTGAGTGGGAGAGTGGAGGTGCTAAAAATACTAGTAGATAAAATTTGTAGAGTCAGTATTTGAGTAAAGTTTTTTGCTCTGTCCATTTCAAAAAACAAATCAAAATATAATTAATCGTTATGGAAAAATATGCTATTGCTATTTTTGTTTGTCTCTTCTTGCTTTTAGGCGTCATGATTTGGCAGTTAGTTTTGTTATATAAGCAAGTTAAAAGTCCAACAAATAAACTACCTAGATTCGATGTAGATAAATATTATGAGTTAAAATACTTGCTACAATATTCTATTACAATCTATCCAACAATTATAGCCATTTTGGCCTTTCTTGGTTATAATAGTTTATCAACGATGCATAATGAAATTAAGGAAGAAACATTAAAGAACGTAACTCTTAGAATGGATTCTTTGACAAAAAAAATTATTGCAACTGAAGCAAATGTGAAATTTATACAAGATAGTGTTAAAAAGATAGAATCAAATATTTCTAAAGGGTTAAGTAATGCAAATGTTTTAACTGGAAAAATATCTGCGTCATCAAATAGCATAAAAAGTATATCAGATAGTTTAACGCAGGTTCAAAAGAATTATAGAAAATTGAATGAACGAGATATACTTAAACAACCAATATATATTGTTGATAGTTTAATTATTGATAAACCATTTAGTGATGATGCTAGACCATGTTATTTTTCAGAATTAAAAACAATATCTGGTAAAAAGTTGCCTGTTTTTTCAAAAGAGCCATTGATATTAGCTTTCGTAGAGAATGGATTAGAGGCCCATATTTGTAATGTTACCAATAGGAAGTTTGATATAAGATTAGGATTTCCTACAACAACATTTAAGGATTGTGCAACTTTTCCAAAAGGAAAAATACATTATAAAATATTAATCATTGATACAGAATAATTTTATTAACAAGAAAATTATTAATGACCGAAGAAGTAATAAAAATTTTTAAATACAATACAGATGCGCCAGCAACTAATAGAGGGTTTTATTTCCAATATCTTAATCTATTACAAAAATGGATTAAATTATTTATCAAAGATGAAAATGATTCCAATATATATTCTGATGTAGATGAAGATATAAAAGAGGTGGGTGAGGAATTAATTTTTACTCAAGTTAAATCATATTCAAAGAGCTTTAGTTTTCAATCAGAAGAGATTAAAAAAGGATTGTTTCATTTTTATATGCTATTTATTCAGTATGGCGATCAGTTAAATGATTGCCAATTTCATTTTTTAACAAATACAAAAATATCTAAGAACGAAAAACTACTTATAGAATGGGCAAACGATTCAAAAAAAATAAATGAAGAAATAAAACAAGCCTGTTATATAAAAGTTAAAGAAATAATTAAAAAAGAGTTTAAAATTAGAAGAGATAAGAAAATTCAAAATAAAGATATTACTGAAAGTGGTAAAGTTAGTATTAAATCAGTGTATGATTTTGCCATAAAAGAACTAAATGATTCTAAAACTTTAGATTTCATAGAACGAATTAAATGGAAATTTGAACATGACAATCCGCATAGTTCAATATTAAAGTTAGAGAAAAATATATTACATGATCTCAAGCATCATAAATTTGCTGGTAAGCCATCTTTTTTATTGTTTAATGTATTTTTATCAGAGATATACAAAAGATCTACAATGCCTAATAGAGCAGATAGAGCTCTGAATAATTCAATTTTGATTTCAATATTGAGTAAGTCAGATACTGAAATACAAAATTATTTGAACGTAAAGTTTACCAACTTAATAGGCACTCATAAATATGAAATATTACTTAAGCTAGAAGAGATAGAACAGCGTACTAAATCTAATGAGGAAAAAATAAAAAAACTTGAACACAAAGATAGTATATATCCTAAAGAGTTGAGTTTTGTTCCCAAAATATATTCAGACGAGGTTATAGGTAGAGAAGAATCTGTAGCCGAATTGAAGACTCTTTTAACCTCTGAAAAATTAATATCTGTACATGGTATTGGAGGTATTGGTAAAACGACTATTCTAAAATACTTTTTAAAATCATATTATCATGACTACGATCACATTATTTGGATTAATAGAAGCTTGGGTTTAAAGAGTGATTTTGTTCTAAATAAAACCCTAATTGATAATCTTAAATTAGAAATAACTTCAACTTCATCAATAGAAGAAAAATTCGATGAAATCATTAATTCAATTAATAAAATAAAAGGTAGAAATCTTTTGATAATTGATGATGTATTGCCTGAAAATGATTTTTTCTTGAAAAAGGAATTGGATAAAATTGTTGACTGGGAAATATTAGTTACTTCTAGATATAAAAATGCAAATATAAAACAATATGATATAGCTGTATTGGATCTAGAGAGTGCGAGTCGTCTATTTTATAAAATCTGTTCTTCTGTTATATATGAAAAACATATTATAGAAGATTTTTTTCAATCTATAAGTTATAATACTTTGATGATAGAATTAAGTGCAAAGACAATAAACAATGCTATAGGTCTAGATTTAATAAGTTTAACTGAGTCTGTAAAAAGTCTAGAATTAAACAACGAGAATTTTGCCATTAATATAAATTTAGATGATAGTTCAACACGGATTTTGAATCATTTATTATACGTTTTTTCAATTTCAAATTTGACAAATGAAAATAAATATCTCTTAAATACTTTATCAATTTTGCCTTTTGATGAAATCATTATAGAAGAGTTTATTAAAATATATGGTGATAAAGATTATCCTAAAAATAAAATTTTCGTAGTGAATCAAATAAATGAATTAGATAAGAAAGGTTGGATAATCCGAATCAATGACAGAATAAAAATTCATAAATTAATTCAGCATATTATTAGATATAATATTCAAACGCCAGATTTCCTATTTATAAATTATTTGTGCCATCGTATGCATGAAGTGTAAGCTTCCCTGAAAGTCGGCCATTTAAAGTTAGAGAAACTTGAGAAAAAGTTTTAACTTAAAATGTACGAAAGATGAAAAAGAGCAAATTTACCGAGAG
>Ga0310813_10000245_pt1 | contig 38921 bp, 36 predicted proteins | sample YN3metagenome_FD_203086 | JGI IMG/M metagenome (GOLD analysis project Ga0310813, IMG submission 203086) | Soil microbial communities from experimental microcosm in Duke University, North Carolina, United States - YN3 | ecosystem: Engineered > Artificial ecosystem > Soil microcosm > Unclassified...
TTAAGGTGCCATTTAACGGTAGAAATGTTGCATTGTTTTACACCAGCTTTTATCAGATTCATGTGACGCTCCCTCACGGTCGCGGCTCGGTTACGCCATCTCCGATTTATTCAACAAAGCCCCTTTGGGAGAAGATGCCCGACAGGGCAGATGAGGGGAGGGATATTTATCCCGGACCAGCAGGCGTCGTCTTCATCCGTTTTGGGTTTCTTGGATCTTCCTCAGCAGTACGCTTGGGGCCGCGCGGCGTCCTTGGTGCTGGTGGTAGCATCAATCTTGCAGCGGATGCCGCCGCGAGTGTGTTTGGCCGCTGTACTATTCTAGCGGGTGCCACTATTTGTGTTGGAATAATAGCTAGACTTTGTTCAATGAACTGTATGGGTCCGGCGATATCTTTCCCTGCATCCTCTCCCCTTAATATCGTTAATATATTGACATATGCTTCACGTGTTTCTTTTGGGCGTGTTAAAATAATACGTAAATGATTAGTATGTGCGGTGAGCAAATATACTGCCAGGCCTTTTTCAGAAGGCGGATTCGATTCTCTCGGTGATTCTAATGTTTTCAGCGCTGCCTCGAGCTTGCTAAATTTTTCTGCTAAGCTAACCTTAACGTTCTCATGTAGTTCTCCTGAAGTTAATAGTGCTGTTATGTCTTTTCCGCAAGATTTTTCTATTTCTCTGTACATGCGAGAAAGTAATCTTGGATTGTTTAATTGAATATCAGTAACGACCCGTCTTGCAAAAAGCAGAGTTGCTGCTATATCGTTTTTACCAGTTTTTGTTAGGCGATCGCAGGCATATGTATATTCAGAGTGTGTTTTTTCTAGAGGCGCTAGTCTAGAGATGATATCTGATAGAGCGAATGAGATTCGATCCCTATCTTTCTTTTCTGCTTGATTCTTTGTGAGTATAGTTGACGCAGCGCTATATGCGTAACGAGCTTGTCGTAATTCATTGAAATGACGTGCAATAAATTCTGCATATTGCGCCCATAGTAAACCTATTTCTATACGTTTTTCTCTTCTCGCCAGTGGGAGAGGTAATGAAAGTTGCTCAAGAAAGAAAAATATGTGATGAGGATAATTTGCTATGTATTTATTCATATTTTTATTTAAATAACGCGATGATTCTTCCAAATTTTTCAGATAGCCTTCAATAAGTGCTTCCTCTCGTATTGTATTTTGTGAAATAGGGCTCAACGTTATTATATCACGGCCATCTTCTTTTTGATATGTAACGCCAGGATCCATCAGTTCAATTGCCTGTTGCGTTTCTTCTTTTGTTAACTGACTTGCTTCCATCAGCAGTTCGATAGGTATGGGTTGATTTAATAAGCAGGCAATTAAGCCGCGGATTATTTTCACGTTTGGAGAAATCTCGGGCATGGTATGATTTTGTGCAGAGTGACCTTCAAGAGAGTCTGTCTGTCTGCTGAAAAATAATTCCAAGTGATGACCAGCTTTCTGATAGGCTTGATTAAAACCGTCTAGTATTTGAGGCTTCGTTAGTCTTTTTCCAGTATAGAGAGATGCATATATTTCTGGTAGACTTTGTAGCATTATTTGCCCGAATTCATTTTTTTCTGAATCAACATGTGCTTGATGTAGTTTTATTGCGATTCTAGCTGCCGTATCTATTTCTTCTTGCTTTGAGGCCAGAAGCCATACTAAGTTGAGCGCGCCGTAGTACATGCTGCGGATTTCCAGAAATTTTTCTCTGTTGAGACTGGTGATATAGTCTCCGCATTTTTCTAGCAGTTTTACTATCAACATATAATCTTTTGGCTCTAACAGTTTTTCAGCATATAGTGTGTAATGTTTCGCATGCTCGAAATACTGGCTATGGCTTCCCAGAGCGAGATGCTCGGTCAGTACAGGGATGGCACGTGCTACCATTAAGCGTGCATCCTCAGGCGGGATCGGCTGACTACGATGAAGGACCTGTTTTGTCAGGGCATCGATTCTGATGGCATTGTTTTCGTCCTGTTTAATTAGTCCAGACTGCGCTAACTGAAGAATTGCGAGTGTGGCAGCGTCTTTGCTTAAGGAGCTTCCCTCCGTTAATAACTGATGAGGAATAGGATGGGGCCCTAAAGAAAAAATTAAGCGTAGTATCTGTTCCGTATCTGGATACTTTTGTTTTACTTCCTCAAATAGGCGCAAGATATTTTTTTGGTCAGGGGTGCCTGTTGTTTCGGGGTTAACGATCCCTGTCGTTTCAGGAGCGGCAACCTTTGTTTCCTTTGTTGGAGTAAAAGTTTCTTGTCTTAACATGCATATCTCCTTGTATTGTGCTTAATCGTTGGAATTGTCCTAAACGTGAACATGCCAATGATCACGATTGCATTCCATCAGATTCAGAATTAAATTTTATTTTGGATGGTATTGGAGAAGGGGGTGGATTGCAATAGATTTATCACCTAACGCTACAAGTTCACAGACAAAATCTTACTCGATTCCTCAAGAAAATATTCGCATCGTTTTATTATCATCTGCTGGTACTTTTCAAGATATTGCTTTTCTCGATCATTATAGGCAATCTCCATCATATTCTCCTTGGCTGAAATTGATAACAATGTAGATGCCATATTTTTTAATTGCCGGACAAAGTAGGGGCGAGTTAGCCGACAGGAATCAGCAAAATCAGCTAACTGATAGGCCTTAATAGTGTTGCCATCAAAATCATCGCCAAGTGCCATCGCGAGTTCATTGTCGAAATGTGGGTGCATTTTAATATTGATCAGATCATAAAATGGCGTTAATGATATGCCATTTTTTCCAACAAAGAAGCTGATGTTTTTGCCATGCGCATCATAATTGTAAATTAATAAATTAAATAATACCCAATCAAGCATTTTGTTTTTTGTTTCAGCCGGATTCATGCATTGGTTCGCGAATTCAAATAATTTGACTATACTGGCGCCTTCTCGGATATGCGCCACATCACGCCCACTACCGAAATTTCTCTCATATTTGTATTCGGGTGGCAGATTTAATGCTTGACAGCCATCGATGACGTGTCTGCGCATGACTTCGTTAGGTGAGATTAATTTTCTGTCAAAACGCTCAATCAGTAATGTTGGATATGTGCCATATCGCATCAGTTCTACCTTTGGCACTTGTATCCCGCATGCTTTTGCAAGTTGCATCGTTGTATATTCATTAATAACTAGATGCAACAATTTTTGTTTTTCGAATTTCAATAGATGCGTTGAAATTAATTTTCCCTCGCCAAATCCCATTTGACCATCTGAAGTAATGATGACATTTATTTTATCTTGTACACCTGCCATCGAAAGACGGGGCTTCCCATCCCAGATAATTAAACTATATTCATCTCGTGTATCTAATCGCTTCTCTATTTCAGCAGGAGTAATTTTTCTGAAAGAAGATGAGCTTGGTAGCTGCTGATCTGATGGTAAAAATAGAAATGCACCGGACGTATCTACTCCTAAAGCCCGAATAATGCCGAATGTATTTCCTTTGCTTAAGTGCAAACTTGTCAGCAATGTATCTAATACGTCTCCTTCGGGAAATAGATTTCGTAAATATCGTTGTATATTTGCTGTTGGGATTTCACCCGATAATGGTAAATGTGGAGAGAGCGCAAAACCAGATTGTTTCCAATCTTTGGTGTATTGTAAAGCCATCTGATCGACCTGCAGTGTCAAGCGAGCAATAATATTTTCGCCCGAATAAATATTTAATTCACTATGATTGCCAGTCATCTGTTGTCTCATTATCATTGTGCCATGGTGCAATATATATTTTTATTCCCAGAGATGAGCATATTTGCAGTATGCTTTGTAACTGACTAGTAGGATTTCCATGTTCTATCTTCATGAACGTTTGCTTTGCTACACCACAAAGTGCTGCTGCGTCTTCTAAGCGTAGACCGCTTTGCGTACGCCTTACTTTGATTGCTTGGCCTAGTAGCGAGGCTGTGAGCGTTTGATCTAAAGAGGGATTCTTTAATCTTGGCAGTTTTTTCATAAATCCTATCACTCTAGTTTTATTGATCAATATTACTTCAAAATCATATATAATCCTATTATACTGGGATTAATTACTGGTGGCAATGATTTAAAGGGATTAATCCTATTATAATAGGATTAAATTGCCTTCTAATGGTTAAAATGTTTCGTTGTTATACACTCGCCGCACTTGAAATCACGGGTTTTAACAGCCAGATTGCAAGAAATTTAAACGTTCTGATTGAGAAAAAGTGAAGGAATAGTTATTCTATTTCAAGCTTTTTCGATTGAAGAACGTTTAAAGTTCGCTGCAAGATGGCTCGATAAAACCCGTGATTTCAAGTGCGGCGAGTATAGACCATCGTTTATCAGATTCATGTGACTCCCTGCCGGTTGCAGTTTCGTTTTGGGTGTCTTTCATCATTTTCTTCAGCAGTGCGCTTCGTGCCGTACAATAGCGTCGATGTTTGTGCTAGTGGTGGCGTCGTCAATACTCCATTAGGTGGTTTCATTAATGTGGGTGGTAGCCTTGCCACTCTAGCAGGTGGTGCCATTGGTGGTTTGGGTGGTAGCTTTACCACTTCAGCAGGTATTGCCACTGGTGGTGTGGGTGGCTTTGCTACTACAGTAGGCGCTACTATTTGTGGGCGTGGTGGCTCTGGCGTTTTGGGAATGATAGCTAAACTTTCTGTAATGAAGAATTTTGGTCCAGTGAGATCTATGTCTGGATTTTCTGCACCATCTTTTTCTAGCACATCTAACATGCACGTATATTCTGAAAATGCGTCTTTTGGATTTATTAAAATCTCACATAGATTGCGTATTTGTGCTTCGATCAAAAACGCTAGCGAGTTTTCTTCAGAGTATGGTTGTAGCTTTTCTAATGCTTGATTAAGTTCATTAAGTATTTGATATAAAAGATCGATATTTTCCTTCTCTGTAAGGACATTCTCTGTAAGGACATCAACTCCTAAAAATTCTTTAAGAAGATGAGCGCCAATCGGTTTTTCTAGGGCTAATAATACTGCTTGATTCTTGTCACAAGACACTTCTATTTCTTTATACATGCGCCCGAGTCGTGTTGGATTTTTTATTTGATCAGAAATAACCCTTCCTTTTGCAAAGAGAGGAGTTGTTCCTACATTTGGTTTGCCGGCCTTGATTAAGTAATTGCATGCATGTGCATATCCAGTATATGTTTTTCTTAAGCTATCTAAACGAGAAACGATATCTGATAGATCATTGGAAATTGAAATTTTCTTTCCAATCTCATCTGCTGGGTCATATGTTTTGAGTAAATTTAATGCAATGCTGTATGCTTCACAAGCTTTTTCTAGTTCATTGAGATGAAGCGCAATGTATTCTGCATATTTTGCCCATAATAAAGCTATTTTTATGCATATCTCTGTGTTCCATGGTTGTAGAAATAATGAAAATTGCCCAAGAAAGAAATATATGTGATGAGAATAATTGACTATGTATTTTTCCATATGATCACTTAAATAATAAATGAAACATTCCCAATTTTTCAGATAATTTTTAAAATACTCGTTGCTCCGTATTGCATCTTGTGTGCTAGGATCTAACGTTATTATGTCACCTGATTCATTTTCTTGGTATGTGGCGAGATGATGAAAATAAGAAGTCATTGTTTTGATATCTTTTTTTGTTAATCTACTCACCTCTATCAACAGTTGAACAGGGATAGGTTTATTTAAAAAACAAGCGATGAGGCTGTGAAAAATTGCAATAGTATTCTGGTGTGGTGTGAGAGGGATCTTTGAAAAATTTGTTTGCTTGAGGAAGAAATCTTCTAAGTCTAGTCCTTTAAGATCTCTATAGATTTTGATAAATTTTGCCAATATTCGATCGAATGGCATTCTTCTCCGAGGATGATGAACCGCATATGCTACTGGTAAATATCGCAATAACACTTGTGCAAGTTCTGGCTGATTTGAAGCGATACGTTCTTCATATAGCTTTAATAAGATTCTGGCTGCTACAAGTATTTCGTCAGATTCAAGCGGGGTACGCCATATCATCTTTAATGTGTTATGGTGCATGTAGACAGCTGTCGGAGTATCACGATCGAAGATGTATTCTGCGTGTTTCTCCCGCAGTTCTATCAGCAGCAAATAGCTTTTTCGTGAGTCAGCCAATTCTTCAGCGTGTTTAGTGCAAGCCTTTACATGTTGAAGATAATCTTGAGCGCCTCCCTCGGTAAAGTACCGAATGAATGTCTCCATTAGACTTTTTAACATTAGGTGTTTATCGATCGCCTTGCTACGGTTAATGAATGATTGTTTGTGGTCATCGAGACTGATGAAATCATTGTTGTCGCTGTATTTAATTAATTCTTTTTCCTTTAAAGCAAGAATTATCCGTAAGACTTGGGCTGGTGGTAAGTTACTTGCATCTATTAGTAACCGAATAGGGATATCGCTAAATGCTAAAAAGGGAATTAAGCTTAAAATCTGTTCTGCACCCTGGTGTTGTTTTTTTATCAGCGCTATCGCGGCTAACGTTTCTTCATCTGTGGAAGTGGTGCCTGTTGTCGTAGGAGCAGTGATCTCTATTGCTGTTGCTGTGGGAATAGTTTCTTTTCTTAGCATGTATGTTCCTCTGTCTTGTAATCGCTGTAATTGTTCTAAACGTGAGCATGTATACCTATCACACTTCAAGATGCAATTTTTAACATCCCATCTTGCGTCGAACTTTAAATGTTCTTCAATCGAAAAAGCTTGAAATAGAATAACTATTCCTGCGCTTTTTCTCAATCAGAACATTTAAATTTCTTGCAAGCTGGGCGTTAAAATCTCGCATCTTGAAGTATGATGGGTATATAACGATCACGATTGTATTCCGTCAGATTGTATAGGGACGCAACATCGGTAACACTTTTTCTCACGCGCCTACGGCGGCGTTGTTGAATAAATCGGAAATGCTCTGTGAGGCGCTCGGTGTAACCGAGCCGCGACCGGCAGGGAGTCACATGAATCTGATAAACGATGGTGTGGAACAATACAACATTTTAACCATTAGAAGGCAATCTAATATCATGAAGTAAGAAATTTCAGCTAAAAGTTATAGCACAGTGACGCTCCCTTACGGTCGCGGCTCGGTATCGTGGCTAGTTCTATCGCATAGCGTTACAACGCAATCAGGTCGTTTACGACCGAAAGCTTTACAGCCCCAGGTAAGCGCGATAGCGCGCAGCCTGGGGTTTAGGAGAAATCCACTACGCTAGCACCGTAGGCGCGTGAGAAAAAGTGTTACCGATGTTGTGTCCCTATACAATCTTCTCCCAAAGGAGAAGGCACGCATAGCTTGACTTCAATGGGATAATTATATTAATTAATAGTAGCGTAGCGCTGTCAATCAACACACACGCATCGCTAATGATAAGCAACATCTTGATTCTGCTCCATAGCGCGCAAAGATCTGAATGATTCAAGTGATATGTTCATGAGTTCTGCGGCTTTGGATTCACTGATGTAGTCTTCAGCTAAAGCATGAAAAATCATTTTCTCAAAAATATGCATTTTTTCTTTTGGATATTGTCCGCCAGGTTCTGTCTTCGACCATCCGCGCTCATTAAATTCAGCGCGTAATTCGCGATAGAGTTTATTTGAAATGATGCCTGTTGGCATGAAGTTTCCCAATTTACATTGTAATTTGGGAATTATTCTGCCAATTTACATACTTTATTAACGCCTCAGGGTGTTTTGCTTCTTTTTCCTATATTGTCTTGGTCAATATCGTCCTGATCAGCGGCGCGTTTGACACCTCGATGTTCTATTCCTTCTGAGTGGCCTGTTTGATTTGCTTCGTGAGGCATATCATGTATCGGTGGTTGTGGTGTTCTTGTGGTTACTGATATCGGTACTAGTGTAAAGAATCCTACGGCGACTGGTTCTGATAGTGTTGCGCGTGATCTTTTTGCGCGTTCAAGCTGGACTCTATATATGACGAGTTCTTCTAGATCCCCTAAGAAAGCAGTGCGTACGTCGTTTTTTCGAAAACAAGTGTGGTCAGCATGCGAAACTGCGCTGGCACGGGAGAGAGCTTCTTCTAGCTTATTTAAACTAACGCAAAGCAGAGCCATGTCGGCCATTATCATGAGTTTATTTTGTCTGTCCCTCTCGCTAACATGCTCCGGGTTATTGTAACGACTTGCCAATATCTCTAGCGCGTGAAAGTATAAGGAATATGCTTTTTCTAATTTTTCAAAATTTTCTTCTTGTTCTCCTAAGCTACGATAGGCACACGCGCAATGGTTCAACAGCAATACTGCCTTTCTATGCTCTTTTAGTGGCGTAACCGTTCAATGTGTTCAGCGCAGCGCAATGCATGACTAAGATAGATTGTAGGATTTCCTCCTAGAAAAATGGTGTTACGAGATAGAAAGTGATCCAGCGCTCCGACTAAGGCGTTTAGCCAGTCTAGTCGCTGAGTGGGCATGTGTTCATGTTCGCGTTGCATGAATAATTGCGTTGAGGGGGATACGAGAGTGATTGTATCGTGATGAGTAACTGTATCGTTACTACTGCATGTGATAAAACCGTAACTTTTTAGGGCAGCAATCCCGTGCACTATCGCATCGAAGTCTATTTTTGCCCCTATTAGTACAGCAATAGGAATCTTATCAGGTGCTAAATAGGTAGCTAAATTCAAGAGTATCATTGCATGATCGCTTAACAGCTCTGCTTGAACTAAGCGGCACCGAATATCTGCAATCTCCTCTTCCGATAATTGTGTTTGTTGTACGCCTGCAGGCATTGCTACTGCAGCTGCAGGAAGGGATGTGTCACTCACTGGCGCTAGTTTGAACATATGCGTTTATACACTACGATAAAAAGGCATAATATCAAGACATGGCGCGGAAAGGCGTTGTTGTAGAGTCGCAATATTCTCATTCAAAACAGCCATCTCTGGTGAAATGCAATTAGCTACCCAACCGATTAGTGTGAGACCATCACGTTGTATGGCTTGCGCAGTGAGTAACGCATGGTTTAGACACCCCAAACGCATACCAACAACAAGCACAACAGGTAGCTGATTTGCGATAACAAAGTCAGCCATGGTTTGCTTTTCATTTAACGGCGCGTACCAACCACCAAAACCCTCAATCAAACAAACATCTGGAGAGGAAGAAAGCGCAGATTGTAAATGCACATTCAGCGTTGATAATGTGATTTCTTGCTGACATTCTCTGGCTGCAATGTGCGGTGCAATGGGTTCTTCAAAAGTATAGGCTGTGGTCTGCGTCAGTGTGAGCTTAATAGAAGAAGCTTCTTGTAGCAGAAGTGCGTCGCCATTGCCACCTGATGCCACAGGTTTTAATCCAAGTGTAGATAAGCCTTGGGATGCATAATTTTTTAATAAATGCGTGCTAACATACGTTTTGCCAACTTCTGTATCTGTACCAGTCACAAATATTTTCTTCACAGTGGTTTCCTCACGATAAAATAACCGATCTGATATGCTAGGCTCGTAAAAGCAAGTGAACGAAGAAAGGATTTTCCAATAAATTGTTTTGGTGGTGCGCCTGTTGTGTAATTTGCCCCTACTTTTTTGATAGACCGTAATGCACTGATTGCACTATCAAATGATATATATATTTTCTCTATATTGTAAGAAAGGATATCAAATTTTTCTTTTTTGAGCATAGCTACTATCACCTCAGGATCGTGAAAATCCATTTTTCTAAATGGTGGTTGCAATTCATTAAATGTGCCAGCCACAGGGAGAGAAAAAGCAAAATAACCACCTGGATTGAGTGACTCTCGAATAGCCGCGATAGACTTTGCTAAATCCTGACTCCAATGTAGCGCCATATTGCCAAAGATAAGATCGAAAGTAGTACGCAATGTGCCAATGTTATCGAAGTCTATTTTCTTAAGTTGGGCATCTGCTCGCAGACGTTTTTTTGCCAAAGTGAGCAGGTCTTCTGAAATGTCGATGGCTTGCCAGTTTGCGTCGGGGTAAGCTAATAATAACAAAGCAGTCACAAGCCCCGTACCACAACCAACATCTAGTAATGTTGCTGGTGAAATAGAATAGGCTTTTAACCTGGCAATTAATGTATTGCCTACCTGTAATTGTAAATGACAATTCTCGTCGTAACTCCCTGCTGCGCGATTAAAGCAACTGCGTATAGACATTATAGTGGCCTCTCTAAGAAAGGCAGAAAGTGATGTAAGAATTCTGGTAGGTGACTAAAAAACGGCGCATGCCCAGCGCCATGTATTAAATGCGTCGTGGCTTGCGCGTGAATGCCGGTCAACCGTGCTGCGCATGTTCTTGGCAAAATATTATCCTCGCTGCCATAAATCTGTAATGTTGGTAACGTTAGCCCACTTAAGCAACGATGTAAATCTGTTTGTATCAACAACTCTAAGTAAAATAATAAATTCTCCTGTCGAGATGTGGACAGTAAATGCATATGTAAAGGATGTTTAGGGGAAGTTTTTTCTGTCTGTGGTAAAACAAGATGCATAAATTTCTGAAGTAATTTCTCCAGATTGTTTCTGGCCTCACGCTGAAATTGTTTCACCACCTGATGTTGTACGCTAATATGATGATCATTGCCTGTAAAAGTGGGTGTGCTTGCAACGAGAATCAATTTTTTATATTTTTCTGGAAAATGCTTACATAATAATGTTGCGAGCAATCCCCCTAAGGACCAACCAACAAGTGTGGTGTTTTCTGGCAAATTGTCATTCAATTCCTCTACTAATGCGATGAGTGTATCGGGAGTGTAAGGCGATAATGGTGGTTTAGGTAGTTCGCAAAAATAAGGTGTAAAAGCAACCGGCATTTTTTTTGCGACAGCATGCCAGATGGATGCGCTAAATCCCCAGCCGGGTAAAAATGCAACTGTGTGGGTATTGTTAATCATCGTTTCTAATCTGTCGTTTCAGCAAATCAAGTAATTGAATGATATGTGCTTCCGAATGCATACAATTTAAAGAAATGCGAATACACGCAGCATTTTTCGGGACAGTGGGCTCGCGTATACAGGAAACAAAAAAACCATGCGCTATCATATTGTTTTGTATCGCTATTGTTTTTTCATTATTTCCGATAATAATCGATTTGATTGGTGTTAAGGCATCGGAAAATAAAGGCAGCGCTCTTTCTTGTGCGGCTCTCACAAAAAGTCGAATTAATGCATTTAATTTCTCTCGTCGCCACGTTTCATCTTGAATCACGCGCAGTGTGGTTTGTGTTGCTTCACAAAGCGCGGGTGGTAATGCTGTGCTATAGCGATAGGTTCGAGAAAATTGCAGTAACGCTTCGATGAGATCGTGGCTTCCACTCACGATAGCGCCCATGCCCGCAAATGTTTTGCCCAAGGGCAACACAAGGCAAGGGACATCTTCTTGAGAAAGATGTTGTTGCTCGCAAATGCCGCCACCTGATTTCCCTAATACACCGATGCCATGCGCATCATCTACCAACAACATCGCTGAGTAGCGCTTTGCAAGCGCAGCCAACTGAGAAATATCAGCAATATCACCTTGCATACTGAAAACACTTTCAGAGACCAATAATGCGGGGTGTGTTTTTTGTTTTAATAATGTTTCTGCCTGCTGCATATCGTTATGTTGATAGCGTTTGTGTTGTGCGCGTGAAAGTACAATGCCATCTATTAAAGAAGCGTGACAATATTTGTCTGCGATGACTGTGGTATGTCGATTAGCAAATGTGCTGAGCACGCCTAGGTTTGCGTGATACCCAGAATTAAATAACAAGGCACGATCACGCTTGAGAAAATCAGCGAAAGCTATCTCGAGTTCTGCATGCGCTTGACTGTAACCGCAAATTAAAGGGGCAGCTGTACTTCCCATGCCGTATCGATGAATGCCGTTAATATAAGCTTGGGTGATGAAAGGGTGCTGAGCGAGGCATAAATAATCATTGCTGGAAAAATTAATTAAGGTATCGTTGTTGACTGTAATATGATTCTCTTGTCTTGCTGCAATAAGATGGCGCTTACGCCACAACGAACGTGTGGCGTGTTGTGCTAATGCGGTCTGCAGGTGAGAGGGGAGCATATTAAACGTTTGCGCATAACGGCTTCATGCCAAGCTTTGCTAACATGATAACATCCTTATCCATATCGGGATTTTGCGCGGTAAGTAATTTATCACCCAACCAAATAGAATTTGCGCCTGCTAAGAAACATAGTGTTTGCATTTCTTCAGAAAACGAGATACGGCCAGCAGATAATCGAATGATGGATGTTGGCATCATAATGCGAGCAGCTGCAATGGTGCGTACAAATTCAATATTGTCGATCTCAGGTGTATTCGCAAGAGGTGTTCCTGCGATAGGAATAAGTTTATTGATGGGTATGCTTTTGGGTGGTTCTGGTAAGTTAGCCAATTGTACCAGCAATTCAACGCGATCCTCGCGTTTTTCACCCATACCAATGATCCCGCCGCAACATACTTGAATGCCGGCGTTTCTCACGTGTTCTAATGTTGTTAAACGATCGTCGTAAGTGCGGGTGCTGATAATTTTTTTATAATAGTCAGGTGAGGTATCGAGATTGTGGTTATAAAAATGTAAGCCCGCTGCTTGTAGCTGCTCGGCTTGTTCTTCATCTAGCATGCCGAGCGTCACGCAGGTTTCCAGTCCGACCTCTCTGACTGCTTTTATCATTTCCAACACTTTTGGAAAGTCTTTCTTAGGCGGATTGCGCCAGGCAGCGCCCATGCAAAAACGTTTTGCGCCATTTGCTTTTGCTGCTTTAGCTTGTGTGATTACTTCGTCGAGGGGAAGCAATCTTTCGCGTTCTACATTTGTATCGTAATGGCCACTTTGTGGGCAATAAGCACAATCTTCAGGGCAAGTACCTGTTTTAATACTCAATAGTGTGCAGCATTCCATTTCATCTGCTTTAAAATGGTTCACATGTGTAGCAATCGCCTGCGACATAAGCTGAATGAAGGGTAAGTTAAACAGAGCGCCTACAGTCTCTTTGTCCCATTGTCTTGTTTTAGCCATTTTTTACCCCGGTGATTAATTTTTATCCGAAATGCCGCGTGATTATTGTGACCTAGAAAAATATATGTTAGCTTTCGTCGGCAGTCAACTTAATCAGTGGTCGCTATCCTATGGAAACAAAAGCGTTACAGTCTCCCCTCTGGCATCCTCTTTCGCAAATGAAGGATTATGAAGCATTTCAACCCCTGCACGTGGTGGGTGCTTCTGGTAGCTTGCTGATGCTGGCGGATGGTCGGGAAATCATCGATGTGCAATCGAGTTGGTGGTGTAAAGCGTTGGGACATCAGCATCCGCGGCTGAGAGCAGCGTTGTGTGAGCAGGCGCATCAGCTGGAACATGTGATATTGGCCAATACCACTAATACAACAATCATTAACTTATCATCGCGGTTAACAGCATTAACAAAGACGCTCACAAAAGTGCTTTATGCCAGTGATGGATCATCTGCAGTTGAGATGGCTATTAAATTAAGTTTGCACACACATGTTTTAAAAGGTGATCACAAACGTACCCTGTTTGTCGCATTAGAAAATGGGTACCACGGTGAAACGGTTGGTGCGATGTCAGTGAGTAATTTGGGTCTTTATAACGCGCCTTATGCGCCTTTATTTTTTAAGACCTTCATGCTAAGTCCGTTGCCTTATGTTGATAGCCCGGCGGATCCCCTGTGGGATAATTGCGAATCCATGTGGGCGCCTATCGAAAAGCAACTGGAAGCAGCGCATGAATCTATTGCTGCTATTGTGCTGGAGCCTATTCTGCAAGCGGCAGCGGGTATGAAAATCTATAGTCGGGATTTTCTAAGGCGACTCAGTGTGTGGGCCAAATCAAGGGGCGTGCATATTATTGCTGATGAGATTATGACTGGTATTGGTAGAACTGGAAAAATGTTAGCATGTGAATATGCCAATATAGAACCAGATTTTGTTTGTTTGTCTAAGGGATTAACATCTGGTTGGTTGCCACTGAGTGCGGTACTCACCACGCAGGCCATTTATGATTTATTTTATGATGATTATGAAAAAGGAAGATCTTTTTTACATTCACATACTTATGCGGGTAATCCGCTGGCAGCGCGGGTTGCGGTTGAGACATTAAAGATTGTCGAAGAAGAAAAGATTTGTGATCGTGCTGTTAGCATGGGTTCTTTTATGTATCAGGCGATGCTTGATATTGCAGCACAAACAAAAAAAATAAAGAATGTGCGCGGCATTGGCGGTGTCGTGGCCGCGGATTTAATTTGTGATCCGGATAAGCGCATGGGTTATGCTGTTTATCGTAAAGCGGTCACATTAGGCGCTTTGCTGCGTCCTCTCGGTAATACTATTTATTGGGCGCCACCGCTTAATACAAGCCAAGATGTTCTAGAGAAGTTAAAAGAGATTACGGCGCAAGCTATCGATAGTATATGCGTTACCGAGCCGCGACCGTAAGGGAGCGTCACTGTTCGATCATTTTTAGCTAAAACTTCTAATAACTCGCCAGTTTTTATTCGACTAATGTAACGCTCCCTTAAATGTAACGCTCCCTTACGGTCGCGGCTCGGTAACGCGCGCTATTCGGTTTTATTAGAGAACCTGACCACTTGCTATATTCCTTTAGATTGATTACACTTACGCCCCAGTAATGCAAGTAAGCAAGGATGTATTTGTGAACGAAATTGATGAAAAGCGGCGTTGTTTCTTGCGTCGTGCAACGACGGCAGTGGGTGGCATTGGTTTAGCCGCGGCTTCTGTTCCTTTTCTTTCTTATTGGATGCCGAGTGCTGATACGGAAGCTGCGAGTGCGCCTATCAAAATCGATCTCAGTAAACTAAAGCCCAGAGAGCAGTTAACAGTGCCCTGGCGTGGTATGCCTATCTGGGTGATTGCGCGCGATAAAGAAATGTTAAATTCTTTGGGTAAATCAACCAGTTTCTTGCGTGATCCGCTCAGCGAGCAAAATCAACAACCGAGTTATTGTAAGAACGTACATCGTTCCATTAAACCGGACATTTTTATCACGATTGGTATTTGCACCCATTTGGGTTGTGTGCCGACTTACAGACCGGATGTGGCAAGCGTCTCGCCCGATTGGCTGGGTGGCTTTTATTGTCCGTGTCATGGTTCTAAATATGATTTATCAGGAAGAGTCTATCAAAATGTACCTGCCCCTTTAAATCTGAAGATTCCTCGTCACATGTATGTCAGTGAAACTGAAATCATGATTGGTGAAGATAAAGAGGGTATAGAAGGTACCATTTCGATTAGTTAACGTGGAGTCGAGAATAAAAAATGAGTGAATATGTTGATGATAAAAGCCAAAATGGATTGTTAGGTTGGATAAACAAGCGTTATCCACTGGCTGAATTTTGGAAGCAGCATATGTCTGGGTATTATGCACCCAGGAATTTTAATTTTTGGTATTTTTTCGGTGTTTTTTCTTTAATTGTCTTTGTCAGCCAAATTGTGAGTGGTGTTTGGTTGGTAATGGAATATACCCCCACCGCAGATGGTTCGTTTGCCTCAGTGCAACATATTATGCGGGAAGTGCGTTATGGTTGGTTGTTGCGTTTTATGCATACAACGGGTGCGTCTGCTTTCTTCGTTGTTATTTATCTGCATATGTACCGCGGTTTAATTTACGGATCTTATCGTGCGCCACGAGAATTAATATGGCTGGTGGGTATGGTCATTTACTGCATGTTGCTTTTTGAGGCTTTCACGGGTTATGTGTTGCCTTGGGGCCAGATGTCTTTCTGGGGCGCCGCGGTGATTACCTCTTTTGCCAGCGCTATTCCTTATTTGGGTAATTTATTATTGGTGTGGTTGCGTGGCGATTTTAGCGTAGCAGGTGTCACCTTGCATCGTTTCTTCTCGTTGCATGTGATTGCGATACCTTTGTTGCTTGCCGTGATGGTGTTCGTGCACCTGGTTGCATTGCATCATGTTGGTTCGAATAATCCCGATGGTATTGATATTAAGAAAAAGAAGGACAGCAATGGCGTACCTTTAGATGGTATACCATTTCATCCTTACTATACGGTGAAAGATTTATTTGGCTTAGCTGTTTTCTTTATTGTGTTTTGTTACATTTTATTCTTCGTCCCAACAATGGGTGGATTATTTTTAGAGCCGGATAATTCTGTGATGGCAAATCCCATGCTAACGCCACCTGAAATTTCACCTGTTTGGTATATGACACCGTTCTACGCAATGTTGCGTGCCGTGCCGAACAAATTGATGGGTGTGATGACAATGGCGGGTGCTATTGCGATTATGTTTGTGTTGCCCTGGTTGGATAGAAGTGCAGTGCGTTCTATTCGTTATAAAGGTTCTTACTCCAAAATAGCCATTGCGATCTTTGTCGTTAGCTTTGTGAGTTTAGGTTATTTAGGGCATGAGGGCGTGTCTCCTTTGCGTACGCTCATGGCACGTGTTTTTACAATAAGTTATTTTGCGTTTTTCTTACTCATGCCTTTTTATACCAAAAAAGAGCGTGTAAAACCCCTGCCAGAGAGGGTAACAGAATGAAGTGGTGTCGATATCTATTTGTCTTTCTATTTTTATTCTCGGTGAGTGCTTGGGCGCAGGATCCGCCCGAAGGTTTGCAATTAGCAAAAGCACCGATTGATCGGTCGGATATGGAATCAATTAAGCGTGGTGCAAAATTTGTTGCAACCACTTGTTTGGCTTGTCATACCCTTGTGTATTTGCGTTACGATAAGCTTTCGCAGGATGCCGGTATTACTTACGAAAAGATGCCAGTCAATGTGACTGTTTGGCCTCTGGGTGTAAAGCCGCCTGATTTGTCTTTAGAGGCGAATGTGCGCGGTGTTGATTGGATTTATACGTATTTGCATAGTTTCTATCAAGATAGCAGTCGTCCGACGGGTATGAATAATTTGCTGGTACCGGGGACGGCTATGTCTGGTATTTTGGCGCCTTACCAAGGGGACCAAGTACTAGTTGAACACCCGATGTATGATTTGCTTGGCCATGTGGAATGGTATGATTTGCTTGAATTAAAGAAGCAGGGTTCTATGACGCCAGAACAGTTTGATGCGATGACGGCAGATGTTGTGAACTATTTGGCTTATGCTTCTGAACCTTATCGAGCAGAGCAGCACAAGATTGGTTGGTGGGTGCTGGGTTTCTTATTGATATTTACTGTCTTTGCTTATTTCTTGAAAAAAGAATATTGGAAAGACGTGAAAAAATATCAGTGGCGGCGGGATCGTTAGGCGCGCGTTGGGGTGCTGGACTGCATATTGACCGTGGTATTGGCCACGATACCGAGCCGCGACCGTGAGGGAGCGTCACATGACTAGCGGGGTCTCTGTTCGATAATGGTGACGCTTGCTTACGCGCGCGGCTCGGTTACGCCGCGCTCGGTATCAGCTTCATCGCAGCAGAGCGTTTGGTATTTACTCGGAGGTGATCTATTACCGCTTTTATTCATACATTGCTCCTCCGATTCCTTTCCTTTGTTTGTGTCTATCGTTTGAAAAAATTAAGTGAAGCTATCTTTGATTGTTTCATTGATCCTGCCTATCGAGACCAGCCTTACCTATTTGAAAAACGTATTCATGTTGAAAAAACACTTTTCTTTATCGCGATTAGCGCAATTAGCGCAATTCGTGCTAAAAAATACCAGATGTTGTTTGCTATCTTGCAAGACATCTCTGCCCTACGTAGGCGAGTAACAGATTTTTCAACCTTTAAGATAGCTGAGAGAGAATTAAAACTTGTCTCTGATGCGATGGATGCGTGTTGGCGAGATTTGTTAAGATACCCAAAGCAACCTGTGAAAACGGTATTGTTAGAGGAGGCGATAGGTGAGTTTGAGCAGTTAGTGGAAAATATATTGTGTAATGCTTCTCCTGAGCCATTGGTTTTCTCTTTGTTTACTTTTAATTTAAGAGCGTTATGTTCCCATCTTCGACAAAACAACTAAAGCAACGTCGCTTTTTTTCTATCATTGCCGCAGTGGCTTTTGCCGCTATTTTTGCCTGGTATTCCCCATACCATGACTCTTGTTGGACAGTGCTGAGTGCTTTTTTGGTGATGTATGTGAATAAGGGATCGCCTTGGCGCCAGGGCATTTTATTTTTTTTAAGCATGGCGGTTGGTGTTTTCTTGTCAGTTTTATTAATTGCCTGTCGCCAGTATGGGCTTCCGATTAATATCCTATTTATATTGTTGTGTCTGTTGTCTGGCCTTTTTATTTTTGCCGCCCGTTATTTTTTCCAAAGAGTGTATGTTGTCACTATCATTGCAACGATAGCATTTATTGCTGCATGGTTTTTCCCTATCGCATTTGATGCTGTAAGAGAAATCTATTTACAGATTGCACTAGGCGCATTGATTGCGTTGTTGAGTCGCTTCTTCATCGATCCGCTTTGCATTGAGCCTGTTTTTTGTGCAGCAGTCGTGCCTATTCTTGAATTAGTGAGTGAATGCATGATGTTATCGACGCAGCGGTTTCTTCAGTTGTCGGTGGAACAAAGCGTATTTGAAGATAAGATGAACATGCTCATGAATCATTTAAAGCCACCGTTATATCCTGAATGGATTTTTGAATTAGGATTTAATCCTGCTTTGCGAGCGGGTAGCCGTTCCTTTTTGATTCAATTAGATCAATTAATAGAAGCAATTTTTAGCATGTATTATCTGATTTCCGAACCTGCAGATGCTGAAATGCTCGCGCCTATTGCTAACTCTTTATTGGAGGTGGTACAAAAAAATCAAGAGTTAGTCGTCGCGATGATTTGTTATTTTCAAGGAAAAGAGATACCTGTTACTGCGTCAGACTATATATCAGACATCGCTGTGCTAGAGTCTGTTGTATCCGAAGCCTGTGCTTCGCTGATGTCGTTATCAATGGACGACGCGCAAATGGTGATCGTTGACTGCGTACGCAACCAAAAAGATATGCGTATCTTATTGTTAAATCTCACTAAATTTCTGCCAACCACGCCAATGAAAGTTGAATGAGATAAAAAAGTGTTATGTTTGTCACATAAAATAACAACGCAATCAGGTTGTTTACGACCGAAAGCTTTAAGATACTGTGTTAAATTGCAACCCCTCATTAAATTAATTTTAGGTTGACCTCATAAAATAACAACGCAATCAGGTCGTTTACGACCGAAAGCTTTATAGATACTGTGTTGAATTGCAACCCCTCATTCACAAGTATTCTGAATCTGAAGAACTAACTAAGATCGCTCACGCACCTACGGTGCTTAAAACATGGGTGGATTGTCATTACCCCGGCCTTCGGATTGCTACGCTTCGCTTCGCAATCCTCAGCCGGGGCTATAAAACTTGCGGCCGTAAACGGCCTGGTTGTGTCGTGACGCTATGCGATTAACCAAAATTGAATGCATTTTGAGTTAATCGTATAGAACAACAACGCAATCAGGTCGTTTACGACCGAAAGCTTTAAGATACTGTGTTAAATTGCAACCCCTCATTAAATTAATTTTAGGTTGACCTCATAAAATAACAACGCAATCAGGTCGTTTACGACCGAAAGCTTTATAGCCCCAGGTAAGCGCGATAGCGCGCAGCCTGGGGTTAAATGCACCTACTACACACTTAAGCACCGAAGGTGCGTGAGAAAAATCGCATTTTGAAGTATGATGGGTATAGATAAATTCACAGGTATAATTTTCTGATGAACCCTACAGAACATAACATCGATAACAACACAGTGCTGCAGTCGGCCTTTGAGCTATATCAAGCGGGGCATCGAGAAGAGGCGAAGGCGGCTTGCTTGCTCTTGTTAGAAAAACAGGGTGATGAATCATCGATATTACACATGTTAGGTATACTGTGTGCAGAAGAGGGTGATTTTGATCTTGCTAAACATTACTTAGAGCGTGCGCTGGTGATCGATCCTGAAGACCCAAATGTAACGCTGCATCTTGCGAATGTTTTAAAAAATAAAAATTTACTGATAGAGGCTGAGGAATTATTAACAGCCCTTATTAATCAATATCCTTCTTTTGTAGCAGCATATCATAATTTAGCTAATATTTACTTTTCTCAAGAAAAATGGGAAGAATCTGTTTGTTGTTATCAAAAAGCTATCTCTCTACAAGCAAATTATACAGATGCTTATTACCATCTTGGCCTTGCTTTTTATAAAGCACATCGCATTCATGATGCGATACATACCTATCGTGCTTTGCTTGAATTGTCGCCAGCGCATCCTGGTGGTCTGTTTCAACTGGGTTCTTTGTTGTTAGCGCAGCATCAATATCTAGAAGCCATTTATTATTTTAAAATATTAGCAAAAGAGCATCCTTTTCATTTTGAAACCCAAGTGAATTTAGGAAATGCTTATTGGTCGCTACGTAACAAAGAAGAAGCGAAATTTCATTACTTGAAAGCGTTAGAGATTAATGAAAATGATTCTCAGGTGTTATTTAATCTGGGTGTGATCGCAATGCAACAAGGGAAATTGCAAGAATCACAAGATTTTTATTTTAAGGCGCTAAAAATAGATCCCGATATGTTCTCTGCGCATAATAATATAGGTGTTAATTTTTTGGCTTTAAAAAACAAAGCAGCTGCTATCGATCATTTCCGTGAGGCATTGCGTATAGAGCCAAGCAATGCGGCTGTGCGTCATTTGCTGGCTGTGTTGACGCATAAAGAGGGCGTGCATACTGCCTCGCCTGCTTATCTCACAGCATTGTTCGATAGCTACGCAGATCATTATGATACGCATTTGCGAAAAGAGCTGCATTATCGTGTGCCAGAGGAAATGTACGCTATCTTGCAAAAGCAAATGCCGTGTGAAGGAATGCAAAAAACCATACTGGATCTAGGTTGTGGTACGGGGTTATGCGGTGAAGTGTTTAAATCAATTGCCAAAACACTCTGTGGTGTCGACCTTTCTGAAAAGATGCTTCAAATAGCGGCAGATAAAAACATTTACACTGAGCTTGTTTTGGGCCAGGTGCTCTCTTTTCTCTGTGATAAACAGGCAGCGTATGATATTGTATTAGCAGCAGATGTGTTAGTCTATGAGGGGGATCTTTCGGCCATCTTTGCAGCTGTTGCTAATGCCTTATTGCCGGAAGGGTTATTTATTTTTAATACAGAAATGACAAACGAGAAAGATTATATCGTAATGGATTCAGGTAGGTTTGCGCATCGTAAGGCCTATATTGAAGCGTTAACGGTAAACCATGGTTTTAGTGTATTGCAGTATCGTGAGATTGATTTACGTGTACAAGATGGATTCCCTGTTGAGGGGCATTTATATTTATTGCAGAAGAGGAGCAACTGATGCGTTTGTTGTTAAATAGATTCCTAAGACAATCTTTTGCATGGTCGTTAATTTTCTTTGTTTTACTACAGGGAGGGTGTGCATCCAGACGTCCTGTTGTGCAGCAAGATTTATTGCAAGAGACATGGATGCGTCAAATTGAGACGAATGCAGATGCCTGGACGCGAGGTGCGGACAACTGGTTTCTATCTGGTCGTGCAAATCTTACAGAAAAAGAATTACGTCATGCGCCTAATTCAGCATTAGTGAGTACGATGATGGTGCGTGTGCCTGCATTTACAAATATTAAAGTGAAAGGTGATTTTCAGGTTCAAATTTTTGGAACAGAACAACAAGACAGTGTTTATATTTACGGCACTAACGAAGCGGTGAGTGCAACAAATGTGAGAGTGCAAGCGGGTGTACTTTGTGTTGATCAAATTCGCCCTGCACCTGGCATGGATCATGTTATCGTTCGCATTGGTGTGAGACATTTGGAGCGGTTGATCCAGGCAGGGCATGGTTCTATTGAAGGTGTGCAACTGCATGGTTATCATATGGAAGTCATTTCATTGGCTAGCGGCCCGATTTACTTGGGTGGGCAGCTTGATGTGCGTTATGTTGAAAATAGTGGAAGAGGCGACATGCATTTATTTGGTGTACGCACGCCAGATTTATCGATTAAAACATCGGGATGCGGTGTTACTACATTGTGTGGTCAGATGGCGGTGCATTCTATCATGCACTCTGGTGTCGGCAATATCAGTATGATTGGCGCGAACAGCAACCATCTCAATATTTATGTATCGGGTGCTGGCAAAATCAGTATTGTAGGTCCTGTTAATTTGGGGGATGTTGTTGCAAGAGGCGAGGCAGGTGTTTATATCTGTGACTCGCGCAGTCGTGCTATACGTGCTTGTGTTTATGACGATGCTGCCATCGGCATTGCTGGCGCAGTTGGTAATTTGACGGTTGAGGCGCAGAAGAGATCCTGCTTTGCTGGACGACGTTTATTTGCTGAAACTGTTTTTGCTCGCGCAACTGAAGATGCGCACATCAGTGTTTTTGCGCGCAATAAAGTTTTCGCATCTGCAACGGGATATGGCAGTGTTTATGTCGGCGGCCACCCCTTCATTCACTCTGAATTTAAGGGTGGCAATGGTGTGGTGATTTATCTGTAGAAAGTAAAATTATATTATTTATCAATAAGTTGTAATATTTCAAATTGCCAAAAACAGCCATAAGGGACGCTGATAACAAATTTATAAGCGTCCCTTATTTCATAAAAATTGACAATAAGGGACGGTTATAATATATTTATAAGCGTCCCTTATCTCGGTGTGTGGTGTAAAATGGAAATCATTGGTCGTTTGATTGAGCAGCAACAGCTTGAAAAAATATTTCAATCAAAGGAGGCTGAGTTTGTTGCTGTTTATGGCAGGCGAAGAGTGGGTAAAACATATCTCATTCGAGAATTTTTTAATAATAATAACAAGAAAAAGAAATGCTTGTTTTTTAGATCTTCTGGTATCCACAAAGGGAGTTTAAAAAAACAATTAGAGAAATTTAAACAAGAAATAGAGGTCACCTTTTACCGTGGGCGCAAAGGAACGCAGTTATCTGCTTTTTCAAACTGGCATGATGCATTTGAAGCTTTAAAAGACGCAATTGAGTTGGTTGCGGGTAATCAGCGTGTCGTTTTATTTTTAGACGAAATTCCGTGGATGGCAACACCAAAATCTGGCTTATTGGAGGCGCTTGATTATTATTGGAATCGTTACTGGTCGGCAGACAAAAGAATCAAACTGATTATTTGCGGTTCGGCTGCTTCTTGGATGATAGAGTCTATTTTAAATAATAAAGGTGGGTTGCATAATAGAATTACGCTACGTTTGTTGCTTGAGCCGTTTACGCTAGCTGAGGTAAAAGCTTATTTAGAATACAAAAATGTTTCTTATAATAACCAACAGATATTGATGGCTTATATGTGTTTGGGTGGTATTCCTTTCTACCTTAAATTTTTTGAAAAGGGGCTTTCTGTTATTCAGAATATTAATCATATTTGTTTTAACAAGAAGGGTGCTCTTTTTGATGAGTTTCATTTATTATTTTCATCATTATTTAAAAATCACGAGATTCATGAGGCGCTTATTCGTTTTATTGCAAAAAAAAGGGAGGGTGTTTCTAGGCGTGAAATTGAATCTCATTTTCATTATAAAGGTGGTCGTTTAACAAGCAGGCTGAAAGAGCTTGAAGAGGCTGGTTTTATTATTCAATTTGCACCGTGGAAAAAAGAGCGTGGTGTGTATTATAAGGTGGTAGATGAATATACGTTGTTTTATCTGACATGGATTGCAGGGCGATCGACACATTCTCTTGCTAAGAATATGGATGATCATTATTGGGAGGTGATGTCAGCAAAACCGGCATGGAAAGCGTGGTCGGGTTTTGCATTTGAGGCAATTTGTTTTAAACATCTTAATCAAATCAAAAAAGCTTTGTGCATTCCAGATGGTTCTGATGTTTTTCCTTGGCGATATTTGCCGGGGCAGGATGGGGAAATGGGTGCGCAGATCGATCTTGTTTTTGACAGGCCTGATGATATGGTTAATCTTTGTGAAATAAAACACACTGTTTCTGATTTTGTTGTCGATAAAAAATACGCAGCCCATATGCGAAACAGAGAGAAGATATATCTGAGTGTCACAAAAACAAAAAAGCAGATTATGCGTTCAATGATTTTATCTGCTAGTCTTAAAAAAAATATCTACAGCGCAGGTTTTATTGCATCTGTTGTCACGTTGCATGATTTTTTTAGTAAGTGAATCTGACTGAAATATACCCATCATATTGACAATTAAGAGACATTTGTTGTAACGTTGCGATTTCTTACTTTTGGTGTGGGGTTAAAAATGGAGAACGCTGATAACAACGGTTGTCCGGATGGGAAAAAAGCATATCCTAAAGCATCTTCTGATGCCTGCCGTCTTTTTTCTACCGAACTTTCCGATGCATCCGATAAAATAAAAACGATAGAAGAATTACGGGTTAAGGGTGAGCGAAAGGTAGGTGTTAGGGCCACATGCAAGATGTTAGGACTAAGCGCTAATTACAATTTTGAATGACCGAGCCGCGACTGTGAGGAAGCGGCACTGTTCAATCATTCTATAAATTCTACACAGCACTATAAAAAATATTATCAAAGGTGCTGTTAATCTCTCCGCTGAGTAATTTAAAAATATTCGGCATGCCGTTGTATTCTTTAAATTCGCTGGTGCCAAATTCTGCTTGAGAGACATCGATCAAATTGCCAAGCCCGTCAACTAACCCAAGACGCAGCGCTGTATCGCCAGACCAGAAATCTCCAGTGAAAAGCTTGGTAGGGTCGCCTTTCAACTTGCCCTTGCGACCAATAAGCACTGCCTGAATAAAGTGCTGATGCACTTCATTCATCACTTGCTGAATTTTTTTCAAATCTTCAGGTTGTTGCGGTAAGAAAGGATCTAAGCGATCTTTATCCGCGCCAACAGTATAAACGCGCCGCTCAATGCCAACTTTCTTCATCAAATCCACAAAACCAAAACCTTTCATGATAACGCCAATGGATCCCGTGATCGTACTGGGATTGACGAAAATTTTATCTCCCGCCACAGCAACGTAATATGCGCCAGAGGTGAGCAAATCTTCTCCTACGATAATCACTTTCTTGTGGTACTTCTTCTTGTAACTCATGATGGCGTCGTGAATGATGGCGGCTTGCACGGGTGTGCCACCAGGTGAATTGATATCAATAATCACACCTTTCGCTGCCTTATCTTCGAAAGCATCTTCTAAGATTGGTAGCAATGCCTCAGCTGAAAGATCTCGATCCGGTGCTATCATGCCATCTAAGCGCACGAGCGCAACGTGTTTTCCTTTTTCGTGATGCGGCAGCGGTTTATCAGAAAAATGGAAAATATGGTATATAATATAAGCAAATAATGCAAACCAGAAAATAAAACGAACATTTTTCCAGCGTCTATCGGCACGTTTTTCTGATAACAGCTCACGTGCGAGGATAGATGCGGGATCATTGGTATTTATCTCTTTCATATTTTTTTTCATTCCATAGTTTAAATTACTAACAAGTACCGTTATACTGCGCCGGTAAATTATTGATGATACTACCACAGATTTGGAAAACGCATAAGGAGATAGTGTGCGACGTATATTAGCTTTGTTTACTTTGCTTGCGGGAAGTGGCGCCGCAATGGCAGAGACTACATTGAATTTAACACAGGGTGTCTCTCCTATTAGTCACGACGTATATAGTCTGCATATGGCTGTGTTTTGGATATGTGTTGTGATTGGCATAGTCGTATTTAGTGCTATGTTTTATTCGATGATTTTTCATCGGAAATCCAAAGGCGCAAAGCCTGCAGAGTTTCACTCTCACCCTGTATTAGAAATCGCTTGGACTATTGTGCCTGCGCTTATTTTGATTGTGATGGCTGTGCCTGCTACTAAAGTTTTGCTCAACATGAACAATAATGATCAAGAAGCATTAACAATTAAAATCACAGGCTATCAGTGGAAGTGGCATTACGAATATTTAGAAGATGGCGTCAGTTTTTTCAGTAATCTTGCAACGTCGCAGGATGAAATTCATGGTAAAGCCCCAAAATCTGCTGATTACTTAAGAGCGGTTGATCACCCGCTGGTTGTTCCTATACACAAGAAAATTCGTTTTTTAATTACATCCAATGATGTTAATCATGCTTGGTGGGTACCCGATTTTGCGGTGAAGCGTGATGCGATCAGCGGCGTTATTAATGAAGCATGGACTATCGTTGATAAACCAGGCGTGTATCGTGGGCAGTGCGCCGAGCTGTGTGGTATCAACCATGCTTTTATGCCTATTGTTGTGATTGCGACCACTGAACAAGGTTATAAAGATTGGGTTGCGAAACAAAAAGGCCAGGCGAGTGGAGATGAGCTGGCTGTTAATAAGCTATGGACACTCAAAGAGTTAGAAGCCAAAGGTGAGAAAGTTTATACGGGTATTTGTGCAGCTTGTCACCAGCTAACAGGTGTAGGGTTGCCGCCTACTTTCCCTGCGTTAAAGGGCAGTCCTGTTGCAACAGGTCCCATCACAAAACACATCGATACTGTTTTTAATGGTGTCTCCGGCACTGCTATGCAAGCTTTCAAAAACCAACTGAGTGATGTTGAATTGGCTGCTGTGATTACTTATGAGCGTAATGCATTTGGTAATAATACAGGAACGCTCGTACAACCTGCGCAAATTAAAGCTTATAGAGAAGGGAAAAGCATAGAAGAGGCATTAAAAGTGCAGCCTTCAAATGTTATTCCTGCTGCTGCAACCAAGACGGCATCTGCTGCTGAGGTCGTCACAGTGGGAACAGTGACAACGCCTTCAGCATCAGCACCTGCTGTTGTATCACCAGCTGTGGATGATATTAAAGCAGCAATGGCGCGTGGAGAAAAAATATATGGATCGACCTGCGCAGTGTGCCACCAACCTTCAGGTATGGGTATGCCACCGACCTTCCCTGCTTTAAAGGGTGGTCCGATTGTAACAGGCCCTGTTGCGGCGCATATTGATCGCGTCATGAATGGCAAACAAGGTACGGCCATGGTTGCCTTTAAAGAGCAATTAAGTGATCAAGATATCGCGGATGTGATTACTTATGAACGTAATGCTTGGGGAAATAACAAAGGTGATTGGGTAAAAGCAGACCAAATTAAGGCGGCGCGCCATTAGAGTCTGTTAAAACGACATGTGGAATTAATGAAACTAATATAAGGAATGTACACTGTGATTCATGAACACGATCATTCTCATGATGACCACGGCCATGCGCCAGCGCATCACTCACTTAAAGCGGGATGGAAAGCCTGGGCGGCAGGTTGGCTTTTCACAACCAATCACAAAGATATTGGTACGCTTTATTTGTTATTTAGCTTATTGATGTTGTTTGTTGGTGGCAGCATGGCTTTGTTGATCCGCATGGAGCTTTTCCAACCTGGATTACAGTTTTTTGATCCCAATTTTTATAATGAATTGGTCACGATGCATGGTTTAATCATGATATTTGGTGTGATTATGCCTGCCTTTGTTGGTTTAGCGAACTGGATGCTGCCAATGATGATAGGCGCGCCAGATATGGCTTTGCCGAGATTAAATAACTGGAGTTTTTGGTTATTACCTTTCGCCTTTTCTTTGTTGATTATTTCATTATTCGTACCAGGTTCAGGACCTAATTTTGGCTGGACGATGTATGCACCACTTTCAACGACCTATGGACCACCGAGTACAGATTATCTGATCGTGGCGATACACATGATGGGTATTTCTTCAGTGTTAGGTGCGATTAATATTATTGCAACCATTATTAATCTACGCGCGCCAGGGATGACGTGGATGAAAATGCCCCTTTTTGTGTGGACTTGGTTTATTACAGCGTTTTTATTAATTGCCGCAATGCCAGTACTGGCGGGCGTTGTGACGATGGTTTTGTTTGATCGCCATTTTGGCACAAACTTTTTTAACGCAGCGGGTGGTGGTGATCCTGTGATGTTCCAACATTTGTTTTGGTTCTTTGGGCATCCAGAAGTGTACATTATGATTTTACCTGCGTTTGGTATTGTATCTGAAGTGATACCAACTTTTGCACGCAAGCGTTTGTTCGGATATGAATTTATGGTTGGTGCGGTCGCCGCTATTGCTTTCCTCTCGTTTATTGTGTGGGGGCATCACATGTTTACAGCGGGGATGGCAGTGGGAACGCAAGTTTATTTTATGTATGTTACTATGTTGATTGCTGTGCCTACAGGTATTAAGGTGTTTAACTGGGTTGCGACTATGTGGCGCGGCTCACTCACATTTGAAACGCCAATGTTGTTTGCGACCACTTTTGTGATTTTATTTACCATTGGTGGTTTTTCTGGTTTGATGCTTGCCATTGTGCCTGCTGATTATCAGTATCAAGATACTTACTTTGTTGTTGCGCATTTCCACTACGTATTAGTAGCGGGTGCGCTCTTAGGCATCTTCAGTGGTATTTATTACTGGTTGCCGAAATGGACTGGTCGTTATTACAATGAAACTTTAGGTAAATTGCATTTTTGGTTAACCTTTGTTGGTATTAATCTCACCTTTTTTCCGATGCATTTCTTAGGCTTAGCAGGTATGCCAAGACGTATTGCAGATTATGCGCCGCAATACACTGAATTTAACATGGTATGCACTGTGGGTGCGTTTATCCTAGGCTTTGCACAGCTTATTTTCCTGTATAATGTGATTAGTACAATGGCAGGTAAGGGTGTGCGTGCAGATGCGCGTGTCTGGGAAGGCTCGCATGGTTTGGAGTGGACGCTGGATTCACCACCGCCATACCACAGTTTTACAACGCCGCCGCAATTGGGTGAGATACAAACAGAAGTATCATTAAAGTACGAACATTAAAGAGGCGAGAACAAAATCTCATGTCAAAGTCACGATCAAAAGTATTGCTGATAGGTGGGATTGCTGCGATTGTGATGTTTGGTTTTACCTTTGCAATGGTTCCTCTGTATAGCTTGATTTGCAAAAAAACAGGTTTGAGTACAGTGCAGACGCCTGATTTGCTGACGCAGGTGCAGGCAGCAGACCTTAAGAAGGCGCCGGACTTAAATCGCATCATTACCGTGCAATTTGTGGCGGTTAATCACAACGGTATGCCGTGGGATTTTTATCCCCTGACCCGCGCTGTGAAGGTGCATCCTGGTGAAAGCGCAAAAGTTAATTTTTATGCAAAAAATACGACGAGCAGGACAATGACAGTGCAGGCCATTCCTAGCATGACGCCAAACGATGCGGTGAGTCACTTTCATAAAATTGAGTGTTTTTGTTTTCACCAACAAACTTTATCAGGTAAAGCGAGCAAAAAAATGGCGTTGATTTTTCAGATTGATCGAGATATTCCCAAGGAAATACACGTGATTACGCTTGCTTATACATTATTTGATGTCGCACCCCAAAAGGTTAGAAGGAGCTAGTATGGATACACCAAAAAAAGCATACCAACCTGTTAAATATTATTTTATTGCAGACCCTTCATTCTGGCCACTAGTGGGTTCTTGTGGTGTATTCAGCACCGTCTTAGGTCTGGTGCAGGTATTGCACAATGGTAGTTTAGGCTTTTATTTGCTTGCACTAGGGCTTGCATTGATTATTACCACCATGTTGGGTTGGTTTGGTCGTGTAGTGAAAGAAAGCGAGAGTGGGCTGCACAGTGCGCAAATGGATAGAACATATCGTTGGGGGATGCTCTGGTTTATTGTATCGGAAATTGCTTTGTTTGGTGTGTTTTTTGGTGCTTTGTTTTATGTGCGTGTTTTTGGTATCACTGAATTAGCGGGCACACCGCTTCAGTTTGCAACAGATTTGATGCTATATAAAGGTGGTGCAACGCATCAATATTTGTGGCCGCATTTTCAAGCGGTGTGGCCGTTGTTAAAAAATCCGAATCCGCAGTTAGTGCAGGGGCCCGAATCTGTGATCCCTACCTGGGGCATTCCTGCGATGAATACCTTGATTTTGTTGAGCAGTGCGGTAACAGTGACTTGGGCGCATTGGGGGCTTAAGAAAGGAAACCGTAAGCAATTATTGATAGGGTTGTTCATTACAATCTTGCTAGGTTGTATCTTTGAAGGCTGTCAGATACATGAATATTATGAAGCGTATACAGAGTTAGGATTGACTTTAGCCAGTGGTATTTATGGTTCTACTTTTTTTACGCTCACAGGATTGCATGCAATGCATGTTTCTATCGGTGCGATTATGTTAGCTGTTATTTTTTATCGTTGTTTGAAGGGTCACTTCCTGCCTGAGCATCATTTTGCCTTTGAAGCGGTGTCTTGGTATTGGCATTTTGTCGATGTGGTGTGGTTATTCTTATTTGTTTTTGTTTATTGGTTATAGTGATATGAGTTGGTTAATTAATGCTTCGCAACTAGATAAGCTTCGTAAGGATCAGAAGGGTGTTGTTGTTTTGGATGCAACTTTTTATCTGAGAGCAGAGCAAGGTGGCGGCTTTTTGGAGGAGCATATTCCAGGCTCACGTGTTTTTCCTTTTCTGGATTTTTACGATCAAGAAACGCCTTTGCCGAATATGTTGATTCGCGACGAAGAAAAAATCAGTCGTTGTGTGGGTGCTTTAGGTATTACAAACGAACATAAAATCGTTCTCTACGATAATTCGCCTATGCATAGTAGTTGTCGTGCATTGTGGATGTTTAAAGTGTTTGGTCACTTAAGTAATCAATTGTATATATTAGATGGTGGCCTGGCTTCTTGGAAACGTTATGGCGGAAAAATAGAGGCGGGGGAGCAGCGTCCTGTTAATGCAAGGCCTTATACTGTGACTTTTGAGCCACGTTATTTGCGTACCTTGATGCAGATGAAAACGAATTTGCATCATCCTAAGGAACAGGTTGTTGATATGCGTCACCCTGTGCGTTATGCGGGTGGTGCGGAGGATCGTCCTTACTTGCGATCTGGGCATATCCCGGGCAGTTTTTCTTTTCCTTCTGCCACGATGTTTGAGTCGAATGATCACTTTAAGCCGCTTGATAAGATACGTAAGCAGCTAATTGGTATCGGTCTTGATTTATCGGTGCCCATTGTCACGACTTGTGGTTCTGGCAATACGGCGGCTATTCTTAATTTCGTATTGGATTTAATGGACGTGCCTCACAATGCGCTTTATGATGGCTCCTGGTCGGAGTGGGGATCATCTGAGATTTATGTCGGTGAAGAAAGTCTTGATGAGCGTCCCGTGATCAGCAGTTTAATGGTGAATCGTTAATTTTTATATTGATATTGATGAGCATATAGGGTCTGTTGGCAATTCGTTAGAGTCCTCGCGCTTGCGCTCATGGGATTACTCATCTCTGAAGCTAAGTCTTGCATGTCTTCTCCCTCTGGGAGAAGATGCCTGGTAAGACCGAGCCGCGACCGTGAGGGAGCGTCACTGCTCAACAATAGTGACGCTCCCTCACGGTCGCGGCTCGGTTTTGCCGGGCAGCTTGACAGGGCAGATAAGGGGTCCCATCGCTGTAATCAGTTTCGCTCCCTTCGTCTAGTGGTTAGGACGTCGCCCTCTCACGGCGGTAACACGAGTTCGAATCTCGTAGGGAGCGTTATATTTAAAATCTAATATTTTCAATTATTTATAGAATATCTCGCGCTAAAGGTAAGCATATATACCACAATTATCTTGAGAATTATAGCAATCTTATCTAAACTTAGCCTATTCATCACTAAGTTAGGATAAGGTTAATATAAATGGATAGGGCAAAAAATCCTTTTTCTCCTGGTGCGGGCACGCCTCCCCCGGAGCTTGTTGGAAGATCTGAAATATTGGCAGATGCAATGGTTGCCTTGGAGCGAGTGAAGGGCGGTCGTGCCGAGAAAAGCATGATACTGGTGGGGCTAAGAGGGGTTGGAAAGACAGTGTTGCTGGGGGAGATCCAGCATGTAGCGGAAGAGCAAGGGTATAAAGTTACCTTTATTGAAGCTCATGAAAGTAGGCAAAAGAAAACCTTACCACAATTATTGATTCCGCATTTACGGCGCATTCTGTTTGAATTAAATCGTGGAGAAATGGTGAGTGAAAAAGCCAGGAGGGCTTTGCGCGTATTTAAAAGTTTTATCACTGCTTTAAAGCTTAAAGCGGGAGACGTAGAGTTTTCTATTGATATTGATGGGGAAACAGGAGAAGCAGACAGTGGTGATTTAGAAGTAGACTTGGCGTCACTTTTTGTTGTTATTGGAGAGGCTGCAAAAGATCGAAAAACTTCTGTAGCCATCATCATCGATGAGCTTCAATACGTGGATGAGAAAGAATTGAGCGCCATGATTATGGCAATTCACCGGGTTTCACAGAAATCATTACCATTGATATTAATTGGTGCGGGTTTACCGCAAATAATAGGGAAAGCGGGAAATTCTAAATCTTATGCTGAGCGTTTGTTTTCTTATCCAGAAGTGGGTGCGTTGAATAGAGAGGACACGGAAGTTGCCCTCCAGGCGCCTGTTCAAGCATATGGTATTAGTTTTTCCTCTGAGGCTTTAGAAGAGATTTACAAGGTTACCAAAGGCTATCCTTATTTTTTACAGGAATGGGGATATCATGCTTGGAATGTTGCAGCAAGTGATTCTTCTGTGATAACAGTTGCTGATGTGAACAATGCCAACAAACTTGCGATTGCGAATCTAGATAAAAATTTCTTTAAGGTTCGGTTTGATCGTCTAACGCCAAGCGAAAAAAAATATGTCCGTGCTTTAGCAGAATTAGGTATCAAGCCGCAACGATCAGGGGATATTGCGAGTAAGCTTGGTAAGACAGTAGAGCAGGTTGCGCCGTTACGCGCGCAGTTAATCAATAAAGGGATGATCTATAGCCCAGCACATGGTGATATTGCTTTTACAGTTCCGCTTTTTGAAGAATTTTTGATGCGAGAAATCCCGAAGTTTTCTTCACAAGATCACTATTGAGTTATTGCTTATTCCGCGAGCGCATATATTTTTATCTCCATGATAAATCTCAGTTATTTCATGGTTCTCGCGTTAATTAAATATATTTTTCTTTATCTTAACGTTCCCTTAATGTTGAAACTGTAGAATGTGGAAATAAGTCGTACATAAGACGAGGAAAGAGCGATGGAAAATAGAAAAGCTGCTATAGAGCTCAACGAGTTGTTGCCAGGTTCCGAAACAGAACTTGCGACTCTTAAAGAAAACCTTAAAAGACAGATCGGGTTCTGTGAAGGGTTATGGATTGTTCTACAAAGCACTAATTCGCCATTGGCAGGAAATAATATAAAAGAAATAATAGCATCTTTACAAGAACTTTACGATACCTTTGATATTGCTCGTGACAACGTTTCTTCTCCTGAAGAGAAAGCGTTAATCAATTCTCTTGTAAGAGATATAACCTCTTTATTGCGTAAAGATCAAAGTAGCTCTGAACTTTTTAAGTGTATAGGAGTAGATGTCAATTATCAGAGTCTTAATACCTTGTTTTTATCGCGAGCGCCATCTAGCAAACACCGTAACAAGATGCTAAATATGGATATGGCGATGAGATTAGCCGCCAGTGTGTTTTTAGTTACCCTATTTATTTTTGCAGTATTATTGATTTCTGTTTTGGTGGCGGGAACGATTGCGAGTATGCCACTGGGACTACCTATTTTTATGGGTACATTGCTTACAGTGAGCGCTGTTTGTGGTTTCGCTGCTAGAAGGGAAAGTCAGAAAGCAGGAAAAAAATGGCGCCAATTAAAAAAAGAAGAGGACAAATCTCCTGATAGAGTGTTTGCTAATTTAGCGAAGGATGTAGCGGATCGTATAATCGGTGGTAGAGTGCAAGGCACGCTTTTTCTTCCTCCTCTAATGTCCAATCCTTTGGGGTGTAGTGAAGAACCGAACATGCGGCCAACTATTGAGGTAGTGAGCTAGCTAAGTCGTACATAAGACGAGGAAAGAGCGATGGAAAATAGAAAAACTATAGAGCTAAACGGGTTGTTGACAGGTTCAGAAGCTGAACTTGCGGCACTTAAAGAACGCCTTAAAGAACAGATTGAGTTCTGTCGGCAGTCATGGAATTCGCTGAAAGAACATAATTCGTTATTGGCAGAAACTCATCCGTTAAAAGAATTAGTAGCATCTTTACAAGAACTTGATAATACCTTTGATGCTGCTCGTAACAGCGTTTCTTCTCCCGAAGAAAAAGCGGTAATCAATTCTCTTGTACGCGATATAACTTATTTATTAAGTGGAGATCGTGCAATCTATCTATTGATGAGTGGAGGTCAAAACGGCTCTGAACCTTCTAAATATACAGGAGTATTGATCGATTATCTGTATCTTGATACCTTATTTTCATTGCGAGCGCCATCTAGCAAACACCGTAACAAGATGCTAAATATGGATATGGCGATGAGATTAGCCGCTAGTGTGTTTTTAGCTACCCTATTTATTTTTGCAGTATTATTGATTCCTGTTTTGGTGGCGGGAACGATTGCGAGTATGCCACTGGGACTACCTATTTTTATGGGTACATTGCTTACAGTGAGCGCTGCTTGTGGTTTCGCTGCTAGAAGGGAAGGTCAGAAAGCAGGAAAAAAATGGCGCCAATTAAAAACAGAAGAGAGCAAATTACCCGATAGAGTGTTTGCTAATTTGGCGCAAGATGTAGCGTGTCGCATATTCAACGGTAGAAAGAATGGCACACTTCCGTTGGTAGGCAGCGATCCTTCGGTAAGCAGCGGAGTGCAGGGCATGCCGGCCAGCTATTGAGGTAGTGAGCTAGCTGCAAGGGCTGAGCGCGAAACTGATTTCGCGCTTATTATGCTTAGTATCTATTTGATAAATTTCAATTATCACATGATTTTTTCCCTAAGGCTCTTTTCCTTAACGTTTCCTTAATGTTTGACATGTATAATGTTCATTCCATATAGAGAAAAAAATGATAATAATAGAGAGGAGTTTATGGGTTTCTCGCATTCTTTCAATACAGTAGAGCATGAGACAACAGCGTTGATAGAACCGCTCAAGGAAGCATTTCGAGGGGCGATCGATCAATATCGGGAGCGTGCAGCAAATCAAGCAAATCAAGCGCGAGAAAGAGAAATTGTAGAATGCGCAGAAGAAGTTTATCGTTCGCTTGATTCAGTCTACACCAGATGTGATTCTGATGAACTTTGGAAGGACGACCTCACCTTTATAAATGATATTGTCGACGGATTAACAGTGTTATTGAAGCTGAATTTAAATCCATCATCTGATGAAAAAAATATCAATGAGCTGAGTATCTATATGCATTGTGTATTGATTAATGACAGTATTTCTCGTTTTCGTATTCAATCAAAATCACTTTCTTCAGTAACGCAATCTGAAAAAGACGCTGAAAGAAAAAAGACAATAATGCAACGCATTATGCTTGTTGCGCTTGTTCTCTTTACATTAACGGCAGTGACGCTTGCTGTAGTAGGTGCTGTCGTCGGTGTGACACAAGCGCTTATTCTTGCTACAAGTATATCGGGTTCAATATTTTTTGTCTGCGGTGTGGGGTCTGGTGGTTTTGGTCTCAAAGCAAAGCATCGTCATGATAAATTACAAAAAGAGCGATTGAAAGAAGAGTCAGTTTTTACTGAATCGGCGGAGGCGCTCTGCGAGAAATTTTCGCGTCTACGTCTATATAATAACGGTAGGAAACAAAGGCCTAATCAACAGCCTGCTGATATAGGTGTGCTGTTACCAAGTGATGGAATATAGGATGAGTAGAAGCAACCCTCGTGCAGCATTGAGCAACGTAGCAGCTTCTCACGCTGAGCTTGCGGCATTTAAAATAAAACTGAAAGAAAATATCGATGCATACCAAGCGTTGTTGCAATCTTGTAATTTATTAGATGGTGATGCGCACAACTTATTAAGGGTTGCAAGGCAACTACTCAATAATCTTGATCTAGTCTATCTAAATGCTCAGCTTAATCATCAGGGAAGCCAAATTGAGTCTTGTGTAGATAATTTAATCGGCTTGTTGAATGCTGCCAGTGTACAACTATATGTCCTGTACCAAGATTCCGGAGATTGGCAGTTGCACGATGATCTTTATTGTATGCATAGTGAAGCACTATCAGTTAACAACGAAAAATTAAATGCAGGTATTGCTTCATTAGATATAAAAAATACTGGCTTTCGATACCTCAATGAGGGAATGAACTCTGTTTTTTGTTTTAATATAGCATCGCATCAGAAAGCAGAAAATGATTTTCATCAAGCTATTGATGTAGCGCTTCGCACACTGATGTCGACAGCTACGCCGAAACCAGAAAAGTCCACTGCAAAAATGCAATTGATGAAGCGCATAGCAATAGGTGCTACGCTTTGTTTTTTAGCAAGTGCGATTATTCTTTCATTTGGAGTGGCAGGCGTGTCAACAGTAGGAATGACGGCATTGCTAATGCCGGCAATCATTGCTGTAGCAGCGGCATCAAGTTTAATGTTGCTCAGTGGTTTCGTTGCTGTTTATTTGAATAAAAAAATAGAGCAGCATGATGCCAAATCACTAAAAGAAAATAGTCGAAAAGAGCGTATACAAACAGATTTCATCAAATTAATGAATACGGTGAAAGATATGTTAAATGATCATGGTGAGAAAAATCGTCTTTCGTCATCTCAGCTTTTCAGTCCTTCATTCAGTCGTTGCGCCAGAAATCCTATCAGAAACTCCCTCTCAACTCATTGATAATGTGATAATAATCTTCTCTTAATTTTCTCTTAATGACCGTGTTGTATAATGAAAAGTATAGATAAAATTAAATGAGGTGTAGCCATGCAACGAAACGAGAATGTAGAGCTATCGAAGCTGAAACAAACGATAAAAGATTACGATAGCCATCTTGCAAGAAGCACAAAACCTAAGGAACATGCTGTAGAAATAAGCATATTAGCGAAAGCAAAGAGTTTTTGTAAGACGCTTGAATCTTCTTATGATGCCTTCAAGGATAATGAGGTGATGGTAAAAAAGATTGATTCTATTACTCATCATTTAAATTATTTAGTAGAACTTTATCAAGGAACTTATACCCTTACTTATGACCGTTCTGATGTGGATAATCGTTCCACAGAGGAGCTCCGGGCAGAAATTATGCATTGTCGGGAAAAAATAGATACTGAATACAATGGAGGTGCTGAATACAATGGCATTTACGCCGATATTCAAGAATCGATTCCTATCATGAAAGACGTAAATCAAGCTGATAACAAAGCTTATAGAGAGGCGTTAGCTAAACGAGGATATACACATTCTGAAGTAGTATCAGAAGCACTCAAGGTAGTGAAATTACAATCCATATTGATTGAAGAAATGCCTCGACAATATGAGGCGTTAAGAAAAGAAGATGAATCATTCAAATCGATGCAACTGTCAGCGTCTTATAGTCCGTCTGCAAAAGTTCCTGCTGCAAAGATTCCTGCTGGAAAGATTCCTGCTGCAAAAACCCCTCCTGCAAAAGTCCCTACTACGGGAATCACAAGTTTTTCCGTTGTATGTGAAAAAGGTGGTAAAGACAAAAAAGGCAAAAAAGGGAAAGGGGTTACTTTTGCTCCAGACGTGAAGCCCTAAATAAAGACCACCAAAATCTATTATGGAATAACGTCCATTTCTGCCATAATAATGGATTATATGGATGACCTGTTAGGAACAACAGGTCATTTTTGTGCAACCATTTTCCATAAGGATTCTCTATGATTAAATTCAAATCAGTTTTAATTTCTGCGTTAACGGGCGCTGCTTTATTATCTGCTGCTTATGCGTGTGCAGATGATGCGATGACACCACCCAAGCCAATCAAAAACAGCATGTACGATGCAATGGTGGGTACGTGGCAAGGCGAATCAGATATGATGGGTCAGAAGATGCGTGATGCGTTGAAAATTTCTTGGGGTTTAAACCATCAATTTTTGATTGTTGATTTGCATGCAGTCAATGCATCAGGTCCCAAAATGGCTTACGATGGAAAAGGTATATTTGGTTTAACAGCAAAAGGTGATGTTAAATCTTGGTGGTTTGATAGTTGGGGTGCAGATTCTGTTTCGATTGGTACAGGCACAGTCAGCGATAATAAACTTGAACTGGAAGATTCAAATGCCATGTTTAAGGAAAAACGCACTTTTACAATAGATAAAGATAAAAAAGAAATGATTATGGAAGCAAAAGGTACGATGACGATTGATGGTAAAGAAACACCTTTTGAACAGAAGGTTATTTACAAGAAGAAGTAAGCGTATCAATTAGTATCTACCAGCGCCTTGTAACGACGTTACGGTGTTGCGGTGTTGCGGTGTTGCGGTGTTGCGGTGTAACGATGTAACGATGTAACGATGTAACGATGTAACGATGTAACGATGTAACGATGTAAGTATTCATCTCTGAAGCCTTGTCTCGCATGCCTTCTCCCTTTGGGAGAAGGTGCCCGACAGGGCGGATGAGGGAAGAGAGAAGAGGTAACATTCTACTTCTTAATGTTCCCTTAATAAAAAAATTTACAATCTATCCCTCCTTAATATTTCCTTAATAAAAAAGAACTTACGGTTAATATTGCCTTAATTTTCGAATTGTATAATGAAATCGTAACTTAAGAATAGCAATAGAAAACGGGAGTTAAGTCAATGCATAAGTCTAGCGTATCTGTAAATGAAGAATTTTCTAACACAGCAGAAAATATGGAAAATTTCGATAGGGAATACGAAGGAGATGTTGTTGATCACACGTGGGAAGAGGAATCTTCGTTGTTGTTAGAATTACGAGAGTCACATGATTCTATCCAGTCTTTTTTTAAAACGGGTGGGGATATAGATGAAATGTGGTAGTTTAATCTTAAGATTTTCTTAAGATAAGGAGTCAGAGTATCATCTCTGGCTCCTTTTTTTTACCCACGACTGAACTGCGTAACCTCCTCTTCTGCCCTGTCGGGTATCTTCTCCCGGAAGGGGCGTTGTTGAATAAATCGGAAATGCTTTGGGGCACTCGGTGTAACCGAGCCGCGACCGTAAGGGAGCGTCACTGTGCTATAACTTTTAGCTGAAATTTCTTACTTCATAATAGTAAATTGCTTTC
>Ga0310813_10000246_pt1 | contig 38876 bp, 37 predicted proteins | sample YN3metagenome_FD_203086 | JGI IMG/M metagenome (GOLD analysis project Ga0310813, IMG submission 203086) | Soil microbial communities from experimental microcosm in Duke University, North Carolina, United States - YN3 | ecosystem: Engineered > Artificial ecosystem > Soil microcosm > Unclassified...
AGGTCGTGCAACACCTTCACCGGTCCGAAGGATTTTGAGAGGCCCACCGCTTGGAGCGGCACCCTTTCGGCCGAAATTTGTCCGCCCGAATGAGGGTGCAAAAACAAGTTACTCATGCGAGCCTCTTGAGGCACACCGACGCCGTCGAACTCACGGCACCGCCGAGGCGATTTTGCATCGTCTGTTCCCCCCACTACCTGCAGATCCGCGGGTAACGCAGATATGCAGCAAGCCTTTAGGCTTTGTTATTTATAGAACATTCGAACAATAGGCGTCGTAAATTACAGAGAGTAAAGCCTTACAACGGATATTAGCAACACGTTTCAGGAATTCGGCATTTCGATATTTACCGAATATGCCCTCAATGTTCCCGCCCAGTTGTGTCTTCTTTGTTGACAACGGCCGAGATCAAGGCTTGGGCGATCCAATTAATTGTTTGCTCGACATCATCCTGCTCCATTTTCCAAATATCTTTGAGAACAACAAAAGCTTCAATGCCGAAAATGAGTGATAGCCCCTTGGCCAGCCGATCAAGGTCTTGCTCGCTTGCAGTCCCGCGCAACGGCGCCACCACATTTTGCAGGAGACCCACGCGATGCCCGCGATTGAATGGCACCTCTGTGCCGAGCGTACCCGCCCTTCTCTTGGCCCATTGGTCCAGGGAAAGCTTCAGAGCGGCACGAAATGTCGCCTCGAACTCCCCTATCCTCTGCAGCGAAACTTCCATCAGGTTGGCCACGCGCTCGTTCACATCTGTGGAGTGAGGACTCCAATCGAGAATTGGCCCTAATGCCACGTCTATAACAGCGTCGACGAGCGCGGCTTGACTTGGAAAATAGCGATAGGACGTCGCCCGCGAGACGCCGGCTGCCTCTGCAACGTCACTCACCGAAGGATTCTGCCCGTCCTGCATCAGCCCGATTGCGGCCTCGAGCATGAGGCGCATGGTCCTGGCGCGCGCTCCCCTTCCGTCAGGATCAACAATGGTTACGTGCTTGTGTGAGACGCCCATATCATAATGATATTGGCGTCGCAAAGTTTGTCAACGGTGTCAAATTTCATCGATGATGATCATACGGCCACCGCAGGTTCGACCGACAGGGCCGGCCGCCTTACGCGACCAAACCGGACATTGCGTGTTTCGCTGGAGCTCAGATGGTCTGGATTGTCTCTCATTCTGCGAGCGTTCGAGCCTCCGGTGCAGCCTCTTTCGCCTTCCAAAAGGCGACCCTAAATGATCGAAGATCGATCGGTTTTGATTCCGGGATGAACAGGGCCAGCAAAGCCCCCAAGGCCACACAGCCGGCCAGCGCCAGAAAGCCAATCAGGAAGGAATGCGTCCTGGCCTGCAAATAGCCCATCAACCAGGGGCCGGTCAGGCCACCGAGATTGCCGACCAGTCCGATAACCGCCAGCCCCAGTCCGGCGGCCCCCGCTGGCAGGATCTGCGTCGGAATCGCCCAGATCGGCGCCTGCTTGGCGAAGCCTGCGGCGGTCGCGATCGTCATGAAGAGGATGGTGAGCCAAATCGACGTTATGTGCGCGTGCGCGAGCCAGAGAAGACCGAGCAGGCCAATTAAAACACCAACCGCTGACGCGAACACGACAATCTTGCGGTTCTGCAGGCGATCTGAGATCCAGCCTGCATAGATCAAAACGAATACGGCGACGAAGTTCGGGATCATCAGAAGCAGGCCGGTACCGGTCGACCCCACGCCGAGATTCTTAACGATTGTGGGCATCCACAACATAAGCCCGTATCCGCCCATGATCGCCAAAAAATAAGTGACCGTAATAAGCCAGACCACCGGATGGATCATAGCTTTCCACCCGACGCTCAATGCGAGCGGAACCAGTGTCCGCCGCTCTTCGGCGAGGCGCCTCTCCAAATCGTCACGTTCTTCCGCGGCCAACCATTTCGCAGCGCTGGGACTGTCGTCAATTGCGAGCCACCATATGAGCGCCCAAGCGAGCGGAGGCAGCCCTTCGAAGATGAGCATGTCCCGCCAGCTGAAGGCGCTGACGAGCCAGCCGGAGAGTGGCGCTGAGAGCAGCGCGCCTACGGGCAGGCAGATCTGAAACAACGCGTTCGCCGTGGCTCGCTCGTTTCGCGGAAACCATCTCGAGATGAGTATCAACACCGCCGGCCAGAGCCCGCCTTCGGCGACGCCCAAAAAGAAACGGGCCCAAAGTTCTTGCCTTTCGGTCTGAGCCAGGCCGCTGCAGACGGCAAAAGCCGCCCACGCGATCAGCAGTAACGTGACCCAAAGTTTTGCCCCCCAGCGGTCAGCGATATAGCCGCCAGGAATCTGCAGAACTGTGTAGCCGGCGAAGAAGGCGCCAAACGTGAGGCCGATCGCGGCCGCATTGACATGGAACGAATGTGCCATTCCCTGAGCGGCGAAACTGATGTTGACGCGGTCCATGAAGGCAACCGTGTACATCAAAAAGGCAATCGGAATGATCCGCAGCCATCGTGTTCCTTGGCCTGTCCCAACCACGTGCTTTCCTCCGCAAAATGCACTTTATCGTGCGATTATGATTTAATTTATCGAGCTTGAACCGGAGGCTCTGCTTTATCTGCCTTAACGGCCTTAACGGCGTCGCAGGATCCGACCTCCATCTGGCGCGGCTCGTTTCGACTTCGCGGCTATCGGCCGACCGCCGATGAGATGGAACTCTCATCGGCTGGACCCGTCCCGATGCCTGCCCACCGGTTAGTCGGTCAGAGCCGCATAGGTCAGAATCCGTGCTTCGCGGCGGATTGGGTAAGTCCAGGAAGGCATAAGTTGCGTGAACAGAAGCACAGCCATGTCCTCGACCGGGTCGATCCAGAAAGCGGTGCTGGCGACGCCGCCCCAAGCATATTCTCCCCGCGTCCCCAGGATCTGCGCCTTTGCGGGGTCGATCATCACGGAGTAGCCGAGGCCAAAGCCGATGCCTTCGTAGGTCGATTCGCTGAAGCGCGCCTGCCCCATATCCGCCATATCGCCGCGCAGATGGTTGAGTGTCATGAGCTCGACGGTTTTGCGGCCCAGCAATCTCACCCCGTCCAGTTCACCCTTCTTCAACATCATGCGGCAAAAGCGGATATAGTCGCTTGCCGTGGAAACAAGTCCGCCGCCACCCGAGGCGATTGGACGTTTCCGTGCGTATCGGCTGTTGGCTGGATCGTCGATCACCTCAAGGCGGCCGCCTTCGCCGGGCTTGTAATTGGCGGCAAGGCGGGAGAGCTTCGCCGCGGGAACGTCAAACGCGGTGTCCACCATGCCGAGCGGGCCAATGATGCGCTTCTCCAGGAACTCATCGAAGGGTTGGCCGGAAATCACAGCAACGAGATGGCCAAGCACGTCAGTGGCGACGCTGTAATTCCATTCGGCCCCAGGCTGGGCGAGCAGCGGCATCTTGGCGAGCCTTTCGACCATCTCGCCAAGACTGCACTCGCCGAAGGTGAAGTCGATGCCGGCCTCCCGGTACATGGCGTCGACGAGAGTCGCGGCCATATTACCATTCGTGAAGCCGGCAGTGTGCGTCAGAAGATCGCGAAAAGTGATGTCGCGCTCCGCCGGTACACTTTCCCATTTGCCGCGCGCACCGCCGGTGAGCACACGCATATTTCCGAAACATGGCAGAAAGCGCGTGATGGGGTCGTCGAGCTGAAAGCGCCCCTCTTCGTACAACATCATGATGGCGGTCGAGGTAAGGGGCTTCGTCATTGAGTAGATACGAAAGATCGTATCCTGGCGAAGCGGCACGCCACGCTCGACATCGGCATTTCCACAGGCATGGACATGGGCAATCTGGTCCCGGCGCAGAACCACGGAAAGCAAGCCTGGCAACTTGCCGTCCTCCACCAGGCGCTGCGCCCACGCATCAAGACGCCCAAGCCGCTCCGAAGAGAGGCCGACAGTCTCTGGCCGGATGCTCTGAATAACGTCCATGGCATTAACTCCCGCGCCGGATAAAGCGCATATGATTATATTGTTGATATGACAGCTAATATGACGGATTGCAATTTGAAAAGGCAAGAGGTTGCGTCTGTTTCGATGTACAGCGCGGCGCGCAAGCGCAAGATCGTGTCGATGCAGCGATCTGCGACGTTGGCATCTTGAAGCCGCGATGATCGCGGCCCTACGCGAGGATCTAATGGCGCCGGACGCCGTCCGGAAATTCGTCGCGGAATTTACCAAGGAGTGGAACCGGCTGGCCGCCGAGTGCAATTCCGCTGACATACTTCGCGCCAGGCGATGTAATGCCGGGTGATATCATGCTCCTGAGTCCAGTACCCGGCTTCCCAGCCTATCACGGCGGTAACAGGGGGGCCGTTAGCGACAGGATGCCGCGCTTTCCAACATATCGACCTTGCTAAACATTCCCCGCCACTGGACAAACCTGCGGGAATTTGGCTCAAAATCATTCCATGCGGCCCGCAAGACCATGAAAATCCTGATCGCGGACCATGAGGGGCGCCATGGCGAGGCCCTGGCGGCGCAGTTGCGCGTGCAAGACGGCAGCTTGGTGGTCACGCTCATCCCGGGCTCTCAGGATCTGCTCGAGGCCGTTCAGCGCTGCGCCCCGGACGTCATCATCGTCGACATGGCCCGGCCCGACCGCGACGGCATCGATTCCGTCCGCCAGTTGAACGCGGTGCGGCAACTGCCCGTGGTGATGTTCGTGGACGATGACGACCCCGCCTTCATGGAAGACGCCATCGCGGCCGGGGTCATCTCCTATCATGTCCATGGCATGACCTTGCCGGCCATCAAGCCGATCCTCTCGACCGCGATGGCCTTTTTCCGCCGCGCCGTGGACGTGAACCAGCGCCTCGCGGCGGCCGAGCAACAGATCGCGGCACGGGAGGCAATCGACATGGCAAAACGCCTGCTGATGACGCAGGACGGCATGAGCGAGCCCGCGGCCCATAAATTCCTGCGCCGCCGGGCCATGGACCAGCAGAAAAGGCTGGTGGACGTGGCGCAGGCGCTGCTGGCGCAAAAGGACCCCAAGAATGGCTGAACCGCTCAAAATCGGCATACTCCGGCTCTGCGACGCGGCGCCGGTGATCGTGGCCCAGGACCAGGGGTTTTTCGAGGCACACGGGCTGCGGGCGGAAATCTCCGTCGAACCCTCATGGGCGAACATCGCGGACAAGCTCGGCTACGGGCTGCTGGATGCCGCGGTCATGCTCCCGCCCTTGGCTCTGGCCTGCGCCATGGGCTTGCGCGGCCGCAAGACGGCGCTCGCCGTGCCGATGTCGCTGAGCGCGAACGGCAACGCGATCGTCCTCTCCAATGCCTGGAAAGACTGGCAGGCGACGGACGCGGCCGGGCTGAAGGCGGCGCTGGCGGCCGGTGCGCCGAAACCCCGCCTCGCCGTCGTGCACGGCTACTCAACACACGATCTGCTGCTGCGCTACTGGCTCGCAGCGGAGGGCATGGACCCCGAGCGCGATGTCGAGATCACCGTGCTGCCCCCGGCAGAGACCATCAGCGGCCTGGCCGCGGGCGCGATCGACGGGTTCTGCGCCGGCGCCCCCTGGGGCCATGTGGCCGCGCGGGCGGGGCTTGGGGTCATCGCCGCCTTTTCCCAGGACATCTGGCAAAACCACCCCGAAAAATGCCTGGCCGTGCGCGCGGATTTCGCCGCGCGTCATGAGGGTTCCGTCCTGGCGCTGCTGGCGGCGCTGCGGCAAGCCTGCGCCTTCTGCGCGCAACCCGAAAACCGGGGCGCGCTCGCCTCTCTCCTCTCCCACGCCGCCTATCTTGATCTGCCCGCGGACCTGCTCGGCCAGGCCCTGGCACCGGAGGAAGGCGGACCGCAATTCGCCGAACCCTACCCTCACCCGGCGCATGCGCGTTGGTTCGCGGAGCAATTGGTCCGCTGGCACAAGGCCGGAGCCGACGCCATCGGCGCGGCGGAAACGCTCTACCGGCCGGACCTGTTCCAACGTTCCGGCGGAGGCTTCGCTGCGCCACGCGAGGAGATTTTTTGCAAAAATACTCGGCTGATTTAATTATTTTTTGATCATTTGATTAAACTATAGCCAAACAGACGTGCGAGCCCATCAGGAATGACGCTCGTTTAGGCGCTTTTAAGTCTGGCATAGAAGTTGCTGCATCACCCACAAGCGGCTCCGGCCGCCGGCGTGGCGGCCAAAGGCGGCGGCTTCAGCTCAGATCGAAAAATTCCCCGCGGGCCAAGGCCGGTTCGCAAGCGGCGCACGGCGCCGTGGCGAGGCTTTTCATGTCCGGCACCCAGCCCAAGAGCTTCCTCAAATCCGGTCATCTGCCGACTTTGGCGGCCGCCTTTCTGTATTTTGACTTCAGCTTCATGTGCTGGGTCATACTCGGCCCGCTCGGGATTCAGATCGCCACGGCGCTGCATCTCGACCCCGCGCACAAGGGGCTGATGGTGGCGATGCCGGTTCTGGCCGGTGCCATCTTGCGCATCTTCAATGGCATCCTCGTGGATCATGTCGGCGCCAGGCGCGCGGCGATCTTCGCGCAGCTCGTCGTGATCCTGGGGCTTGCCGTGGCGTGGCTGGTCGGGGTGCCGAGCTTCGATGCCGTGCTGCTGCTGGGCGTGGTGCTGGGCATGGCGGGCGCCTCCTTCGCCATCGCGCTGCCCATGGCCTCGCGCTGGTATCCGCCCGAGCACCAGGGCAAGGCGCTGGGGCTGGCGGGGGCCGGGAATTTCGGCACCGTCATCGCCGCCCTTGCCGCGCCCGCGCTGGGGCTGCGCTATGGCTGGATGAACCTGCTGGGCATGACGGCGATTTTCATGACGCTCGTGCTGGTCGTCTTCCTGGCCCTCGCCAAGGACGCGCCGGCACTGCCGAAGAAGCAGACACTCGCGGGCTATTTCGCGGTGCTGAAAATCGCCGATTGCTGGTGGTTCATGTTGTTCTACGCCGTCACCTTCGGCGGGTTCGTCGGGCTTTCCGCCTCGCTCAGCATCTACTTCCATACCCAGTACAGCCTCACGCCCGTGCAGGCAGGCAATGCCGTCGCCGCGTGCGTGTTCACCGGCTCGCTCTTCCGCCCCATCGGCGGTTGGATCGCCGACCGGATCGGCGGCATCCTGACGCTCTCCATCCTCTATGTCGTGGCCGCCCTGGCCCTGGTGGCGGTCAGCATCGGCTTGCCGACCCTGCCGATGGCGCTTGGGGCTTTCGTCATCGCCATGCTGGCGCTCGGCACCGGCAACGGCGCGGTGTTCCAGCTCGTGCCCGTGCGCTTCGGGCGTGAGATCGGCGTCATGACCGGCCTGGTCGGCTGCGCAGGCGGCATCGGCGGGTTCTATCTCGCCTCCTCACTCGGCTTCTCGAAACAGTGGACGGGCTCTTACCAGGCCGGGTTCCTCATCTTCGCCGGACTCGCGCTCGTCGCCTTCATCGGCATCAACATCGTCAAGCGCGAATGGCGCGCCAGCTTTAGCCGCGGCTACGCCGACGGCAGTTCGATCCGCATCTGACCTCAGGGAATCACGAAAATGGATATGGTGGTCCACCAAGCACAAAAACTCGTCGTCGTCGGCAACGGCATGGCCGGCATGCGCACGGTAAAAGAAATCCTCCAGCGCGCGCCGGGCAGGTTCGACGTCACGGTGTTCGGCGCCGAGCCGCACCCGAATTACGACCGCATCATGCTCTCGCCCCTGCTCGCGGGGGAAAAGACCTTCGAGCAGATCGTCATCAATTCGCACGAATGGTACATAAACAATAACATCGAGCTGGTCGCGGGGGAACATGTGGACTGGATCGACCGCGAGACGAAGACCGTGCGCGGCGCGAACGGCACCGTGCGGCCTTATGACGTGCTGCTGCTCGCCACCGGCTCCAACCCGTTCACGCTGCCGCTACCGGGCGTCAACCGGCCGGGCGTGATGACCTTCCGCTCCGTCGCGGACGTGGAGGATATGATCGCCGTCGCCGCCCCTGGCAAGAAGGCCGTCGTCATCGGCGGCGGCCTGCTGGGGCTGGAGGCCGCGCACGGGCTGAACCTGCGCGGCATGGATGTGAGCGTCGTGCACCTGATGCCGACGCTGATGGAACGCCAGCTCGACGCCTCCGCCGCGCATTTGCTGGAGCGCGCCCTCACCCAGCGCGGCATGACGATCTATACCAGCGCCAACACGGACCACTTCGATGGCGACGGCGAGGATGGCGCGGTTACCGCCGTGGTGCTGAAGGACGGCACGCGCATCGAGGCAGACCTCGTCGTCATGGCCGTTGGCATCCGCCCGAATTCCGGCCTCGCCCGCGCCGTGGGTCTGGCCTGCGAACGCGGCGTGGTGGTGGACGACCATATGTGCACCTCCGACCCGGCGATTTATGCCATCGGCGAATGCATCGAACACAACAAGCAATGCTACGGCCTGGTTGCGCCGATCTGGGACATGGCGAAGGTCGCCGCCGATCATATCTGCGGCGTGGCAAGCAGCGCGTTCACGCCCGTCGCCTCCGGCACGCGGCTGAAGGTCTCGGGGATAGAGATGTTCTCCGCCGGCGAATTCCTCGGCGACAAGACGACCGAGGACGTGGTGCTGCGCGACGCCGCGCGCGGCATCTATAAACGCCTCGTGCTGCGGGACAACAAGCTCGCGGGCGTGGTCTGCTTCGGCGACGCGCGCGACGCGGGATGGTATTTCCAGCTTCTCAAGGATGCCCAAGATCTCGCGGATCTCCGCGAGACGATGATCTTCGGTCCGGTCGCCGCTTCGGACCCGAGCGAAGCGTTGGCCGCGACGCCGGAGAGTGCCGAAATCTGCGGCTGCAACGGCGTGAAGAAAGGCGCGATCCTCGATGCCATCGCCGCGCACGGCCTGTGCAGCATCGACGACGTGCGCGCGCGGACCAAGGCCTCCGCCTCCTGCGGCTCCTGCACCGGCCTCGTGGAAGGGCTGCTGAAACTCTCTCTGGGCGCCGGCTACGCGCCCGCCGCCGTGAAGCCTATGTGCAAATGCACGAGCCATGGGCATGACGAGGTCCGCCGCCGCATCGTGAGCGCGGAGCTGAAGACCATTCCGGCCGTGATGCAGGCGCTCGAATGGCAGACACCGGACGGCTGCGCCTCCTGCCGACCGGCGCTGAATTTCTACCTCCTCTGCGCCTGGCCCGGGGAATATCAGGACGACGCGCAGTCGCGCTTCGTGAACGAACGCATGCACGGGAACATCCAGAAAGACGGCACGTACTCGGTCGTGCCCCGCATGTGGGGCGGCATGACCGACGCGGCGCAGTTGCGCGCCATTGCCGACGTGGTGGACAAATACAACATCCCTGCGGTCAAGCTCACCGGTGGCCAGCGCGTGGACATGCTCGGCGTGAAAAAGGAAGATTTGCCCGCCGTATGGAAAGACCTCAACGAGGCCGGGTTCGTCTCCGGCCACGCCTACGGCAAGGCGTTGCGCACGGTAAAAACATGCGTCGGTTCGGAATGGTGCCGCTTCGGCGTGCAGGATTCCACTGCCATGGGCATCGCGCTCGAAAAAGCCACCTGGGGCTCCTGGCATCCGCACAAGGTCAAGCTCGCCGTTTCCGGCTGCCCGCGCAACTGCGCCGAATCCACGATCAAGGATTTCGGCGTGGTGGCGACCGAGGCCGGGTGGGACCTGCATGTCGGCGGCAATGGCGGGATCAAAGTGCGCGCCACCGAACTTCTGTGCAAGGTCACGACGGAAGAGGAGGTCATGGAATATGCCTGCGCCTTCCTACAGCTTTACCGCGAGGAGGCGCGCTACCTCGAGCGCACCGCGCACTGGATCGAGCGCGTGGGGCTGAAATACGTGCAAGAGAAGATGGTGGACAACGCGGAGCTGCGCCGCAGCCTCTACGCCAAATTCCTGCATGCGCAAAGCTACGCGCAAAAAGACCCATGGGCAGAACAAACGGAAGACAAACAGGCGCAGAAATTCGGCGCGATGGCGGAGCTGGCATGATGGACGGGCTGCAGAAGGATGTTTTTTTCGCGGATATCGGCGCGCTGGAGGACATCCCCCGCCTCGGGGCGCGCTGCGTGAAGACCCCGGCGGGCGACATCGCCATCTTCCGCACGGCGCGCGATTCCGTCTTTGCGCTGCGCGATAAATGCCCGCACAAGAACGGACCGCTCAGCCAGGGCATCGTGCACGGCGAGTCCGTCACCTGCCCGCTGCATGGCTGGGTGATCTCGCTGCGCACCGGCGCAGCAGAAGGGCCGGATGTCGGATGCACCCCGCACTTCGCGGTGAAAATCGAGAACGGGCGGGTGCTGCTCGCCGTGTCCGCGCCGCTATGAACTCCACCTGCCCTTATTGCGGGGTGGGCTGCGGCGTGACCGTGAACGGCGGCGCCATCGCGGGCGACGCCGCGCATCCCGCGAATTTCGGCAAACTCTGCGTCAAGGGCTCGGCCCTGGCGCAGACGCTGGACGATTCCGCGCGCCTGACCACGCCCATCATCGGCGGTGCCTCGGCCAGTTGGGACGACGCGCTGAACCTGGTCGCACAGCGCTTCTCCGAAGCGATTGCACAATACGGGCCGGAATCGGTCGCCATCTACGGGTCCGGCCAGTTCCTGACCGAAGATTATTACGTGGCCAACAAGCTGATGAAGGGCTTCATCGGCGCCGCCAACATCGACACCAATTCCCGCCTGTGCATGGCTTCCACCGTCGCGGGCCACACCCGCGCCTTCGGCGAAGACGTCGTGCCCGGCTGCTACGAGGACATCGACGAAGCGGATCTCCTTGTCTTTGTCGGCGCCAACGCCGCCTGGTGCCACCCGGTATTGTTCGAACGCGCTCAGGCCGCCCGCATTGCGCGGGGGGCCAAAATCGTCGTCATCGACCCGCGTCATACCGCCACCGCGGCGCTCGCCGATCTGCACCTGCCCATCAGGCCGGAGGGCGATGTCGCGCTGTTCCAGCGCCTTCTCGCGGCCCTGTGTGAGCGCGGCAAGCTAGACAACGGCTTTATCGCGGCGCACACCTCCGGCTTTGCGGAAACGCTGGCGGCTGCGCATGACGATGCCGAAACCGGCCTCGACCCGGCCGCGCTCCAAACCTTCCTCAACTGGTTCTGCGACACCGAACGCACCGTCACGCTCTTCTCCCAAGGCGTGAACCAGTCGGCTTGCGGCTCTGACAAGGTGAACGCCATCACCAACGTGCACCTTGCCACCGGGCGCATCGGCCGCCCAGGCATGGGGCCGTTCTCCCTCACCGGCCAGCCGAACGCCATGGGCGGACGCGAGGTCGGCGGCCTCGCCAACCAGCTTGCCGCGCATCTGCGCTTCGAGACCGAATCCGACCGCGCCCTGCTGCGCGATTTCTGGAACGCCCCGCGCCTTGCCGAAAAGCCCGGCCTGAAAGCAGTGGACATGTTCGACGCCGTGCTGAACGGCCGGATAAAAGCCATCTGGATCGCCGCGACCAACCCCGCGGAGAGCCTGCCGCGCGCGTCGCGCGTGCGCGCGGCGCTGGAAGCCTGCCCCTTCGTCGCCGTCTCCGATTGCTGGCCCACGGCCACCACCCATCTCGCCAACGTCGTGCTGCCCGCCGCGGGCTGGGGCGAGAAAGACGGCACGGTCACCAACTCCGAGCGCCGCATCTCCCGCCAGCGCCCGTTCCGCGCCGCCCCCGGCATGGCCAGGCCCGATTGGTGGATCTTCACCGAAGTCGCGCACCGCATGGGCTTCCAGGAAGCCTTCTCCTATGCCAGCCCCGCCGATATTTTCCGCGAACACGCGGCACTTTCCGGTTTCCGCAATCAGGGAGCACGGCTGTTCAACATCGCCCCGCTGGCCGCGATGACTGACGAGGAATATGACGCGCTCCTCCCCGTCCAATGGCCGCTGAACCGCAAGCGCCTGTTCGCGGAAGGCGGTTTCCCCACGCCGGATGGAAAAGCGCGCTTCGTCCCCGTGACCGCTCCCGCGCCGGCGAAACGCGATGCCTCCTTCCCGTTCACGATGAACACCGGACGCCTGCGCGACCAATGGCATATGATGACGCGCACGGGCTTCGTGCCGTCTTTGATGACCAGCGCCGACGAAGCGAATTTCGAGATTTCCCCTGCCGACGCCGCGCAGCTCGGCGTGGTGGAAGGCGACCTCCTGCGCGTCACCACGCGCCATGGCCGCAGCGTGCTCCCGGCCGCGATCACGAAAGCCCAGCGTCCGGGCGAGATCTTCGCCGCCATGCACTGGACCAGCGCGCATAGCGGCGCCGGCAACGTCAATCAGCTCACCGGCCCGCTCTGCGACAAGCTCTCCGGGCAGCCCGCATTGAAGCACGAGCGTGCCGCCGTGGAAGGCCTGCAAGCGGCCTGGCATGGAATTCTGCAAAGCCGCGCGGGCACGATGCCGCATGGCCAGTTCCACGCCGCGCGCGTGCCGGTAGCCGGCGGCATGCACCGTCTCAGACTCTCGGGCTGGAAACCCCTGCCCCGTGACGCCGCCCTTTCCGACTGGGCCGCCCGGCTGTGCGGCGCTGACGCCGACGACGAACGCGTGGAGTTTTACGATTCCGCACGAAAAATCTACAGACTCGGGATTTTCCGCCATTTCAGGCTCGTGGCCTGCCTGTTCATCGCCCCCGCCAGACCGGCCCTGCCCGACGGCGCGGCCCTCTCTGCCCTGTTCGCCGCACCGGTGCAGCAGGCCAACCGCGCGGCGATCCTGCGTGGCAAGATCGGCGATTCGGGCCCGCGGGACCGCGTCGTCTGCGTTTGCCACAACGTTACGGAACGCGCGATCACAGGCGCCATCAAGGCGCAACGTCTCGCCTCGGTCGCTGCGATCGGCGCGGCCTGCAAGGCGGGCACAAATTGCGGCTCCTGCAAGGGCGAACTCGCGCAGCTGCTGACACAACTCACCTCGGAGCTTGTTTCATGACCAGCGCAAAAGTCTTTCTCGTCGGCGCCGGGCCGGGCGATCCTGAACTGCTCACGCTGAAAGCTTTCCGGCTGCTGCAGGACGCTGACGTGATCCTGCACGACAGCCTCATCGATCCCCGCATCCTCGGCCTCGCGCGCGCGGGTGCGCGGCAGATCGATGTCGGCAAACGTTGCGGCCGGCACAGCATGAGCCAAAACGAAATCTGCCGATTGCTGGTCGCGGAGGCGCTGCAAGGCCACAGGGTCGTGCGGCTGAAAGGCGGCGACCCGATGATTTTCGGCCGCGCCACGGAGGAGATGGAAGCGCTCGCCGCCCACGGCATCGCCTATGAGATCGTCGCCGGCGTCACCACAGCCACGGCCGCCGCCGCCTCCCTGCGCCTGTCCCTCACCCAACGCCGCGTCTCCCGCTCGCTGCACATTCTTACCGGCCACGGCGCGGACGGGAATCTGCCGCCGCACGACTGGGCGGCACTCGTCAATTCCGGCGGCACGCTGGCCGTGTATATGGGCGCCGAAACATTGTCCTGCCTCGCCGCGCATTTCATCGAGGCGGGCATGAACCCGTCTACCCCTGCGATCGCGATCGAGAATGTCAGCCGTCCGGACGAGCGGCGCATTCGCGGCACGATCGCCTCTCTCCCGTTCAAGCTGGAACAGGCTGCATCGAGCAGACCAACGCTCATCCTTGTCGGTGAAGCCTTGCGGGAGGAGATCGTACAGCTACCGTGTGAGGGAGCGAGCGAAGCGGATCGACCGAGCTCCCTCTTCCCCAATCAAACTGAACGGGTCAGCTCAGTACCGATACTGAGCTGACCCGTTAATTTTACTGCCTGCTCAGACCCACCAATGGTAGCCAAGCGCCAGATTGAGCACGACTCCATAGGTCAGGTAAATGAGCCAGAGACCGGTGAGGAACTGCCACAGGCCAACCAGCCTCGTGCCCAGCGTCCAATGGCAGAGGCGCGCCGGAATTTCGGTGATATAGACCAGCGTCAGCCCAAAAAACAGGATCGCAACCGGGGTGTCCCCGGCGCCGGCGAAGACGATCATGCCGAGGATCGAGAGCATGGTGAAGACGATCGCCATCCAGCCCTCGGGAACCGGGCTGCTGCCGATGAACCGACGGTGCGACACCGCGAACCAATGCACGCCATACGCGGTGAAGGCCACCGCCGCCATGTAGAGCGGCGCGGCATTGTTGAAAACGCCAAACCAGGTCAGGCCAATGATGAGATAGACGCCGGTGATGAACTGCATGAAGCCGGCCATCCAGGCGCCCCACATGGCAACCGTTTTTTCAACCGCCTCACTTCCCCCCTGCGGGTATTGGAACAACGCCTGGCCGCCCATCACCACATACCCGGTCGCAAGGCCGATGAAACCGATGGCGACAGGCCAAAACTTTGAAGAGTCAAAAACGACATTCAGAACTTCGTTATGCATGCTTTAGTTTACCCACAATATAAAACCAGGCGCGATATATATCGTAACACGATATAGTCAAGCATGGCTGATCTGGCCTGATAAGGGGCGCGCGTAAACGGAGCGCAGCCGGCTCAGCTCTTCGCGATGCGGGACGGACAAGGGCAATGCCGCTTCATCGTACGGCAACTATATTGGGTATGAGGGATACGGAATGAACCGACCGCTTTCCTCATCTAAATTGTTTGCAGGTCATCATGCACCAGGACCAGCGCGTGAACGATCAAGACATAAAGAAGGAAAATCAGAATTCCACAAACCGTCGCTGCAGCCGTTATAATGGCTGCCGTCATGAAGCTTTGTCCGGATGCCGGTTGGTCATGCGTCGCAATTCTTCAGTTGGCGGCCGAGGGGAGCGCCTCCAGCCACCAGCCAGCTCTTCAGTTTCGTTTCCATTCAGGTGTCAGCTTCGATCACCGAGACGGAGCGCTCCTTACGGCGTCGTGAAAAATGCGCTGCTCGGAGCGTTTCGGCCTCAAACTCCCGCCAGCGAAGCTTAATCAAATCGCCCCGGGAAACGATGCCCATCAGCTTTCCGGTGTGCGGGTCGACGACCGGCAACCGGGGCGCCTGCCGCGTCATCATCCGCACGGCGATCGCCGAAATCGTCTCGTCAGGCGAGGCCGTGGGCACCGTGGTGCTTGCCAGAACATCCGCAAGCGGACACGTACGCGGCGTTTTCGCGCCGATCCAGCCCAATATGTCGGAACGAGAGATCAAGCCGGCGAGCCGTCCTTCCCCGTCCACCACCGGATAGGCGCGGTGCCCATGTGTCGGGTTGAGGAAGAAATCAATCGCCTCGCCAATGGTGATCGAAGCGGGCAATGTCTCGACTTGCTTGGCCATAATCTCCTGCACCCGTGCAAGCGATGCCAAATCGATGCTGTATTCGCGGGTGACATGATGGCCGCGCCGGGCCAGTTTCTCGGTTAGAATGGAGCGCTTCATGACCAGCACGGTCACAGCATAGCTCGCCATGCAGGCAGAGATGACCGGCAGCAGGACCGCCTGGTTCCCGGTCAGTTCGACCGCGAAAATGGCGGCGGTGAGCGGCGCACGCATGGTCCCGCCCATCATCGCGGCCATGCCGAGCAAGGCCCAGAAGCCCGGAGCGGCGGCTGGCAGCCACGGCGCCAGGAACGCTCCGAGGCTACCGCCGATGATCAGCAACGGGGCGAGGACGCCGCCAGAGGTCCCCGACCCCAGAGCGACCGACCAGATGACGGCTTTCACGACCAGGAGCCGAAGCACCGCCACCCCGGCCAACCCACCGGCGAGCATGTGCGCGATGTTTGGATAACCGACCCCCAAAGCGCTCGGGTCGATCAACCCGCCGACACCGACGACAATCCCGCCGAGCGCCGGCCACCACATCCAGTGCAGCTTCTGACGTGCAAACCAATCTTCGGCGCCGTAGACCATGACGGTCAGCAATGCCGACCCGAAGCCGGCAACCAGCCCCAGCGTCACCCAGCCAAGCCCATGCAACGGATCGATGATCACGGCACCGTTGAAGGGGAACAAGGGCGCGGGCGCGAGGATATAGCGCCGTTCGATCGCCGAGGTCACGCAGGCCACGGCCACGGGGAGGAAGCTCCGCGGCTTGAGCTCGAACAGCAGCAATTCGACGGCGAGCAACATCGCCGCGACCGGGGTGCCGAACACCGCCGTCATGCCGGCGCAGGCCCCCGCGACCAGCATCGTCTTGCGCTCCATATCCGTCAGCTCGAACAACTGCCCGAACAGCGAGCCAATGGCACCGCCGGTCATGATGATCGGCCCCTCGGCGCCGAACGGCCCGCCTGTGCCGATCGAAATCGCCGACGAAATCGGCTTCAAAATCGCGACCTTCAGCCCCATGCGCGAGCCGCCAAGAATGATGGCTTCCAACGCCTCGGGAATGCCGTGGCCCCGGATCTTCTCGCTGCCATATCTGGCCATCAGGCCGATGATCACAGCGCCAAGCACCGGAACCGCAATGGTCCATAGCGGCAGGTGCGCGGTCGTGGGCCCGTTGATCGTGAAATGTCCCAGATAAGCGAGAGACGTCACCAGGGCAATGAGATGCAGAAGCACCCAGCCGGCGCCGACGCCGCCAGTTCCGGCTACGATGCCCATCGCCGTGATGGCCAGTATCCGAGGCTCCGCCGTGAAATCTCCGAGCTTTTTCAGCGGCCCGGAACCGCCACCAGAACCCACCATCTGCACCGCCAAATTCAACGCAAGGCGGATATATATCGCATTGCGATATAGTCAACAGGTTAGTCCAGTTTGGCGAGAAGCTCGCTCAAAAGCGGGCGCAGTCGTCTCAGCTCGTCACGATGGGTCACGGACAGCGATAAAAGCGCGGCTTCACCGGCTGGGGTAAGTTGGAGCTTCATCACGCGCCGGTCCGTCATGCCCGGTTGGCGCCCCACCAGGCCCAGTGCCGCGAGCCGGTCGGCCAGCTCGCTCGCGCTATGCGGTTTGACCATGAGAAACTCCGCCAGCTCGCCGACGGACAGCGCGGACTTTTCGGCGGCGCGAATGGCCAGCAGAGCCTGGTGCTGCTGTGGCGTGAGTCCCGCGGAACGCGCGGCGTCCTCGCTGAAATAACCAAAGCGCCGCAGCGCATAGCGGATTGCCGCCAGGGTCTGGTAATCATGATCGGTAAGCTGGCCTGACGGCGTTCGGGGGGTGCTCATACGCGCCATCATGCCGGCCCGCCGCAGCGATGGCCAGCATTTTGCCGTTGCATCACGCCATGATGTGGTTTGCTTGAAATTTTGATCTTAAGCACAAACGCAAAAACCGCCCGGGATGCGTGTGCTCTAACGGCTAGAACCGGTGCTAATCTCTAGCAATTATCCACCGGGCGCTGAATCTTGGATATCCGCGTAGGGGCGCACGGGTAGCTCCGCCGTGACAAGGGAGATGTCGCTTTCGTGCGACGCGAGCATCACGGCGAGATCAGCGTGGATGGTCTCGTCGCGGATAGTCGGAAGCAGCATCTTGAGCTTGCGCGCCACCCAGCCCTGGCCGCGATTGAGAAAGGCGAGCCGCTCCGGGATGTCTGCGATTGTCATTGCCTGTTCGTGCAACGCTCCGGTCTTCCGCGACGGCACACCTTCCAACCTATGGACCGCACGGGTGAGCACACCGCACCAACGTACCTTGTCGCGATGAATCGCCATGACCAGAGATTTCAAAGCCTCCGGTGCTTCCGACGCCGTCCGCAGCATGACGCGCGCGCCGGCCCGCTCTGCTTCCAGTAATTCGTTCAAGGCGGGCAGAAGCGTATCGCAGCCTGCAAAACCCATGTAGCGATCGTCCATTTCATGGGCGCAGCAAGCTGGCGAGGCCAGTTCGATGGGCGCACCTTGCGAGGGCACACCGGCATCGAGCAAGGACATTGCTTCCGCTGCGATCGTGCACACCCGCTCGGTTGCGCTGGCAATGCCGCTCACCCGCGCGACGCCTTTGCCGGCATATAGCGCCATCGCTTCAAAATCTCCGGTCATCGACCGCAGTGGCGAATCTGTGCTGAACAGATAAATCGGGCGCCCCGCCTCATCGCCGATGATCGTGCGGGGGGTGGAGAATGGATCTCCCCGCTTGCCGCGCGTGACGCTGTTCGCCAGCACGCGAACCTTTGCACCACGCGGCCAATTGATATGGAAGGCATCGGTCAGAATCGTATCTTCGCCATCAGCATCGACCAAGCGTTGCTTGTGATAGTCATGGGCAAAGGCCTCTCGCGTAGCAATCAGCGCCGTGCCGAAAACACCGCCCTGGGCACCAAGCGACAACATCGTGGCCAGATCGGCGCCGTTCGTGAGTCCGCCGGCTGCTAACACGGGCACTTCTGTCTGCTCGACTATTCCAGGCAGAAGGTCATTCAACGGGAGATCACCGCGAACATGACCACCGGCTTCGATGCCCTGGGCAATCAGGATCTGTGCGCCGGCGTCTTCCATCGCCCGCGCCTCGGCGAGTGAGCCCGTCTGGCAGGCCACGACGATTCCGGCGTCACGCAGCCGGCGAACCAGAGAAAGCGGTACATCCCAGAACAGACTCACAACCGGAACACCAACTTCGATGCACGTCAGAACCTGCGCATCAAGCAGCACGCGCTCCGTCGCCGCTGGAATGAGATTGACGCCGAAGCGCTCGATCCCACGCGACCGCAGCGCTGCCACTTCTGCGCGGATCAAGTCCGTTGGCTCGCGCACCATGCCGAGAAAGCCGAACCCTCCGGCCTTCGTCACCGCCACAACCAGTTCCGAGCGTGCGACGCCACCCATGCCAGCCTGCACAATAGGATAGGTGCAGCCAAGCAGATCGCAAACGGGTCTATGCAGGATGGTCGCCATGACCGTTCTCCAGATGATCGCGCAGATAGGCTTCCAATACGCGGGCGTGATTGTGAGCAGTATCGTGAGCGGCGTAGAGCAATGTTACCGGCCCGCGCCTCAGCAGGTCGACGAGCCGCAGAACCGCTGCGCCATTGCGCTCGAGTTCGGCGCGATATCTGCGGCCAAACTCGATCCATCGCGCCGGATCGTGCCCGAACCAGGTGCGCAATTCCACGCTCGGGGCGATTTCCTTGAGCCATAAGCTCAACTCCGCCTTCTCTTTGCGCAGACCACGCGGCCAGAGCCGGTCGACCAGCACGCGAGCGCCGTCGCTTTGCTCGGGGGTGTCGTAAACCCGCTTGATATGGAGATCAGCGCCGTGCCGTGCGGCTCTCATGCGGTTCCTGCCATTCTGGCCGACCGGGGTTGCCTTGATGACTGCCCCGTTAAGGCCAGTATTTGCCGCAATTGGTCAGGCCGACCGTTTTTCATGATGTCCGACAGACTGTGCCGCTCCAAGGTTTTGAAAAAACTCTCGACGGCATCCTTGAAGATACACACCATACCGCAAGCGGGCGCCAGAGCGCATTCGCCGCACCCCACGAGATCAATCTTGCCTTCCGTATGGCGAACCAGGTGGCCGATATTGATCTGGCTTGCGTCTCGCGCGAGCCGAAGGCCGCCACCGCGGCCCCGAAGGCTCTGTACATAGCCGGCCCCGGCCAGGTCACTCGCTACTTTCATCAAGTGGTTTTGCGAGATGCCATGGGCTCCGGCGATCTCGCCAATCGAGCAAAGCCGATCCTCGTGCGCCGCCAGATACAGCATTACCCGGATCGCAAAGTCAGTGTATCGCGTCAGCCGCACCGGTCACTCCATATATGCATACCACTTGCATGTTTTCTCTTCGCGGTTTAATAATGCTTCCAGGATACATCTTTTCTGGTCGAATGTCATGCAAATGATCGAAGGTCTCGACGAAGCCCTGCTAAGCCATCTTGTCAGCCAGTTTTATGCCGAGGTACGCGCTGATGCCTTGCTTGGCCCGCTGTTCAACCGGGCGATCGTTGATTGGCCCGCCCATCTTGAGCGCCTATCGGCTTTCTGGTCCTCGGTGATGCTCACGACAGGCCGGTACAAAGGCCAGCCCTTGCCCGCTCATCTGCGCCATCAGGCGGAGATCACTCCAGAAATGTTTGCGCGCTGGCTGGCCTTGTGGGAAGGCAACGCGCTGCAGTGCTTGCCGCCGGACGCCGCAGCGGCGGTCATCGCCAAAGCTCACCGCATCGCCGACAGCTTGCAGATGGGACTCTTCCCTCTCATTCCGCCGTCGGTTCCCCCTCGCGCGCCTGGTCCGCTCGGCGCCCGCTGATTCGGGCAATACCCACCGCGCACCTGCCTATTTCCATTTTCAATGACCGAAACAGAGCTGCAAAGGCGGCACCGGCCGCACATGCGCCCTCATCACAGCGAACAGGAGACCATTTCATGCTCACAGCCGACGAGACCGCCATTATCAAGGCCACGGTTCCCATACTGGAAGCCGACGGCGAAGCCCTGACCATGCATTTCTATAAGATCATGCTGGACGAGTATCCGCAGGTGCGACCGCTGTTCAATCTGGCGCATCAGGCTAGCGGCACCCAGCCCCGCGCGTTGGCCAACGGTGTGCTTATGTATGCCAAGAATATCGACCAGTTGCAGAAACTTGGATCGTTGGCGGCGCAAATCGTGAACAAGCATGTGTCGCTGCAGGTGTTACCGGAGCATTACCCTGTCGTCGGAGCCTGCCTGCTGCGGGCGATTCGTGAGGTTCTAGGACCTGATACGGCCACGGATGCGGTGATCGACGCCTGGGCGGCGGCTTATCAGCAACTCGCGGATGTGCTGATCGGCGCGGAGAAGAATGTGTATGACAAGCTCGCCGCGGCACCCGGCGGCTGGCGCGGCGTTCGCCCCTTCAGCCTGACGCAAAAGGTAAAAGAGAGTGCTGAGATCTCCTCTTTCCACCTGGAGCCTGTGGATGGCCAGCCGGTCGTTGATTTCGTGCCCGGCCAGTATCTCGGCCTGCGGCTGGAAGTGGGCGGCCAGGAGGTGCGGCGCAATTATTCGCTGTCAGCTGCCGCCAACGGGCGCAGCTACCGGATCAGCGTAAAGCGTGAAAGGGGCGGGCTCGCGTCGAATTTCCTGCATGACCACATCGACGCAGGTAGTGTGCTTGATGTGTTCCCGCCATCGGGCGAGTTCACTTTGCGCGACAGCACAAGCCCCCTGGTGCTGATCAGCGGCGGTGTGGGCATCACGCCCACCCTCGCTATGGCGGAAGTGGCTTTGGCCGAGAGCAAGCGGGATGTGATTTTTTTGCATTACACCCGCAATCGCGAGGTGCATGCCTTTGGGGAAACACTGGCGGGCTGGGCCGCACGCTACCCCCAGTTCCGCCGCTTTATCGTGTACGAGTACGGCGATGCGGCAGACGGCGGCCACGCGCACGCTTTCGGCCGGCCCGCCCTCAGCCATTTGCAACACTCGTTGCCCGCAAATCTCGATTGTGATGTCTATTTTCTCGGGCCTAAACCGTTCATGGGATTCATCAAGCGCAGCCTGGCCGCGCTCGGCCTGCCAGGTCACCGAACCTATTATGAGTTCTTCGGCCCGGCGGAAGCTCTCGACTGAGCGTTATCGCTGTCTTCGGCACGGCGCGGTCAACGCCGCCAGCTATGGCATTCCAACCGCGCCGCGAAGACTACCGGACCCTTGCCGCGTTTCGGGCCACGCTACGGCGTGGTCTGGCTCTGGAAGCAACGTGATACGTACATCAGATCGTCGGACTGCACACTTAGGCGCGTCGGGTACGAGGACGATCTTTCCTGGCCCGCAGGTCCTTGCCTTCAGTGCGTCTTGGGCGATTGCTGCGTCCGCCAAGGCGAACGAGGCCGCAACCGTCACCCGGAGTGAACCGGCTTCGACCAGATCAACAAGCCGGGCGTGCCTCCGGTAAACTTCTGTCCCTCATGATAAACCTCCGGCCCAAGAAAAATACTTATCTCAGTGTCTATAAAACAGGCAGCAACCCAGGTGACGATTTGCTAAACGCTCAAATGCTGGGGCTTTTGCCGCTTTTTATTTCGGTTGCGTCCAGGGGGGCGGCTTGGCTTGGCCTGGAGGGCGTTACCCATTAAAGTGGTCGTATGATAATGCCTGGTAGCGCCGTCCCGACATCCACCGAAGCTGAGCTTGCGCAGTTGATCGTCGAGACGCTTAATCTCGACCAGACGGCCGGCGAGATCGACCCCGAGATGCCGCTCTACGGCGAGGGGCTCGGGCTCGATTCAATCGACATGCTGGAAATCTCACTTGTCATCTCGCAACGCTTCGGCGTGAAATTGCGTGCCGATGATGAGGACAATGCCAAAATCTTCAGGTCCCTGCGCAGCCTGAATGCATATATCCAGGCGCATCGCGAGCCATAAATGCGGGCCGCCACCGCCCGCTCACCCCTTCTGGCGATTCTGGCCATCACCGTCATTCCAGTGCTGTCGCATCTGACGATCGCGGCAACCAGCGCGATACGCCTGAGCTTTCATCCAAGCCTGGGCGGGCTGTTCAAGCTCGGCGTCGTCACTGTCTCAGCACTTACGCATTGGGGCATCTATGCCAGCCTGTTGGCCGGTTTCGCGCTGACACTGCGGCCGGGCCGCGAGCCTCTGATCACCGGCATGGCGCGCCGGCTACACGGCGGCCTCGATGCGGAGCTGGCCGCTTATACGCGTAAGGTCACCATCGCCTGGTCGCTCTTCTTCGCAAGCCAGCTCACTCTCTCGGTTGCTTTGTTTTGTTTCGCACCGCTCATCATATGGTCATTTTTCGTCAATATCCTCGACATCCCGCTGGTCGCGGCCATGTTCGCCATTGAATACGCCGTCCGGCTGCGCTGCCTGCGCAATCCCCCGCGGCATTCGCTGGCGACCATCATCAGCATGGTCGCCGAAGCTGCCCCCAAGGCCCGTAAGCCGGTTCCGGAAGCATGACGGCATGACGGTGTCGGCAGTCTCGCAGAAGGATGGTCACGGCCCAGCGGCGTTGCAGGCCCTGCGGCACGTGTCGCAGGCGGAATTCTGGCGCGATGCGGCAGCATTGGCGGGCCGCCTGCCGGCACACGGCCATGTCGTCAATCTCTGCACGGATCGTTATCGTTTCATGACGGGCCTGGCGGCTGCCTTAAGCCGCCGCCAGGTCAGCCTGCTGCCAGCCGCCAATGTGCCAGCAGCCCTGAGCGCGCTGGCCGAGGATTATCCCGATTGCTACGCGCTGACCGACGGTGCACGGCCTGCTCTGCCCTACATGGACTATCCGAATGATCTGGCCGGGGCATTTCCGGCGGCCGATCCCTTCGCAGTGGCCGCGGACCAGCCGGCGGTTATATTGTTTACCTCCGGCTCCACGGGGCGGCCGAAACCGACGCTCAAAACCTGGTCCACGCTGCGGCAGAGCGCGCGCGCGGCCGGGGCGCGGCTGGGCATTGCCGGGCTGCTTGGGGGTACCGTCATCGGTACGGTGCCGCATCACCACAGTTACGGGCTGGAATCTGTCATCCTGCTCGGACTGCTGCATGGTTTAGCCATTGATACCAGCTGGCCGCTTTACCCCGCCGATATCCGTGCCGCCCTGGCCAGAGCCCCCGGGCCGCGCTTGCTGGTGACCACACCGGTGCATCTGCGCGCATTGCTGGCCGAGCCTGAAGACATGCCGCAGGCCGATCTCATTCTCTCGGCCACGGCACCGCTACCGGTCGAGCTTGCCATCGCAGCCGAGACATGTTTCGGCGCCCCGCTCATCGAGATTTACGGCTGCACCGAGGCCGGCCAATTGGCCACCAGGCGAACAGCACGCGAGGCGAACTGGCATTGTCTTGACGGGGTCGAACTGCACCAGGATGCGCTCGGCACCTGGGCCAGCGGCCCTGCCGTGCCCGGCCCCACTTTGCTGAATGACATGATCGAGTTAACCGGCCCCGCCAGCTTCATGCTTGGTGCGCGCACGGCCGACCTCATCGATGTCGCCGGTAAACGAAGCTCGCTGGCGTATCTCAATCACCAGCTCCTCGATATTGCCGGAGTACAGGATGGCGTGTTCGTGATGGGCGAGGCGCAGGGCGGCAATGTGGCGCGGCTGGCGGCCCTGGTGGTGGCCCCCGGATTGACGCCTCAAACCATTATGGCGGCACTGCGCGAGCGCATCGACGCCGCCTTTCTCCCCCGCCCGCTGGTGCTGGTGGACGAATTGCCGCGCAATGGGCTCGGCAAATTACCACGTGCTGACTTGCTGCAGCTCATCGGCCAAGCGCCATGAGCGAGTGGCAAACGCGGAACATCCTTATCCCCGACGATCATCCAACCGCCGCCGGACATTTTCCGGGCCGGCCAATCGTGCCGGGGGCACTGCTGCTTGATACCGTGGTGGCCTCCATCGCCGATGCTCAGGGCGGCATCATGATCCGAAACGCCAAGTTTTTGCGCCCGCTTCGCCACGGCACGGCCCTGCAACTGCGCTGGCAGGAGACTGGCAGCGCCCTGTTCCGCTTCGAATGCCTGGGCCCGGACGGGGTGGTTCTCGCGGGTATGCTGGCCACCGGCGTAAAACCATGACCGGCACCTCGCGTGCCCAGGCCTGGACCAGCAGCCCCGAGCGTGGTTCGCAATCGGCCATCCGGCTAGGGGTCTGGACAGCGCGCCGCCTGGGCCGGCCATTGGCGCGGTTGCTGCTCTATCCGGTCTGCCTGTATTTTCTCGCCTCCTCCCCATCGGCGGTGCGTGCCTCCAGCGCCTATCTGCGCCGGGCGCTCGGCCGCGCCCCGCACCTGACCGATCGCTTCGTCCACTTCCTCACCTTCGCCCGCTGCTTGCTTGACCGCGTGTTCCTGCTGGGCGAGCAAAGCGATGCGTTCGAAATCACCGTGCATGGCGAGGAGATTCTACGCGCCATCGAAAGCCAGGGCGGCGGTTGTATCCTGCTCGGCGCGCATTTCGGCAGTTTCGAGGTGGCTCGCGCCATCGGCCGCCGCCGGCGGCGCGATTTGCCGATCAGCCTGCTGATGTACGAGGAAAATGCGCAGAAAATCCGCGCCGCCTTGGCGGCGATCAACCCCAATCTAGCGACCGAGGTGATCGGCCTCGGCCGGCTGGACTCCCTGATCACGGTGGCCGAGCGGCTGCAGCGCGGGCATTTTATCGGCGTGCTGGCGGACCGCAATGTCGATGGCCGAGACTTAGTCCGCTATCCCTTCCTGGGCACGCAGGCCGCCTTTCCGCAAGGGCCGTTCCGTGTCGCCATGCTGTTGCAGCGCCCGGTGGTGATGATGACCGGCATTTATCGTGGCGGACGGCGCTATGAGGTGCATTTTGAACTGTTGACCGAAGCTTCCGAGGCGCGGCCATGCGATGCCGCAGCCTGGCTCGATAACATCATGACCCGCTATGTCGCACGATTGGAAAATTCTTGCCGCGACGCGCCGTTCAACTGGTTTAATTTCTATGATTTTTGGGCCTAAAGCGCGGCTGATCGTCGTGCTCTGTCTGTTCACCAACGCCGCTCTGGCCGAGTCGCAGCCGGTCTGGGGATTGCTGCCGTTAATGCAATCCCTTGCGCAGGTGCGCACGGCCTCGGCCCGTTTTACAGAACGCCAGACCGCGCCGGTCCTCAGCGCCCCGCTCATCAGCACGGGCACACTCACTTATGCGGCGCCAGACTATCTGCGTAAAACGACGCTCACCCCCGTGCCGGAAATATTTACCCTCGACCATGGCAAAGTCACCCTTACCGGCAGCCCTTCCGGGGGTACCCATGTCTTTGCCCTGGACCAGGACCCGCGCATCGCCGGCCTCGTCGAAGGCATCCGTGCAACTCTAGCCGGCGATTTGCCGGCCCTCGACCGTTTTTACACGGTGAGCCTGACCGGCAGTGCCGCGGGCTGGCAGTTGCATCTGCTGCCGAAAGATCCGTCCCTGGCGCGTTTCCTGCGCTCGATCACCATCAGCGGCAGCCAGGACCGCATCGCGACCATCGACACGGAAAGCAGCGACGGCAGCAATTCCATGATGCGCATCCAACCCGGCAGCGTGAACGATGCGCCCTAAAATCCTGGCGCTGGGGCTCTGGCTGCTGGTCCTCGCCGCCTGCGGCGTCATCGCCGGACGCACCAGCTACCGCACCGATATGGGAGATTTTCTGCCCCATTCGGCCTCCCTGGCGCAGGAAGTGCTGGCCGGGCAGGTAAATGGCGGGGCGGCCTCGCATATCGTGCTACTCGCCATCAGCGGCGCACCAACGCCGGTTCTGGCGTCGCTGAGCCAAAGCCTCGCCGCGCGATTGCGCCAGGAGCCGGTCTTTCTCGACGTGATAAACGGCGATGAGCAATCTTTTGCCGGCGCACAGAACTACGTCTGGCACAACCGCTATCTGCTCAGCCCCGATATTGCCCCGGCCAGTTTCTCGGTTTCCGGGCTGCATGGCGCGCTGACCAATGATCTGGCGCTGCTCGGCTCGGAGCTTGGTTTGGCGATGGGCCAAAGCCTGGCCAACGACCCGACCGGCGAGATGCTGAGGCTGCTTGACCGCTTCGACAATGGCACGGGGCCAGCAAAGCAGGACGGCGTCTGGACGGCTCCCGATGGCAGGGCCGCCCTATTGCTGCTGCACACGGCAGCCCCCGGCTTTGACCTCGATGCACAGCAACAGGCGCTGGCCTCGGTCAGCGACAACTTCGCGCGGGCCCGCTCTACCACCCCGGGGGCCGGATCAGCCTATCTACAAATGAGCGGACCGGGCGTGTTTGCCACGCACATCCGCGACGCCACCAAGCAGGATGTCACGCGCCTCTCGCTGCTGGCTGTGCTGGGAGCAGCAGGGTTGCTGGCGTTCGCTTATCGCTCACCACGCGTTGTGCTGCTCGGGCTTCTGCCCATTGCCAGCGGGGCGCTGGCCGCCATCGCCGCTGTATCGCTGGCTTTTGGCTTCGTGCATGGCATCACGCTCGGTTTCGGGGTGACGTTGATCGGCGAATCGCTCGATTACGCCATTTATCTTTTCACCCAGACCGGCCGTGGTGAGCAGGCCAGCGACACGCTGCGCCGCATCTGGCCGACTCTCCGCCTGGGAGCACTCACCTCAATCGCCGGGTTCAGCGCCATGTTGTTCTCGAGTTTTACCGGCTTTGCGCAATTGGGGCTGTTTTCCATCATCGGGCTGATCGGGGCGGCGGCCACCACGCGCTTCTTGTTGCCGCATTTCGTGCCGAGCGGGTTTTTCGCAGGTGGCGCCGAGCCCATCGCCTGGCCGCTCCATCGCCTCATCCGCCACAAGCGCGTGGCGCGCGGAGCCTTGGTGGCGGCCCTGCTCGCCTCCCTCCTGGCGCTGTCCACGCATCGCGGCGGCATGTGGGACAACAATCTGCTGGATCTCAGCCCGATCCCGGCCGCAGCGCAACAGCTCGACCGAAATCTACGCCATGCGCTCGGCGTGCCCGATGAACGCTATTTTATCGTGTTCAAAGCGGCGAACGCGCAAGAGGCGCTGCAGGAGAGCGAGGCACTGACCCCGACGCTGAATCGGCTCGTCGCAGCACACCGGTTAGGCGGCTTCACGCTGCCGAGCGCGATCTTGCCCAGTGAAAAGACCCAGCGCCAACACCAAGTCGCATTACCCGATGCGACCACGCTGCAGGAAAACTTCGTCCAGGCCGCCGCCGGCCTGCCCTTCAACGTGCAGGCTTTTGCATCATTTTTCGCGGATGTGGCAGCGCAGAAGGCGGCACCTTTGCTCATCCCCGCCAATCTCCCCCCGGCTTTGGCGCTGCAATTCGACTCCCTGCTCGTTCGCCACGGCGCGGACTGGGTGGTGATGGCGCCGCTGCGCGATGTGATCGATCCATCCGGTGTGGCGCACGCGCTCGTCGCCGCCGGGCCACCGGACTTGGCCTTCGTCGATCTCAACCAGGAATCGGACCGCCTGCTGCGTAATTTCCAGAGCCAAGCCGTGGTGCTGGCCGTTGCCGGAAGCTTGGCTATTTTGCTGGTGCTGTCAGCCGGGTTGCGCGCGCCCTTTCGCGTCTTGGCTGTCGCGGCACCTCTGGCCGCTGCCGTGACCATGACATCTGCCGTGTTGACTTTAGGGGGCGCGAAACTTTCCATCTTCATGGTCGCCGGCTTCCTGCTCATCGTCGCCATCGGCTCAAACTACTGCCTGTTTTTCGAGCGGAGTGCCCCCGGTACGCCGGGCTGGCCGCGTGCCATGGCGTCCATCATGCTGGCCAATCTCTGCACCGTGGGGGCTTATGGGTTACTGTCTTTCTCGCGCATTCCGGTGCTGCACGATATCGGCCTGACGGTCGCCATCGGCACCTTTCTCAGCCTGCTCTGCGGCGCTGTGCTCAGCACGCCGGCTGTGAAAGAAATACGATGAGTGCGCCCGCGGACATGATGAACTGCCTGCACTACCAGGCCCCGGTTAAGCAGGCGGATTTGCTGCTGATCATGCTGCCGGGGGCGGGGATCAAGGCAGGGGAATTCGCCGAACAAGGCATGGTCGCTGCGGTGCATGCGCTCGGGCTGGCGGTTGATATTGTCGTGGCGCATCCGGATTTGATGCTCTACCTCGAAGACGGCGTGACCGAGGCGCTGCAGCGCGCCGTGGTGGAACCCGCATTGGCACGGGGATGTACACGGATATGGTTGCTCGGCATCTCGCTCGGCGGCATGGCGGCGCTGCTTTATGCCAGCGCGCATGCCGCTCAGGTGGAAGGGGTGGTCCTTCTCGCTCCCTTTTTGGGCACCAGAGGTACCACCGCCGAGCTGGCGCGGGCCGGTGGGTTGATGGCTTGGTCCGCGGCGTATTCTGCTGCCACGATGCCGGAACAACGTATGTTGACCTGGCTGCAGATGCATCTGACCCGGCAGGACCGGACGCCGGAGCTTTATCTCGGCTACGGCCAGCACGACCGCTTCGCCGCCGCGCATAAAATGCTGGCGGAATGTTTGCCGCAAAAGCAAGTCGCAGTGACGGCCGGCGAACATGATTGGCCAAGTTGGACGGCGCTGTGGCATGAATTGCTCGGCCGGACCACCTTCTCCACCCGAGCCGATGGTGCTCGACGCTGCGGCGAAGTGTGAATATGGTAACAAGCGTGGAAAGCATGGGTATGGGAGCCACGGGCATCGGTCATGTCGCGCTTGGCCCCTCTGGCATCACGAGCACGGCCGGTGCGGCACAGCCTTTTGGCGGCACCGCCTATGAAGATTTTTTCCCCTATTATGCTGAACTCTGCGCGCTTTCCGAGCTGCGCAAGAAGCCCGGTTTCGGGGTGCCGTTGCGCAGCGGCATTGGCGGACATTCACTGCTTTATCTCAATGGCGTGCGCCTCGACCGCGCGGCTGGTTACCCAACGCTCCGTCTCTGCGCGCCAGGTGAGGCGCCACAGGATCACGGCGTCGGCATCAGCGTGAATTCGCATTACCGCAACGCCAACTGGGTCGCTATCGAAGGCCGCGATTTTCTGTGGCGCGGGGCTCTGGCATCCGGCGAGCGGCTGACGCGCGAAGCCTATGAGCGCACGCAGGCTCAGGCAAAAGCGATGGGCGTTCTCGATGGCGTCAAATTTCACGAAGAACTGTTTCGTGCCAAGCCGGCCGGCATGACGGACCGCGACTATATGTACGAAATCTCGGTGGCGACTGATTACGCCGCACAGTTCGGTCGCGATACGTTTCGCGCACGCGTACCGCTTGATCGGGCACGTATGGGCGCCATCGTCGAGTTCCTCAACGGCCTCAACGCGCCCTACCGGGACGAGCAGCGCATCTATCGCTGGCGAGTCCTCAACAACAACTGCGCGCATGTGGCACATAACGCGCTGGCAGCGGCAGGGCTGTGGGATCCCTGGCCAACCGGCCAGTTCTTTGCCATCGCCGCCTTCAAGTTTCCTGTGCCAAAAAATGAGTTCGTTGATTTGGTGCTGCGGACGAGTGATTTGCCAATCGAGGACGCACAAGCCTTGTACGAGGATGCGCACGCAAGGCGCGCATTGCTGTCAACGGGCACGCTGCCCACGGTGCCCGGCGCGCTCGCCAGCGTTGGAGCCGCGATTGGGGATAACGACATTTACGATGTGGCGCGCCTGCGCCTGATTTTTTACGACAACCCGTTCTGGGGACCGTATCGGCACCGTCTCAAGCGGATTTTCACGACGCCGCGCTATATCGATCTGCATGCCAATTTGCGCCATTTCGCCGACCGCTACGCAATGGTGGAAACACGGCGCGGCGCGGCGCGGCTGACCGGCGAGCGTGCTCTATTCCAGGATTGTTATGAAAAGCATATTGCGCAGGAGGCGGCAAAGCTCGGCCGCCAACTCGCAATGCTAGAGGGTGCAGGCGACACCATGGCCACGCCATGAGCAGACTGGCGCTCAGCGATTTTGCCTTGGTGACATGCCTGGGCGCCGGCCGCGCCGAAACCCTCGCAGCGCTGCGCACGGGGCGCAGCGGCCTTGCCCCCTGCCATTTCGATACGCTGCCGCTGGATGCCTATACAGGCGAGATTCAGGGGCTTGAGGCGCTGCCACTCCAAGGCGAATGGGCCGGATTCGATTGCCGCAACAACCGGCTCGCGGCCCTGGCACTGGCACAAGACGGTTTCATGGATACGGTGGCAGCGGCGCGGGCGCGTTATGGCGCAACGCGCGTCGGCGTCTTCGTAGGCACCAGCACCTCCGGCATATTGCAGACGGAAGCCGCTTATCGTCACCGCGGTGCGGACGGCCCTCTGCCGCCCAGCTTCGATTATGCGCGCACCCACAATACCTACGCGCTCGGGCATTTCGTGCGCGACTATCTCGGCCTCAAGGGGCCGGCCTTCGCCGTGTCCACGGCCTGTGCCGCAACCTCGAAAGCGTTTGCCAGTGCGGCAAGAATGATGGCTGCCGGGCTATGCGATGCGGCCATCGTCGGGGGCGCCGACACGCTCTGCGCCACCACTTTATTCGGCTTCCATGCGCTGGGCGTCATCGCGGAGGGGCCATGCCGGCCCTTCGATATTGCGCGCAACGGCATTTCGATCGGCGAGGCAGCAGGCTTTGTCCTGCTTGAACGGCCTGGGGCGCAGCACGATTCCAGCACAGTGCTGCTGCTTGGCACCGGTGAGAGCTCCGATGCCTACCATATGTCATCGCCGCACCCTGACGGCGCTGGTGCCCGGCGGGCGATGGCCCAGGCACTGGCTGCGGCGGACCTCACCCCGGCGGATATCGACTATATCAACCTGCATGGCACCGCGACGTTGGCGGGCGATGCCGCGGAAGACCAAGCCATCTCCCGCCTGTTCGGCAACACGGTGCCATGCAGCTCGAGCAAGGGGTTTACGGGACACACGCTGGGCGCCTCTGGCATTGTCGGGGCGGCACTTTGCGCACTCGCAATCCAACATGAGTTTTTGCCCGGCAGTCCGCATACGAAACAAATCGATCCCAGCTTTGGCAGCAATTATATGCTGGATGGCCAACCAACGCGCATCAGCCGGGCAATCAGCAACTCTTTTGGCTTTGGCGGTGTGAATTGCAGCCTGGTGCTGGGACGGGCATCGTGACCCGCTTCTATATCGAAGGTGTGGGCCTGTGCGGCCCGGGGCTTGATGGCTGGGAGGCAAGCGTGCCTGTGCTGACGGGCCAGGTAGATTATACACCGGAGCCCACCAACGTGCCCGCATGCGCGCGATTGCCGGCCAATGAACGCCGCCGGGCGCCAAAAACCGCAAAACTCGCCCTTGCCGTCAGCACCGAGGCTTGCGCCGGCGCCGGGCGCGACCCAGCCGAGCTTCCAGCCATCTTCACCTCTTCGGGTGGCGATGGTGAGACGATCAATGACATATTGAACATACTGGCCTCGTCACAACGTGAGCTCTCGCCAACCAAGTTCCATAATTCGGTACATAACGCGCCGGCGGGTTATTGGAGCATCGCCACCGGCGCGAGAGCGGCCTCGACCAGCCTGTGCGCCCATGATGACAGTTTTGCTGCCGGATTACTGGAGGCCGTGACGCAGATGGCCACAACGGGTCAGGCTGTGGCGCTGATCGCCTATGACGTTCCCTATCCCGCCCCGCTTTACGCGGCACGGCCGGTCGGCGCGGTTTTCGGCGTGGCGCTGGTGCTCTCCCCCGCACCATCGGCGCCGTCCTTCGCGCGGCTTGAGCTGGCGCTACAGCCGGGCGGGGACACGCCCTCTTCGGCAGCCCCCACGCTGGAGGCGTTGCGGCAAACGACACCGGCGGCACGCAGCCTGCCGCTGCTGACGGCACTGGCGGGCGGCACGGCGACGGGGGTGACGCTGGATTATCTATCCGACATGGTTCTTAAGCTGAATATCACCCCGCGCCCGCCGGCGGGTTGGCCGGAGCCTCTGGCATGACACGCCTCGGCCGCGACGAGATTTTGGCACTGATCCCGCATGGCGGCGCCATGTGCCTGCTCGACGAGGTGCTGGAGTGGGACGCGGCTTCCGTGCGCTGCCTGTCCCATCGCTACCGCGCTTCGGACAATCCGCTTCGCCGCGCCGACGGCACGCTCGGAGCGGCCTGCGGCATCGAGATTGCCGCCCAGGCCATGGCCGTGCATGGCCGGCTGATGGCATCAGCCGAAGGTCTGCCGGTGCCCGGCTATTTGGTCAGCCTGCGCGATGTGCGCCTGGCCAAATCGCGCCTGGATGAGGCCGCAGGCTCACTGACCATCAGCGCCACACGGCTAATGGGCGATGCGCGCGGGGCGACCTATGTTTTTTCCGTCACAAATCAGGAGATAGAGATGCTGAGCGGCCGCGCCACCGTTTTATTCGGTACCGCAGCATGAGCCGCGCGCTGGTTACGGGCGGCAGCGGCACGATCGGCGGTGCCATCGCCTGCACCCTGGCCGCGATGGGGCATCATGTCTACGTCCATGCGCATGGCCAGCTCGCCCGGGCCGAGGAGGTCACAGCCGCTATCGTCGCCGCGGGCGGCGCCGCCGAGGTAGTTCGATTCGACATCACCAATGCCGCGCAAACAGAGCAGGCTCTGGCACAGATGTTGGCAATGGGGCCGATCCAGATCCTGGTGAATAACGCCGGCATTCATGACGATGCTGTGATGCCGGGAATGCGCCAAGCACAATGGACCAGCGTGATCGATGTTTCCCTCAACGGTTTTTTCAACGTCACACAACCGCTGCTGCTGCCTATGATCCGCACGCGCTGGGGGCGGATCATCAACATCTCCTCGGTGGCGGCGGTGATGGGCAATCGCGGCCAGGCCAATTATGCGGCGGCGAAAGCCGGGCTGCATGGGGCGGCGCGCTCGCTGGCGCTGGAGCTTGCAAGCCGAGGGATCACGGTGAACACCGTCGCCCCGGGGATCATCGCCTCACCGGCCACCGAAACGGTTTTCCCGAAGGAGGTCATCAAGGAACTGGTGCCAATGCAGCGCGCCGGCCAGCCAGAGGAGGTTGCCGATCTGGTCGCTTTTCTGGCCTCCGAACGTGCCAGCTATATTTCCGGCCAGCTCATCTCCATCAACGGCGCAATGGCTTAAACAAGGCTGCCGCGACCAGCCGCGTATGCATGGTGGCGAGCCGCAAATTATCGCGGCCATAGCGGAAATGCGAAACACCGCCCTCCGCTGTCGAAAAATAGCGCACCGCGACGGGACGGTTGATGACCGGCGCGCCGCGCCAAGCGAGCCGCACAACCGCCTCGGTATCGAAATCATAGCGCCGCATATGCCGGCTGGTTGCCATAACTGCGAGCAGGCTGCCCAGCGGATAGATACGGAATCCGAACAGCGCATCGCCGATATTTTGCCCCGTCTCCCACCGAGCAAGGACGTTGGAGATGCGCCGGCCGACGACACGGATGCGTGGCGCACTGGCATCGAATATCGGCAAGCCGAGAATCATCGCCGCCGGGTTGTCGTGTGAAATCGCCATGAAGTCAGCGATCTCAGCAGCCGGGTGCTGGCCATCTGCATCCATCACCAAGACATGCGTAAAGCCTTCTGTGGCGGCTGCGCGCAGGCCGTCGAGCACGGCCGCTCCCTTTCCGCCATTGCGCTCGCGGTGGATGATGTGCAGCCCGGGACTATGCGGCAAGGACGCCGCGCTGTCATCGGTACTGCCATCGATGATCACCCAGACCGGCGACCAATAACGGAGCGCCTCCGCAACGGTTTCGCCCAGTCTGACGCCAGTATTGTAGCTGGGGATGAGAACGAGGTGGGTCGCCGACGCCACGGATTTAGGAGCTGGCCTTTCGCGGCTTGCTGACACCGGCGCTGCGCGGTTCGCCATTCACACGGAACCGCACGTTGGACAATTTCGTGGCGTAATAGATTGCCCTGAACATATACAAACGCAGGCGGATCGACCAGCCATCAAAAATGCCGCCGGCGAGCAGGGATAGGACCGCCTCCTCCATGCGGAACCAGTTACGCGGCGACATGAACAGGTTGCGCATGGCCGGCTCACGGATGCGATAGATGAACCAGGTGAAGGAGTTTAAAGCCTGGCGTGTCATCACATCATAGCGCTTCAGCACGCCGGCCGCGCGATGCGGTTTGCTCAGACAGGCATCCACCGCATCGGCGGCCCAAAATCCTGTCTTCATTGCCAGATACACGCCGGTCGAGAACACGGGGTCGATGAAGGCGCAAGCATCGCCGGCCATCAGAAAATTGCGCCCGCTCGTGGTTTTGCTGGCATAAGCGTAATTGCCGGTCGCGGTCACATTGCCAACGAGCGTGGCATCCTTCAGCCGGTCGGCAATCTCGGGGCTTGAGGCGATCAGCCCCATGAAGAAATTCGTCAGGTCCGTACCACGATTCTTGAAGAATGCAGCCGGGCAGACGGCGCCGATGCTGGTGGTACCGTCGGCGAGCGGAATGAACCAGAACCAGCCATGCTCGAACCAGACGATGGTGATGTTGCCTTCCGCCCGCCCTTCCAAACGCCGCGCACCAGAAAAATGGCCGAAAATGGCAGCACTGTCATTGCGCGGATTGCGTTCCTTGGCTCCCATTTGCGAGGCCAGCACCGTGTCGCGGCCCGAGGCATCGACGATGAAGGCCGCACGCCATTGCCTTGTCACCCCGTCCTTATCTCGGGCGCTAACAAGCGGATGCCCGTTTTCCGGAAAATCGACCGCGGTGACACGGCATTCCTCGATGATTTCAGCGCCCTTAGCACCCGCATTCCGCAACAGAATATGGTCGAACACAGAGCGGCGCACCTGGAATGCATAGGGGAAGCGATTGTCCCAGGCTTTGGCGAATTCGTATCGCACGCTCTTGCCATGAAAGGGCGAGACGAATTCGATGCCGTGTTTGTGCTGCGCTGTCGTTTCAATCTGGCCACGCACGCCGAGCCTATCGAGCAGCGGCAGGTTATGCGGCAGCAGCGATTCGCCGATGTGGAAGCGCGGATGCTTGTCCTTCTCGATCAGCACCACCCGGCGGCCACGCTCGGCCAGAAGGGCCGCGACGCTGGATCCGGCCGGGCCACCGCCAATGACCAGGACATCGCAATCCGGTGAAGCTCCAGCCTGCTGCATGTCTGGCACGCGGAAACTCCCTTATCTTGCAACCCCGCAGGGCATAAATTGACCCGGATGCCATATCCGTCGATGAATGGTCAAATTATAAATAAGCCACAGGTCTGCAGTCATGTCCAACGTTGAAGGTAGCCCCGACGCCGCGCGGTCCCAGGCACTCGTGGACGGGTATTATACCGATCCGGAACGACGCCCCTCCTTCGTCCGGGACATGTTCAACCGCTCGGCGCAGCATTACGACTTGGTCAACCAGCTCTTCTCGCTCGGCTCTGGCGCCTGGTACCGCCGCTTTTGCCTGCGCCAGGCCGGAGTGGGGCCCGGCATGTTAGTGGTCGATGTCGCCACGGGGACCGGCCTGTTGGCACGCGAGGCGCTCGCCCTCGCCGGCGACCGCTCTACCGTCATCGGCGCCGATGTCAGCGAGGCGATGCTGGCGATCGCGCAACGCAATCTCGGCATCCCGGTCATCCAAGCCACCGCCGAGGCGTTGCCACTCGTCCCCGGCATTGCCGATTTCGTGACAATGGGCTACGCCTTGCGCCATATGGCCGACCTTAACACGGCGTTAGGCGAGGCTCTGCGCATCCTGCGCCCGGGCGGCGCCATCGTGCTGCTGGAAATGAGCGCCCCACGCAACAAGTTTGCACGGATGTTAGCGACCCTCTTCATCGGCCTTGTGCTGCCTGGCCTCTCACTTCTGATAACGCGCGATGCCCGCGCCCGTACGCTGATGCAATATCATTGGCAGACGATCTTGAACTACATGCCGCCGGACGTCGTCATGCACGTCATGCGAGATAACGGCTTCGATAGTGTGACCTGTAAAAGCTATCTCGATCTGTTTCACCACTATATCGGCCGGAAGCCTCTGTAATGACCATAGCAGTGACGGCGCAGCAGCAGACCGAGACGCTTCTGCTCTCTATCCTCATCCAACTCATCGTCATGATCGGTGCCGCCCGCCTCATGAACCTGCTATTCCGGCGCTGCGGCCAGCCAGGGGTGATTGGCGAAATCGTCGCCGGCCTGCTGCTTGGCCCCTCGTTGTTCGGGCATTTATGTCCTGGAATCTCCACCGCCATTTTCGGCATAAAACCAGCGCCTTCCATCGTCATCCTGGCGCAAATCGGGCTCATCCTGCTGATGTTTCAGATCGGCATGAGTTTTGAATTCAGTCAGCTGCGCGAGGCCCGCGCACGTCGGGCATTGGCTCCCATTGCTGCCGTTTCAGTTCTGGTGCCCCTGACGCTTGGCATTTGGCTTGGGCATCTGTCGGCACCGGTATTTGCCGGGTCAATCGCCGTGCCCGTCTATGCATTATTCTGCGGTGTGGCGATGGCGATCACCGCAGTCCCCGTATTGGGGCGCATTCTCGCCGACTATGGCCTGATCCGGCATGAGCTCGGCGTGCTCGCCATTTCTGCTGCCGCCCTCAACGATGTTGCCGGCTGGCTGCTGCTGGCGGCAGTATCGGCCATCGCCACGGCGACATTCACGCCCGGCCGAACCGAACTGCAACTGGCCGGCGTGGCCGGCTTTTCCCTGATTTGCTTCTTCCTACTGCGCCCCGCCGCCAAGCGCTTGCTGAAAACATTTCCTCTTAGCCATGGAGAGGTGCCGCCGACCTTGATGGCCATCATCCTCATTGCCGTGTTTTTGCTTGGCATATGCACGTTTAAGCTTGGCATTTTTAGTATTTTTGGCGGTTTCGTCGGCGGCTTGCTGGTGCATCACGACAAGGCATTCACCACCGCCTGGCGGCGGCAGGTGGGCAGCTTCGTGGTCGTCTTCTTCCTGCCGATTTTCTTCACCTATACCGGCCTGCACACAAATCTTCTGGGCCTGACCTCCGGCACAGACTGGCTCTGGCTGCTGATTTTTGTCACCGTATCAGTCGCCAGCAAAATCGTTCCCGTCATGCTTGTCAGCCGGCTAGCTGGCTACAGCACGTCCGCAGCCCTGCTGCTCGGTGTGCTGATGAATACACGGGCGCTGATGGAGCTGATCGTCCTCAATATTGGTCTGGAAACGGGATTTCTGCCACAAAAAATCTTCACCATGCTCGTTATCATGGCGGTGGTGACGACCGTGATAACCGGTCCCTTGTTGAGAGCGCTAATGCCGCAACTGGGTATTGTCATGGCGCGTCAAATCGAAGCTTGAGGCCAGCTAAGTGCTGGTGGCAGCGTGTTGGAAGGCTTCAATCTCGATGAGCAAATCTGGCCGGCAAATATCTGCGTGCAGATAAAGGCGCTGGCTCCCTACACCAAACGCAGCCGTGAGCGCCGTTTCGACGGCCTCGTGATACAGCGGATCGCGAAGATAGACTTTCAAAGCCCAATCCTCCGGCTGGACCAGCGAGATGTTTCGCCCCGAATTGGCTATAAGAACTCTAAGATTCTCAATCGTCTCGGCGACCTGGCCATCCAGATCTCCATGATGGCGTGTTTCATGCCCAACGATGCTCGCTGTACCGGAAATGAACAGGGTCTCGGCACCATCCTGGACGTGCAATCCTGCGCGTGAAAAACTTGGGCTTTGCGGGCCATAGACCGGTGGATAGGCGTAAGCACTCACTTGACGGGGGTTTTCAATGGCCCTTGTCGGCATGCGCGCCGCCAGAAAATAGATCATCGAAGCGCCGTGATGTGCCCCGACGCAACTGGCGGCCGGTGGCATAGGCTGGCGCAGCCGCGCCAGGAAGGCGCCATGGCGGCCGATATTGAAACGTTTGTAGCGCTCCAGGCCCTCTTCATCCTCGGTGATCGCCGTCAAATAATTCCAAAATCGGATTGGTTCATTAAAACCGGTTTTTTCAAGAAAATTAAAAATCTCGTGATATGCCTTGCCGACAACGTCTTCCAGCGCGGCGCCCCTCCCCTCCTCCAGTTGGACACCGCCAAAGACCAACTCGCCGCTGCAGGCGCCGAAAATCTGGCCGATCTGACATGGCCGGGTCGGGGATGTGGCAGTCCAGATTTCAAATGCCGGGCCGCCATTTACGGGCAGCAGCGGTGCGGCCACAAAAGGGTGGGTTGGCGGCAAAGCACCAGGGCGCCCCATGCCATATCCGACGACACCGAGAATGTGATCCGCGCTCCCCAGCAACTCGTGAGTCGTAGAGTGATCGGCATAGCGAAGCTTGAGAGAAGCTTGTGCTCTTTGCATGGGCGCCCCGCTCAGAGAAAATAAAGAAGATTGCACAACAACTCCTTCAACGAGCGGCCTCGCCTCGTCAACAGGCTGATAATGCCGGCATACAGGAGCGCCTGCGCGACCTGGTCGACCGTGTCGACATTGGCCCCGGTGCGGATCGCGATCATCCGGAAATCATTTTAACGGGCGCTTTGGCCGCGATGCTCAAACTGACAATGCCGGAAAGCACAGCGTTCGCCGTGTCCGGTCATGATCTGTTCTTGAGTTCGGTAAAAGTGGTTGCGGGGGCACGATTTGAACGTGCGGCCTTCAGGTTATGAGCCTGACGAGCTACCGGGCTGCTCCACCCCGCGTTGTGTGGTTTGTTGTTTTGATAGGTTGGAGGACCTGGCGGCGACCTACT
>Ga0310813_10000248_pt1 | contig 38802 bp, 28 predicted proteins | sample YN3metagenome_FD_203086 | JGI IMG/M metagenome (GOLD analysis project Ga0310813, IMG submission 203086) | Soil microbial communities from experimental microcosm in Duke University, North Carolina, United States - YN3 | ecosystem: Engineered > Artificial ecosystem > Soil microcosm > Unclassified...
GGGGACAGCGAGCTGCGCACCGCCGAACTGCTGCTGTTGTGCCGAGGTGCCGCCGCCGAAGGCGACGACCAGGAGAGCGGCGACCGACAGCGTGAGGATGAGTGTCCGTTTCATGTTCGCCCCCTTTACCGCTGCGCCGAGGTGGAGGTCGGACGTACGGCGCCCGCCGGTTTCAGCATGATCTTCTGCACGCGCCACGCGGTGATCTCAGACACCCACAGCTCGTTCTCATTACGGCAGTCCATGCCGTGAATCGTGCTGAACTCCTTCAGCTGCTTGCCCGCCTTGCCGAACTTGCCTACGACCGTCCCATCGAGCTCCATCTTGTAGACCTCGCCGGTGATGTCGCGCGCCGCGGCGGGGTTGCTGTCCGGATACGAGTTCGACGAGTAGAGGTACTGATGCGGTCCCGGCGTGATGCAGAGGGTCCATGGATTGCCCACGTGGTCGTAGATGGCGCGGAGCGTCAGGTTGCTGTCGAACACCTGGATGCGCGCGTTGCCACGATCGGCGACGTAGACGTTGCCCTTGGCGTCCACCTGCAGCGAGTGCGGCGTATTCATCTGGCCGGGCGCGCTGCCGCGCGTGCCGACCGATTTCAGGAACTTGCCGTTCTTGTCGTACTTGACCACACGCGAGTTGGTGTAGCCGTCCGAGATGTAGATGTTCCCCTGCGGATCCCAGCCGATGTCCGTGGGACGGCCGAGGGCGTACGGCTGCGCGTTGGGCGGCGGCGTGCCCGGAGGCGGTCCTGCCTCGAGGCCTTCAACCGCCTCAGGCCGGCGGCCGATCAACATCAGCACCTTGCCGGTCGGATCGAACTTGATGACCATGTTCGAGCCTTCGTCGACGGCCCAGATGTTGTCATCCTTGTCGACGCGCACGGCGTGCGCGAAGAGGAAGCCATAGAGATCCTTGCCGATCTCTTTCACGAACGTGCCGTTCTGGTCGAACTCGAACAGCCGCGTTGCGCCACTGCGCGTATAGACGTAGACGTGACCTTTGGAATTGGTGGCAACGCCGATGCCTTCGCCCAGATACAAATTGTCCGGAAGCTTCAGGGCGTTCGGCACCGAGTCAAACGGGATCTCGGGAACGTTCTGCACCTTCGCCTTGGACTGGGCATACAGCGGCATTGCCGTGAGCAGCACCACGATAGCCAGGCAGCCTTGTAAACGCCTCATTGGAGCCTCCTTGTGCGCCGCACATTGTATATCCGCCTCTGCCTCCCGCTGCGGCCAGACTTCGTCGGCGTGAGCCGGGTTTACTTTTTTCTGCACCTTATCGAATAGTGACGTTCGAGCTCGTTTCCGCCGGATATTTCGGTCTGATCGGCCTCCTGGCGCCCTTTGCCGGGGCGCCCGTGCGGCGGTTTCTCGTCGTGATGCCGACGGCATTTGGCCTTGCGGCGTTCACCTACGCCATGGCGCGCTGGCTGCCGGTCGACGCGCGCCTGTGGATTGCGCCTGTCTACCTGGCCGTCGGTTACTGGCTCCCAGCACTGCTGGTGGGCCGGCCGCCCGCCGCATTCGAAGCGTGGCTCAGACGAACCGAACGTGTTCGCGGGCGCTCGTTCATCGTCGCCGAGATCGCGTATCTGCTGTGCACCCCGATGCCGGTTGCCGCCTTCGCGTTCGTCTGGTTCAACGGATCGATCGAAGCCGCGGATCATTTTTGGACCGCAGTGCTGCTGGCGGGTTTTCTCTGTTATATCTCGCTGCCGTGGCTGGTGAGCCGGCCGCCACGCATGCTTGAAGACTCGCTGATTGACGTCTCAGCAGTTCGCCGCGTCAATCTCGGTGCGCTCGATCGGTTCAGCCACGGATGGAATACGTTTCCGAGCGGGCACGTCGCCGTCTCTCTTGCCGCCGGACTGTCTGTGCTGCCGGTGTCCGCATCGGCCGGTGTGGTCTTCCTCATTGTTGCGACCGCTATCTTCGTTGGAGCAGTCTGGGGACGGTACCATTACGCGGTTGATGCTGTGCTGGGTCTTTTGGTCGGAATCATCGCGAGTGCAATACCCGTGGTGCTGTCGTGATATATGTGCGCTGTCTTCCGTTTCTCTGCGAAGCCTCGCGTCCTCAGGAGGTCTGTCATGTCGAAGTCGCAGAAGGGCACCCGATTCACGCTCGCGTTGTTCATCGTCGCGACCGCAATGGCGGCGGCGCGCCTCGTCGCCTTTAATCCCGACACGTTAGTGAGCGTGGGCAGCCCACCCACACCGTTTTCCCAAAACAAGCAGAACGAACCAGCCCTCGCGGTTGATGCGAACCATCCGAACGTGCTGGTGGCCGGCGCGAACGACAACATCGATATGGAGGCGTGCAACGCTGGCGACGACACGACCTGCCCGTTTACATCGGGCGTCGGCGTGTCCGGCGTGTACTTCTCGTTTGACGGCGGCACGACGTGGCACCAGCCAACCTATTCTGGCTGGTCGGCTCGGAATTGCCTCGGTGTGCCCGGCCCCGACTCAGGATGCGCGCCGCAGGTCGGCCCCATTGGCACGTTGCCGTGGTACTTCGAAAACGGTCTCGTATCCGATGGCGACCCCGCGCTCGCGTTCGGTCCGCGGCCCGATGAGAACGGCAGATTTTCGTGGGCAAACGGCTCCCGTTTGTACTACGCGAATCTGACGTCCAACTTCAGTGACGTTCGCGACGAGGCGGCGTTCAAGGGCGCCGAAGCGCTCGCGGTATCGCGCACAGATAACGTCCAGGCCGCGGCGGCGGGCAATAAGAACGCCTGGATGCCGCCGGTCATCGTCTCCAAGCAGAACGCCGTGTTGTTCGAGGACAAGGAGCAGCTCTGGGCGGATAACGCGGCGTCGAGTCCGTTCTTCGGCAACGTCTACGTGTGCAGCGCTGCGTTCCGGAGCAACTCGCATGGCCTTGCGCTTCCCGTCCCGATTCTCGTTGCGACCTCTGAAGACGGCGGTGATACCTGGCGTACGGGACAGGTGAGCGAGGCGGCGACGAACTTCGAGCGTGGCTCGCGTTCAGGGTGCACCGTTCGCACCGACAGCCAGGGCGTTGTCTACGTGTTCTACGCGCACTTCCAAGTGGGGACGCCGGGCATCGGCGCGCACACGATGGTGAAGTCGTTCGACGGCGGCCACACCTGGACGCGGCCGCAGGATTTGTATGCCATCAGCGATGCCTGCTTCAGAGTCGATCCGGTGATCGGGCGATGCGTCGAAGATGGAATCGCCGGTGCGCGAAACGATCTGGCAGCTGGTCCGAGCGCTGACATCGCCAACGGCGCGCCGTCCGGCGCCGATGCGACGGATGAAATCTTCATCACGTGGGCTGACGGCGATGGCGGGCTCAATCACGAAAAAGTGATGCTCAGCTACTCGACGGATGGCGGAACGACGTGGGCGCAGCCGCAGCCGATCTCACACCCGGCGGACCGCGGCCTATTCGCGGCGGCCGGCGTGTCGCCGAACGGCAGGGACTTGTACGTCGTGTATAACGCCTTTCTCACGCCGTTCCGCGAGGATACGTTCGCGCCGCGAGCGATGGACGGCGTCGTGCTGCACGCGGACGTTGGTGTCAACGGTGTGCCTGCCGGCTTTTTTGAACTTCATCGGGCGCCAACAGGCGATCCGCGCGGCTCGAGTCAAAACAATCTACAGGCGGGATTTCTCGGCGACTACGTCTACGCGATCGCCACGCGCACGTACGGCGCGGCGGTCTGGAATGACGTGAGGAATGCCGCCGATTGCCCTGCGATCGACGCGTGGCGCATGTCGCTGCGCACGGGCGCGTCGGTGGCGCAACCGTCGGTCGAGCAAGCGTGCCCGGCGACGTTCGGAAATACCGATATCTTCGGCGGGTCCTATGCGGACCCGACGCCTTAGACTTCCTTACAGCAGGGCCGGCGAGGAGCCGGCCCTCGCTCATTTCGCTCGTGGTGTTACCATCCACGCCATGCTCACCCGCCTCATAGCATTGGTTGCGATCGTGTTGGTTGCGTCGATCGCCGTGCACGCCCAGGTGAACGGCGATGCGATGCGCGGCCAGGCGCTGTTCAAGGACAAGTGCGCAGTCTGCCACGGTGAGGCGCTTGAAGGTTTGGTTGGACCGCCGCTCAAGGGTAATGACTTCGCGAAGACGTGGAGCAACCAGTCGGCGCTCGTCGACAAGATCCAGAAGACGATGCCGCAGGACAATCCCGGTTCGTTGACCGCCGCGGAGACGAGCGACGTCGTAGCGTTCATCGTCCGCGAGGGCGGCGGCGTCGGTCCCGTGACCGCAGCAGTCGCGGCGCCGCTCGCGCCGGTGGCGTCACACGCGGCCGCGGCGTTTCCGCCGGCTGCCAATCTCGCGCAGTTGATGCGCGGCATCTTCTTCCCCAGCTCGAACATCATCTTCAACGTGCAGGGCCACGATCCCGATGAAAAGAAAGACGGCAAGCCTTACGAGGCTTCGTCCACCGGCGCATTCAACTGGGCCGACTGGGGAGCCGGCATTTATTCGCCGTGGGAGGTCGTCGACTTCGCGGGTCTGGCGATTGCCGACGCCGCGCCGCTGCTGCTGGTGCCGCGCCGGTGTGAGAACGGACGTCAGGCACCGGTGGAGAAGGACGACTGGAATCAGTTCGTGCGCGAACTGATCGACGCAGGCAAGGCGGCCTACAAAGCCTCGCAAACGAGAAATCAGGAAACGGTCAGCGACGTCAGTAATCAGCTCGCCGATGCCTGCCTGCAGTGCCACGAGAGGTATCGCGACAAGCCAGGCGGGACGACCGCCGATCCCTCGAACAAAGCGGCGCGCTGTTTCTGACGCTTCGCCAGGTCCGTGCAAGTGGGATCCGGGTCGGTGCAAGCAGGCTTCGCGCGGGTCGGTGCAAGACGTTCGGCGTTTTCGCTGACGAAGATCCCGCGCAGTTACTGGCGAAGTGTCTTGAGCGCCGTCGCCCAGCGAAGTAATTCATCGAGCATCACCGGCACCGCCTTGTCGTGCGTTTCGTTGCTCTTGAACACGCCGTTCTCCATCAACTGGGAGAAGAACGGAATGTTCACGGCTTCGACCATCGGCATCATCTTGAAACCGGTGACCATCAGCTTTCCCGTCTGCACGGCGCGCATGCCGCCGGACACACCGCCATAGCTCACGAAGGCGACCGGCTTGTAGGTCCACTCGTGATAGACGGTATCCAGCGCGTTCACCAGCGCCGGCGGGATGGTGTAGTTGTATTCCGGCGTGACGAAGACAAACGCATCCGAGCCGCCGACAATCTCGCTCCACCGCTTCGTCGAGTCGTGCACATATTTCTTCAGTCGCGGGTGCTGCGGCTCATTCATGATGGGCAGGTTCAACTCCTTCAGGTCGGCAACCTGCACGTCGAACCTCCCATGCTGCTGCGCGCCCTCGACGAACCAGCGCGCAATGGGGTCGGCCGCGCGCCCGTCGCGCACGCTGGCCACGACCACGGTCAGCTTCATTTCTTCTCTCCGGGATCCGGGATGCAGGATCCGGGATCCGTTGCAGGGTGCGGGAGTTCCTTGCCGACCGATCCCGGCGCCAGCACGCCTGCTTTCACATAGGTGAGCAGCTTGTCTCGCGTGTCCGCAATATCCAGATTCCTCATCGTCAGCTGCCCGATGCGATCCTGCGGCGTGAAGAACGCCTCGCCCTTTTCCATCGTCAGACGTTCGGGCTTGTAGGTCAGGTTCGGGCTCGTCGTGTCGAGGATGGAGTAGTCGTTGCCTCGCCGCAATTCGACGGTGACTTCGCCGGTGATCAGGCGCGCTACCCAGCGCTGCGCCTGCTCCCGCAGCATCATCGCCTGCGAATCGAACCACCGTCCCTGGTAGAGCAGCCGTCCCAGCCTTCGTCCATTCTCGCGGTACTGCTCGATGGTGTCCTCGTTGTGGATGCCGGTGACCAGACGCTCGTAGGCGACGAAGAGCAGTGCCATGCCTGGCGCTTCGTAGACGCCGCGGCTCTTCGCCTCGATGATGCGGTTCTCGATCTGATCGCTCATGCCGAGGCCATGGCGTCCGCCGATCGCATTGGCCTCGAGCATCAGCGCGACCGCATCGCTGAATGTCATTCCATTCAGCGCCACGGGCTGGCCTTCATCGAACCGGATGGTCACCTCTTCCGGCTTGATCGTCGCGTGCTCTTTCCAGAAGGCCACTCCCATGAGCGGCTCGACGATCTTGATTCCTTTATTCAGGTACTCGAGGTCTTTCGCTTCGTGTGTAGCGCCGAGCAGGTTCGAGTCGGTGGAGTATGCCTTTTCCACGCTCATCTTGTAGGCGAGGCCCGCGCGCGCCATGTACTCCGACATTTCCTTGCGGCCGCCGAGCTCGTCGATGAACTGCTGATCGAGCCAGGGTTTGTAGATCTTCAGATTCGGATTGGCGAGCAGGCCGTAGCGATAGAACCGCTCGATGTCGTTCCCCTTGAACGTGCTGCCGTCGCCCCAGATATTCACCTCGTCCTCCTTCATCGAGACGACGAGCATCGTGCCGGTGACGGCGCGGCCGATCGGCGTGGTGTTGAAGTAGGGGACGCCGGCGGTGGAGATGTGGAAGGCGCCGGCCTGCAGCGCGGCGAGTCCTTCGGCGACGAGCTGTGTGCGGCAGTCAATCAGCCGCGCCTTCTCGGCGCCGTACCCGAGCGCGCGCTGCGGAATGCTGTCGTAACTGGTTTCGTCGGGCTGCCCGAGATTGGCCGTGTAGGCGTACGGGATCGCACCCTTGGCGCGCATCCAGTGCAGCGCCGCGCTCGTGTCGAGACCTCCCGAGAATGCGATGCCGACTTTCTGACCCTTGGGAACTCGTTGCAGGATGGTGGACACGGTTAGCTCATCATAGCTTTCCTGCGTTATCATCGCGCCGCAATAGCAGACAACTCGCAACCAAACTGGAGTGGAGAAGCGGATATGCGAACCTGGGTCTCCCGCGCGATTGCCGCCGCCGCAGTCGTTGTCCTCGTGGCGTTCGCGTTGACGGCCACCCGCACGGCCGGTCAGACGGCATCGGGCCAGTCTGCGCGTCCGGCACGCATCGAGGGCAAGCCGAATATCAATGGCATCTGGCAGGTGATGAACACCGCTAACTGGGATCTGCTTGCGCACGATGTCAAGCCGGCGGTCGCGCAGCGCGGCGTTTACGCGAATCATCCAGTGCTGGCCGCGCCGGTCGTCGCACTCGGTACGGTGGGCATCGTCCCGCCCGGCCCCGGCGTTGTCGAGGGCAACGAGATCCCGTATAAGCCGGAGGCGGCCGCGAAGAAGCAGGAAAACGCCGAGCACTGGCTCGACCGCGATCCCGAGGTCCGCTGTTACATGCCGGGCGTACCACGCGCGATGTACATGCCCTACCCGTTCCAGATCACACAAAGCGGTTCGAAGATTCAGATGGTGTTCGCCTACGCGAACGCCAGCCGGACGATCAATCTGCAGGATGCGCCGAAACCTCCCGCGGATAAGTGGATGGGCCACTCGGTGGGCCGTTGGGAAGGCAACACGCTGGTGACGCACGTCACGAACTTCAACGATCGCACGTGGTTCTCGCGCGCGGGCGATTTCCACAGCGACGCGCTCGATCTGGTGGAGCGGTTCACGCCCATCACGCCTGACGCGTTGAAGTACGAAGTGACGGTCACCGATCCGAACGTGTTCACGCGTCCGTGGAAGATGAGCATGGTTCTCTACCGGCAGCTCGAGGACAACCCGACGCTGATGGAGTTCCGCTGCATCGAGCTGGTGGAGGAGACCTTCCTCGGTCACCTGCGCAAGAACCAGCTGGTCAAGCACTGGGAAGGCGACACGATCGTTATCGACGTCACGCGCAGGGTGCCGGAAGGCGACAAGCGATACGAGCGATGAGGTGCTGAAAATGAACCCGTTAACCCGCACATTCGCAGTCATCGCCGCCGTCGCGGCGGCCACGATCATCGTCACCGCCCAGACTGGCACGGATGCGCGCGCCCGCGGCCAGGGAACGCAGGCGGCCAAGACCATCCCGCGCACGTCGTGGGGCGCGCCCGATCTGCAGGGGATTTGGAACACGAACACGCTCGTGCCGCTGCAGCGCGATGCGAAGTACGGCAACCGCGCGCTGTTGACCGAAGAGGAGCACGCCAAGGCACTCGCCGAGCTGCAGGAGCGCAACCAGCGTCCCGGGCGTGACAGCCGCACCGGCACGGGCACCGAGAAGGATGTGGCGCGCGCGTACAACGAGTTCTGGTTCGGCGACAAGCCGACCAAGCTCAGTTACCGCACGTCGATGATTGTCGATCCGCCCAACGGCCGCATGCCCGACTACACGCCGCAAGCGGCGAAGCGGATTGCCGACAAACGGGACTTCCTGGCGGCGCTGCTGCAGGGCACCTCCGGTGGACGGCCGGGGCCGATCTCGCCACGCCGCGCGGAACCGTCGCCCGACTACAACCTGGATCGCATCAACCGCGCCGATGGTCCCGAAGATCGCGGTGGTCCGGAGCGCTGCTTCGGCGACGTGCCGCCGGTCACGATGGGGACGGGAACCTTTGGCGGCGTGATGCAGCTCGTGCAGTCGCCGGATTCTGTGTCGATCTACTACGACATCGGTCAGGGACAGGGCTTCTCGTGGGTGATTCCGATCACCAATCGTCCACACCTGCCGAAGAGCGTGCAGCTCTATCGCGGCGATGCCATCGGCCGCTGGGAAGGCGACACCTTCGTCGTCGATGTCACGAACTTCAGCGACGAGACGAACTTCCGCGGCGCCCGCGAAAACCTGCACCTGATTCAGCGCTTCCGTCGTCTCGATGCGAACACGCTGCAGGTGGAGTTCACCGCCGAAGACCCGACTACATGGGCGCGGCCGTGGACCGCGGTGCAGGAGCTCGAGCGCGCCGACGAGAAGACCACGCTCGTGCTCGAGGGCGGCTGCCACGAGGGCAACTACGGCCTGCTCGGCATGCTGCTGAACACGCGCGCGGCGGAAAAAGCGTTTGCCGAAGGCAAAGGGCCCGACCCGGCGACGCAGGACAACGCGACCGGAGGCGGCGGCGATAACTAGCATGGAGTATCTTGACGGGCTGAGAAAGTCGATGTAACTCTTAGCCCGCAATTTTTCCCAGGCGGCGGAGGACCTGTGCGGAACACCATCGTCGCGGTGCTGTTGATTTCATTCGGCATTGTCGCCGGGCAGCTGGGCTCGCGCAGCGCAGCCCAGACTCCTCCCTCGGCTGCCATCAAGCGCCAGGCGAACGGCAAACCCGATTTCAGCGGCATCTGGCAGGCAAACAACACTGCGAATTGGGATCTCGTCACGCACGAGGCGATGGCTGCGCGTGTGATGCAACCGGGCGTGGATCCACTCTCGCCTGTGCCCGCCGCGCCGGTGCTCGCACTCGGAGCGGTCGGGGGCGTGCCGCCCGGCATTGGAGTCGTCGAAGGCGACGTCATTCCCTATAAGCCCGAAGCGCTGCAGAAGAGGAAGGACAACTTCGAGCACTGGCTGGATCGCGATCCGGAGATCAAGTGCTACCAGCCGGGCGTGCCCCGCGCGATGTACATGCCTTATCCGTTCCAGATCCTCCAGGGCACGAACAAGATCATGATGGTGTTCGAGTACGCCAACGCGCAACGCACCATCCATCTCGATCAGGTGGAGCCCTACCCGAACGATTCGTGGATGGGCCACTCGGTGGGCCGTTGGGAGGACGACACTCTGGTCGTGGACGTCACCAGCCAGATCGACAAGACCTGGTTCGATCGTGCCGGCGACTACCACAGCGACGCGCTGCATGTCATCGAACGCTACCGGATGCTGACACCTGACGCCATCGCGTACGAAGCGACCATCGAGGATCCGAACGTCTTCACGCGTCCCTGGAAGATCGCCATGCCGCTCTACCGTCGCCTCGAGCCGAAGGCGCAGCTGATGGACTATCGCTGCATCGAGATGGTGGAGGAACTGTTATACGGTCATCTGCGCAAGCAGCCGCTGGTGCGGCCGTGGCAAGGCCAGACCATGACCGTGAGCGTGGAACGCAAGGTTCCACCTCCGGATGTGCTCTACGAACGCTAACGAACAATCGTCACGAGAGGTGAATCTCCAATGCGTACACAGCTGACTCTGGTCGTCGCGGGTGCCTCGCTTCTGATCATGGCCGGGGCCATGCCGGCGCGCGCGCATCACGCGTTCGCGGCGGAATTCGACGCGAACAAGCCGGTCAAATTCGAGAAGGCCACCGTCACGAAGATGGAGTGGACCAACCCGCACGTGTGGATTCACGTGGACGTCGAGCAGGCCGGCGGCGCGAAGGAAGCGTGGGCCATCGAGGCAGGAACGCCGAACGTCCTGTTCCGCCGCGGGTTCACGAAGGAAGCGCTGCTGCCGGGCACCGTCATCGTCATCGACGGCTACCGCGCAAAGGACGGGTCACACCGCGCCAACGGCCGCAACCTGACGCTTCCTGACGGTCGGACGCTCTTCCTCGGTTCGTCGGGCACCGGTGCCCCGGACGAGTTGAAGGTGCCGACGACCCCCAAGAGCAACTAGGGTCATTTCGAGATATGCGGGTGCCGGTGAACGTTCTTCCTCTCGCGTTCACCGGTACGCTCGCCGCGTTCATGCTGCTGCCGCGCGTGCAGCAGGATTCGCGGCTCCTCTGGTCGTTCGCCGCGGCGGCCGCTGTCCTGCTGTTGTGGAACGCCATGTTGTACGCCCGCCTCCGCGCGAGGCAAACAGGCGGACGTCACCTCACCGTCGAAATAGATCTTCGAAAACAGCATTATTTTCAAGCGTGCGCGCAGGGGTCGGTGCTGCTGTACTGGGGCTGGTACTGGCCGCAGGTCTACGATCACGCTTACCTCATCGTTGCGCAGCTGCTGTTTGCGTATGCGTTTGACATGCTGCTCGCGTGGTCGCGGCGCGATCGCTACACGCTCGGCTTCGCGCCGTTCCCGGTCATCTTCAGCATCAACTTGTTTCTCTGGTTCCGCGACGACTGGCTGTCTCTCCAGTTCCTGATGGTGGCGGTCGGCTTCGCGGCCAAGGAGCTGGTTACCTGGGAGAAGAACGGCCGTCGCGCGCACATCTTCAATCCTTCATCATTTCCGCTCGCCGTCGCCGCGGTGCTGCTCATTGCGACCGGCACGAGCGACATGACATGGGGGAAGCAGATCGCGACGACGCAGTTTTACCCGTCGAATATGTACATCGCGCTCTTCGTCATTGGTCTGCCGGGACAGTTCTTCTTCGGCGTGACGTCGATGACGATGTCTGCGGTCGTGACGACGTATCTCGCGGGGTTGGCGTACTACGCGGCTACGGGTGTCTATTTCTTCTACGACTCGTATATTCCGATTGCGGTGTTTCTCGGGATGCACCTGTTGTTCACCGACCCGTCCACTTCACCGCGGACCGAGCTGGGACGAATCCTTTTCGGTGCGGCGTACGGTCTCAGCACGATGCTGCTGTACGTACTCCTGGGTCGCGCGGGTCTGCCGACCTTCTACGACAAGCTGCTGCAGGTGCCGCTGCTGAACCTGTCGATCAAACTGTTCGATAGGATTGCTGAATCCGCTCCGCTGCGGCACCTCAGTCCCGCGAATCTTGGTGCATCGCTGGCGCCCAGGCAGCGGCATCTGGCGTACATCTCCGTGTGGTTCCTGGCGTTCTCCGCGATTGCGATGGCCAACGGTCTCGGCGATCGGCATCCCGGCCAGTGGCTGCCGTTCTGGCAGCGGGCGTGCGACGCGCGACGTCCATGGGCGTGCGAGTACCTGGCGCAGCGTGAAGCGGAGCTCTGCGATCAGGGATCGGACTGGGCGTGCAACGCATACGACGGGCGCGATACCTCACCCGCGGTAGACGATTTCCGTCTCGTGCTGCGCGGCAGCAAGGGGCCGGTGACGAACTGGTCGCCTGCGGCGCTGTATGCGGAGGCCTGCCGGCAGGGGTGGTCGGGCACGTGCGAACGAGCAACGGTTTCCCAAACCAGGTGACGAAGGGGTCCCATGTCCTTGCACAACCTGATGCAGTGGATGGCCGACACCGAGTGGAGTGTCGGGCTGCACGAGTCGCGCTACGCGTACTCGATCGTCGAATCGATTCATGTCTGGGCGCTGTGCCTGTTTGTCGGCTTCGCCATCCTTCTTGATCTCCGCCTGCTCGGCGTCACGCTCAAACGCGTTCCTGTGTCGCAGATGATCGCGCGCTTGCTGCCGTGGACGAAGGTGGCCTTCGTTGTGATGGTCATCAGCGGCGTGCTGCTCTTCTACGCCATCCCGCTGCGGACGTATCACAACGTCTTCTTCCGCGCGAAAGCGATGTTCCTGCTGCTCGCCGCCTTCAACGCGTGGTACTTCCATTCGGGATCAACGTTCAAAGGTCTCACCGGGTGGGATACCTCGCCGGTGACGCCGCGTCCGGCGAAGTTCGCCGGCGCGTTCTCGCTGGTGCTCTGGGCGGCGATCGTATTCTCGGGCCGGATGATTGCCTACAACTGGTTCGATTGCGAGAGCCCGCAGAAGTCGGCGTTCATGGACACGCTTGCCGGCTGCGACCGCAGCCAGGTGGAGGTCCCCTGACGTGCTACTTCCATACTTCCAGCAGATTGAAGCGGGCGCCATCGGCGAAGCCATCCGTAACTCGGTGTGGCTGTTTCCATTCGTCGAAGCCTTTCATCTTCTCGCCCTTGCGGTCATCGGTGGAGCGGTGCTGCTGGTGGACTTCCGGCTGCTCGGTCTCGGACTCAAACGTCACCCGGTCGCCGAGCTGGCGCGCGACACGCAGCCGTACGTGATCGGCAGCCTGGTGTTCATGATTGCGTCGGGTGTGCCGCTGTTCATGTCGGAGGCGATCAAGTGCTATTACAGCTTCGCCTTCTGGGTGAAGATGACGGCGCTCGCCCTCGCTGTCATCTACACGTTCACGATTCGCAGGCACGTGACGATGGCGGAGGACACGCGATTCAGTCCTGCGGTTTACCGCGCCGTCGGCGCGATTTCTATCCTGCTGTGGTCAACGGTCGGATGGGGCGGCCGCTGGATCGGCTTCTCATAGCCCGCTGCGCAAACGCCTCCTTCGCCTGCGCAATGAGACGCTGGTTCTCTTCATAACTGAGCGCCCTGCTGCGATCCACGGGCGGATACTGCGATTCTCGATACACGGGATAGGCGTCGGTCCTCAGATGCGCGAGCATGTGATGGCCGACACGCGTGTCGCGCTCGTGGCGCAGCGCGGAGATGTCAATCGAAGCGGTGACGATGCGTTCACCCGGTCCGGGGGTGGCCTCCGCGAGCACGCGGCCGTCGAAATCGATGATCTGGCTTCCGCCCGGCCATGAGTACGGCGGATAGTTGCGCAGGCTCGCACCCTGATTTGCCGCGACCACGAATGCCATGTTCTCGAGCGCGCGGCATCGGTTGACGACACCCCACCAGTTGAGCGGCTCGGTGGATCCCCATGGGTCCATGTAGGCCGACACACGAATCAGCACCTCGGCGCCGTTGGCCGCAAGCTGACGCAGCGCCTCGGGAAAGAGCCAGTCGTAGCAGATGGCGCACCCGAGGCGGCCGATAGGTGTGTCAGCAACAGGAAAGAGCGGCTCATCGTAGCCGTCGATATCGTGCGGGCTTGCATGTACTTCGTACGGAATCCAGGTGTTCACTTTCCGGTACTTGTAGACGATCCCGTCGGGCCCGATGAGACACGTGGTGTTGAATACGTGTCCCGGCCATTTCGGGTCGGCCTCGAGCATCGACCCACTCTGGATGTAGACGTCGTGCTCGCGCGCTTTCGCCACCAGTCGCTCGGTATGCTCGTTGGGAATCGGCACCGCGAGCTTGTCGGCAAGCTCGGCCACCGAGACGAACACCGGCGCGGCGTGGGCGAACTCCGGAAAGACGATCAGCCGGACCGGCACAAACGGCGCGCTGCCTGCCACCGCGGAGTCGATCATCGACAGCATGCGGTCGGTGTTCGCGCGCATCTGCGAGCGGTGAACTGGATTGGGGAGATCCGTCTGGCAGGCGGCAGCGGTGTAGCGGATGTGCGGCATCAGGGCTCCGTGAACGGCGCGGTCAGCGCCGGAAGGGCGCGTCCGACGTGGCGCGTGTGGAATCGATCGAAGTCCGCGTCGTGCGGATACGCGGAGGGTGGCGCGTACGGATAGCGCGGCATCGCGCGGAAGGGAATGGGCCACGCGACGTCCGGGCTTGCGGAATAGAGATCCATTTCCTTGCTGTAGCCCGACGCGTAGAGCAGGAACGTGCGGCGCATCGTTGGCGCCAGCGCCGGCAGCGCGGAGGCGTCGAAAGACAGCGTCACCTCGTCGCCCGGCCGTGAGATCACAAAGCGATCGTCGATTGCCTGCAGCAGCTCGCGCACGTCGCCGGCACGCGTGTAGCGACCCGGCATCAGCTTCCACGGACTGTTCGCGGACACGCGGCTGTAGTCGTAGCCGTACGGCTCGCGGCCATCCGGCGAGCCTTCGGCGGAGAAGCCGCGCCAGCGGAGATTCCCCTGCGTTGTCGCGAGCGTTACCGGACGGACGTCGCCGGCGTCCACGTCGGCGACGGCAATGCGATCCCAGTAGACGCGCATCGACGTGACCAGCCGCAGCGGCTGCTTCGCGTAGCGGGTCACGTCCAGCACAAGCGTCTGCGGGCGTCCGACAGGGATGCCCACATCGTCATTCACTGTGCGCCAGCGCCCATTGCGCTCGAGTACCTGCAGGAACGGCGTTGTCATGGTCAGGCCCGACTGCGATGCGGCCACGTTATCCGTGGAGAAGGCGTAATCGGTCCAGCCGGTCAGCAGCAGCACGGTACGCGCGCCAACGCGAGCGGCATCCCCTGGGAGGCGCATGGTGATCGCATGCGGCTTCGCGTAGCCTCTCACCCGCTCGAGTGGAAACCTGTCGGCAAACTTCCGATCCACGGTCGCTAGTTCCGGCAGCAGATCCCGTCCGTCATCGTCGGCGGCGGACTTCAGCGGCCTAACATTTCGGACGGCGAACAGCTGGTACGGCGCCGGATGAATGCGCATCCCCTCGTTCGGGTAGACCTCGACGTCCGAATAGTGCGTAACTGCCATCAGCTTCAGGTGGTCGATGTAAAGCACCTCCTCGAGCTCGTTGGTGATCCGGAGCTCGTAGCGGCCGTTGCGCTCGCGCAGTTGCTGGTCGGAGATGCGAACGTACTCGTCGGGATCCGGCGTGTTGTAGACGCCCGGCGACTCGAGATATCCCATCTCGCCCCCGCCCATGAAATCCGTCACGAAGCTGAACTTCGCTCCGTCCCATGTGTACAGGAACGGACATGACGATGGCTTGCGATCGAGTTCGGCGATGGTGATGCGCGTGGCGCGCGAGGCAGGCGTCTCCGTTTGCAGGATGCCCGACGGCCACAGGACACGCACAGCATCCGCGTCGGTGCGCGCGCCGATGCCGATGAGCACGTCGGCGGGCATTGCAGCAGGGGTCAGGGCGGCGGTTTCGATACGGCCGTAGGCGCTGCCGGCACGCAGCTCCACTTTTGCTCCGATACCTTCGCGATTCGATGCGCGGCCGCCGAGTACAACCCTTATGGCGTGGCGCGCGTTGCCGCCGTCGTTGCGCCAGATGCGAACGGCGCCGCCGTCGGCGACCACCACATCGAGATCGCCGTCGCCATCGAGATCGCCCGAGGCGAGCGACGGAATAACGTCGGTGGGCGATGCCGCATGCCGGGTCGCCGCAACCGCTTCGTCCACCTGTTGCCAGTCGCGGGCGCGATTGCGAAACAGGTGCAGGCCGTCGCGGCTCGCGATGAGCAGATCGATCAGGCCGTCGTTGTCGTAATCGAGCAATTGCGCTGCCTCCGTGTCGGCGGTTGCCGGGAGCGCGTCGCCGATGTCGAAACGACCGCGCCCGTTGCTGAGCGCCCACGTCGCGGGCACGGCGGCGCGGCCGAAGAAGATATCGGTGAAGCCGTCGTTGTTGACGTCGCCTATGGCGGCGGCGGTGACGTCTGCAGCGTCCGGCAATCCAGCCGCCGCGGCGACGTCTTCGAATATGCCTGTCCTCAGGTTTCGAAAGAGGACCGGACCGGCACGTGCCGAGGTCGCCAGCAGATCGATATCCCGGCGATTGTCGAAGTCGAACGGCAGAATGGCGCTCGCGGTTGCCGGCAGCGCCAGCCGCGCGGCGCGCGTGACGTCCGCAAACGTTCCGTTGCCGTTGTTGCGCATCAGGCGGCCGCCGCCGATGAAGTCGAGGTCGCCATCGTGATCGACGTCGGCGAGCGCGGCGGCGCCAAGCGGCGACGCACGAATCGACGAGAACACTGCGGGTGTCGCGTCTGCGAAACGATTGTCGCCCTGCTGCACGAGCAGCCTGGGCCCTGATGCGCTGAGCGCGATCAGATCGACGCGGCCATCGTTGTTGACATCGGCGGCGATGATGCCGCTGATGTCCGGCGGCGCGACCCTTCCGAATGTGGTGGTCGCATCGACGAATTGCGTTCCCGTGTTGTGAAACAGGCGGAGCGATTGACCGCCGGCCAGCAGATCGAGGCGGCCATCGCCATCGATATCGGCCAGCGCCGCGACGCGTGCGGGCGGTGCATCCGCCAGCATCGCGCGCGTGGCGTCGGTGAAGGTCACGCGCGGCGCGCTCGCATCAACGAGGTCTGGCTCGACGCCTGTCGAGGCGAGCGCCTCCGCGTACCGCCCCTGTTCGAGGTAGGCCTGCGAGTACACGACGGCATACGGCGCGTTGCGGAGTTCCTCGAATCGCCGCATCGCCTGTGTGGATGCGGCGGCATCTCCCGCCCGGGCAAGCGCGAGCGCCAGGTTGTAGGCCGCCGTTGTGTTATAGGGTTCGTCCGCGAGGACCGAACGGCAGAGCATGACGACGTCTCGATAGCGCCCCTGCTGAAATCGCACGAGCGCGAGGTTTACCTTCGCGCCGATATCCGCGGGATCGAGCATCAGCACGCGCGTGAAGGCAGCGGTCGCAGCCTCCGGATCGTTTTGCGCGCGCGCGATCAGGCCCAGCGTGTAGAGCGGCTGCGGCGCATCCGGCAGCTGACGCCGCGCGTCCTCGACCGCCTGGCGCGCCTCGTTCAGCTGCCCGGCGTAGTAGAGCGCGAGTGGCAGGTTGATGCGCGCGAGCCGCTGACGCGGGTCAGCCCTCAGCGCTTCACGGAAGGCGCGAACCGCATCCGCGTACGAACCCTGTTCCATGAGCGCAACGCCGCGGTTGTTCGCGCGGTAGGCAGCTTCGCGCTGCTGTGCGGCTGAGGAAACACTGGTCTGCGCCGGCGGTGCATTGCGACACGCGTACAGCGCAGCTGCCACCGCTATCGTGGCGACGATGCTGCGGGCGCGACTCATCGACGCGGCTTCGTGCTGCGGATCACGCCGCGCCCTTCCTGAATGGTTAGCGTCTGATTGGCGTCGGTCGCGGCCACATCGTCCACGCGACCATCGGGCCACGTGATCTTCACGCCCGACACCTGCGTCGCGCGTCCGAGCCCGAAGGTGAGCGGCAGCTCGCTTTGCGAGCAGTAGCTGGAGCCGCTTTTCACCAGCGCCCACGAGGCCGGCTTCCCGTCGATGAACAGCTGCACGCGCGCACCAATTGCATCGCGGTTCGACGGGCCGCCGATCGCCACCACGCGCAGCCAGTTGTTGCGATTGCCGCCGTCGTTGCGCAGCAGATGCGCCGGCCCATTGTTGGTCGTGACAAGGATGTCGAGGTCGCCATCGCCATCGTAGTCCGCGTAAGCGGCGCCGCGCGCAACCATCGGCCGCAGAAAGTCGGCGCCTGCGGCGCGAGCCGCGTCCTCGAAGCGCCCCATCCCCGCATTCCAGTACAAATCCGGTGGCTGTGCGTACTTCACATTCGTCTGCACGCGTTCGATGTCATCCGCGACGTGGCCGTCCGCGGCGAAGATGTCCTGACGGCCATCCAGGTCGTAGTCGAAGAAGAACAGCCCGAAGGTGAGCTTCAGCAGCGAGCTGCGACCGATGGCGGTCACAGGCGCACGGTCGATGAACAGCCCGTGTGCCTGGCTCGTGTACAACGACATCATTTCGTTGGAGAAGTTGCCGATGGCGAGGCTGGGTCGCCCGGAGCCGTCGTAATCAGCGGCGTCCACCCCCATGCCGGCGCGCGCGGTGCCTGTCTCATCGAACGCCACGCCCGCCGTCAGCCCGACGTCGACGAACGAGCCCCGCCTCGTGTTCCGATAGAGCCGGTTCGGCTGGCGATCGTTGGCGACAAAAAGATCGATCCAGCCGTCGTTATCATAGTCGAGCAGCGCGACGCCGAGCGCCTTCGCGTTCGCATCGTAGACGCCTGCCGCGCGCGTCACGTTCTGAAACGTACCGCGGCCGGTGTTGCGAAAGAGCGTCGCGCTTTGCCCGTGATACGACTCCGGCGTGCAGTACGACTTCTGCGTGCCGTCGAGCGTGCAATAAAGATCCTTGTCAATCGACCACTGGACGTAATGCGCGACGAACAGATCGAGCAAGCCGTCGCGATCGAAATCGAGCCAGGCGGCGCTGGTGGAAAAGCCCGGATCGGCAACGCCTGCGCCATCGGTCACGTCGGCGAAGCGACCCTGGCCTTCGTTGTGAAACAGGTGATTCCGGCCGACCGCCGTCACGTAGAGATCCGCGCGGCCGTCGTTGTCGTAGTCCGCGCTCGTCACCCCCATGCCGTAGACCTCGACCTGCAGGCCGGCAGCGCGCGTCTGATCGACGAACGTCCCGTCGCCGCGATTGCGATAGAACGCCGGATACGACGGACCGCCGGGCCGGCCAGGCCACCGCGTGGAGTTGACCAGAAAGATGTCCTGCAGGCCGTCGCTATCCGCGTCGAAGAACGCGGCACCCGAGCCCATCGTTTCCGGCAGATATTTCTTGCCGAATGCGCCGCTCGTGTGCTGGAAGCGCACGCCGGCAGCCGCAGTCACGTCGGTAAAGATCACATGTGGCGGGGTGACGACCTGCGCCAGCAGCGCCGCCGCACTGACGACGGTGCGCATCATCTGTGCTCGTGGATCTGCTGCCGCTCGTTGTTGTCTTCGGCGTTCAGCAGCCGGAACTCGCCCGTGATCGCCTGCGATGCTTCGTCTGCCTTGAACCGCTCGTAGAGAAGCTGCTCATGCTGCCGCGCCGCCTCGTCACCGAGCCCCTGATAACAGAGCATCAGGTTGTAGTGCGCCTGCAGATCCTCAGGATCGATGGCGAGCACCTTGCGGAACTCCACGGCGGCGTCGCGCAGCCTTCCTTGCAGGAAGAGTACGCGCCCCGCCTGGTTGATGACAACGCGATCGCGCGGGTAGGCTGACGCCGCGCGCCGCAGGTGGGTGAGCGCCTCGTCGTAGCGGCCGAGCGACTTCAGCGCCAGGCCAAGGAAGAAGTGCGTTTTCGCGAGGTCCGGCTCGATCCCCAGCGCGCGGCGCAGCATCGTCTCGGCACCGCCCATGTCACCTTCCTGGATGCGTACGCGCGCGATATTCACCCATCCATCCGCGTAGGTCGGCTCGAGCTCGGTGACCCTGGTGAACGCGGCTTCGGCGCCTCTGATGTCGCCCTGCAGCAGCAGACCGATGCCGTAGTCGTTCCACCGCTCGCGCGTTGCACCCGCCACCGGCCCGCCCGCCGTAGCCTTCCCCCCCGACGGCGCGACCTTGATCGTTGCGGTCGCTGTTGCCACGTCTACGATTGGCAAGCGCGGGATCGTCTTCATCGCGCCCGACACGCCTGACGTATCCCCCGTGAACACCCATCGTCCGTCGTCATACGCAGCGGCGCGTGCCGCGTGCACATCGGAGGCGTCGCGGACGCCCGCATATGCCCATTGTGTGTTCCACCAGGAGAACTTCCGATATCGCAGCCGCGCCGTAACAGCGATCGCGTCACCCGCGTCAGGTGGAATGTCGAGGCGGTAGTGAATCGTGTCGGCGGCGCCGGGCGGAATCAGCCGAACGTAAGCGACGGAGCGCGTGGCCCACGCGTTGCGCTTGTTGATGCGGTTGCCGTGCGCATCGAGCTGCAGGCTGCGATAAAAGTGCGCGCCGGCATCGACGGCGCCGCTGTCTTCCTCGAGCGCGCCGCTGCGCAGCAGCGTGCGTCCCTTGTTGTCTGTTGCCTCGACATCAAGCCAGACGTCGAAGGCGTCGACGGTTCCACCTGGGAAGAAGTGGCCGACTTTGCGGGTTCGCGCGACCACTTCGAGGCGGAGTGATTCACCGCGTCGCGCGACCGCGACGCCATCGACAAAGGGGACCACCTTCGCCGTGGGCGCGGAAGCGATGCGGGTGGCGCCAAACGCAGACGACTCTTCGCCGACGCCGAAGGTGCTTGCGGCGGAGACGTCGCTGTCGCCGCGGGCGCGATCGGACGTCGCCGCGCCGACGCCGCGAGCGAGGCCAAAGATGTCGAGAGTGACCTGGCCGTTCTGCAAAAACGTCTTCACCGCCTCGACTTGCGCCGCGTCGTGATTGACGAAGGGAACCGCCGTGTTCGCGGCGGCGAAGCGATGCGAGTGGATTGTCCCGTCGCGAGCGGCTGGATCGCTGGACGGCACGCGCGGCATGTGGCAATCGGCACAGCCTTGTGGCGCAGCGGGGTAATAGAACGATCGCGCGCCTTCGCCCGAGACGCCTGAAGCCTGCCAGTTGTCGTACTCGTTGAAGCCGCGGATCCAGCGATACGCATTAACCGGCACGTCGAGGTGCACTTTGTGGCAGGTCGAGCAGAACTCCGACGTCTGTTCGCGATGGAACGGCTTCAGAAAGGTCTCGCGATGCGGTTGCGGTGCGAGCTCGGTCAGCTTGTCATGCAGCAGCCGCATGAGCGGGTTGTTGCTCGACGCCAGGTCGTGCAGCGGCGGATATTCAATGTCAAACCCACCCTGGCCCATCGTCCCGTGCACCCTGGTGATCGAGTGGCACGACGTGCAGGCGAGGCCCGCCTGCGCCTCGGGTGTCGACATCTGTTCGCGAATCGGTCGGTCGAATCGCCCGTTGAAGAAGACCGCGTGATCGTGGCAGCCTGCACACCATTTCGCCGGACGCGTGCCGACCATGTCCTGCATGTACTCGATCGACTTGCGGTACCACTGATTGTTGAACGACGAGAAGTGATGCATCGACGAACGCCACTGCTCGTAGATGTCGGTGTGACAGCGGCCACAGGTGTCGCTCGTCAGGAAGAAATTCGCCGGGATGATCCCTTTGACGTTCGTGTCCGCCGATGACGGGAAAAAAGCGCTCCTTGGTCCGCGGCTTTCTTCGTCCATCGATGCCGGCACGACCGCCGGGTTCGCGATCCGGAATTGATCGTGCTGACCGCGATCGTGCTGTGCATGAAGCAGGGCCGCGGCGATGACGATGATGCCGGGGATTGGGGTCGAGACGATGAGAGCGCGCGTCGTCAAGCGGCTGCGCAATGCGACAAGTGCCGCGGCGAGTGCGACGACAGAAACGACGATGTGTGCGCTGACGAGCCCGTAGTACGGTCGCGTCGCTCCGACCACCAGCAGGACCAAGCCCGTGAGCAGCGGCGCCGCGACCAGCAACGGCGCGCGGCGCACGAACACGATGGCCAGGACGATGCCGAGCAGCGGATGCATCGCGACGTTCAGGTAGTACCAGAAGGAAGCGTCGGCGAACGCCCAGAGCCAAGCTGAATTGAGCAGCAGCGCCGCCAATGCAACCGCGATAATGCGTGTGCGGACGCTCGTCATCGCATCACCGCGAGACTGCGGCCCTGATGGCATCTGGCGCCGCTGCACTGACGTCTCCGACATCTTCGTCGCGCCATGGCGTGCGGCAGGCGCGGCGGTGTTCGTACAACCGCAGATTTTCTTCCAAGCGTGCGGCAAGATCCGCGCGACCGCCGCTGCGGGCGGCGGCGATCAGATCACGTTGCGTCGCCGAGGCGTCAGAGAAGCGGCCGGTCTCGGCGAGGGCCATCGCCAGCGTTTCGCCGATCTCGATGCTCTGATCGCGCTTTGCCAGTTGCTCCGCCAGCGCGAGCGCGCGCTGGCCGTCACGTACGCGATCGTCCGCGGCCGCGGCCAGCAGCCGCGCCAGCGCGGTCGGAAAGCCCGGGTGGTCGGGAAACGTGTTCATTCCTGCGACCAGCCGATCGCGCGCCTCCGCGTATCGGCGAAGACGAACGAGCGTGACCGCGATCTCGATCGGCGCGTCCGCGACACGCGGATCGATCCTGGTGACCTGGTCGTATTGTTCGAGCGCCTCGTTTGCACGGCCGGAGCGTCGCAGGATGCCAGCGAGGCGCAGCCGCGCCTGCACGTAGGTCGGCTGAACTTTGATGGCGGCCGCATAGCGATCGGCGGCGGCCGCATCCTGGGCGCGGCTCTCGAGCAGCACGCCGAGGCTGTATTGCGCCGGCGCGTACTTGGGCGATCGCCGCGCTACCTCGTCGAACTCGCGCCGCGCCTCGTCGACGTTGCCCGCCATGAACAATGCGGTCGCCAGCCGATGGCGCAGCAACGGGTTCTGCGGCGCCACAGCGACACCATGTCTGAAGCTCTCGACCGCCTTCATCCAGTCGCCGCGGTTGAGCGCCTCGGTGCCGCGCACCTCGAATGCCTGCGGGCCTTCGAGCAGATCGGCGAGCCGATCCATCAGCGGATCCGGCGGCGCAATCTCGCTGTTGCGCTGGTCGCGCAGCCGCAGTTGCCGCTCCGCGTCCGCGGTACGTCCTGCGCCGCGGTACGCGAGCGCGAGCGGGTAGTGCACCGCCGCGGCACCGGGATCCTGTCGAGCGGTTGCTTCGAGGGTGGAGATCGCGCGCGCGTAGTCGCGGCGAGCGATTGCCAGACGTCCCGCCTGAAAGAGCGCGGCGGTCGATCGGGGGTCGTTCTTCAGCACGGCGTCGAGCAGCGGATCCGCTTCGTCGTATCTGCCCTGATCGATGTAGATGGTCGCGAGCCAGATGCGCGCCGGCCGTGCGTCGGGCTGAAGCGCCACGACCTGGTGGAAGGACGTTGCCGCCTGATCGAGGGCGCCGCGCAGCCGATAGAGCTGTGCGAGGTAATAGGGCCATGCCGGATCGTCTTGCGCAAGGGCGCGGGCGTTGCGCAACGCCGGCTCTGCGTCATCGAGGTAGCGCGCGGCGAGCAGCAGTTCGCCGACGGCACCGTACGCGGCGGCGAGATCCGCGTCGAGCGCGTGCTGCGCCATACGCCTCTCGAGCGTGGCAAAACGCTCGCGCATCTGCGCCTGCACCGGCGCGCTCATCTTCGACACGTCCGGCAGGTTCACCTCCAGCAGCGTGCGCGTCTGTTGCCCCGCGGCCGGCGCCGTACGATTGCACCCGGTGGCAATGCAGGCGGCGGTGACAAGGACTACGACGCCGGCACGCGTATGTGTTCTCACTGGAACATTCCCTCGACCAGCGTATGCCACTGATCGACCGCGACGCTCGTCCATTCCTCGACGCGTCCATCCGTCCAGTGGACGCGGACGCGTGGCGCGGCCGTCGATTCAGCGAGGCCGACCAGGATGCGGGGATCGTTCGCCGACGCATAACTGCCGTCGGCGCGGACGCGACGCCACAACGACGACGCGCCGGCGCGTACGATCTCGACGCGAGTGCCCGGCATGTCGCGATGTCCGGCGGTCCCCACGAGCCGGAGTCCAACCCAGTGCGCCGCCGTGCCGACACGTTCGTGCAGCGTGTTGATCAGCAGTTGCGCGGGACCCCCATCGTTGGCGACGACGACGTCTTCGTCGCCGTCGTTATCGATGTCGCCGAACGCCGCGCCGCGCCCCACCTGCGGTTGCCGAAACACCGCGCCCGCCTGGCTGGACGCATCCTCAAATCGTCCGTTGCGCATGTTCCGAAACAGCAGCTTACGCTGGTGCATTGGAAACGCTTCCGCTGTCGTACCCTCGGCGGCCTGCACGCGGCCATTGACTGACAGAAGATCGAGCCAGCCGTCCTCGTCGTAATCGAACCATGCCGTCCCGAAACCAGTGAACTGCAACGAAGCCGGGCCAAGGCCCGACGCGGCGCTTCGATCCTCGAAAACACCCTTGCCGTCGTTGACGTACAGGTTGCTGCCTTCGCCGTTCAACTCGGTCATGAACAGGTCATCGTCACCATCGTTGTCGAAATCGCCCGCATCGACGCCCATACTCGCCTCGGCGTGCCCCTCGCCGGTGACGGCAACGCCGGCGCTCAGCGCTTCGTCGCGGAACGTACCGTTGTGCAGGTTCATCCAGAGCAAATTCTCGCCGCCGTCGTTGGCGACATAGATGTCGGTCCAGCCGTCGTTGTTGAAATCAGCCGTCACGACGCCGAGGCCGCGGCCGAAGCTGCGGCCCAGCAGGGCGCGATCGGTGACATCGACAAACGTTCCGTCTCCGCGGTTGCGATAGAGGCGATCGGGCGCTGCGGTGTAGACCTGGGGCGGGCAATAGCCGCGCACACCCGCCAGATCGGTGCACGTGCGGTCCGATGCGATGGTGTAGCGCACGTACTGCGCGACGTACAGGTCGAGCCACCCGTCGCGATCGTAGTCGACAAACGCCGCGGACGAAGAAAAGCCGTCCGCATCCGTGCCGCTCGTGCGCGAGATGTCCGTGAACGTGCCGTCGTGGTTGTTACGGAACAGCTGATTGCGACCGAAGTTGGTGAGATACAGATCGACCCACCCGTCGTTGTCCATGTCACCGGCTGCGACGCCGATCCCGTACTCCGTTGCATGGATTCCGCTCCGGTCGGTCACGTCCACAAAGTGCAGCGTGCGCGTACCGTCGGCGTTTGCTGTGACGTCATTGCGGAACAATCGTCCGCCGGCCGGACCTGTCGGTTTGCTGATCGCCTGATCGACCGTCTTGCCCGCGCCAAGCATCCGGCCCTGCACCGCAAAGACGTCCAGATCGCCGTCGTTGTCGAAGTCGAACAGGCCGACACCGGGCGGCATGACCTCGGGAAAGTAGTGTGCGCCCGACATTCCATTGAAGTGGATGAAGCGGAGACCCGCGTCGGCTGCGCGATCGACGAACCAATCCGCGTTCGACGACCGTGAGGAGGAGATGCTGTCACGCGCACTGCTGCCGCAGGCGAGCATCGCGGTCGCCCCGGCCAGCACCCACGCCAGCACATGTGTGGACACTCTGGAAATGGAACTGCCTCTCGTGCGTGCGGCGGAGTATACCCTCCATGTTGTCTTGACTGTTCAGACAGGGGGGGTGTATATGGTCGCAACGCTTTGCGCTAGCCGTCGGTCTACGTCGGACGTGAGGAGGACACATGGTGCGTGCTCGTCGCGTGGGACCCTTCTGTCTCGTCTTCCAGCTGCTGCTCGTATGCGCCACTTCAGCAGCCGCGCAACAGGCGCCGAGCGGTATCGCCGGCGTGGTCAAAGACACCTCGGGCGGAGTACTGCCGGGCGTCACCGTTGAAGCTGCAAGTCCCGCGTTGATCGAGAAGGTCCGCAGCGTCACGACCGACGCCGATGGACGCTACAACATCATCGATCTGCGACCCGGCATCTACGCCGTCACCTTCTCGTTGCCTGGATTCAACACCTTCAGGCGTGAAGGGATCGCCATCTCAGTCGGGTTCACCGCCACCGTCAACGCCGATCTCGCCGTAGGTTCGCTGAACGAGACCATCACCGTTAGCGGCGCAACGCCGCTCGTCGACACGCAGAACGCGCGGCAGCAGAAGGTGCTCAGCGACGATGTGCTGCAGGCGCTGCCAACCGGGCAGACCAACATCGTGAACGTGATCGCACTGACACCGGGATTTACGGGCAACGCCACCGTCGGCGGCAGCACGGGCGCCTACCACGGCCAGCAGACGAAAGGCACGTTTCACGGGAAGCGCGGGACGCACCTCAATTTCGATGGCATGCGCATCGACAACTACGCGGGCGCCGGCGATTCGCCGGGCTACCTGTTCAACACCCTGACCATCGAAGAGACGGCGCTCGAAACGGGTGGCGCGACCGCCGAGAGCAGCTCGCCGAACGTGGCGATGAACATGGTGCCGAAGGAAGGCGGCAATACGTTCCGCTACAGCGTCGAGGGGCTGTTCACGAACCACAACTTCCAGAGCAGCAACCTGACGGACACGCTCAAAGCGCGGGACATTACCGAGGTGCCGAAGCTCAATCGGATGTACGACGCCGGCTTCACCGTCGGCGGTCCGATCAAGCAGGACAAGGTGTGGTTCTTCGCATCGGTGCGGCGCTGGGGCGTGCGCAACCAGGCCGCCGGCTTATATCTGAACAAGACGCAGGGGACGCCGTTCTACACGCCGGATCTCAGCCGCCCGGCGTTTCGTGATGAGAAGTATCAGTCGCATGCGGTGCGCGTGACGTGGCAGGTGTCGCAGCGTAACAAGGTGAACATCTTCACCGACATCAAACACGATTGCATCTGTCAGAGCGGCGGCGCGGCCTCGGGCCTTGGCAGCGGTGCGGCCAATGCGCAGGAGGGCGAAGCGCCGTGGCGTCTGTGGCCCAACGGTCTCATTCAGGCGACGTGGACCTCACCAGTGACGAGCAGATTGCTGCTCGAGGCTGGCGCGTCCGAGGTCATGTTCCACTGGCCGAACCTGCTCTATCCAGGCACGTCGCCGGATGACGTCGCGATTACCGAGCAATCGACCAGCATGCGGTACAACAGCGTCGGTGGGTTGTACACACCGCGGATTCGCCTCGGCGACCGCTACTCCGAGCGGTTCGGGCTTTCGTACATCACGGGCTCACACGCGTTCAAAACGGGCATTCAGTGGGACCAGGGCCGCTCGGACACCGAGAACATCGGCACCGGCCCGGTGGGCGCCAAGGGAGTGTCCTATCAGTTCAACCGCGGCGCGCCCGTCGCCATCCGCTATGACGCGATCTTCCGCGAGCGCTACTACCAGAAGGCGGAGCTCGGCATCTATGCGCAGGACCAGTGGACGGTCAAGAAACTCAGCGTCAATTACGGACTGCGCTTCGACTATTACAACGGCTACGTTCCCGCGGTGAATGAGCCGGCGCACGACTTCACGCCTGCCGTGAGCTACCCGGCGGTGCACGGCGGGCCGGCGTGGAAGGACATTAACCCGCGCCTCGGCGCCGCCTACGATCTGTTCGGCAACGGTCGCACGGCGTTCAAAGTGTCGTTTGGCCGCTACGTCGCGATGACCGGCAACGGCCAGGTCCGCCAGTACAACCCGCTGAACAGCTCCGTGAACAACACGACGCGGGCGTGGACCGACGACGGCAACTTCATCCCCGACTGCGATCTGCATAATTTCGCCGCCAACGGCGAGTGCGGTCCAATTGCCAACTCCAATTTCGGGAAGGCGAACCCGAATGCGATCCAATACGCGAAGGATGTCCGCAATGGCTGGGGAATCAGGCCGTACACATGGGACCTCGGCACCGAGATGCAGCATCAGTTGAGCGCGGCCATGTCGATGACCGCGGGCTACTATCACAACTGGGACGGCGCCTTCGTCGCCACCGACAACACGCTCGTTACCGACGCCGACTACGACACCTTCTGCATCACGGCGCCCCGCGATCCGCGTCTGCCAGGCGGCGGCGGCTACCCGGTGTGCGGTCTGGCGGACGTCAAGCCGGCGAAGTTCGGACAGGTCACGAGCCTGGTGACGCAGACGGACCACTTCGGCAAGCAGAAGCGGACGAACGATTTCTTCGGCGTGTCAATCTAAGCGCGGCTCGCGCGCGGGATGCGTGTCGGCGGCGGCGTTGATTCTGGCCGCACCGTTGACGACGTGTGCTTCAACATAGATTCGCCCGCGGCCGTTGCGGCGAGCCTGCCCGGCGCCGCGACGGCGCCTGTTCCGCATACGGCCACGACGATCGACGGCAAGAAGACGTGCCGCGTCGTCACGCCGCTGGCCGGCAATACGCAGGCCAAGCTCAATGGCAGCATCCCGCTGCCCGGCGATGCGATGGTCAGCGCGACGTATCAGAGCCTTCCGGGCACCTCGTACATCGCGACCTACAACGCGACGACCGCGGAGGTGCTGCCGTCGCTGGGGCGCAACCTGGCAGGCGGTACGCGCACCATCGCCGTTCCGCTCGTGATGCCGCAGACAATGCGCGAGCATCGGCGGTCGCAAATGGACCTCCGCCTGACGAAGTACGTCACGATGGGTAAACGCCGTATCCAGGCAAACTTCGACCTCTACAACCTGTTCAACTCAGCTGACATCCTCGGCGAGAACACGACGTTTGGCTCGAGCTGGCGCAAGCCGACGTTGATTCTGAACGGGCGGTTGATCCAGTTCAGCGCGAACATGACGTTCTGATGCGGATGCGAATCGCAATCGTGGCCGCGGCATTCGTTGCCGCGGCCGCGTCGGTGCACGCGCAAGATCATTTTGTCGGGACGTGGGGAACCGCGCTCGTGATGCGGCCGGTGGCGGCTGCCGCTGGCGGCGCCGCGCAGACGGCGGCCCCTCCGCTCAACTTCAACAACCAGACGCTGCGGCAGATCGTTCGCATCAGCATTGGCGGTTCTCGCGTCCGCGCGGTGTTCAGCAATGCGTTCGGTACAGCACCGCTGGCGATCGGCGGAGCGGCGATAGCCATCAGGGACAAAGGCGCGACGGTCGTGGCCAGCTCGAGCCGGAAACTGACGTTCAGCGGCAAGCCGACGACAATCATTCCGCCGGGCGCCGTGTTGTTGAGCGATCCGGCAGCGCTGGCCGTGCCGGATCTGGCGGATCTCGCTGTCGATCTGTATCTGACCGGAGACACCGCGGAGTCAATGTCACCGGTCTCGCATCACACCGGTAACGGCGCGCTACAAACAAGCTACGTGTCGACCTCCGGCGATCACACCGGCGCGACCGAGCTGCCGGTGGCAACCACGACGTTGAACTACTACTTTCTCTCGCGCGTAGATGTGGCCGTGCCAGAGCAGGTGGGCACGATTATCGCGTTCGGCGATTCCATTACCGACGGCAGCCGCTCGACTCCCGACACGAACAACCGGTGGCCGAATCACCTCGCGAAAAAGCTGCTGGCGTCAGGCCTTCGCATGGCCGTCGTCAACGAAGGCATCGGTGGCAACCGGCTGCTGAGCGACGGCAACAGCCAGAGCGCACTGGCGCGCTTCGATCGGGACGTGCTGGCACAGGCCGGAGCGTCGCACGTGATCATCCTCGAGGGTATTAACGATCTGGGCAACCGCGCATCTCGTGCGACCGTGGACGATTTGATTGCCGGCCACCGCCAGCTCATCGCGCGTGCGCATGCCCGCGGCCTGAAGGCGTACGGCGTTACCATCACGCCGTTCGAGGGAACGACTATCGCGCCGGAGTACTGGTCGCGCGAAGGCGAAATGGCGCGGCAGGCATTCAACCGGTGGCTCCGCACCAGCCACGAATACGACGCGGTCATTGATTTCGAGTCGGTGCTGCGCGATGGCGCCGAGCCGACGAAAGTGGCGCCGAAGTTCTCCGCGCCCGATCATCTGCATCCGAACGATGCGGGATACGAGGCGCTGGGCAATGCTGTGGACGTGTCGCTCTTCCGCCGGTCCGCGACCGGCGCGGGAGGTTCGAGATGACGAATCGAGTGCTGACGCTGGTTATCGTCGCCATGGTGGTGACGGTTGCAGGCGTGACCTTCGCGCCGAACGCGACGAGCCGGGGCAGTGTAGGCGTGAATCTGCGCACCTCGTGGGGCGAGCCGGACCTGCAGGGGATCTGGCAGGACCCGACGCAAACGCCGCTGCAGCGGCCGGCGCAGTACGCCAACCGTGAGTTCCTCACCGACGCCGAGATCAAGGAGATCGACGCCAAGCGCGAAGCGCTCGACCGGCGCGAACATCGCGCGGAGCACGGCACCGAGCAGGACGTCGCCGGCGCCTACAACGCGGTGTTCGAATCGCATCGCAGGACCGGACGCCGGACGTCGCTCGTCGTCGACCCGCCGAACGGCCGCGTGCCGGAGATGGTCGAGGCGGCGACCAGGCGGGTGGATTCGGAGCGGGCGTACATGGCGAACCCCCGCAAGGCACCGAATCCGGGCACCTGGAACACGGGGCGCATGAATCGCGCGGATGGCCCCGAGGATCGCAGCACGTCCGAGCGCTGCCTCGGGAGCATGCTGCCCGACCTGAACGGATTCACGCGCATCGTCCAGTCGCCAGGGTATGTGGCGATTTACTACGAGCACGGACAGGGCGGCGGCGGCAACCGGATCATTCCGACCGACAACAGCCCGCATCTGCGGTCAAGCGTTCGCCCCTGGTACGGCGACGCGCGCGGTCATTGGGAAGGCGACACGCTTGTGGTCGATACGACGAACTTCGGACCGAAGACGTTCTACCGCGGCGCGCACGAGAACCTGCATCTCGTCGAGCGGTTTCGCCGTGCGGACGCGGAGACGATCGAATACAGCGTGCGCGTCGAAGATCCCACGACGTGGACAGCGCCCTGGACCGTGAAGATGGACCTGAAGAAGAATCCGGACAAGTTCAACCGGATATTCGAGTCCACCTGCCACGAAGGCAATTACGGCCTCACGGGGATGCTGGCGAACACGCGCGCGGCGGAGCGCGCGTTTGCTGCCGGCAAGGGTCCCGATCCCGCGACGATGAACCTGGCCCTCGGCGGCGCAGGCGGCGAAGCGGATCCGTTCGAGGGCGGCGCAGATTAGGCAGCGCCTACGTCGGGCGTGCGAACATGCTCAGGCCGGATGCCGAGGCCGACGAATCGTGCGGGGATGCGGCGCAGCCACGGATACCTGTTCAGCAGCCGCACGACCCTCGGTAGCTTCGTTGGCACGCCGCCACCTTTGATCGTTTTGAACAGCACGTTTTTCTGCACGAACACCTGCACCGCCTGCGTGACGCGTGTCGGCAACTCGCGCCGTCGTTGCACGGCCTGGAGATCGGCGGCTGATGGCGTGCCGCGTTGCAGCGGCCGCCACAGAATGTTGGCTGCTGCAATCGCATCCTGAATGGCCAGGTTGATGCCAACGCCTCCGACGGGCGACATCGCGTGTGCCGCGTCGCCGATGCACAGCAGGCCCGGCCGGTGCCATTGCGGCAACCTGTCGACCTTCACGGTCAACAGCTTTACCTCTGACCACGACGTGATCTCCGGCACTCGATTGCCCAGCCAGGGGACGATGCCGACAATCTGCGCGCGGAAGGCATCGAGACCGGCGCGCCGCAAGTCGTCATAGCCGCCCTTCGGAATCACAAACGCGCACTGCCAGTAGTCGCCGCGGTCGAGCATCACGAAGATATGTCCGTTGCGGATGTTGCCGAGCGCTGCCTCCGCTGAGTCTTCAGGATGCTTCGACAGGCGCATCCACAGCACGTCGATCGGCGCGCCAATGTCGTCGACCCGCATGCGCGCGAGGCTGCGAACGGTCGACGTTCGGCCATCGGCGCCGACGATGAGGTTCGCATCGATCTGCATCGGGCCGTGGGGCGTCTGCGCGCGAACGCCGACGACGCGCGCATCGCGTTCGACCAGCTCGAACACCTCCGCCTGCATCATCAGGGTGAACGTCGGATAGCGTCGGCCGTGCTCGGCCAGGAAATCGAGAAAATGCCACTGCGGCACCATGGCGATGAACGGCGCGTGCACCGGCAGATGCGAGAAGTCAGCGAGCGTGACGCGCTCGTCGCCGACGACGCCGCGCGCTTCGCGGAGCTCGGAATGCGGCCGCGCGAGAAACTCGTCGAGCACACCCAGTTCGTGGATCACTTCCATCGTCGAGGGATGGACCGTGTCGCCGCGAAAGTCGCGCAGAAAGTCGGCGTGCTTCTCGAGCACGACGACGGAGATGCCGGCGCGCGCGAGGAGCACGCCGAGCATCATGCCCGCGGGCCCGCCGCCCGCAATACAGCAACTGGTCGTCATGGGGTCGGGACTCATTTCCGATCTGGTAATGAGTCCCGACCCCGTTTAACCGCCTGCAGCGTGCGCTCCAGGTAGCCGGAAGCGTCGTTGTGGTCCGGTTGAATCGCCAGCGACCGCCGGAATTCAGCGATCGCGTCGTCGATCTTCTCGTCGCCGATCAGTGCCAGGCCGAGCAGGTTGTGGGCGGCAGGATCGGTTGGCGTCAGGCGCACCGCCTCGCGGGCATGCGCGACGGCGTTGACGAAATCATTCTGCTGGAGGAAATGTAGCGCCAGGTTGCGCTGCGCAAGGCCGTTGTTTGGATCGACATCCACAGCGCGCTGATACGCCCGCAACGCTTCGTCGCTGCGCCCGAGCGCGGAAAGCGCATTGCCGAGATTGGCCCACGCATCGGCGTCGCGGGGATTGTCGCGGAGGTAAGTCTGCAACTCGTTGGCTGCTTCGTCGTTGCGGCCGAGCGCGAGCAGCTCGAGCCCGAGCACATTGCGAATCTCAGGCAAGTCTCTGACCGCAGCGCGAAGGTGGTCGATCTCTTCGTTCGGGCGATTGGCGAGCTTCAGTTCGGCGGCAAGATTGCGATGCGCGCGTGCATGCGGCGGCCAGCGGTCGAGCACGGTCTGCCAGAGCGTCAGGCCAGACCGGTATTCACTATTCCGCTGATAGGTCGCCACACAAAGCAGAACCACCGAACCCGCGAACAGCAGCCCGCGGACCGTCGAACCGACGAACCTGCGAACCACCACCGCCACGGCGATGACGACGGCAATGAGCGGGAGATACATACGCCGCTCCGCACCGACCTCGGTCGAGATCGGGATGATGCTCGATGTCGGGGCGAGCGTGAGGAAGAACCACGCACCCAGGAAGCCGATTGCGGGGTTGCGAATCCATGCGATCACCGTCGCCACCGCAAGGCCGGCGACGATGCAGAAGTAGGGTGCGACCGCGCCAAACGTGACAGGCGATGGCTCGCCGTAATCGAGCACCAGGTCACGCGGCCAGAATGCCAGCCGCAGATACCTGACGATCATCGCCGATTGATTCAGCAGGTACTCCCATGGCGATACCGACGCGCCGACAAAACCTGCTGAATCGCCGCGCGGGGCAGACCAGAGCAGCACGGCGAGCACCGCCCAGGTCGCGCAGAGCGCCGCGTAATAGCGGCCGCGCTCTCGAAAGGCGGCACCGAATGAGTCGAAGCGGAAGGCACGGTCGTAAACGATAACGACAATCGGCGCCACTACCATCGTCTCCTTGCACGCCATCCCCAGCGCGCAGCAGAGCACGGACAGAGCAGTGCGGGTTGCGCCGACGCTCCGGTGTCCCGCGCCGGTGGACCCGCCGAACAAAAGCGTCGCGAGCAAGAACGCGCCCATCATCACCTCGGTGCGCTGCGAGATGTAATCGATCGGCTCGCTGACGAGCGGATGCACCATCCAGATCAGGGCGATTGCGAAGGCGACACTGTCGCTGAAGTGTTTGCGAGCGATGCCGAAAAGCAGCAGCGCGCAGATGACGTGGATCGCGACGTTGACGATCCGATAACCACGTGGATGGAGGCCGCCGAGCGCGTAGTTGATCGCGAACGTCAGGCTGACGAGCGGTCGTCCCGCGAGCGGCGATCCCTGCTCCGTTGCCGAGAGCGACGTAGAGATATGGCGAATCTGTTGGTTGATGAGGATCGCGTGGTCATCGTCGAACACGAACGGCGCCGACAGGGCGTTCGAGTAGACGACAAGCGCGATCAGCGCCAGCGCAAGCTCCAAGCTCCAAGTTCCAAGCTCCAAATTCCAACGATTGTTCGAAGTTCTTGGAGCTTGGATCTTGGAACTTGGATCTTGGAACTTAGTTCGTGCCGCCGCGCTGGTCGAGGATCTGATAGATGCGCGCGACGGTCGCTTCCTGGACACCTGGATTCGCGTAGTTGCGATAGTGATCGTGGTGCTTCGTCAGATCGACCCGCTTGGCGGCGTCGGCAACCGGCACCTTCTGATCGTGCAGCGTCTTCGCCTGGTTCCACAGGTCGCGAAGAAACGCCTGGAAGTAGGCGATCTGTTCCTTGCCCTTGAACGGTTCACCGTGGCCGGGGACGACGGTCTCGAAGTCCAGCGCTTTCAGCTTTTCGAGATTGACCGCCCACTCATCATGGAAGCCGAAGTTGAGTGCGCCGGTGCCCGGCCCCTCGAAGAAGTCGCCGGTCGCGACGATCTTTTCCTTGGGCAGGTAAACCATCAAGTCCGTGTCGCTGTGCCCGCGTCCGAGATACACAATGCGAATCTCACGCTCGCCGCGGAACAGCGTCAGGTGATCCGCGACCGTCAGCGTCGGCGGCGTCGGAACGGTTTCCTTGAGTTGCTCCTGATACGACTCCAGCACCTTCAATCGATCGCCGCCCTGCTTCCGCGCATTCTCGATCTGGGCGGGCAGGTTCTGGAACTCCTGGCTGAGCCGATTCTTCAGCACGCCCTGCAGAATCTCGCTCCGCTCGTTCTCATGGCCGATGATCGTCACCTCGGAGCCGAACACCTGATTGCCGTCCGTGTGGTCGTAGTGCCAGTGCGTGTTGATGACGTACCGAATCGGTTTGTCGGTGAGCGTCTTGATGTCGTTGACGAGCCGCCGCGTCGCTTCAGGCGTGATGTTCGTATCGACGAGCACCACATCATCGGCGTTGACGATGACCATGTTCGACGAACGGGTTTCGATGGTGCCATTGCCAACGGCGGAGTAGACGCCCGGCGCAACCTGGATGAAACGATGCGCCATCGGTGTCTGCGCGAACGCGGACGCGCTCAACGCAACGGCACCCACGATGGCCGGGATGAGGTGTTTCATGCGGAAATCCTATCACTGTAGTATCTTGCGGCCGCATGAACGTCCACTCGGTTGCCGCTGAAGTCGCGTCGCCCGTCACGCATGCACGCACTCGCCAATCCGCAGTGCTGAGGGCGATCGCGCCGTTCATCATTGGCGGCGCCGTGCTGCTCACGCCGACGCCGGAAGGGCTCACGGCAAACGCGTGGCACTTCTTCGCCCTCTTCATTGCGACCATCACGGCAATCATCACGGAACCGATTCCGGGCGCCGCTGCCGGCCTGCTTGGCGTGCTCGTCGCGTGCGTGCTCGGGCTCGTTCGTCCGGCGCCGGCACAGGCGACAGCGTGGGCGCTGAGCGGCTTCTCGAATTCGACCGTGTGGCTGATTTTCGCCGCCTACATGTTCGCGTGTGGCTATTCGAAGACGGGCCTGGGCAAACGCATAGCGCTGCTGCTCATCCGTGCGCTCGGACACCGCACGCTCGGTCTCGGCTATGCCGTGACGTTTGCCGATTGCGCGCTCGCCCCCGTGACTCCGTCCGCGACGGCGCGTTCTGCCGGCACGATCTATCCGATCGTCAGCAGCATTCCCGAGCTGTACGGGTCGCACGCCAACGATGCGACGGCCAAGCGCATCGGCTCGTATCTCCTCTACACCGCGCTGGCGGCGACGATGGTCACGAGCAGCATGTTCCTGACCGGCCTGGCGCCGAACACGATGGCGATTGCCATCATCGCAAAGGCGATCGGCATCACGATTCCGTGGATGGAGTGGTTCAAGGGTTTCCTGCCGGTTGGCATCATCCTCCTGCTCGTGCAGCCGCTGTTGCTCTACTGGATTTATCCGCCGCAGATCAAACAGGCGCCCGAGGCACCGCGCTGGGCGGCCGCGCAGCTGCGTGAGATGGGACCGATGACACGCGAGGAGATCACGATGCTCGTGCTCGTGATCGCCGCGCTCGGCTTCTGGATCGGCGGCGCCGACTTCGTCGATCCGGCGATCGTTGCCGGCTTCGTCATTCTCGGCATGGTGATCTTCGGGGTGGTGCCGTGGGATCAGATCGTCAGTCACTCGCAGGCGTGGAACACGCTGATCTGGTTTGCAACGCTGGTGACTTTGGCCGGCGGGCTGGCGGAGACGAAGTTTCTCGACTGGCTGGCAGCATCGATGGTGCCGATGCTGTCCGGCCTCGGTGCGTATGCCACGATCGCCGGAGTGGTGCTGACGTTCTTTTTCCTCCACTATTTCTTTGCCAGCATCACCGCACACACCGCCACGTTGTTTCCGCTGTTTCTCGCCGTCGCCGTGAAGATCCCCGTGGTCACGCCAGTGGCATGGGCGCTTCTGCTCGCGTATCCGCTCGGAATGATTGGCGTACTGACGCCGTACGCCTCGGGACAGAACGCGGTGTATTACGGCAGCGGCTATATCAAGCGCAAAGACTTCTGGGTGCTCGGCCTGATTCTGGGCGTGGTCTACATGACGGTGTATCTTGCGATCATCGTGAAGTGGCTGGAGTACCTGGGTGTCTAGCCGGGGCGGCGCGGACCTTTCAGGTCCGGTGACACGTATTCTCGCGGAGGTCCTCGCGCGGACGCGCTACGACGACCTTCCGACGGACGTCATCCATCACGCACAGCGATCCGTGACCGACTGGCTCGGATCCGCGCTGGGCGGCTCAATCGAGAAGCCTGCGCGTCTGGCACAGCAGATCGCGGCGCGTTTCGGCACGTCGAACGAGGCGACCATCTTCAGCGCGGGGCGTGCGTCAGCACCGGTCGCCGCGTTTGCCAACGGCGTGGCGTCGCACATTCTCGAGCTCGACGACATTCACAAGGGATCGACCGTACACGCGGCGGCTCCAATCATCCCGGCGGCCCTTGCGGTTGCCGAGCGCGAGCATGCTGATGGTCGTGCCTTTCTCACCGCCGTGACCGTAGGCTATGAAGCCGCGTTCCGCATCGGCGAAGCGGTGAATCCGAGCCACTACTATTTCTTTCATCCGACAGGGACGGTGGCCACCTTCGGCTCGGCCGCGGCCGCTGGATCGCTGCTTCGCCTCAGCGCCAGGCAGATGGTCGATGCGCTCGGCAGCGCCGGCACACAGGCGGCGGCGCTGTGGGAGTTCAACGCCGACGGCGCGATGAGCAAGCATCTCCATCCGGGCAAGGCGGCCATGAACGGGATTCTCGCGGCCGACCTGGGGAAGGTTGGCTTTACAGGAGCGACCCGCATCCTCGAAGGCAAGCGCGGATTCTTCCGTGCGATGAGCGAGTCATTTGATGCGTCGCGTGTCACCGACCGGCTCGGCGCGCGATGGAAGATCGGTGAGAACGGCTACAAACTGTATGCGTGCTGTGGCCATACGCATACGGCTGTGGACTGTGCGCTGGAGATTCGCGCGCGCCGGCAGTGGTCGAACGACGATGTGCTGCGCGATGTGCGCGGGATCACCATCGAGACCTACGGCCCTGGCTACGAGATCGTCAAAGAGATGAATCCGCCCACGCCGTATCGGGCGAAGTTCAGTCTTGCGTACTGCGTCGCGGCCGCGCTGCTTGAAGGCGAGCTCGGACTGGAGCAATTCAGTGCCGATCGTTTCAGCGACGACGGGGTGCGCGATCGCGCGATTGCGGAACTGTTGCGGCGGGCGCGCGTCAGCGTTGCCGACGACCTCACGGCGAAGTATCCGGCCGCCTGGCCGGTGCGTCTCACCGTCGAAAGCGCGAGCGGCGTCGAGCGCGCCGCGGGCGACTATCCGAAAGGGCACGCGGAGAATCCGGTTTCCACCGAGGATCTCGAGCGGAAGTTCTCCGCGCTTGTCGGCTCGCGCTTCGGGAGGCCGACGGCTGATGCCATGCTGAGCGCGCTGCATTCGATCGACCGCTGTCCCGACGTGTCCGATCTGTTCCGCCTTCGTCAAGGCTTCGGCGAGACTAGCGTTGCGCCCGCTCTCGTTTCTTAATGGCTGACATCAATCCCAGGGCACACGAGCACCAGGAATACCGATCCGCGGTGCGCGAACTCTGCGCCCAATTCGACAGCAAGTACTGGCAGGAAGTCGAAGAGCGCGCCGGCTATCCCGAAGAGTTCGTCAAAGCGCTGACCGATGCCGGGTGGCTGGCCGCGTTAATCCCCGAGCAGTACGGCGGCGGCGGCCTGACGGTCACGGAAGCATCGGTCATCCTCGAAGAGATCAACAGGTCGGGTGCAAATTCGGGTGCGTGCCACGCGCAGATGTACATCATGGGCACCCTGTTGCGGCACGGCTCCGACGAGCAGAAGCGCAGCTACCTGCCGGGCATCGCATCCGGCGAGCTGCGGCTTCAATCATTCGCGGTCACCGAGCCGACTACCGGTACCGACACGACGAAGACCCGCACGACGGCCGTCCGCGACGGCGACCGCTACATCGTCAACGGTCAGAAGGTATGGATCTCGCGCATCCAGCATTCCGATCTGATGCTGCTGCTCGCGCGCACGACGCCGCTGCCGGAGGTGAAGAAGAAGACCGAAGGGATGTCGATCTTTCTCGTCGATCTTCGCGGCGCCGAGCAGAACGGGATGACCGTCCGGCCGATCCGCAACATGGTGAATCACGAGACGAACGAGGTCTGGTTCGAAGACTTCGCGGTGCCGGCGGAGAATCTCATCGGCCAGGAAGGCATGGGGTTCCGCTACATCCTCGACGGCATGAACGCGGAGCGGATTCTCATCGCCGCCGAATGCATCGGCGATGGCTATTGGTTCATCGACAAGGCGCGCACCTATGCCAACGAGCGGATCGTGTTCGATCGTCCCATCGGCAGGAACCAGGGCGTGCAGTTTCCGATCGCCCGCGCGTATGCGAACGTGCGCGCGGCGGATCTGATGCGCTACGAAGCGGCGCGATTGTTTGACGCCGGGCATCCGGCCGGCGCAGAAGCCAACATGGCGAAGATGCTGGCGGCCGATGCGTCGTGGGAAGCGGCCAATGCCTGCCTGCAGACATTTGGCGGGTTCGGCTTCGCCGCGGAATACGACGTCGAGCGCAAGTTCCGGGAGACGCGGCTCTATCAGATCGCGCCCATCTCGACGAATCTGATCCTCTCGTACATCGGCGAACACGTACTTGGCATGCCGCGCTCCTTCTGAAGGGGTCGGGAC
>Ga0310813_10000251_pt1 | contig 38323 bp, 37 predicted proteins | sample YN3metagenome_FD_203086 | JGI IMG/M metagenome (GOLD analysis project Ga0310813, IMG submission 203086) | Soil microbial communities from experimental microcosm in Duke University, North Carolina, United States - YN3 | ecosystem: Engineered > Artificial ecosystem > Soil microcosm > Unclassified...
CAGCTCGCCCACGAACGCGCGCGAGCTCTGATCGTCGATCCGCTGGAGGACGAGCGAAACTTCGTTGAGGACGATGTCGCGGAAGGCCTTCATTCGAGGACGAGGCACTTCTCGTCGTAGGTGGGGCCTTCCATGCAGATGCGCGAGTAGCGCCAATCCTTGCCGTCGTCCGTGAGGACCCGGGTCACGCAGGCGCCGCAGGCGCCGAGCGCGCAGCCCATGTGCTTCTCCATGGAGACTTCGCAGGGAAGCTGCTCCCGGCGGGCGATGCGGACCACGGCGTCCATCATGCGGTCCGGGCCGCAGGTGTAGAGCTGAAGGCCGCCCCGGTCGAGCTTGGGGATCCACTCCTCCAGCAGGTGCGTCACCAGGCCCTTGCGGCCGCGCGAGCCGTCCTCGGTCACCGCCTGGGCCTCGACGCCGACCTGCGCGAAGTCGTCGATCCCGTAGAGCATCGACTGCGTCCGGCCGCCGAAGAGGAGGATCATGCGCGGCCGGAGCCCCTTGGCGGCCACCTGCTTGGCGAACAGGTAGAAGGGCACGATGCCGACGCCGCCGGCGATGAAGACGTAGGTTTTGACGGGCTTGACGCTGAACCCGACGCCCAGCGGCCCCATGTAGCCGATCGTCGATCCCGGCTCCTTCCGGGCGAGGATCTCCGTCCCCTTGCCGACCACGGTGTAGAGCAGGTCGACGTGCTGCCCGCCCTCGGCGGGCCGGACGTCCCAGTAGCTGAAGGGACGACGGAGCAGGGGCTCGGTCGTGAAATCGGTCAGGATGTGGCAGAACTGGCCCGCCTCGATGGGGTCCGTCGAGGGCACGTGCAGCGTCATCTTCCAGCAGTTGGGCGAGTAGCGCTCCTGCCGGACCACCGTCGCATCCCCGTTCCAGATGACGTGCATCGTGGGCGGATTGTAGCAGGGGCGAGCGGGGCGGGCAATGTTTGACGCCCCGGGGCCCGCATGCTATCACGGCACCCCATGCAACCCCTTGATTTCGCGAAAAAGATCGTCCTCAAGGCAGGGGACTTCCTCAAGAAACACAGCTCGGGCCGCAAGTCGATCACGTTCAAGGACGACATCGGCAGCAACATCGTCACCGACATGGACCACGCGTCGGAGGAGATGATCGTCAAGGCGATCCGGAAGGAGTTTCCCGACCACGCGATCGTGGCCGAGGAGAGCGGCCTTTCCGGCGACTCTCCCCACAAGTGGTACATCGATCCGATCGACGGCACGACGAACTTCGCCCATGGCTTCCCCATCTGGGCCGTGACCGTGGCCTACGAGGCGCAGGGAAAGATCCAGGCGGGGGCCACCTATGCCCCGATGCTCGGCGACCTCTACTCTGCGAAGCGGGGCGGCGGGGCGTTCAAGAACGGGTCGCGGATCCACGTGACGAAGAATTCGAATCTGAACCACGCGCTGCTCTGCACCGGGTTCTCGTACCTCCTGGAATACCGGAAGATCAACCTGAAGTACTTCAGCGAGTTTCTCATGACCGCCCAGGCGATCCGCCGCATGGGGGCCGCGTCGCTCGACCTCTGCTGGACCGCGGCCGGCGCCTTCGACGGATTCTGGGAGATGCGGCTGGGCCCCTGGGACATGGCCGCCGGGATTGTTATCCTGGAGGAGGCGGGCGCGAAGGTCACCGATTTCAAGGGCGGGCCGGTCGACATCCGCCGCGGCGACTTCGTGGGAGCCAACCCCCGCCTGCATCGCAGGATGCTGGACGTCCTGCAGAAGGTAAAGATATAAAGTGAACTTCAATGGCTAATGAACTTGAACGGATGTGCCGGCTCCTCGACGATGGGGACGCCGAACTCCAGATCGCCGTCGCCCGCGTGCTGCGCGAGCTCAAGCCGAAGGACGCCGCCGTCCGCAAGGCGCTGGCGGGCGCGCTCAAGTCCCAGAACGAGATGGTGCGGCTCTACTCGCTCGAGGCGCTCGCGTCCATCGACCTTCAGGCCGCGCTCCCGCACGTGGTGCCGCTCCTGGGCGGGCCCGACGCGGTCCGCAACCGCGCTTCCCAGATCCTGATCGGCGCCGGCGCCGCGTCGGCCGAAGCCCTGCGGGACCACCTCGACTCCAAGGACCCCCAAGTCCGCAAGGGCATCCTCGACATCCTGGGCAAGCTGCCCGGAGTCGACACGACCGAGTCGCTCTTCGCCGGCCTCCTGGACCCCGACCTCGAGGTCGTCAAGAAGGCCGCCCAGGCCTACCGGCAGCGCATCGAGTCGATGGCCGCGGCCGACAAGGCCAAGGCCCTGAAGAAGATCCTGGAGTTCATGGAGTCCTCCAAGGTCCAGAAGGTGAAGACGCCGCTGGCGTCCTGCCTGCTCATCGTCGGCGCGCTGCGCGACGCGTCGGCGGTCAAGACCGTCCTCAAGTATCTGGACCGGAAGCTGCCGCCCGCGGTGCGCAACCACGCGCTGCTCGCGCTCTTCAGCCTCCCGCTCGAGGGGAAGGACGCGACCGCCGCGGTCGCCAAGCTCCTCCCGCTCCTCGAGGAGTCCGAATTCAACGAGATCGTGAAGCCCGCCCTCGACGTCCTCTGGAAATTGCCGCCGGGGAAGGAGCACGCCGAGCGCCTCCTGAAGCTGAGGAAGAGCGGCAATCCGCCCGTGCGGCTCTACGCCGTGAAGGCCCTCGGGTCGGTCGGCAGCAGCCAGGCGGGCGAGGCGCTGGTCGAATCCCTCATGAGCGACGATCCACGCCTCTCCGAGGTCGCCGACGGCTCGCTCCGCGGGAACCCGGATTTCGTGCCCCTGCTGGTGAAGGCGCTCGACAAGGAAGAGGACGTCGCCAAGGCGTTCAAGATCGTCAACGTCCTCAAGGGCTTCAAGAACGTCCTGGACAAGTCGCTCGTGAAGAAGTGTCTCGTGAAGACCTTCCAGATGCTGGACAAGAAGGAGAGCGGCTTCCAGGTCTACTTCGAAATCGTCCGCGCCGCGGCGCCGGACCTGGCCAGGAAGGAAGTGGTCGACCGGGGCCGCGACCTGCTCAAGAAGAAGGACTTCGAGGACGCCGAGCGGGTGCTCCGGCTCGCCCAGCGCGACGACCTCGCCACCCCCGAGGGAGACTTCGCGCTGGCGGTCGGCCAGCTGCGCCAGCAGCGCCTCGACCCGACGAGCGCGGGCCGCGACCAGGGCAACGCGATCGGCCTCTTCCTCAAGTTGTCCCGGAAGGAGGGCTTCAACCTCCTCAAGCAGCTCGAGAAGGACTCCGGGCTCGTCTCGCCCGAAGGGCTGCTCTACCTCGGCTTCGCCTTCACGGAACGCCAGGGCGCCGACCGCGACCTGGGCGGTTCGATCCTGAAGCTCGTCTCGAAGAAGTTCGGGTCGAAGGAAGAAGGCAAGATCGCGAAGCAAAAGCTGAAAACCCAAGGCATCGCCTGAGACCGAATCGCGAATGGCGAATCGCGAATCGCGGAACGACCCGCAGCGGAGCCGGAAGCCCAAGTTCGACCCTCGGCTTTGGTTCACCATGGAGCCGAGCTGCCAGGGAAAGCACTACCTGTTGTGGGCTTCTCATACTTTCCCCGGCCGCTTTACAGCGTGGTGTCCGGTCAAGAGGCGGGCCACCAACTGTTCGAAGGGCGACATTCGGGAATGCTCGAAGGAATCCGCGTACTGGTTGATGGGATTTCTGGCGGGCAACGAACCGCAGCCTCCCCGTGATGAATCCGGAAATTACCTGGGTATCGCGAGTCCGGCGTTCAAGGCTTGGGAGCGCGAGGCGCGTCGTTTTCGGAAGACGGGGACCTGGCGGCTCCAGGAGTAATCCGCGATTCGCTATTCGTCTTCAGGCTTTGACGATCTTCTCGTTGCCCGTCTTCACATCTTTGCACGCATTGCGCGTGTCGACGACCAGGGCGGAGTTCTTCACGATCCACGCGTAATCGTAGCTGGAGTGGTCGGTCACGATCACGACGGCGTCCATCCCCTTCAGCGTCTTCTCGGTCAGCTCGACCGTCTTCGCCTTCAGGTGCTTGTAGTGCCGCGTCGTCGGGATCTTGGGCAGGAACGGGTCGTGGGCCTTCACCGTCGCGCCCTTCGATTCGAGCAGTTCGATCACCTTGAAGGAGGGCGATTCGCGCGAATCGTCGATGTCCTTCTTGTACGCGAGGCCCAGGACCAGGATGCTGGATCCGGCGATGGCCTTGTTGAGCTTGCGGAAGGCGTCCTCGAGCCGGCCCAGGACGTAGTAGGGCATCTGCACGTTGAGCTGGCCGGCGAGCTCGATGAAGCGCGTCGCGAACTGGAACTCCTTCGCCCTCCAGGACAGGTAGAACGGGTCGAGCGGGATGCAGTGGCCGCCCAGGCCCGGGCCGGGGTAGAAGGGCTGGAAGCCGAACGGCTTGGTCGACGCGGCGCGGATGACTTCCCAGACGTCGATCCCCATGCGCTCGAAGCACATCTTGAGCTCGTTCACGAGCGCGATGTTCACGCAGCGGTAGATGTTCTCGAGAAGCTTCGCCGACTCGGCGACCTCGGGCGACGAGACCTCGACCACCTGGACGATGGCGGAGCCATAGAGCGCCGCGGCCGCCTTGCGGCTGCGCTCGTCGATGCCGCCGACGACCTTCGGGATATCCGCATTGGTGAAGTGCTTGTTGCCTGGATCCTCGCGCTCGGGCGAGAACGCGAGAAGGTAGTCGACGCCCGCCTTGTCGAGCTCGGGCTTCATGATCTCGCGCGTCGTGCCGGGGTAGGTGGTCGACTCCAGGATCACCAACTGGCCCTCACGGAGGTTCTGGCCGATCGTCCGGGCCGTGGACTCGATGAAGGACACGTCGGGGCTGGTGTCCTCGTGGAGCGGGGTGGGGACGCAGATGATGATCGCGTCCGCTTCCTTCAGGCGCTTGAAGTCCGCGGTAGCCTCGAACTTCTTCGCCATCTTCTTCAGGAGGGCGTTCGGGATGGACTTGATGTACGACTCGCCGCGCTTGAGCTTCACGATCTTCTCGGGGTCGATGTCGAAGCCGAGGACCCGGAAGCCCTTGAGCGAGAAGAGGCGCACGAGGGGAAGACCGACGTAGCCCAGCCCGATGACGCCGACGACCGCCTTCTTGGAGCGGATCAGGGATTCGATGCTCATGCGGTTTTCAGCGCTTTGCGTAGGACGTCGACGGCGGCGTCGATGTGCCCTTTCTCGACCGTCAGGGAGGGCAGGAAGCGGATGCCGCCTTCTCCGCAGCCCAGGAGCAGGAGTCCTTCGGCGAACGCCGCGTCCACGATGCGGTTGCGCCGGTCGTGGTCCAGGGGGCCCTGCTTGCCGCGGCGGATGTCGATCGCCTGCATCAGGCCCAGGCCGTGCGCGCGCCCGACGTGCGCGAATTCCTCCGAGAGGGAGTCGAGGCCGGCCGCGAGGTACTCTCCCATCCGCTTCGCGTTGTCCATCAAGCCGTCTTCGATGAGCTCGATCGTCCGGAGCCCCGCCGCGCAGGCCAGCGCGTTGCCGCCGAAGGTGTTGGCGTGCGCGCCGCTGGGCCACACGTGCAGCTCCTTGCGGGCCACGATGGCGCCGAGGGGAAGCCCGCCGCCGATCGGCTTCGCCGTGCAGAGGATGTCGGGCTCGACCCCGAAGTGCTCCACCGCCCACCACTTGCCGGTGCGGCCCAGCCCCGACTGCACCTCGTCGACGACGAGCAGGATGCCGTTCTTGTCGCAGAGCTTGCGCAGCCCTTCCAGGAACCCCTTCGGGGCGACGTTGTAGCCGCCTTCGCCCTGGATGGGCTCGACGAAGATCGCCGCGACGTCCTCCGGCGGCGTGGTGCGCTTGAAGAGCACGTTCTCGATGAAGTCCAGGTCGCCGTAGGGCGCGTGCGAGACGTCGGCCAGCAGCGGCGCGAAGTGGCGGCGCTGCGCGGGCTTCGACGCGGTGAGCGACAGGGAGCCCATCGAGCGGCCGTGGAAGCAGCCGAAGAAGGCGATCATCCGGGAGCGGCGCGTGACGTAGCGGGCCAGCTTGATCGCGGCCTCGACCGCCTCGGTGCCCGAGTTGGCCAGGAACGTCATCTTCGGCGACTTGCCGGGAGCGATCTCGCAGAGCTTCTCCGCGAACGCGGCCATGACCTCGTAGTAGAAGTCTGTCCCCGCCATGTGGATGAACTTCTCGGCCTGCTCCTGGAGGACGCGGACGATTTCGGGGTGGGCGTGGCCGAGCGCGTTCACCGCGACGCCCGCCGTGAAGTCGAGGAACTTGTTGCCGTCGGGATCGTACACGTACGAGCCTTCGCCGCGCTCGATGACGAGCGGGTAGCCCCGGGTGTACGCGGGTGTGATGACCTTCCGGTCTCGCTCGATGATCTTTCGGGCTTTCGGGCCGGGGAGCGTGGTGCGGATCTGCGGCGCGTATCCGCTCTTCGGTGCCGCCCGATTCATGGTTCTCCTCGATTTGGCCGAGGGATTATAACATGGGACAAATGAGGCGTCATTTTATCCCGCACTCGCGCCCCACGCTGGGCCGCGACGAGGAGCGGGCGGCGCTCCGCGTGCTGCGGAGCGGCATGGTCGGCGGCGGCGAAGAGGTCGACCGCTTCGAACGCGCCCTCGAGACCTCGATCGGGGGAGGGCGCGCGGTTGCGGTGCATACCGGCAGCGCGGCGCTGCACCTGGCCCTGCTCGGGCTCGGCGTGGGGGAGGGCGACCGCGTCGTGCTGCCCTCCTACGTCTGCGCCGCCGTCCTCAACGCGGTGAAGTACGTCGGCGCCGAGCCGATCCTGGCGGACGTCCTGCCCGAAACGGCGAATCTGGATCCCGACGATGTCCGGCGCCGGCTGCGCGCCGGCACCAAGGCGATCATCGCGCCGCACCTCCTGGGACGGCTCGCGCCCATCAAGGACCTGCGCAAGCTCGGGGTGCCGGTCATCGAGGACTGCGCCATGGCGCTGGGCGGCAAGGTGGGGCTGGGCGGCGAGGTCTCGATCTTCTCGTTCTACGCCACGAAGATGATGGCGACGGGCCACGGCGGGGCGGTCCTGGCACGGGACCGCGCGATCGTGCGACGGATCGCCGACCTGGTCGAGTACGACAACCGCGAGGACTACCGCGTCCGCTACAACTACCGGATGAGCGCGCTGGCCGCCGCCGTCGGTCGGGCGCAGCTGGCGAAGATCCCCGATTTCGTCAAGCGGCGCCGCCGGATCGCCGACTATTACTACAGGACGTTGGAGCTCGGAGACGCTCCGCCCGGGCACGTGTTCTATCGCTTCGTCCTCCGGGTGGGCTCCGTCGAGCGCTTCGTCCGGTTCATGGCGTCCCGCGGGGTCGAGTGCAAGCGTCCGGTGTTCCGGCCGCTGCACCGCTACGTCGCGGCGCCCTCGGGGGAGTTTCCGGGTGCGGAAGAACTGCATCGACACTGGGCGTCCGTCCCCCTCTATCCCTCCCTCTCACGGGGGGAGATGGAGCGCGTGGCGGAGTCGGCTCACGACTTTCTTCGTTAAGTGGCTGCGCTTCTCCGTCGGCACCTCCATCGCGCTGGCGGTCGCGGCCCTCGGCCTTGCGGCCCAGGAAGGGCCCAAGGAGCGCGTGCGCTTCCTGGACGGCAAGGCGGAGCTCTGTGAGGTCGTCTCGGCCGACGCCGACGGGGTGACCCTTCGCCTCTCCGGCATCCCGCAGCCCCTCCGCTTCCGCTGGTGGCAGCTGGCGTCCGAGGACGCCGCCCGCCTGCGCGACGCTCAGTCCCCCCGCGCGGCCGTGAAGGCCGCGGAGGCCGAGTTCCTCGTGCCCGGGTACCGGATCCGCACGACCGACGACAAGGTGTACGAGGGCGTGCCGGTCGAGGGCGCTCCGTCGGGGCAGGTCTGGCTCAAGAACGCCGAGGGCAAGTTCGTGATTCGGGTTGAGTCGATCCTCGCCCGCGAGGACATCAAGGTCGACCTGGCCCGGGCCTACGCGCCGGACGAAGTAGTCGGGATCCTGGTGGGGCGGATCAAGCCGCGCAGCGCGGAGGATTACGACCTGCTGGGGATGCAGCTGCTCCGCGCCAAGCTCCAGGCCCGCGCGGTGGCGGCCTTCAAGGTCGCCGAGCTGCTCCGGCACCCCGAGTCGCCGGAAGCCCGCATGGTCGGCGAGCTGATCAAGCTGCGCGAGCGCATTGACGACCTCGCGGTGCGCAAGGCGGTATTCCAGGCGGAAGAGCAGGCCCTCGCCGGCGAGTACGACGCCGCGATCGCGCAGGTCGAGGTGGTGGAGAAGCTGCTCGGCGACCGTCCCGACGCGCTGGCGGAGCTCAAGCGGGTCCGGACGCAGCTGCAGGAGTTCCGCGGGCTCGCCCGCGACGAGCGGATCGTGATGGAAGGCTACCGCGCCAGTGAGGCGCTCCTCAAGACGAAGGCGATGGATCGCGCCGTGTCCTACGCGGCCGCTCGGGGCTGGGTCGAGCAGAAGCTCTTCGGCGAGCTGCTGGACCATCTGCGCGCGAAGTTCAACTTCAGCCCCGAGGATCCGACGGTCCAGCGCGTCTGGGAGCGCCGTCCGGCGGACGCGATGCTGAAGCACTCGTACGACGGGTCGTCCTGGATCGTCCTACGTCCCGAGCTGCGGGACCCGGAGGACTGGTGGAAGGCGACCGACGACCGCACCCGCTACGAGCTCCTGAAGGGCCTCTTCATTGAGAAGCATCTCACGGTGCTCCGCACGGAGCAGAAGAGCTGCGGCGTCTGCGGCGGCACGGGGTTGCTGGAGCAGAAGGATTCGACCAACGCGATGTGCCCCTCCTGCCAGGGACTCAAGGGGTATCGAGTCCTCATTTACCGCTGACCCGAATCGCGAATCGCGGATCCTCCCGCGGTGGACAAACGGTTGGAACAACGTGGCATGCTGCCCGCGATTCGCTATTCGCCGGAGTAGTTCGTTGCTTCTTTGGTGATCGTGATGTCGTGGGGATGGCTTTCGCGGAGGCTGGCGCCGCTGATCCGCATGAACTTGGTCTCCGTGCGGAGCTTGTCGACGGTCTGGGTGCCGCAGTAACCCATGCCGGCGCGCAGGCCGCCGACGAGCTGGTAGACGTAGTCGCCCAGCTTGCCCTTGAAGGGGACCATGCCTTCCACGCCCTCGGGCACGAGCTTGGACTTGTCCTCGATCGCGCCCTGGCCATAGCGCTCCTTCGAGCCGCGGACCATCGCGCCTTCGGAGCCCATGCCGCGGTAGACCTTGTAGCTGCGGCCCTTGTGGATCACGGTTTCGCCGGGGCTTTCCTCGCAGCCCGCGAAGAGGCTGCCGATCATGACGCAGCTCGCCCCGGCCGCGATGGCCTTGGGGATGTCGCCCGAGTGGCGGATGCCGCCGTCGGCGATCACCGAGACCCCCGCGGGGCCGGCGACGCTCGCGACGTCCGCGATCGCGGTGATCTGGGGCACGCCGACGCCCGCGATGATGCGCGTCGTGCAGATCGATCCGGGGCCGATGCCGACCTTGACGCCATCGGCGCCCGCGGCGACGAGGTCCTTCGCGGCCTCGGCCGTGGCGATGTTGCCGGCGATGATGGGCTTGGGGATCCCGCGCTTCTTGAGCTCGCGGACCGTCTCGATGACGTTTTTCGAATGGCCGTGGGCGGTATCGACGACGAGAACGTCGACGTCGGCCTCGACGAGCAACTGGGCTCGATTGAAATCGTTCACGCCGATGGCGGCGCCGACCCGCAGCCGGCCGCGGCCGTCCTTGGCGGCGAGCGGGTGCTGCGCCGTCTTGTTGATGTCCTTCATCGTGACCAGGCCCTTGAGGTTGAAGTCGCCGTCGACGAGCAGCAGCTTCTCGACCTTGCGCTCGTTGAGGATGGACTTCGCCTGATCGATGGAGGTGCCGGGGGGCGCGGTGGCGAGGGGCGGCTTCGTCATGATGTCCTGGAGCCGCCGGGACTCGTCGCTCTGGAACTTCAGGTCGCGGCTCGTGACGATGCCCACGAGCCTCCGGCCCTGCGTGATGGGGATGCCGCCGATGTTCTGCTCCCGCATCAGCCGCCGGGCGGTTCCGACGGTCTCGTCGGGCGCCAGGCACACGGGGTCGGCGATGACGCCGGCCTCGAAGCGCTTGACGCGGGACACTTCCCTGGCCTGATCCGCCGGGTTGAGGTTCCGGTGGATGATCCCGATCCCTCCCTCCTGGGCCAGGGCGATCGCCAGCTTGGATTCCGTCACCGTGTCCATCGCGGCGGAGACGATGGGGATGTTCAGTCGAATGTCGCGGGTCAGAAGGGTGGACGTGTCGACTTCCGTGGGGACGACGCTGGAGAGGCGCGGGATCAGAAGGACGTCGTCGAACGTGATCCCTTCGCTTGAGATCTTCTCGATCATTCGGGCGCCTTCAATCGGGGGACTATACTGAACCGGCCGCTGGAAGTCAACCGGTTGACGGGTGCGCCAGATCCGATATCCGGCACGCCCGGGGTGAGACGTTGCTACAATTCCGCCAACCCGGACGGTTCCACGTCGTTGAAAACGAGACCATGATGCGCCTCCTGCGTCCCGCCGTGATGCTGTGCGCCCCGCTCCTCGTCTGGAGCTGTGCCGGTTCGCCGGAAGACGACCGCAACGAGCGCGTGGTGGACCGCGCGGCCTTCCTCTTCCGCCACTATTCCGAGGCCCAGAAGAAGCAGGACGCCCAGATGCTCACCGTGCTTCGGGGCGACCTCCGGAAGCTCAACGTGGAAGCGATCGACGTCCTGATCCGCATCCTCGCCGAGCGGAACCAGGAGGCGCAGGGCTACGCGGCGTTCGCGCTCGGCTTCTCCTCCAACCGGGCCGCGATTGCGCCGCTCGCGCAGGCCATCGACAGCCCCGAGGAGACGGTGCGGGGGAACGCCATCGCGGCGCTCGGCCAGCTGGGCTTCAACGACGCGCCGCTCGAGCCGTTCCGCAAGCTCCTGAAGGATCCGCTTCCCGAAGTCCGCCAGGCGGCCCTCTTCGGGCTCACCTGGATGGTCGACCCGAAGAACGACCTGGGCATGCTGGGCGACGTCCACGCGTGCCTGAACGACTCCGACGTGCACGTGCGGGCCGAGGCGCTGATCGTGCTCCGGAAGATGCGTCGGAAGGAGTCGGTGACGCCGATCCTGGCCGGCCCCGTGAAGGACACGGAGCCGCTGGTGCGGACGTCGGCGGCGATCACGCTCGGCGCGATGGGACGCGACGCGCAAGAAGCGACGCCGTTCCTCGTCGAGATGCTGAAGGACGAGCACCACCGCGTCGTCGAAGGCGCCTGGTCGGCGCTCAACAAGATCCACGACAAGGATCTCGACCGGTCCTACTCGACCTGGCGCGACTGGTACGAGGACGAGCAGAAGGTCCACTACACCTGCCTCGAGCACAAGGAGATCTCCGAGATCGGGCCGGGCGTCTGCCCGAAGTGCGGCAAGAGACTCGAGCGCATGAGCCGCGAAGGCGGCCGCAAGCCGGAAGCCCCGCCCGTCGCGGGCAGCGGGCTTTTCACCTGCCCGGAGCACAAGGAGATCCTGACCACGACTCCCTCGAAGTGCGGCGTTCCCGGCTGCGGCAAGGACCTGGTTCCGAAGAAGCCCGACCCCGTGATTTACGTCTGCCCCGAGCATCAGCAGATCATCACGACGACGCCGTCGAAGTGCGGCGTCCCGGGCTGCGGCAAGGACCTCATTCCCAGGAAGCCGTAGGCTTCGGACGGCCGGCGCGCCGGGTGTGTGCTAGACTCCCTCCATGGCGTCCGACTCGGACAGCGGCCTCGACAAGCAAAAGATCCTCGCCGCGATCAATCACCCGGACCCGGTCCCGTACCCGCCGCTGGCTCCCGCGCAGCCGAGTCCCGTCCGTCCCGCCACGACGCGGCGCGTCGTCGTCGCGCCGCTTCCCCGATGGTCGACGCACCGCACCGAGATCTCGGCGATCATCGCGACGTTCGTCGCGCTGATCTGGATCTCGGCCGGCATCGCCGCAGGATCCGGCACGCCGATCCTCGTCGGGATCGTCTTCGGCGTGGCCGCTCTAGCCATCTGGCTGCTCGAAGTCTGGTCCGGGGATTAGGTCCCGTACACAGTACCCAGGACACAGGCAGACCCGTTCCCTCCTCCTGTCCCGCTTCGAGGGGACGCCAACCCAAAAGTCCGACATGATCTGGGATCTGCGCGAAGAGTTCGTCTTGGTCTCCCCCTCGGGGGGGGCAGGGGGGATGACTCTGCCTGTGTCCTGGGTACTGTGTACTGGTTCTCGGGGGATTCCAGATTTCCAGGTTCTGAATTGTGCTTGACACTGTTGGTCGTCGTCACTATATTCACGCCTCCCATGAGAGGCACAAAGCAGAAGTCATTCGTCGCGAGCTCGAAGACGCTTCAGCAGGAATGGTTCGTCATCGACGCGAAGGGGCTCGTCCTGGGTCGTCTCGCGACGAAGATCGCGATGATCCTGATGGGCAAGCACAAGCCGATCTACACGCCGTTCCTGGACACCGGCGATTTCGTCATCGTCCTGAACGCGGACAAGATCAAGCTCACCGGCAAGAAGGCGGAGAAGAAGGTCTACAAGCGCTTCTCCGGCTATCCCGGCGGCCAGCGCGAGGTTCCGTTCGCCGAGGAGCTGGCGAAGCACCCCGACGTGGTCGTACTCCACGCGGTGAAGAGCATGCTTCCGCGCGGCACGCTGGGCCGCCAGCAGATCACCAAGCTCAAGGTGTTCAAGGGCACCGAGCATCCCCACAAGGCGCAACAGCCCAAGCCGCTGGAGATTAAGTAATGGCCGATCTGAAGGAGTACATCTGGGGCACGGGCCGCCGCAAGAGCGCCGTCGCCCGCGTCCGTCTCTCCCGCGGCACCGGCACCATCACCGTCAACCACCGGCCCTTCGAAAAGTACTTCCTGACCGAGGACGACCGGCAGAGCGCCCTGGCCCCGCTCCACGCGACCAAGGCCCACGGCCGCTACGACATCCTCGTCAACGCGTCCGGCGGCGGCATCGCCGGCCAGGCCGGCGCCATGAAGCTCGGCGTCGCCCGCGCCCTCAAGAAGATCGAGCCCGCGCTGGAGTCCATCCTCCGCGCGCAGGGGTTGCTCACCCGCGATCCCCGCATGAAGGAGCGCAAGAAGTACGGTCTCCGCGGCGCCCGCCGCGGCGTCCAGTACTCGAAGCGCTAGTCGGACCCCTTCGGCCGGGTTCCCTTCGTTTACTGGTTTGAAACGTGCAGGGTGATTCCATGGCATTCTCTCCCAGCGACCGGCTCAAGAAGCTTCCCCCGTATCTCTTCGCCGAGTTCGAGCGCAAGCGCGCCGCCCTCGAGAAGCAGGGGAAGGACATCGTCAACCTCGGTATCGGCGATCCCGACCAGGCGCCGCCCCGGCTCCTGCTCGACACCATGGTCGCCCACCTGAACGACGAGTACATCCACCAGTACTCGTCTTCCCAGGGCATCGACGAGTTCAAGAGCGCCGTCGCGTCGTTCATGAAGAAGCGCTACTCGGTGGACCTCCAGCCCAAGGAGATCTGCATGGGCATCGGCTCCAAGGAGCTGATCGCCCATATGCCCCTCGCGCTCACGAACCCCGGCGACGTGGTCCTCTGCCCGGAGCCGGGCTACCCGCCGTACCGCTCGGGCACCATCTTCGCGCTCGCCGAGCCCTACGTGCTGCCGCTCTCGAAGAAGAACGGCTTCCTGCCGGACCTCGACGCGATCCCGGCCGAAGTGGCGAAGAAGGCGAAGATCCTCTACGTGAACTATCCCAACAACCCGACGGGCGCCACCGCGGGCCTGGACTTCTACAAGAAGTGCGTCGCGTTCGCGCAGAAGTGGGGGACGATCGTCGTCTCCGACGAGGCCTACGCCGAGCTCTACTACGAAGAGGCCCCGCACTCCTTCCTCGAGGTGCCCGGCGCCAAGGAGGTCGGCGTCGCGGTCCACTCGATGACCAAGACGTTCTCGATGGCCGGCTGGCGCATGGCCTGGGTCTGCGGCAACGCCGACGTCGTCGACACGCTCCGCGGCTTCAAGGCAAACTGCGACAGCGGCCAGTTCATGGGCTTCCAGAAGGCCGTCGCCAAGGTCCTCACCGAGGGCACAGGCGACATGGCCAAGATCCGCGACATGTACCGCCGGCGCCGCGACATCTTCGTGGACGGCACGAAGAAGCTCGGCTGGGACGTCTCGGCTCCCAAGGCCGGCCTCTACATCTGGTACCCGGTCCCGAAGAAGGGCGCGACGTCGATGCAGTTCGCCGAGGACGCGCTCAACGCGGGCGTCATCATGCTCCCCGGCTCCGGCTTCGGCGCGGCGGCCGAGGGCTTCATGCGCGTCGCCCTTACGGTGACGGAAGACCGGCTCCAGGAAGCGGTGAAGCGCCTCGCCACCGTCAAGCTGTGATCCGCGAGATCGTCATCGCTTCCAAGAACAAGGGCAAGATCCGCGAGATCCGCCAGATCTACGCCGACCTCCCGGTCGCCATCGTCGAGCATCCCGACCTTCCCGAAGTCATCGAGGACGGCGACAGCTTCTCCGCCAACGCCCGCAAGAAGGCCGTCGAGATCGCCCGCCACACGGGAACGTGGGCGCTGGCCGACGATTCGGGCCTCGAGGTGGACGCCCTGAACGGCGCCCCCGGCATCCATTCCGCGCGCTGGTCGGGAGGAGGGGACGAGGCCAACAACGACAAGCTGCTCGCCGAGCTCCGCGACGTCCCCGCGGCGGCCAGGACCGCACGCTACCGCGCCGTCGTCGTGGTCGCGACCCCCGAGGGGCGCGTGGTGGCGGAGGCCGACGGCCGCTGCGAGGGGCTGATCGGCTTCGAGCGGAAGGGAACGGGCGGCTTCGGCTACGACCCGTACTTCGTCGTCCCCCAGTTCGGGAAGACCATGGCCGAGCTGCCCGCCGAAACGAAGCACTCGATCTCGCACCGGGGCGAGGCGCTGCGGCGGCTCCGGGACCCCTTGACTCGAGCTTTGACTCAGGTAAGATAATTTGCCGATGCCGAAGCCGAAGAAGAAAGCCCTCCCCAGGCGGCAGGACGATCACCGCTCGCGCGTTCTCTTCAGCGACTTCGAGGTTGGGCTTTCCCGCGCGGTCCTCGACTCCAACCCCCGGCACGCCCGCGCCCTGGAGATGCTGGGGCAGGCGCTGACCCGCGTGGGCCGCCACAACGAGGCCCTCGAAGCCGACCTCCGGCTGGCCAACCTGCGTCCCAAGGATCCCGTCGCGTTCTACAACCTCGCCTGCAGCTACTCGAACCTCGAGAACCTGGACGCCGCCTTCGAGGCGCTTCGCCGGGCGTTCGACCTCGGCTACCGCGACTATCGCCACATGCTTCGCGACCCGGACCTCGAAAATGTCCGCCGCGACCGCCGCTTCAAGTCGCTTCTCGACAAGAAGTGGGGCAAGCGCCAGCCCTAGGGCCCGGGACTCAATACTCCGTCCCCCAACAATCCCGGCTCTTCCACCGTCTCCTTGCGCTCCAGGTCTTTCACGCAGGATCGGCAGCACAATCCCTGCGGGAGTCGTTTGGCAACTCCCGCGTGCAGTTCGGCGCTGGACACGCGGATGCCGCATCGAAAACAGTAGCCGAAGGCCATGGCGCCTCCCTTTCGGTGCTCACGGCTCGCCCCCTAGGATGTGCGCGAAACCGCTGAAATTGGGCGCCTGTCTCTGTTTTCTCTTCTGTTTCCTGTCTGCTCTTCTGTTTCCTGTTTCCTGTTTCCCGGTCGGGTATGACCTATCGTGTCCTACCGTGGATCTACCATTTGCTTGATTCTTTATTCTCTATTCTCGATTCTCAGTCATGCCTAAAACGAAGATTGAGTTCGTCTGCCAGAGCTGCGGCGGGCGCGTGCCCAAGTGGCTCGGCAAGTGCCCTGACTGCGGCGAGTTCAACACGCTCATCGAGGAGGTGGCGCGACCCGAGGAAACGGCGCGGCGTCCCGTGCTTTCGGAAGAGCGGCCCATGCCGATCACCGAGGTCCAGCCCGTCGACCGGCCCCGCATCGTCGTGGGCATCGGCGAGTTCGACCGCGTGCTCGGCGGCGGCATCGTGGTGGGCTCGGTCGCGCTGATCGGCGGCGATCCCGGCATCGGGAAATCGACGCTCATCCTCCAGGTCTGCCAGAGGATCGCCTCCCTGGGCCACCCGGTGCTCTACATCTCGTCCGAAGAGTCGATCATCCAGACCAAGCTCCGGGCGGAGCGGCTCGGCGTGAACTCGCCGAACCTCTTCATCGTGAGCGAGACGAACCTCAGCGTGATCCGCAAGTACCTCGAGAAACTCCGGCCGAAGTTCGCGGTTATGGACTCGATCCAGATGATCTACCGCCCGGAGATCCCCAGCGCGCCGGGCACCGTCTCGCAGGTCCGCGAGTGCTCGTCGGAGTTAACGTTTCTGGCCAAGAAGCTGGGCATCTCGCTGTTCATCGTGGGACACGTGACCAAGGACGGCTCCATCGCCGGGCCGCGCACCTTGGAGCACGTCGTCGACGCGGTCTTCTACTTCGAAGGGGACCGCTTCCAGACCTTCCGACTCCTGCGGGGCGTGAAGAACCGTTTCGGCTCGACCAACGAGATCGGCATCTTCGAGATGGTCGAATCCGGTCTCGCCGAGGTCGCCAACCCGAGCGAGCTCTTCCTGGCCCGGGACACCGGCGCGAGGGAGGGCTGCGTCGTCACCCCGAGCTTCATCGGCTCGCGCACGCTGCTCATCGAGCTCCAGGCGCTGACGACCGAGAGCGCGTACCCGGAAAATGTCTCGCGGCGCGTCAGCGGCGTGGACCGCGACCGCATGATGCTCGTGCTCGCGGTCCTGAGCCGGCGCTGCAGTTTCTCGACGGCGAAGCAGGACGTATTCGTCAACGCCGTGGGCGGCGTCCAGATCGACGAGCCGGCGGCGGACCTCGGCATCGCCACCGCGCTGGCGTCGAGCATCCTGGACCGCCCGGTCTCGCCGCGGACGATCGTCTTCGGCGAGGTCGGCCTGACGGGCGAGGTGCGGGGGGTGACGCAGGCGGGGGCCCGGGTCGCCGAGGCGAAGCGCCTGGGCTTCGCCCGCGCCATCGTGCCGAAGGACAACCTGAAGGCGATCGGCAGCGGGCAGGGCATCGAGATCGTCCCCGTCGCCAACCTGGACGAGGCGTTCGTTCAGGCCCGCTTGCAGTAGCCTCCGGAAAAATCCTAGGTCGGGGGTTCAGTTTCTTTACGAGACGGTTCAAAATCGGGTATACAAGGGTGTTCGAGGAGACGGATGCCCCTTCCAGGTCAGAACCGCCCGCGTTTCAACTCGCGCAAGCCTTCGGAGCCGGAGCCGCCCGCGGCTGAGCCGCTTCCTCCCTCGGCGCCGCCCCCGCAGGATTTCCGCCGCCCGATCCACAAGAAGCGCCGCGTGATCCGGGCCCAGGCGTCCTCCGGCATGGATCCCCAGACGATGAAGTACCTGATCTTCTTCCTGATCTTCGTGGTGGGGAACGCCATCCTGTTCTTCTCCACCGGCTTCATCATCATCCCCCGGTGAGCGGCGCCCAGCTTCCCGTCCCTGAGCTTCCGGCCTGGATCTGGCCCATCTCCACTCCGCTGAAGGTCCGCGAGTGGGCCTGGTCGCTTTCCTCCCTTGCAGATCCCTGCGTGCGCGGCACGCGGGGCATCGGCGCGGCCATCGCGGTCGGCGTCGTGCCCCTGGCCTTGAGCCGCGCCTTCGGGGTTCCGGGCCAGCAGGCGGTCTCGGCCGCCGCGTTGCTCCTCCTATGCCTGGCCTGCGTCCGCCGAAACGAAGCCTCCAAAGGCATCGCCTTCCTGCTGCTGGCCTTCCTCTCGCACTGCGTCATGGCCCTGGCGATCGCCGAAAGCGATCCGGAGCTGGCCGCCCGGATCATGCCGGGCGCCCAGGCGTACTGGGAGCGACAGCGCGCTTGGGTGTGGACAGGCTGGGATCTCGAATACGAGCCCGCGGTGTGGATTCCGGCGCACGTCGGCCAGGTCGGCGGCGCCGTCCTTTACTCGTATGTCTCCCTGGGCTGGATCACCTTCTTCGAAGGATTTCGCGAAGTCGACTGGATGAACTTCTACAGCGCGCGGCTCCTGGACTGCAGCCGGAATCCACTGACCGCGCTCCTCCTGGGGTGGCATGTCTGGTCGATCGTCCGCGGCCTGGGTTTTGCCGTGCTGTCCTTCGAGGTGCTCTCCCTGTCGCTGGCCCGCTTGACCGGGCGGGACCTGTCCTGCCGTCGCGATCGGGCGTGGCGCTGGAGCGCAGGGCTGGGGCTCTTCCTGGCCGACGCGCTGCTCAAGTTCTTCCTGCTGCACTCCGTCCAGCAGAGCCTGCACGACAATCTGCGCTAGTGCAGTGGCCTTGTCTTTCGAAGGACGGGATGCTAGCCTGTCCCTGCGATCGTTTAAAGGATAGGGACCTTTTTATGAGCAACAATCCTCTTCAGAAGCTTTCCTCGCTTGGCCAGAGCGTCTGGCTGGACCTGATCCGCCGCAACATGCTCACCCCGGGCGGGGAGATGCAGAAGCTGATCGAGAACGACGGGGTGCGGGGCGTCACCTCCAACCCCGCCATCTTCGAGAAGGCCATCAACGGCTCGGCCGACTACGACGACGAGATCCGTGCGCTGGGCAAGCAGGGGAAGAACACGACCGAGATCTACGAGAACCTCGCGATGGCCGACGTCGGCCGCGCGGCCGACTACTTCCGGCCGCTCTATGACTCGACGAAGGGCGGCGACGGGTTCGTCAGCATCGAGGTGTCGCCGAAGCTGGCCCACGACACGGACGGCACCGTGGCGGAGGCGAAGCGGCTCTGGAAGGCCCTCGACCGGCCGAACATCATGATCAAGGTCCCCGGCACGAAGGCCGGGCTGCCCGCGGTGCGCCAGCTGCTCCGCGAGGGCATCAACGTCAACATCACGCTCCTCTTCGCCGTCGAGCGCTATGAGGAAGTCCTGGAGGCGTACATCGCCGCCCTGGAGGACCGGGTGAAGGAAGGGAAGCCGATCGACCGGATCGCGTCCGTCGCGAGCTTCTTCCTCAGCCGCATCGACACGCTGCTGGATCCGCAGATCCAGAAGATCGCGGAGGCCGGCGGCCCCAAGGCCGACGTCGCCCGCGCCCTGCCGGGGTCGATCGCGGTCGCCAACGCCAAGGTCGCCTACCACAAGTACGGGATCGTGACGGCGACGGAGCGCTGGAAGAAGCTGAGCGCGAAAGGCGCGCGGCCCCAGCGCCTCCTCTGGGCCAGCACCAGCACGAAGAACCCCAAGTACAGCGACACCATGTACGTCGAGCCGCTCATCGGCGCCGACACCGTCAACACGATGCCGATGGAGACCGTCGACGCCTACCGCGACCACGGCAAGCCCGCCGCCCGCATCACCGACGAGCTGACGGACGCGCAGCGGAAGCTGGTGCAGCTGAAGGAGGTCGGTCTGGACCTCGCGGCGGCGACGAAGCAGCTCGAGGACGAGGGCGTGAAGAAGTTCGTCGAGCCCTTCGACAAGCTGCTCGCCTCGCTGGACACCAAGCGGAAGGCCGTCCTCGCCGGGGCCGGCGCCTAGAGGCACTCCCATGAATGACCTCTGGAAGCGCTACAAAGATACTCTCTGCGTCGCGCCGTCGATCGACCTCTCGCTAGACGTCAGCCGGATGTCGTTCGACGACGGCTACCTCGCCCGCATGGCCCCCGCGATGGAGAAGGCCTACGCGGCGATGGACGCGCTTGAGAAGGGCGCGATCGCCAACCCCGACGAGAAGCGGATGGTCGGCCACTACTGGCTCCGCGATATTAAACGGGCCCCGACGCCCGAATTGACGAAGGCGGTCGTCGACGCGGTCCTCTCGATCAAATCGTTCACGAACGAGGTTCACCGGGCAGGTAAGTTCAAAAGGATTCTCTGCGTCGGCATCGGCGGCTCGGCCCTGGGACCGATGTTCGTCGCCGACGCGCTGGGCGATCCGAAGGCCGATCGAATGACGCCGTACTTCATCGACAACACCGATCCCGACGGAATCGCGCGCGTGCTGCGCTCCCTGGAGGGGAAGCTCGGCGAAACGCTGACCATCGTCACCAGCAAGAGCGGCAGCACGCCGGAGCCCCGGAACGGCATGCTTGCCGTCGCGGCGGCCTACCGGGCCGCAGGGCTCGACTTCGCCAAGCACGCCGTCGCGGTCACGGGCGCGGGCTCCGCGCTCGACAAGGAGGCCCAGGGTTGGCTCGCCCGCTTCCCGATGTGGGACTGGGTCGGCGGTCGGACGAGCGAGTTCAGCGCCGTCGGACTGCTCCCGGCGGCGCTCCAAGGTCTCGACATCGCCGCGATGCTTGAAGGTGCCCGGGCCTGCGACGAAGTGACCCGCGTCCACGACACCAAGAAGAACCCGGCGGCGCTGATGGCGCTCATGTGGTACCACGCGACGGACGGGAAGGGCCGCAAGGATCTCGTCGTACTCCCGTACAAGGACCGCCTGCTCCTCTTCAGCCGCTACCTGCAGCAGCTCATCATGGAATCGCTCGGCAAGAGGCTCGACCTCCAGGGGAAGCGCGTCGACCAGGGCATCACGGTCTACGGCAACAAGGGATCTACGGATCAGCACGCCTACGTGCAGCAGCTGCGCGACGGCGTGCCGAATTTCTTCGTGACCTTCATCCGGGTGCTGGAGTCGGGCGGCGCCGACCTCGAGGTCGAGCCCGGCGTGACCTCCGGCGACTACCTCCACGGCTTCCTGCTCGGCACGCGCCAAGCGCTCTTCGAGAACGAGCGGGAGTCTATGACGATCTCGATCCGCCGCGTCGACGCGCGCGCGATCGGGGTGCTGATCGCGCTTTACGAGCGGGCCGTCGGGCTCTACGCGACCCTGATCGACATCAACGCCTACCATCAGCCCGGCGTCGAGGCGGGGAAGAAGGCCGCCGCGGTGGTGCTGTCGCTGCAGGGTAACGTCTTCGCCGCGCTCGAAGCGGTGCCGCAGTCGGCGGAGCAGATCGCGGCCAAGGTCGCCGCGGGGGACTTGGTCGAGACCGTGTACCTCCTCCTGGAGCACCTGGCCGCAAACGGCCGTGCGGCGTCGTCGGGCGGCGCCGACCCGGGGTCCCGGACTTTCACCAGGAAAGGCTAGCCTATGGCGCTCTCGCCCCTGGCCGGCAAGCCGGCCCCGGCGGAAATCCTGATCGACGTCGACCGCCTGCTCAAGGCGTACGCGGATCGGAAGCCCGACGTCGCGGATCCGCAGCAGCGCGTGAGCTTCGGCACCAGCGGGCACCGCGGGAGCCCGCTCAACGGCTCGTTCAACGAGGCCCACATCGTCGCGATGACCCAGGCCATCTGCGAGTACCGCGCGGGGAAGAAGATCGACGGGCCGCTCTATCTCGGGATGGACACCCACGCGGCGTCGGCCCCCGCGCAGCGGACGGCCATCGAAGTTCTTGCCGGCAACGGCGTCGAGGTCTACCTCCAGCGGGGCGGCGGCTTCACGCCGACGCCCGTCATCTCGCACGCGATCCTGACCTGGAACCGCGGGCGGACGGACGCCCTGGCCGACGGCATCGTCATCACCCCGTCGCACAACCCCCCGAAGGACGGCGGGTTCAAATACAACCCGCCGCACGGCGGGCCGGCCGACGTGGACGTGACGAAGGTCATCCAGGACCGGGCCAACGCGCTCATCGCGGCCGGCAACGCGGGCGTGAAACGCATCCCCTACGAGCGCGCCGTGAAGGCAGCCAGCACGCACCAGCACGACTTCGTGAAGCCCTACGTCAACGACCTCCGCTCTGTCATCGACATGGACGCCATCAAGGCCGCGGGCGTGAAGATCGGCGTCGATCCGCTCGGCGGAGCGAGCGTGGCCTACTGGGCGCCGATCGTGGAGCTCTACGAGCTGGACGTCACGGTCGTGAACCCGAAGGTGGACCCGCGCTTCGCGTTCATGACCTGCGACCACGACGGACAGATCCGGATGGACTGCTCCAGCCCCTACGCGATGGCGAACCTGATCGGCCTCAAGGACAAATATCAGATCGCCTTCGGGAACGACGCCGACACCGACCGCCACGGGATCGTGACCCCCTCGGTCGGACTCATGAACCCCAACCACTACCTCGCGGTCGCGATCAACTACCTGTTCTCCAACCGCCCGGAATGGCGGGCCGAGTCCGCCGTCGGGAAGACGCTCGTGAGCAGCTCGGTGATCGATCGCGTGGCCGCCGCGCTCGGGCGGAAGCTGGTCGAGGTGCCGGTCGGCTTCAAGTGGTTCGTGAACGGGCTCCTCGACGGCTCCTTCGGCTTCGGGGGCGAGGAGAGCGCGGGCGCGAGCTTCCTCCGCCGCGACGGCAGCGTGTGGACGACCGACAAGGACGGCCTCATCCTCGACCTGCTGGCCGCCGAGATCACGGCCAAGACGGGGAAGGACCCCGGGGTCCACTTCAACGAGCTCGCCGAGCGCTTTGGGAAGCCCTACTACTCGCGGATCGACGCCGCCGCCTCGCCCGCCCAGAAGGCGGCGCTCGGCAAGCTGTCGCCCGACGCGGTGGCCGCCTCGACGCTCGCGGGCGAGCCGATCACGGCGAAGCTGACGAAGGCGCCCGGCAACGGCGCGTCGATCGGCGGCCTCAAGGTGACCACCGAGAACGGCTGGTTCGCGGCGCGCCCGTCGGGGACGGAGGACGTATACAAGATCTACGCCGAGAGCCTCAAGAGCGCCGACCATCTGACGCAGATCATCGGGGAAGCCCGCGAGATCGTGAACCAGGCCCTCAAGCCCTAAGAAGCGCTCTCAACACAAAGAGACAAAGGCACGAAGGAAGATCTTCCGGCTCTATCCGCCCAGGACTCTTCCTTGGTGTCTTTGTGCCTTTGTGTTGAAGGTGAGTTTTTCGGAACCTAACTCGTTAGGGGCGCGTCGAAGGCCCATCGAACGAGGAGGTTCCAATGATCGCGCTCACGCTCGCCGCCTGCATCGCCGCCGCCGGCTCCCTTACGGTCCAGGAAAGCAAGCCCGAGAGCTCGCCCCAGGTCGAGGTCGTCTTCGTCCTCGACACCACCGGCAGCATGGGCTCGCTCCTCGAGGGCGCCAAGAAGAAGATCTGGTCTATCGCGAGCGATATCGCGCGGGGCAAGCCCTCTCCGCGGCTGAAGATCGGGCTGGTGGCCTACCGGGACAAGGGCGACGCCTACGTGACGAAGGTGACGGACCTCCACGAGGACCTCGACAAGATCTACGGCGAACTCCTCGCGTTCCGGGCCGAGGGCGGCGGCGACACCCCCGAGAACGTGCGCCAGGGGCTCCATGACGCGCTGACGAAAATCACCTGGTCGAAGGAGCGCTCGACGCTGCGGATCCTGTTCCTGGTCGGCGACGCGCCTCCTCACCTCGACTACCAGGACGTGCCGACGCTGGAGGAGCTCTGCCGGAGCGCCAACAAGGCGGGCATCATCATCAACACGGTTCGCTGCGGCAATGACGGCGAGTGCGGCCGGATCTGGAAGGAGATCGCCGACAAGAGCGAGGGCAGCTTCTTCTCGGTCGACCAGACGGGAGGCGTCGTCGCCGTCGCGACTCCTTACGACAAGCAGCTGGGCGAGCTGTCCGACAAGCTCGGCGGCACCGTGATGGGCTATGGAGACGCGCCGAAGCGGAAGGCGCTCGCGTCCGGCGAGGCCGGCGCCCGGGTCTACGAGCCGACCGCGAAGGCCGACCGCGCCGTCGCCAAGGCGGCCTCCACGCGCCACAGCGAGGACGACCTGATCGACGCGCTGCGGGAGAAGCGCGTGAAGCTCGAGGACATCAAGGAAGAGCAGCTGCCCGAGGAGCTCAAGAAGCTGAGCCCCGAGGAACGCAAGGCGCGCCTCGAGCAGAAGGCCAAGGAGCGCGAGGAGCTCCGCGCGAAGATCGTCGAGCTGTCCAAGAAGCGGGACGAGTACCTGGCGGAGGAGCTCAAGAAGCGCGGCGCCAAGGATTCCTTCGACTCCAGCGTGCTCGAGGCGCTGTCGGAGCAGGCCGCCAAGAAGGGGATCTCGATCCCGGCGAAGAAGTGACGGGGCCTACTCGCTGAGGGCCTTGAGGACGATCCGGAGGTTGGCGGCGTCCCCGTTCGGCATGTTCTGGAACTCGATGCCGGTGTCGTACTTCGGCTCCAGCCGGAGCGTGTCGCGGTCGCAGCGCTTGACGATCCCTTCGGTGCTGATCTTGAGGGCGGGGTGCTTGAAGCTGAACTGGAGCTTCACCTTGGCGCCGGCCTCGACCTTCTTCTCCAGGACCAGTTTGCAGCCGCCCTCGCTCAGGTCGACGAGGCTCTTCGCGATGTTGCCCGAGAGGCCGAGGGCGCCCATGAAGCCCGCCACCGTGCAGGTCACTTCCGCCTCGTTCGCCAGCACGCGGCGGTGCTTCTGGCGCGTGTCGGCGGGGAGCAGGTTCCTCTGGGCCCCCGACAGGAAGCCGACGCGCTCGCCCTGGCACTCCTGGACCTCCAGGATCTCCATGCCCGCCACGTGGGCTTCGCGCCCCTGCTTCTCGACCGACTGCGACCAGCGGATCACGGCCTTGCCGCGGAAGCGCGTCGCCGTGTCGGGGATGTCGATCGAGAGGATGAGCGGGCAACCGACGCGAAGGCGGCCGGGCGTCACGATGCAGGCCCCCCGCGCGCTCAGGTCGAGGCAGCGGAGCGCCAGATTGGTCCGGTGCAACGGATTCTCCGCGAAGTCGGGGTTGTAGGCCTGGACGCGGAACATGGAGTCCGGTTTGACGCGGGGATGACGGCGGCGCTCGGTCTGCATCGATGGGCTCAGCGAAAATCTTACCCCAAGAATAGCACGTCGTCTCCGGCTCAGCCGGACGGGCCAAGATAATTCCATTTTGGCCTCCATTCCCGGTGACAGCGGGGAGGGGCGCCGGATATAATTCCGACCCAGCATGGGCACCGTGCACCTGGCGTTCCTCTGGCACTTCCACCAGCCGTGCTACCGCGATCTCCCCACGGGGAAGATGCTCATGCCCTGGGTGCGGCTCCACGGCATCAAGGACTACACCGGGCTCGCCGCGATCCTGGAAGAGTTCCCCAAGATCCGATGCACCACCAACTTCAGCCCCGTGCTCCTCGACCAGCTCCAGGCCTACATCGACGGCTCCACCGACACGATGCTGGACCTGTCGCTGGTGCCGGCGAACGAGCTGAACGACGACCAGAAGGAATCGATCCTGGCCAAGTTCTTCTGGGCCCACCCGGACAGCGTGATCGGCCAGTATCCCCGCTACCGGCAGCTGCAGGAGCTGCACCGCGCGCGCCAGTCGCTCCGCGAGCAGGATTACCGCGACCTCCAGGTGCTCGCCAATCTCGCCTGGTTCCACCCGCTCACCACGAGCATCGAGCCCCTGCGGTCCAAGGGTCGCGGGTTCACCGAGGAAGACAAGCTCTGGCTGGTCGCGCGGATGCGCGAGACGCTCGCGCAGATCCTGCCGCGCTGGCGGGCGATGTCGGACCGGGTGGAGCTGAGCGTGAGCCCCTACTACCACCCGATCGTGCCGCTCCTCTGCGATTTCGCCAGCGCCCGCGAGGCGATCCCGGGCCTGCCGCTGCCGGACGCGCCGAGCTTCCGCGACGAGGCCGACATCCAGGTCCGGCGCGCCATGGAGGCGGGCGAGCGCTACTTCGGTCGCCGGCCCCGCGGATTCTGGCCTTCGGAGGGCTCCGTCAGCAACGAGGCGCTGGCGCTCTTCCGCGCCGCGGGCGCCCAGTGGGCCGCCACCGACGAGGCGATCATCGGCGAGAGCGGCGCCAAGATGGTGAAGGGCATCAAGGTCGCCTTCCGCGACACCGCGCTGTCGAATCTCCTGGGCTTTACCTACAAGACCATGGACCCCGCGGACGCCGCGCGGGACTTCGTGGGCCGCCTGGAGGGCCGTGACGGACCCGTCCCGGTCTGCCTGGACGGCGAGAATCCGTGGGAGCACTACGGCGACGGCGGCGTGGCGTTCCTCCGGGCGCTGTTCCGGGAGCTCTCGGAGCACCCACGGATCCGCACGGTCACGATGAGCGAACTGCCCGCGGCGGGCTCGATGGATTCGATCGTGGCCGGCTCCTGGATCAACCGGAACTTCGGGGTCTGGATCGGCCACCCGGAGGACCGCAAGGGCTGGGAACTGCTGGGGCGCGCGTACCGGGACCTGAAGGGCGTCTCGAACAACGAGCTGGCCTGGGAGTGCCTGCGCGCCGCCGAGGGGAGCGACTGGTACTGGTGGTTCGGCGACGACTTCAGCAGCGCGCAGGACGCCGAGTTCGACGCGCTGTTCCGCCGCCACGTGATGAATGTCTACAAGGCGATCGGCCGGCAGCCGCCGGAGGACGTCCACCGCCCGATCAAGCAGCGCCGCAGCGAGGTCGTCCTGAAGCAGCCCATGGATCTGCTGCGGGTGAAGCTCGACGGGCGGCGCAGCGACTATTTCGAATGGATCGCCGCGGGCCACTACGACATGTCGCGGGAGTACAGCGCGCTGGCCGGCGAGTCGTCCTTCCTCAGCGACGTCTACTACGGCTTCGACGAGCATCGGCTGCTGCTGCGGCTGGACTTCCGCAAGGGCGTCGACGGCAAGCGGGTCCTGGCCGGCGGGGAGCTGACCCTCATCGTGACGCGCCCCCGCGCGGCGGCCGTTCCGCTGAGCGGCGTCGTGGAGGACATCTTCGAGGGCGCGGTCCCGTTCTCCGAGCTGGGGCTGCGCCCGGGGGAGGATGTTGAATTTTTTCTGGAGTTCGAGCGCAGCGCCGGCGCCCCGATCCGGCTCCCGACGCTGACGCCGCTCACGTTTCGCGTCCCGACCCGCGAATTCGATGGTATAAACTGGCAAGTTTGATGATCAAGCCTGGAGCCCGGAGTCTGAAGGGGGAGCCCGTTGCCTGAACTGCGCCGCGACCCGGTAGCGGGCCGCTGGGTCATCATCGCGTCCGAGCGGGCCAAGCGCCCGGACGACTTCGCCGGGGAGCTGGCCCCCACGCCCCGGAACCTTCCCTGCGCGTTCTGCGCCGGCAACGAGTCGATGACGCCTCAGGAGATCATGGCGGTCCGCTCGGGCGGGGCCTGGAAGGTCCGCGTCGTCGCCAACAAGTTCCCGGCCCTCATGGTCGAGGGCGATCTGAGCAAGCGCGGCGACGGGATGTACGACCTGATGAACGGCGTGGGAGCCCACGAGGTCATCATCGAGTCGCCCCGCCACGAGGTCTCGATCACCAGCCTCAACGACGGCGACGTTCGCGACGTCCTCTGGCTCTACAAGCAGCGCCTGCTCGACCTGCGCAACGACTACCGCCTCGTCTACGGCCTCGTCTTCAAGAACGTGAAGGACAAGGCCGGGGCGTCGATGGAGCACACCCACTCGCAGTTGATCGCGACCCCGATCGTGCCGCTGCAGGTGGAGCAGGAGATCCGCCGCTGCTCCGAGTATTTCGACTACCGCGGCCGCTGCCTCCTCTGCGACATGGTGATGCAGGAGATGCAGAGCGGCGCCCGCATGGTGATGGACTCGCCGAACTTCATCGCCTTCGAGCCCTTCGCGGCGCGCTTCCCGTTCGAGACGCACCTGATGCCCAAGCGCCACATGTCGCACTTCGAGGCGACGGACGACGCGCTGCTCCCCGAGCTGGCGCGGGTGCTGCGGACGTCGATCGCCAAGATCGAGGCGGCGCTGAACCAGCCGCCCTACAACTACCTGATCCACACGAGCCCGCTCAACGTGCGCTCGCTGGACCACTACCACTGGCACTTCGAGATCATCCCGCGGATCACGCGCGTGGCCGGCTTCGAGTGGGGATCGGGCTTCTACATCAACACCGTGCCCCCGGAGCAAGCGGCCGCCTTCCTGCGCGAGGTCCGGGCGTAAATGAAAGTCGCGTTCATCACGTCCGAGGTCGTTCCGTACTCCAAGACGGGCGGCCTCGCGGATGTGGTCGGCGCCCTGCCGGCCGCGCTGGCCGAGCTGGGCGTCGAGGTGTCCGTCTTCTCCCCGTATTACGGCTCGGTCCGGAAGTATCCCACGGAGCGGCTCCCGCATCTGGTAAGCGTGCCCATGGGGTTCCGCAGCGAGTGGGGCGCCATCCGGAGGGGAGGGCACTTCTACTTCATCGAGCACGACGTCTTCTACAACCGGGGCGGCCTCTACGGGGACGGGGGCGGCGACTACAAGGACAATCTCTTCCGCTACGTCTTCCTGATGCGCGCGGCGCTGGAATACCTCGCGCAGACCGGCGCCGCGCCCGACATCCTCCATGCCCACGACTGGCAGGCCGGGCTCGTGCCGCTCTACGCGAAGACCCTCTACGCCGGGGCCTTCCCGAACGCGAAGAGTGTCTTCACCATCCACAACCTCGCCTACCAGGGCCGCTTCTGGAAGGAATTCCTCCCCGCGACCGGCCTCGGGTGGAACCACTTCACGTTCCTCGACCTCGAGATGCACGACCAGATCAACTTCCTGAAGGGCGGGCTTGTCCACGCAGACGCCATCACGACCGTCAGCCCGACCTACGCCCACGAGATCCAGCATCCGGTGCACGGGTGGGGCCTCGACGGCGTGCTGCGCGATCGCCGGTCGCACCTGCACGGCATCCTGAACGGCGTCGACTACAAGGAATGGAATCCCGCGGCGGATCCTCACCTGGCGGCGAAGTACTCGTCGAAGTCGATGGGCGGCAAGGCGGCCTGCAAGGCGGCGCTGCAGAAGCGCTGCGGGCTGCCCGAGCGTCCCGAGGCGCCGATCCTCTCGATCGTCGGCCGACTGGCGGAGCAGAAGGGCGTCGACCTGTTCGTCCACGGCGCCGACGGCCTCCTCCAGCACGACGTCCAGGTCGTTATCCTGGGGACCGGCGAGCGTTGGCTCGAGGACGCGGCCCGCTCGCTGGCCTGGAGGTATCCGGGCAAGGTCTCCACGCACATCGCGTTCGACAACGCGTTCGCCCACCAGATCATCGCCGGGAGCGATCTGCTGATGGTCCCGTCCAAGTACGAGCCCTGCGGGCTGACGCAGCTCTACGCGCTCCGCTACGGGACGGTTCCCGTCGTGCGCACGACCGGCGGCCTCGTGGACACGGTCGAGCACGGCGTCACGGGGTTCCGCTTTGATCACTACCGGCCGGACTCGATGCAGTGGGCCGTGGGCGAGGCGCTGGGCGTGTACCGCGACTCGGAGCGCTGGGCGAAGATGCAGCAGGCGGGGATGGCCCGGGACTTCAGCTGGGACGCCTCGGCGCGCAAATACGAGCAGCTGTACCGCTCGCTGACGAAGGCCTGATCGAGATTCTCCTGTCCAGCCGGCCGACGGGCCCGGTAGAATGAGTGCTCCATGAACGACGCCTCCGGCTCCAGCAAGTCGAACCGTCCCCCCGCTCCGCCGATCCAGCCGGGATCCGCCGGGGCGTCGCCCACCGTCTTCATCGACTGGGGGCCGGCGCTGCCGGAAGCCTACGGGCGTCCCCGCATCCTCGCCCTGGTCCGCGACCCCAGGACGTTCTTCTGCAGCTGGGAAGGGGGCGACCGGCTTCGCGCCCGTGATCTGGGGGACGGCTCGGTCCGCGAGCAGGCGGTGGAGGGGATCGGGACCTGGTACTTCGACGGGACTCCCGAGCACGAGTACGAAGTGGACCTGGTCTCGGGAGGCCGGACCGTCGCGGTCTCCGGCCGGATCCGCCTGCCCCGCCTGGAGCCGGCCGACGCGGTCGATCCCGAGTGGACGCCGACGCCGGAGCAGGAGGAACTCCTGCGCCAGTTCCTCGGCACCCTCGGACCCTTCGTCCACGAGGTCGAGACGCCGGGGACCTCCAAAGCCTGGCGCCGGCGCATCGCGGGCATGCCGGTCTCGCGGCCGTCGCGGTCATCCTGAGGCAGCGACGAGATGACGACCCAGCCCTCGGGGTACCTGTCCCTCGTGCTCCACGCCCACCTGCCGTTCGTGCGGCACCCGGAATTCCCGCGCTTCCTTGAAGAGGACTGGCTCTACGAGGCCATCGGCGAAACCTACATCCCATTGGCGCGGATGATGGAGCGGCTCCTGGCGGACCGGGTGCCGTTCCGGCTGACGATGACGATGTCCCCGCCGCTTTGCGAGATGCTGGTGGACCCACTCTTGAAAGAGCGCTACCGCCGCCACGCGGCTGGACTGCTGGAGACGCTGGAGAAGGAGCGCGGCCGGATCCCGGCGAAGTACGGCGCGGCGGCGGCGCTCTACGAGCGCAGCCTCGCCGAGTCCCTGGACTACGTCGGCCGAAACGACCTGCTGAGCGTGTTCCGCCGGATCCAGGAGAGCGGTTCGCTGGAGATCGTCACCTGCGGCGCGACGCACGGCTACCTGCCGTTCGTCCTGGATCCGCGTCCTCAGATCCGCGCGGCAGTGGCGAACTACCGGAAGCACTTCGGCCGGGCGCCCCGCGGCATCTGGCTGCCGGAATGCGCGTACGCCCCGGGGATCGACCGGATCCTCGCGGACAACGGCCTTGAATTCTTCTACCTCGACGCCCACGGCGTAATCAACGGGTCGCGCGTGCCCAAGTTCGGGGTCCACGCGCCGATCCGGACGCCCGCGGGCTGCGCGGTCTTCGCGCGCGACACCGAGACCTCCAAGCAGGTCTGGAGTTCGAAGGAAGGCTACCCGGGCGACCCGACCTACCGCGAGTTCTACCGCGACCTGGGCTGGGACCTCGGCCTGGGGCGCAACCTCGGGATCAAGTTCCACCGGATCACGGGCGACGTGCCCCTTCACGAGAAGCTGCCGTATGATCCCGAGGCCGCGCGGGGCAAGGCGACCGAGCACGCCTGGCATTTCAAGCAGCAGCGGGAGCTGCAGGCGCGGCACCTGAAGTCGAAGCTCGGCCGCCCGCCGGTGATCGTCGCCCCCTACGACGCGGAGCTCTTCGGCCACTGGTGGTTCGAGGGCCCGATCTTCCTCGAGGCGCTCTTCCGCGCCATGGCGGACTCCGAGGTGCCCCTCACGCACGGCCCCGACGTGCTGGCGCGCGACGGCGCGCTGCAGACCCTGGAGCCGGCCGCCTCGTCGTGGGGGGACAAGGGCTATTACGAGGTCTGGCTCAACGGAACGAACGACTGGATCTACCGCCACCAGCGGATCGCGGAGGAGCGGATGGCCGAGCTGGCCGGCCGCGAGGCGAAGACGGAGCTCGAGAGGCGGGCGCTCAACCAGGCGGCTCGCGAGATCCTGCTCCTGCAGTCGAGCGACTGGGCGTTCATCATGGACACGGGCGCCGTCGCCCCCTACGCCCACAAGCGCTTTAAAGAGCACACGCTGCGATTTAGCCGCCTGTGGGATATGATCGGGCGGGGGGCGGTCGACGAGGCGTACCTCGCCGACTGCGAGGGCAAAGACTCGATCTTCCAGGAGATCGATTACCGCGTGTTCCGATAGGACGGTCCCGGACTTGAAGATTCTCATCCTGTCCCGAAAGCGGTCGCTCTACTCGACCAAGCGGCTCCGGGAGGAGGGCCACAGCCTCGGCCACCAAGTCGAGGTGGCCGACCCCCTCAAGTGCGTCCTCCGCCTCAGCGGGGGCGAGCCGTCGATGCTCGTGAGCGGCCGGACGCTGAAGCGCCCCGAGGCCGTGCTGCCGCGCGTCGGCACGGCGGGAACCATCTACTCGATCGCGGTCGTCCGCCACTTCGAGCTCATGGGCGTGCCGGTGGTCAACCGGTCGGCCGCGATCGAGCAGGCGAAGAACAAGATGGCCTGCCTGCAGGTGCTCGCCGCGAAGGGCATCCCGGTGCCCGACACGCTGATGTCGCGCTACCCGCGCGACCTCGACAAGCTCATGAAGCTCGTCGCCGGGCCGCCGCTCATCCTCAAGCTGCTGAGGGGGACCCAGGGAACGGGCGTGATCTTCGCCGAGAGCAAGGCGTCGGTCGAATCGATGCTCGAGACCATCTGGAGCCTGGGCGAGGACATCATGATCCAGCGCTTCGTCGCGGAGTCCAAGGGCAAGGACATCCGGGCGCTGGTCATCGACGGCGAGGTTCGGGCGGCGATGCGGCGCATCGGCGCCGAGGGCGAGTTCCGCTCCAACATCCACCGCGGCGGCGTGGGCGAGCTGGTCAAGCTGTCCAAGGCCTACGAGCGGGTCGCGGTGAAGGCCGCGGCGGCGGCGGGCCTGGACCTGGCGGGGGTGGACATCCTCGAATCGTCCGCGGGTCCGATGGTCATCGAGGTGAACGCGTCGCCCGGCTTCGAGGGCCTCGAGGAGGCGACGAACCAGAACATCGCCAAGATGTTCCTCCAGTGCGCGGTGCGGGCCGCGAGGAGGAAGCGATGAAGCCGTTCGAGATCGCCGGCATGAAGGTCCCGGTGGGGCACCGGAAGGACGTCAAGATCCGCATCAGCGAGTTCTACACCGCCACGCCGGTATTCATCCCGGTGACGGTGATCCACGGCAGCCAGCAGGGCCCCGTTCTCTTCATCGTCGCCGCGGTCCACGGCGACGAGATCAACGGCATCGAGATGGTCCGCCAGATCCGCACCGAGGTCGACGCGCACAAGCTGCGCGGCACCCTCATCCTGGTCCACATCGCCAACCCGATCTCGTTCACGGCGATGACGCGGGACCTGCCGGACGGCCGCGACCTGAACCGCTTCTTCCCGGGGCGCGACCGCGGGTCGATGGCCTCGCTCATCGCCGACGCCATCTTCACCAAGATCGTCCGCATCTCGAATTACGGCATCGACCTGCACACGGCGGCGGCGGGGCGCACGAACCTGCCTCACGTCCGGGTCGACATGCGCAGCCCGATCCTCCGCCGGATGGCCGGCGCGTTCGGCTCCGAGGTGGTTTTCGACATGGCGGGCGAGTCCGGAATGCTGCGCCGCGCCGCGACCGAGGAGGGGGTGCCCACGCTGGTCTTCGAGGCGGGGGAGCCGCTCAAGTTCCAGCGGAAGCTCATCCGCCGCGGCGTCGAGGGCATCAAGAACGTCCTGGCGGACCTGCGGATGTTCGAGTTCGAACGCACGTCGCCGCTCTTCCAGATCGTCATCACGGACCACCGCTGGATCCGGGCGCAGAAGGGCGGCATCCTCAATCTGAACGTCAAGCCCGGTGATATAATCGAGAAGGGCGATACGATCGCGGTGAACACGAAACCGTTCGGGACCGAGGTGAGCCGCCTGCGCGCGCCGCACAGCGGACTCGTGGTTGGAGCCACGACGGTGCCGATGGTCCTCCCCGGTCAGGCCGTCTGTCACCTGGTCTCCCTGGGGCCGCGCACTCGCGTGCTCCAGAAGCTGCTCGCGCGGCAGGAACTGCCCTTCGAATAGGAGCTCATGGACCCCGCCGATCTTCAGATAACCGGGAGACTTTGTCTCGCCGGGCTCCTCGGGGGCCTCGTGGGCCTCGAGCGCGAGGTGCACAGCCAGCCGGCCGGCCTGCGCACGCACATGATCGTCGCGCTGGGCTCCTGCCTCATCATGCTCGTCTCGATTCAGATGGGGGCCCTGAACCCGGGCCGCGGCGACCCCGCGCGGATCGCGGCGCAGGTCGTCGCGGGCGTCGGCTTCCTCGGGGCCGGCGCCATCATGAGGTCCGGGCTCTCCGTGAGGGGTCTCACGACCGCGGCCTGCCTTTGGACCGTGGCGGCGATCGGCCTGTCGGTGGGCTGCGGCTACTGGCTTGCCGCCCTGGTCACGACCGGCCTGACGCTGCTGGCCCTCACGGTCTTCCAGAAGGTCGAGCGCCGCTTCTCCAAAGGGAAGTCGTTCCGCCGCTTCATCGTCCAGGCCAAGGACTCGGCCACGCTGGTGGCCCAGCTGGAAACGATCCTGCGCCAGCAGAACATCGGGATCCAGGAGCTCGACCTTCAGCGGGACCTGGTAGAGAAGAAGCTCCAGGTATCGATCACGGCGATCTGCCCGGAGCAGGTCGACATGGACAAGCTCAGCCGGGCGTTCAGTGCGCTTCCGGAAGTAGAAAAGGTGGACATCGACTAGTCGGCCGGGGGATCATTTAGACGGGCTCGGGATAGGCGAGGACAAGGATGGATCTGAGCAAAGTTTCAACGGTCATTCTGGCGGGCGGCAAGGGCCAGCGGCTGGAGCCGCTCACGCGCGACCGCGCGAAGCCCGCCGTGCCCTTCGGCGGCATCTACCGGATCATCGACTTCGCGCTGTCGAACTGCATCAACGCCGGCCTGAAGAAGATCGCGGTGCTGGTGCAATACCGCTCGCGGTCGCTCAACCGGCACATCCGCGACGGGTGGCAGATCATGTTCAACCCCGCGGTCGGGGAGTTCCTCGAGACGCTGCCGCCCCAGTACCACTCCGGCGACTCGTACCTGGGCACCGCCGACGCCGTCTACCAGAACCTCTTCGCGGTCCGCGAGGAGGAGCCCGAGGCGATCGTGATCCTGGCGGGCGACCACATCTACAAGATGGACTACCGGCTCCTCGTGAACTACCACGTTGAGAAGGGCGCCGACGCGACGGTCGCGGCCGTCGAGGTCACCCGCAAGGAGGCCGCCGGCCAGTTCGGCGTCCTCCAGGTCGACGCGCAGCACCGCATCATCGGCTTCGAGGAAAAGCCGGCCGATCCGAAACCGCTGCCCTCCAACCCCGAGCTCTGCCTGGGCTCGATGGGCATCTACGTCTTCACCCCGTCGGTGCTGTACAAGCTGCTCGAGGACGACGCCCGCGACCCCAAGAGCTCGCACGACTTCGGCAAGAACATCATCCCGAAGATGGTGGGCGCCCATCCGATTTACGCCTTCAGCTTCGTGGACGCGAACAAGAAGGAAGCGAAGTACTGGCGCGACGTGGGAACGATCGAGGCCTACTACGCCGCGAACCTGGACCTTGTCCAGGTGACCCCCGAACTCAACCTGTACGACAACGACTGGCCGATCCGGACGATGCCCATCACGGCGCCGCCGCCGAAGTTCGTCTTCGCCCAGGCAGAGCCCGGCCGCGTCGGCGTGGCGCTCGACTCGATGGTCTCGCCCGGCTGCATCATCTCGGGCGGCCGCGTCGAGCGGTCCATCCTGTCTCCGTTCTGTCGCATCAACAGCTACTCGCTGGTCACCGACTCGATCCTCTTCGAGAATGTCAGCGTCGGCCGCCACTCGAAGCTGCACCGCACCATCGTGGATAAGGACGTCCAGATCCCCGAAGGGATGCAGATCGGCTACTTCCCGGAGGAGGACAAGAAGCGCTTCACCGTCACGGAAAGCGGGATCGTCGTCATCTCGAAGCGCACGGTCCTCTAGACCGGAAACAGGAAACGGGAAGCAGGAAACAGAAGAGTCGCATCCCCACCCCTCCCTCCCTTGCGGGGAGGGCGCTCAAATCTCCTCCCCTCGGGGAGGACTGAAGGAGGGGGATCCCTTCTTCTGTTTCCTGCTTCCCGTTCCCTGTTTCCCTTTTCCTGAGCCGTTTTCAGCGTCAGAATCTCCGTCCGCCCTACGTTATTCTCCGTAAGCAGTGTCTTACAGGACGGGGAGGGCGGTGGCCATGGGCTGGAAGCGATCCACGTCGACGGTTCTGCTCAGTCTGGAAGGCCTGCTCCAATGGCTCTTCCGCCGCAGCCGCCGTCTCCCGGTCTGGCGCCGCAAGAACGGCCGTCGCTGGGTCCTCGACATCTAGAACCAATCCAGAGCGTCAACCTTCCGAAGCGCCGAAGAAGGACCGTCATCCACGAACCAGTACCCAGTACACAGGCAGAATCATCCCCCCATCCCCCGGAGGGAGTCCGGATCAATTCCCCAAGAGCATCGGCCATCCTACGCAAGGGTTTGGGTGGGCGTCCCCCCTCCCGCAGGGGGGATGAGAGGGGGGAACCGTTCTGCCTGGGTACTGGATACTCTGTACCGTGTTCTGGGGTTGTGTACTGGATTCTTTCTCTTTCGGATGGATTTCCGTATAACGTCTCCACGTTTTCACTAGGGAGCAGGCAATGGCAGACTTTGATGTCGTCGTGATCGGCAGCGGACCGGGCGGCTACGTGGCCGCGATCCGCGCTGCGCAGCTGGGCCTCAAGACGGCGATCGTCGAGAAGGGGCCCAAGCCGGAGTGGGGCGGGACCTGCCTCAACTGGGGCTGCATTCCGACGAAGGCGCTGCTCCACGACGCCTACCTCTACCAGCAGATCCAGCATGCCGAGAAGTTCGGCATCGACGTCTCGCCGCCCAAGCTCAACATCGACAACGTGATGAAGCACAAGGAGCTCGTCGTCAAGCGCGGGCTCATGGGCGTCGAGGCCCTCCTGAAGAAGAACAAGGTCACCCTGTTCGTCGGCTACGGGAAGGTCGTCAAGCCCGGCAGCGTCGACGTGGACGGGAAGATCGTCACGACGAAGAACATCGTCCTGGCCACCGGCTCGTCGGTGAAGTGGTTCCCCGGCATGGAGCCGGACGGGAAGGGCATCATCACGAGCAACGAGGCGCTCTCGCTGAAGCAGGTGCCCAAGTCGATGGCCGTCATCGGCGCCGGCGCCGTCGGCCTCGAGTTCGCCTCCGTCTACCACCGCTTCGGCGCGCAGATGAACGTCATCGAGGCGATGCCCCAGATCCTCCCGATCGAAGACGAGGAGGTCGCCAACGAGCTCCAGAAGATCCTGACCAAGCGCGGCATGAAGTTCCACGTGGGCGCCAAGGTCGAGACGATCAAGCCGGCCGGCGGCGGCTACGAGATCACCGTCGCGAAGGACGGGAAGACCGACAAGGTCAACGCGGAGATCGTCCTGATCGCCGTGGGCCGCAAGCCCAACACCGAGAAGATCGGGCTCGAGAACACCAAGGTGAAGCTCGACCGCGGCTACGTGAAGGCCGACAAGAACATGCTGACCGACGAGCCGGGGATCTACGCGATCGGCGACATCCTCCCGACTCCGCAGCTCGCCCATGTCGCCAGCGCCGAGGGCATCCTGGCGGTCGAGCACATCGCGGGCAAAAACCCGAAGCCGATCAACTACGACCGCATCCCGGGCGTCACGTACTGCGACCCGCAGGTCGCCTCCGTCGGCCTCACCGAGAAGAAGGCGAAGGAGCGCGGCTATCAGGTTAAGGTCGGGAAGTTCCCCTTCGTCGGCATCGGCAAGGCCTCGATCGAGGACGAGCGCGAGGGCTTCGTCAAGATCGTCGGCGAGTCGAGGTACGACGAAATCCTGGGCGTGCACATCCTGCACGCCACCGCGGGCGAGCTGATCTCGGAGGGCGTCGCGATCATCAACGGCGAGATGACCGCCGAGGAGCTCTCCCACACGATCCACCCGCACCCGACGCTCTCGGAGAGCCTTCTGGAAGCTTCCCACGCGTTTTACGGACACGCGATCCACATCTGAACGTCTTAATCGAGTTCTGAACGTGGGGGCGCTCGCATGAGACTATGTCCGTTCTGCCAGCAGGAGATTCCCGAGGCGGCGAAGGTCTGCAAGTTCTGCTCCAAGACGGTCGTGAAGCGCTGCTCGGCCTGCAACGAAGAGGTCGTCGCGACGGCGATCAAGTGCCGCTTCTGCCACGCCGACCTGGCCGCCAAGCCGGACCCGATCCCCGTGAAGGCCTCGATCGTGCGGGACACCCCTTGCGGCGAGCGCCGCGAGGTCGTGATGACGCTCGTGTTGATGTTCCTGACCTGCGGGATCTACGGGCTGGTCGTGATGTACAAGATGGGCGACGAGATCAATCGCCACCTCGGCCGGAACGAGCTGAATCCCGGGATGGACCTGCTCCTCGTATTCCTGACCTGCGGCTTCTGGTCCTGGTACGTCATGTACCGCTATCCCAAGGCGCTCCAGGACATGATCATGGAGGAGGGCGGTCCCTCGACCGACCTGGTGCTCCCCTGCATGCTGTTCGCGTTCTTCGGCATGGGCATCGTCTCGTTCCTGATCCTCCAGGGCGAGCTCAACAAGCACTGGGAACTCCACCAGTCCTCTCCGGCGTGACCCCATGGCCGTTTGTCGCTGGCGCTTCGCGGGACGGCTGCCCTACGGCGAGGCGCTCGCGCTCCAGAAGGAAACCGTCCGGCGCCGGGTCGCCAAGGAAATCCCCGACACCCTGATCCTCGTCGAGCATCCGCCGGTCATCACGCTTGGCAAGATGGCGAAGCGCGAGCACCTCCTGGGGTCGCGTCCGGACGTCGAGATCGTCGAAACCCCGCGCGGCGGCGACGTCACCTATCACGGGCCGGGCCAGATCGTCGGGTACCCGATCCTCGACCTCACGGCGCTGAACCAGGACCTGAAGAAGTACCTCGGGAACCTCGAGGAGGTCATGATTCGCGCCGTCGCGCGCTACGGCATCACGGCCGGCCGCCAGGAGGGGATGACCGGCGCCTGGGTGGGGGACCGGAAGATCGGCGCCATCGGGGTCCGGGTGGAGCGCTGGGTGACCTCGCACGGCTTCGCGCTCAACGCGAACAACGACCTCGACGGCTTCGACCTGA
>Ga0310813_10000252_pt1 | contig 38296 bp, 53 predicted proteins | sample YN3metagenome_FD_203086 | JGI IMG/M metagenome (GOLD analysis project Ga0310813, IMG submission 203086) | Soil microbial communities from experimental microcosm in Duke University, North Carolina, United States - YN3 | ecosystem: Engineered > Artificial ecosystem > Soil microcosm > Unclassified...
GGGCACTGTCGTCCCGCACGCCTCGGGCACGTACAGCCTGGGCAGCAATACCAAGTTTTGGGACCGCCTGCATGTCGGCCGCATCGACGGCGATTCGTCGCTGCCCGGCATCACCATCACGGACGACGGCGCCGCGCCCACATCGTCGCTGCAGCTGACGGACACCTTCGGCGAGATCACGACGCCCTCGTTCACGATCGCCGACACGAGCAGTCACACGCTGTTCCTCACGAACGGCAACGCGATCGTGTTCTTCAACAGCAACGCCGGCCTGTGCGTCGGGCAGCAGACGGGGGGCGCCGCCACCGCGGGCGCGACCTACACCGCAACGGAGCAGGGGATGATCAACCGCATGTACTCGGCGCTGCGCGCCTATGGACTTCTCACCTAGGAGACGACATGGAAGACCCGAAGAAAGCGACGCGCATCAGCGAGCTGGAAACGCTCAAGTTCCAGAACATCAACCTGCGCCTTTCCATCGTGGCGAAGGAGCGGGACGACCTGGCTCGCGAACTCCTGCTCAAGTACGGAAGCGAGGGCGAGCGCCTGAACATCAGCGAGGACGGGGCTGTGCTTCGTGCGGCCATCCCGCTCAAGGCTGTAGCGGACGAGGGGGCGTAACATGAGCGACCAGGAAACGATTACCGACATCGCGAACGTCCGAGCGCGGACCGCCGCGACCGCCGCCGAGCCCGGCATGATCGCGATCCAGAACGTGGCGGGCACGCTCAAGCAGGTCACGGACCAGGGCGTGGTGTCCGACCTCGGCGGCGGCGGCTCGGGCATCACGACGCTGACAGGAGATGTCACGGCCGGACCTGGCAGCGGCTCGCAGGCGGCAACGCTTGCGGCATCAGGAGTCACGGCAGGCTCGTACACGCTCTCCAGCATCACGGTCGATGCCAAGGGTCGCGTCACGGCGGCGTCCAGCGGATCCTGCGAGGTGACCGCGTTCCCGACGCAGACGATCTCCGTCGAGACGGACACGGTGACGTTCTCGGGGCTGAGCGGTGATACGGACGGCATCTATGAGTTCGACATCGTGGCCATCTGTGGCACCGGGTGCACGTCGGCCGGCGGCAGCATCACGATCAACTTCAACGGCACGACGACCAACCAGCAGTGCCAGTCCGAGCACATCTCGGGCACCGGAACGCCGGCCCATGCCGCATTCGGTAACTCCACCAAGGCGGTCGTCGGGCTCGAGGCCGTCGCTGGTCAGACGGCGACGTGCCACATCCGCGTCTATCCCAAGTCGGGGGCCATTCGCATGGCGAAGTGGAATGCGGCCCTGTACGACGCGACGGCCAACAGCATCCAGACGTTCAACGGCACGGCGTTCTGGAGCGACACGGCGACTCCGGTCACGAGCATCGTGTTCAAGGACGCGGTTAACAAGTTCTTCGGCGTCGGTTCGGTCATCAGCGGCCGAAAGATCGCGACCTGATGCGTGGCCGCTCGAACCACATTCGACCTCGGCGCTAACGAGCGCATAGTCCCGGCCGGCAACAGTCTCACCGCAGGCGGGATCGCCGGTGCGGGAGGCACGTCGACGGCCTGGTGGACGTACCTTCTTGGCTTCCTGAACCTCGTGCGCCGCACGACGACGGGTTGCAGCTGCACGCCGAACGGGCCGCCCACGTTTCCCGCGGGCAATAGCCTGGGCTTCTCGGGGACGCTGATGAGCAAGTTCGCCGACCCGGCGACGACGACGGCGATCTTGGCGCAGAGCCCGACCATCGTAATCCCCGAATGGGGCGTGAACGATGCGAGCGCCGGCACGTCGCCGAGTACCGTCGCCAGCGAGCTTGGCACCGGCGTGACGGCGCTGTGGGCATCGAACCCCGCCATTAAGGTGGTCGTGCTGGGCGTGTGCAACAACGGCGAGTGCTGGCCGAGCGGCAACGTGAGCAACCCGTTTGACGCGAACATCGACGCGATCAACACGGCGCTGGCGGCCGAGTGCGACACCCTGAGCGCGTCGGGGGCGATTACTTGGCTCGACATCCGCAACACGACGAGTGGATCTCTGCCGTCGTGGATGGGGCAGATTCAGATCCTCAACCCCGCGAACGTGCAGAACGGCCACCACATGACCGTCGACAACCTGCACGACAACGTTGTCGGGGCGACGTTCAAATCGCAGTGGGTGGCCGGCCGGGCGGTGCTGGTATGAACTGGTCGGAGCACATCCCCCTGGTGACGCTCATCGCGGTCGTGTTCTCGGCCGGGGTGCTCTACGCCCAGCATGGGAGCGTAAAGCGGGATCTGCGCAGCCTCATCGACAAGACGATTCCCCGCATCCACGAGCGCCTCGACAAGCTCGACAAGTGGCAGACCGAGGAGCGGACGCGTCGTCGCATTCGTACCGAAGGGCTCGGGATCCCGATTCACCCCGACCAGGAGGACCGCACGCCATGAGCACCGGCAACGGACAATCCGACGAATTCGACACGCCCGTGGAGCTCCCGCCGCTGCGCGAGCACGTCCCGATGATTCAGGCCCTCGCCCCTCTCGTCATGCAGCTGAACGCGCTGGCCACCAACATCGGCGAAGTCGTCCATGAGCTGCGCGTGGCGCGTGAGCCGGTCCCCGAGTCGGGCATCGTCGCCAAGCTCAAGGCGGCCTTTCAGACGCTCCGGGCGATTGGGTCCGCGGGCGAGCAGGCGTTCGAAAAGTAGGAGGAGATAGCCATGGGTTCGTTCTTCAAGAAGCTGGGCCAGTCGCTGGCCGACCTGTTCACGAGCAAGAAGTTCCTCACCGCCGCCGCCGGTGCCGGTCTCGCCATCGCCCAGGGCGCGCCCGCTGGCGTGACGATCCTTGGCGCCGCGAGCGCCTACGTCGTCGGCCAGGGCATGGCCGACTTCGGCAAGAACGCGGCGGTCAAGCCGTGACCATCCTGATCGCTGTGGGCGCCGGCATATTCGTGGCCGCGTTCACCGTCTGGCTCGCGGGCCGGTTCTGGCGGTTCTGATGACTGCCGCCAACGTCCGCGCCGAGGCGCTGCGCATCGCCGGCACGCAGGCCGACAAGAAGGTCCGCGAGACGTCGCGCAACAGCGGCCCCGAGGTGGACGCGTACCTGCGCAGCGTCGGCCTGGGGCCCGGCTTCGCGTGGTGCACGGCGTTCGTGCACTGGTGCTTCGACCAGGGCTCGGCAGTGTGCGCGCTCGACAACCCGTGCCCCCGCACGGCCGGCGCGCTGGCGCTGTGGGACAAGCACATCGGCGCGTCGCTGGCGCTCGTACCCGGAGAGGCCGACGAGGTGCAGCCCGGCGACGTGTTCGTCATCGACCACGGGCACGGCCTCGGGCACGTCGGGTTCATCGAGGGCCGCAAGGACGACGGCAGCTGGTGGACCATCGAGGGCAACACGAACCCGGGCGGCTCGCGCGAGGGGGACGGCGTCTATCGGCGCACGCGGCGGCGGGACGAGATCACGCGCGGGTACCTGCGGATCGGGGGCTGAGCCGTTCGAGCGCCGACGGGTGGACCATGATCGCGCCGAACGGGCGACCGTGGACGTCTACTAAAGGCTCGTCCGTCTTCTTGCCCCAGAAGTAGCAGGAACACACGCCGCACTGCCACCCTTCGCGCCACTGCCACCGTTCGGATGGAGGATGCGGGCAGGCAACGAAGTCGCTCACGGCGCGATCCTACCCAACGCCCGCATAACCAGGCAACCCATGCACCGCACGAGGGGCAGTTTCCGGACAGGCGGCCGGGAATTCACAGCCGAAACCACTTCTCGATGTGCCACGCCTCGTTGCGCGCTGCCCTGAACCGCGCCCTGGCGTGCTCGAGCGTGGCGCCCATCGATGCGCGGCTGCCCACGAGGACGATCGCCCACCAGCCGTCGGAGGCTCTGCGAACGCGGATCATCACCACTCCCTCAGCGTCGCCAGGAGCACAACGACCATGAACGCCCCCAGGAAGGCTTCGCCCGGGTGCTCACAGATCCAGCCGACTAGGTTCCAGAACGCCCCGATCGCATGCTCGCGCTCGCTCATGTTAGAGATCCTCCCGTGCCCGCCCTGACCGCCGACCAGCTCGAGGATGCCGCGCGCGCCGCCGAGGACGAAGCCGAGCAGCACGAACGCAAGGCCGTGGCACTGCGGGAGCACGCGAGATTGCTGCGCGAGGCGAAGGGGACGGCGCCGAAGGGGTTGACCATCGGTAGCAACCATGCCAGATTGAGTAGCAACGTGCAACTCGATCTGAGCAGCAAGTCGGCCCGGGTGAAGAACGCCGGGACGCGCACCCGGAAGGGATCGCCCGCAAAGCAGGCGCTCCTCTTGTCCGGCCACACCGACAAGGACCTGGCCGAGGCGTGCGCCGTGGGTCGCTCGACGGTCAATGCCTGGATGAATGGCACCCGTGCCATCCCGCCGCAGCACGTGAAGACCGCAGCGCGACCGCCGTTCAACATCCCGCTGCTTTCCTGGCCCAAGCGCGCCGCCGAATAGCGGTTGCTACACGCGTAGTTAGAAGTTTGTAGCAAATTCCGCTTGCGTGGTCTGTAGCAACTGGCTAAGGTTGCTACATGAATTACGAAGACCTGGCGCTGAGCGACGCGGAACTCATCGACTGGCAGGAGCGGGAGTACCCGACCTGCGACGACTGCGACGGGCGCCGGGGCATCGACTGCACCTGTGACGACGAGGAGGGCTGAGAGATGACGACCAAGGTGTTCATTATCTGCGACGTCGATAGTCACGACGTCTACACGGGGTTCATCACTGCGTCGTCGTGGAGCGACGACCTTTCGCTGAGCAAGCGGTACGGCACCTACGAAAAGGCCAAGGCGCAGGCGGATGCGATCAAGGACCGACGAGTGACCGTCGTGTCCGCCCTCAGCCATACGGTGGCGGCGTGATGGACGCTGACAAGAAGTGCTTGGGCGAGGCGCTGCGCCACATCCGCTGGGCGCGCGAGGACGTGGGCAAGGGCGACCTGACGGCCGCGTTCGCGAACCTGATCGCAGCGAACCGCATGCACGCCATGTCGCACGCGCACGGGACCGCCTCGTGGGAGCGCGTGTCCTGCGTGCTGCGGAACGCGCAGCGGAAGTTCTGGGCGGTCGTGCGGCCGCTGCCGATGCCGGCGGCCAGGGGGAACGCGTGAGCCCTGTGTTGTGGACGCCCTGGGAGCCCGACGGGCGCCAGCAGTGGGCGTGGTCGTCGGCGCACCTCTGCATGTACTGCGGAGCGCCGTACAGCGACGTGTACATTGGGCCGCTTCGCCAGGGCGAGCACCGCGGCGATGAGTGCTTCGCGCGCCACTGCGATAGCTGCTCGACGGATTGGCTCACGCCCGAAAGCGTCCGCGCCGAGAACGACGGCCGCTTGGGGTACGAGGACTGCCCGGACTGCGTCGCTGCGGAGCGTGCAGCGTGATCCTCGAAACCGCCGCCCTCGCCGCGGCCCTGTGCTTCGTCGTCGCGGGCATTCGCGGTCCGCGTCGTATCGAGGTGCGCGAGTGTCGCTGCTTCAAGCCTGCCGGTGACGGCGAGCGATGCGCCTGCTGCATGGGGCTTCGCTTCGGAGCGCGCCCGTGACCTGCGCCCTGTGCCCGTTCCCGACTTCCCCGCGCGACCGGCTGTGGCTGCGCGGTCAACCCGTTCACGCGACGTGCGCGATGGCCGCGTCGCTCAAGCCAAAGGAGAAGAGCCATGCCTGAGAAAACGCACTGGAAATCGTTGATGGACCGCGAGTACCTCGGCCACTTCGACCTGCCCGAGGGCAAGGACGTCGTCGTGCGGATCGCGAACGTCCTCAAGAAGGAGCTGAAGGGCGGCAAGAAGGCCAAGGAGCACAAGCCGGTCCTGATGTTCGAGGGCAAGGAGAAGGGCCTGATCTGCAACGCGACCAACTGCAAGGCGCTCCAGGGCATGTACGGCCCGTACGTCGAAGCGTGGCGCGGCAAGTGGGTCGCGCTCTACGTGACGATCGTCAGCTCCCCCGACGGCGACGTGCCGGCGATTCGAATCCGGCCGACCGTCCCGAAGGCCGGCAAGGTCGAGGAGCGCCAGCCCGGGGAGGAAGGGTGATGGACTGCCACTGCCAGGTCCCGCACGCCGGCACATGCCCGGTGCGCTTCAGCCGCCTGAAGTTGATGGCTCAGTCCCCTCTGCACTACAAGCACGCGACCGTCGAAGAAACGATGGCCATGGAGCGAGGCTCGGCCGTGCACTCGCTCGTCCTCGGGGGCCAGCCGGTGATCGCCTGGGAAGAGGGGCGACCGCGCCGCGGGAAGGAGTTCGACAGATTCGAGGCCGACAACCCGGGGGCGCTCATCCTCACGGCGACCGAGTTCGAGAAGGCGAATGCGATCGCAGCCGCCGTCAAGAAACACCGGCTCGCGATGTCTAGGCTCGAAGGAGAGCGCGAGGTCGAAACGTCGTGGTCGTTCGGTAAGCGACGCTGCGCCGCACGCATCGACGCGATCCCGGTAGACGGCGTGACGGAGCTCAAGATCTCGATGACGGCCAACCCGGAGCGCTTCCATTGGCACGCTCTCCGTCAGGGGTGGCTGGCGCAGACCGTCTGGTACCTGGACGGCATGGCCAAGCAGGGGCGGGTGCTCGAGGCGGCGCGGATCGTGGCCGTCGAACCGAAACCGCCCTTCGCCCTGACGGTGTTCCGCCTCGACGAGCCGACGATGGAGATGGCGCGCAAGACCTACCGGCTGTGGTTCGAGCGCCTGTTGGCATGCGAGGACGCGAACGAGTGGCCCGCGTACGCACAGGACGAGGTGACGCTCAGCGTGCCCGACAACGACGTGGAGCTCGACTTCGGAGAGGCGGAAGCGGCGTGATGCCACCCACCACACAGACAGAGGACCAGCAGGGAGCACGCGCGATGAAATCAGCAGCCGAGATGTACCCCGAGCATGCGGCCGACCAGGAGCGCGACGGGAGCTTCTGCGGGCCTTGCGACTACACACCCATCATCGAAGCTCTCGGCGAAGTCGTGCTCCGCAAGGACGACAGCGACTACCAGGGTGACACGTACGCGCTGGTCAAGGGCGCTGACGGTCGCCTCGGCTACGTGAATATCGGCTGGGGCTCGTGCTCGGGGTGCGACGCCTTGCAGGCGTGCGACACGTTGGCCGACATCGACAAGCTGGCGCAGAGCATTGCCGACGGCGCGAAGTGGTTCGCCGACGAGGCCGAGGCGCGAGCGTGGTTCGAGGGCCACGACTGGCAGGGCGAGTACGGGTGGCGCAACGAGGAGCGCGTGGCGTTCGTGCGCGAAACGTGGGCGTTCCTCAAGTGCGCGGGCGATCCACCGGAGCCGCGAGAATGACGACCAGAGAGGACCAGCAGGGAGGGGAGAGCGCCGACCCGTCCATGCCGCCGCCCGAGTTCTTCGAGAAGTGCGCAAAGGCATGCCGCTGCTGCCCGTCATGTGCCGACGTCCCCTGCGAAGGGACGATGGCGGGCGGCATCTGCGATGAGCGGTGTCGGTGCGACGACGAGCGCGGAGACGAGTACGACTGCGGCGGCTGCCCCGGCTGCGGCGGCAACTGCTGGACGGCGTGCCGATGACCCCCTCACCAGAGGCACGCCCCGACCTGCGCGAGAAGGCGCACGCGGCGATGTTCCCGGGCCTCGCGATGGGCTCGGACTGTCGCAGCCACATGCCGAGCGACCAGCGGACGTGCGACCTGCTCACTGCTGCGCTGGTCGCGGGCGAGGCCGACCGGGAGGCGCTGCAACGCGAGCGGGACGAGGCGCACGACCGTCACGAGCGTCACGGCGAGTGGTGCGGCTACCGCGTCGACCACCAGCGGATGGCACGCGAACGCGACACCGCCCTTGCCGACCTCGCCGCTGCACGGGCTGAGCTGGAGAGGTTGCAGCGATGATTGCGGCGCTACGCGTCTCGCCCTCGCGCTTGGGCTCGTGCCGCCTCGATGCTGACCATTCGAATCCAGCTCGCCACCTCAAGGGCTTTCTCGGCGGCGGCGGCCTTCACGGCCTCATTCTCATCGTCGTTGTAACGCACGGTGTAGGGGTTGGTGCGGCGCTCGGCGTCGGGTTTCACGGCGGATTTGCTTCGCGGCTTGCTCATGGAAGTCACCCTAGCACGAGGATGATGCTTTTCGATGCAAATCTTATCGACGACACGAATAGCATCGGTTAGCATCATCTCAACATGACGAACACGGCGAACTTCTCGGCCACCATCGAGTACCTCCCTGGCCTTCGTGCCGCGATCATCGAGCTCACCGGTGCGGCCGGGGAGTGGGCCGGTGGTTTTCGCATTGAGCTGCCGCGGAACCACTCCGCATCCAGGTCTTCTCTCTATGAGCAGGGCTACGATGCGGCCTGCGCCGCCGCTGCCCTCAAGGGCGGTGACATTGGCCGTTTCTCTGAGCACGTCGAGGAGGAGCAGTGCGGCGATCCGGGCGCCTGCGGCCAGCTTGTCTCGGAGCCGCTTATTCGCCGCCCTGGCAACGCGCTCAATGTCGAGATCGGAGCGCCCCTGCCGCGCTGCCGCCTCAAGATGCCATCGCACTGGTCGGCCATCGGCGGCCCGGGCGCCTCATCTCTACGCTGGCTGGGTTCGGGAGGTTCTCCCTTTGTGTTCGGTCCGTGCACGCCTCGTGCGTGCCGAGAAAGGCATCGCTAATGCGAGACGACGGGGCGAAGCAGGCTACCGAGTTCACGATCGGCGGCGTGCGGTCGTCGCTGCTATCGCGAGGAGGCTCCGAACTGGAGCACTGGCTCATGCGCCAGGTTGACCGCCTGCTGGAAGCCGAACGTGACCTCGCCGCCCTCCGTAGACGGGTGGGGGAGGCGGCGCGGATGTTCCCGGTGTTGCAGGCGCCGCGCGGGGCTCCCACGCGCGTCCCGTGGGCGTTGCTTGCACCCTTCGAGGGCCACGCCATCAGGAATCACGACCAGGACCTTGAGACGCTCGCCAGGCGCGGCGGTCTCAGCGTGGCCGAAATGGTGGCCGTCATCGAGGGGAAGCGCCTGCGAGAGATGGAGCGCAGCGACGAGGCGGCGTTGCCCCGGCTGCTCGCCGCACTGGACGTCTTCTCGAAGACGCACGGCGAACTGGCCGCCCAGCGCGCTGCCGCTGGTGAGCTGCGGGGGATGCTGAGGGAGGCGGTGGAGTTGATCACGACCAAGGCCGTGAACGTCGCCACCGTTGACGTTGGCCGCCTGCAAGCGTTCACGAAGCGCCCCGATGTCCTCGCTGCGACCAAAGAGGAGCCGGGGACGTGAACCGGCGCATCGCGAAGAAGGTCCTCAGGCGCTCGGCGTGGCACCGCTATTCGTGGCCTCAAATCGTCCGCGCGCGTGACGTCATCTGGCGCACCCGCATTCACTCGGTGAAGCGCACGCCGGGGCAACGCTGGGGCCGCTGGGACCCCTCGAGACCGACCGACCCCAACGACCTGCCGTTTTAGGAGACCCCATGAGCACCGAGAAATCCCTGGAAGACCGAGCACGCGAGTTCTACATGTTCCCGCCCGGCAGCGACGACGAGTCGCGCCTGCTCACACTCCTGCGCCAGGTCAACACCTCTGCCACAGAGCGCGCCACCGAGGCCGCTCGTGGGGAGGTGGAGCGGCGCACGCGAGAACTGGAGGAACTGCGGGTCGAACTGCGCTCCGCCGAGGCTGCGCATGTCGCGCACCATGAGCACGAGAACGCCGAGATAACGCGGCTCCTCGGAGAGGTGAAGTTGTTGCATCAGCGGGTGGCGGATCAACGCGCTTCACTCGACGCCAGCGAAACTATCATCGCTCGCAAGACGGGGCGCATCGCGGCGCTGTCGGAGCGTCTGGCGGTCGGGGAACGGCTGGTTCGCGCCGCCCTGGAAGAGGGCAACGCCTGTGCGTGCTTGGACAAGGGTAAGCCCGACGAATACACGTGCTGGTCGTGCGAGGCCCGCGCCTTCCTGGCCACCCCCGCAGCGCCCGTGACGCCCGCCGAGTCGCCGTGCGGAAGTTGCCCGCACGCGCCGCACCTTGGCATGTGCACGAAGCGCAACGGCGGCACCGCGAACCCGTGCCCGTGCCTCAAGGACACGCTACCCGCCCCCGCCGAGCCGACCGACCACGAGCTGGAGGCGCGCGCCCAGGCTGGCGAGTTCGACCATGACGGCGCGGACTGCGAAGGCGAGTTTGTTGCCGTGACGCCGAAGGGAGAGCCGCGGGCCGACCAACAGATTTCCAAAGCCGAGCGGCGAGAGGGGACGGCCGAAGGCCCAGCCTCGACGACCCGCGTGAGGGAAAGCGCGCCGAGCGCAGCACCGGGACCCGCGCAGAACAGCGCGCGGGCGGCCTCCGGGGCATCTCGGCATCCGGCAGCCCCGAGCGAGCCCCAGAGCGAGGCCCCGCCTGGGCTCGTGTGCTCGAACTGCGGACCCGTTGGAGTCGTCGACGAAGACGGCTGCTGCGAGGAGTGCGGCTCCGAGACCGTCCTGTCGGCCGCCCCGCCTGCCCCCGCTGCTGATGCCGCGAAGTGCGCCAAGTGCAGCGGCCCCGGGTCCATGGTGCTTTGCGAGGACTGCTTTCGTCGCGTCCGCAGCGCGAGCGCAGCGCCTACCGATGAGCCCCCGCGCTGCCCCAGTTGCAAGGGCGACGGGTTCTTCGACGCGGTCGTTGGCGTCAATGAGCACACAACGCGCGAGTGTCGCGCATGTGGCGGAACGGGAGACGCGCCGCCCACCCCTCCCCCAGGTAGCTCTCCAGGGAGTGAGGCGCCCCCGGCCGTGTGTGGCTTCGTCGGCGATGGGTTGATCGAGACAGCCTGCACCGAGCCGCCTGGACACCCCCGGGGGCCGATGCCGGGCGACATGGGCCACCGCTGGAGCGCGACGCACCCGCGCGGGCACGAGATGTTGCGGCTGGTTCGTGGCGACTGCATCGACGCCTATGGCGCGTGCCACCACTGCTACGAACGCAAACACGCCAGGGAGCGCGATGACCGTGACGCTGCCGTCTCCCGGGCGTGTGCTCGATGGGCCGCCGCCGAAGAACTGCTGACCGACTTCGCCCGTCATGCGCAGCTCACGCCATCGCAGCGGTGCACCTACTGCCGCGCGCAAGTCCACACGGCGTGGTGCCCCGCGCGCCTCTCGGCCATCTTCCTGGGGCCGCCCGTCACGTCCGACGACGGCAAGCTCACCGTGGGCCACCTCGCCGAGACGTGCTCCCACGGCATCCCCGTGAGGACCTGTTACGACCATCGCGACCCCACAGCTACCACCGAGACGCCGACGGCGACTGGAGGGGACCGTGGATAAGCCGGGCTGCAAGGGCCGGCGCTGCAACGGCACCGGCAATCCCACGAGTTGCACGGCGCACTTTTGCTTTAGCGGACTGTCGGAAGACCAGCGGCGCAGGGCCTTGCTCGCGTCGGTCGGCGTTTACGAAGGCAGCCCTCTACTCGCGCGGATTCGCAGGGAGAGCGCACCCCGAGAGAAGGAGGGGCCGTGAACCGCCCGCTGCTTCTCTGCTGCTCGAGCGATGTGCTCGTGATCTTCCACGAAGGCCACCTGTGGTTCCGTCGGCACGAGTGGAACTCCGATCAGTGGGCGCCTCTCGAACTTCCCGGTGCGACGAAACGCCCCGCCAGTAAAACACCCGAAACCGTCGCAAGTACGCGCAGGAACAAGGGTTACACGCGCCGTTCGACGCGGTGAGACTGCGCACCTGGCCAGATTGCGAAACACGCATTGACCGACGCACGATGACCGCGGCCGACGGATGGACGAGGGAGAGATCGAGGCGATAGCCAGGGCAGTCGCGGCGCGATTAGGGCCGCAGCGCGCACCCGTCGCCGATCCGCTCGTCGCTGAGCTGATCGACGAGTACGAGGCCAGTCCCGAGTTCTCATCGCTGCGCGCGTGGAAGACCGAGCGCGCCCGTCACAAGCACCTGCGGCAGCACCTCGGGGACCGCCGCGTCTCGGAGCTGAACGAAGCCGTCCTCGACGACTACCGCGCGAAGCGCCGCGCCGAGCATGGCTCGCGCAAGGTGAAGGGAGAGCGCGTGCTGACCTCGCCCTCGACGCGAAACCGCGAGGTCGATCGGCTGTGCCGCGTGCTGAATTGGGCCGTCGACCGCGGGCGCTGCCCCGAGAACCCGATCGCGAAGCACGCCGACGAGCTCGAGCCCACCGGCCGCCGCACCTGGATCACGACCGATGACGTCGACCGGCTGCGCGAGGCGGCGCTCGAATACGGCCGCGACCCGCGGATCGGGCTCACGCTGCGCGCGATGATCTCGACGAAGTTCGACGCGTTCCTGCGCCGCTCGGAGCTGTGCTCGCTGCGCCGGGCGCAACTCGACTTCGCCGCGGGCGCCATCATCCTCGACGAGTCCGAGACGAAGGCCCATCGCGCCGGCACGCGCATCACGATCCTGTCGGACCGTGCCGCTGATGACATCCGCGCGCAGTCGCGACACCTCGGCTCGCCGTGGGTCTTCACGAACACGCGGGGAGGGCGCTACAACCCGCGCACGTTCCTGCGCATGATCCAGGCGGTCGCCGAGGCAGCTGGCGTCAAGGGCGCCGACGGTGAGCGTTTCGTTGCCCACGACGTTCGCGCCGGCGGGATCACGCAGCAGCTCGAGCTGCTCACGCCTCAGCGGGACGTCATGGATATGGCCGGGTGGACGACGGACCAGACCGCGCGCTACCACCGCGGCCGCGGCGCTCCCGCCGTCGCGCGGGCCAAGGCGCGCCTCGAAGCGTCCCGCCGCTGAGCCAGGGCCGGGCGCCTGGGCGCCGCACCCGCTGAACATGTAGGCAGGTGTGGCGTAGCCGCGTAGTAACAACTTCCTTTCGATCGTGTGCCGCAAGAAACAATTTTGAGAGCGTCGGGAGTGGGTGTATCGGTTGTTCACCCCCCGTGAACACGATTCAGCCCAACACGCCAGCGCTCGCGGAAACGCGAAAGGTTCATGGGGGCATGCATCTAGCGGCGCGTTGGGCCCTTTCCTGTGGAGCCATCCATGTCGAAGCGTATCGGCAAGGGTGGGTTGACGCGTTCCGTAGGTCATAGTTCTACGGAACCGAGGGTCGGGAGTTCGAATCTCTCTGGCCGCGCAGCCCATTCCGAAAATCAGCGTAAGTCGACGGCATCAAAGGCCCTTTTGTCGGGGCTTTTCCGGATGCGCGACGAGCAGTTCCGCGTCCTGCGCGATGCCGTCCTTTCCGAGGATGAGCGCCGCCAGATCGCCCGACTCACCCGCGCCGTAGCCGCGGGCCGCCTCTCCCCCGCTGCCGGCCGCCGCGCCGTGGTCCAGGCGGTCGCGTCGTGAGGCGCGCGGTGGCCCTGGTGGTTCTGCTCTCACTGGGCGGCTGCGCGCAGTTCGAGATGAAACAGTGCGCGGCGCTGTGCGGTTCGCGCGGCGTGCGTCGGTTCACGGAGGTTGCGCTCCCGGGGGCCACCGACCGCTCTCCGCTGTGTGAGTGCAACACGGGCGACGCCGACGGGGGTGCGCGGTGAGGTGGGGCGACTCCCGCGAGGTGGCGCTCAAGTCCATCGTCGCGCCCGGGGACGTGAAGGAGAGACAGCGCGCGCCGCACGTCGTGCAGCTGGCCGAGGACATTCGCGAGCTCGGCGGCGAGCCCGGCAACCCGCTGTGGGTCAAGAAGGTGCGTCAGGGCTGGCAGCTCATCGCCGGGCGCGACCGCTACTCGGCGCTGGCCCTGCTGGGCGCGAAGGTCGCCCCGGTGCGCGTCGTCGAGGAGGCGACCGCCCAGGAACTGCACGACCTCGAGGTGTCCGAGAACCTGCACCGGCGCGTGGACGACCGGGACGCGCTCATCCGCGAGCGGGTGCGGAAGGTAACGGAAAGGGTGCAGGCCGAGCGTGCGAATATTGGGACAAATGTCCCAGAAAGCCCTCGCAAGTCCGCGAAAGTAGAGGCGCGCGAGATCGTAGCGGAGCAGCTGGGCGTGACCCCGGCGGCGATCCGCAAGAGCGAGCAGCGCGCAAAGGCTCGTGAGGAGGGGGCGGCGCGGGACTCGGCCACGGGGACCGAAGGCCAAGGTCGGCTCACGGGAGCGCTTGCGCTGCCCCCTCCAATCGAGACGTTCGGCCACGCGCTGCCCGAGCACGTTCGCGCCGACGTCGAGCCGGTGCTGGCGGCGCTACGCAAGGTCGACGTCATGCTGAGGCAGGCGCAGGCGGCGGCGAAGGGGCTCGAGGTGACGACGTTCGAGCGAGGAGCGGCGGCCGGCATCGTCGAGCAGCTGCAGCGCCTCGGCGAGCACGTGCGCGCGGTAACGCCCGCGGCGCTCTGCCCATATTGCCTCGGCGCCGCTCCGACGAAGGCCGGCAACGGCTGCAAGGCCTGCAACACCACCGGCTACGTCACGCGGCAGGTGTTCGAGTCGGCGCCGCGGGAGAAGCGGCACGGAAACCAACCAAACAAAGGAGCGATCAATGGGAACGAGGCGAGTGAAGAACGTGGCGATGCCCGAGATGCCGATGATGGCGAACGTGGTCTCAGGCGGGATGTGCGCGAAGGAGGCGAGTCCTCCGCCGCACTACGAGGAGTCGCGGGAGCTGTTCAACGAGGCAAGGCGGGCGATCAAGCGGGCCCTGGCGCACGCGGCGGCGCACGACCTGACGTACGACCTGTCGCGAGCGGCGAAGGCGTTGCAGGGGCTGGACTTCTAGGGGCATCCCAAAAGAAGCCGCGCGGGCACCGTGTCGTCATCGTCGACGAGCAGGGCGTCGAGCACGAGATGCTGCCCGACGAGGATCGGGCGCCCATCGACGAGGACTCGATCCCTTTCTAGGGGCCGCCATGACCGCCCCCCAACTCGCCCTGTTCGGCCCCGCGCCCATGCTGCGCGACCGCAAGCCGCTCGTCTCGGTGCCCACGGCCGGCGTCATCCAGCCCCGGGATTATCAGCTGCGCGCCGACGCCGCAATTGACGACGCGCTCGCGAAGCACCGCTCGACGTTGGTCACGATGGCGACCGGCACGGGCAAGACCGTCCTCTTCGCGATGCAGGCCCGCAAGCGCGGGAACGCCCTGGTCATCGCGCACGAAACGAGCCTCATCGAGCAGGCGGCGCAGAAGCTCAGGCACGTCACCGGCGAGTACGTCGCCATCGAGAAGGCCGAGCGGCGGGACCGGGCGAACGCGAAGTACGTCGTTGCCTCCATGCAGACACTGCGGGGCGACCGGCTGCGGTTCTTCGCCGAGACGCACGCGCACATCGATCTCATCGTCATCGACGAGGCGCACCGGGCGCTCGCGAAGAGCTACCGGGACATCATCGCGGCGTTCCCGCACGCGAAGGTTCTCGGCGTCACGGCGACGGCCGACCGCGGCGACAAGAAGGCCATGGGCCTCGTGTTCGACAGCGTCGCGTTCCGGTACGACATTGTCGACGCCACGGCGGACGGCTGGCTGACACCCTTCGACTGGTACCCGATGGACGTCACGGGCGTGAATCTCGACGACGTCGGGCTGAAGGGCGGCGACCTCGACCAGGACCAACTCGACGAGCAGCTCGTTGCGCAGGCGGGGCAGATGGCTCAGGCCGTCGTGCAGCACTGCAAGGGGCTGCGCACGGTGGCGTTCTGCCCGGGCGTGAAGTCGGCGACGCTGGCCGCCGAGGCGGTCAACCGCATCGAGCCGGGCACGGCGCGCGCCATCTACGGCGACCTGCCCGACCACGAGAAGGCGGCGATCAAGGCGGCGCACGCGCGCGGGGAGTTCCTGCGGCTGTTCAACTGCGCGATCCTCATCGAGGGATACGACGATCCGCGGCTCGAGGCGATCGTCGACTTCGCCAAGACCAAGTCGCGCGCGCGGTTCGCGCAGAAGCTCGGGCGCGGGTCGCGGCTGTGGCCGGTGGGCATCGACCACCTGGCGACGCCCGAGGAGCGGCGCGCAGCCATCGCGGCCAGCCCGAAGCCGACGTGCAAGTTCTACGACGCGAACTACGGGCAGCACGGCCACACCCTCGCGGGCCCCATCGACCTGCTGGGCGGCCGGTACGACGACGAGACGAAGGAGCGCGCCAAGAAGAAGCTGGCCGAGACGGGCGGCAGCGTCGAAGGCGCTCTCGAGCTCGCGGCGGCCGAGCTGGCCGAAGAGAACCGGCGCAAGCTGGCCCGGCTCGCGGCCAAGGCGGCCAAGGCGAAGGGGCAGGTGCTCGTGGGGCCGGCGCGGGCCGCGTGCGAGCTGTTCGGGGTCGCGACGGACATGGGCGTGGACGACGAGCCCCGCGGCGAACCCATCGAGCACATCGTCGCGTGGCTTGAAACGAAGGGCGTGAAGAACGCCGGCTCGATGCCCGAGGCCGCGGCGAGGAAGCTCAAGCGCACGCTCAAGGAGCGCGCGGCCGCGGGGCTGGCCACGTTCAAAATGGTCAAGGCGCTCAAGAAGGCAGGGCACCCGCGCGCCGAGACGCTGTCGTTTGCTGAGGCCGGCAGGCTGATGGGCATCGTCTCGGCCGAGTGGGGACGCGGCAACTGGAACTTCAAGCTCCAGTCCTGGATGTGCGAGCCGAGCGCGGGAGGCGACCAGTGAACCGCCGCGTGACCGACCAGGCCATCGAGGAAGCGCGGCAGATGCGAGCGGCCGGCATGGGTTGGCGCCAGATCGCCGCGGACCTGGGCATCGCGCACAGCACGGCGCGCATGCTCGTCCTGGGGCCCGAGGGAGTGCAGGCATCGAAGCGCGCCAAGGTGGGCAAGGACGAACTGCCGCCGCGTGTTGCTGAGGCGGTGCAGCTGCGCAAGGCAGGCGCAACGAGGCAGCAGATTGCGCAGCGCATGGGCATCCAGCCGGCCACGGTCGACGTGTTCATGCGCGAGGCGAGAAGGCGCGGGGCCGTCGCGGGCGAGGCGACCGGGAACGCCGAGATGCGGCCCGTGCGGGTCATCGGCGTGTGCCCGGTGAAGCGGTGCGGGACGCGCATCTTCGACGACGGCCGCGGCCATGTGTGCGTGCCGGATGTCGTCGCGTTCATGGGGCGGCGGGGCGAGCAGAACTGCGGCACGGACACGGGGAGGCGGAGATGAGGAACTCTCGCATCGACGCGGAGTCGGTTCGCCAGGCCGTGAGCCTGATCGAGCTGCTGCCCGCCGATGCGAATCCGCGCCGCGTGGGCCGCGACGCCTATCAGGCACTGTGCTCGTTCCACGACGAGAAGAACCGCTCGATGTCGGTGCGGCTCACGCCGAGCGGCTGGCGGTACCGGTGCTTCGCCTGCGGAGAGTCGGGCGGCGTCGTCGACTACTTCATGGCCACGCGCAAGGTCGATTTCAAGACGGCTGTCCGTGAATTGAGCGGCGGCCGCGACCTGTCGTTCACGCCGAAGAAGCGGCGCCGGCCGGGCTTCCTGGTCGTGTGCTCGGAGTGCCCCGGACGCGCCGACATCGACGCCGACGACGTCGTGCACTTGATGGTCTATCGCGCCCCCGACCTCGGCTGGCTCGTCGAGGAGCACCGCGCGCTGTGCCCCGCGTGCGTCGAGAAGCGGCTCTCCGACCCGTACCACGGCGGCCAGCAGACGATGTTTCGGAGGGCTGGTTGAATCCGAAGGAACTAGCCGCGTGGCGCGCCAAGGTGCGCGAGCGCGAACGTCAGAAGATCGAGGCTGAGCGCAAGCGACTCGCCTCTCTTCCGGCGCCCAAAAGTGCAACGTCTGGCGGGGACGACCAAGGGCCCGCTCCATTGGAACGACGGGCGGTCGTTCTGGGGAAATCCAGCCTCACGGTCGCACGCGGCCGGGGACTACCGTCAGCCCCGGTAGCTGGACGAAGCGGCATTGGCCGCGGGCCCCGTCAGTCGGAGAACGTCAACGCGTCAGAGCTCGCCCACAGTGCTGAGCGCACGACAGAGGTCGCGCCTTCAGTACCCGGGGCGAGTAGCAGCGCGCACGCCGACACACAGCGCAAGCAGTAACCGACCAGCAGCTGGCCCCACGCAGCAGCAGACCGGAGCCCGACTCAGCCCACCTGAGCACGGGGGTGTAGCGGTGTACCTGGATGGTTGCCTATCAGCAAAACTTATGGTGCTATGAGTTTCAGTTATACGCGGGAGGGCCAGGTAGATGGCTGATGAAGCGACTTTGGTTCCTGTTGCAAGGACCGAACTGGGCCAGTTTCCGCCCGGGGTGTCCGGTCATCCAGGTGGGCGAATGCCCGACCGCGTGCGCAAGTTCCTCGACGTGATGGAGGAGCACGCCACGCCCGAAAAGACGCGGTTCTTCTTCGACCGCATGCGGGCCTTGGCGCTGGGCGAGCTCGAGGTCACGAAGCACACGCCCGATGGTGCCGAGTACCGCACGAAGCTGCCGCCTGACGCCGCGTTCGCGAAGCTGTACCTCGACCGCGTGTACGGTCCCGTGAAGGAGCGCGACCTTGGGCCGGCGCTGGCTGAGGCGCTCGCGGGGTTGCCGGACGACGTGCTCGTGGTGCTGCGGAGGGCTGCTTGAAGGATCCAACGTGGGACGCGAACACGCGCGACTACATCGCGAGCCTGCGCGATGACCTGAAGCGCGCGGCGGACCTGCTCGGCCAGCACGGGACGCACTCGGCCGTGTGTCTGTGCGAGTGCTGCCACCTGGGTTGCTCGGACGCGATCGAGAACCACGACGGTGACCACGTCGACGCGTGCGAGCGCGGGCAGTTCATCAAGCGAATCGAGACGACATGAGCACTTCCGTGCGCTGGCTCAAGCTCGTGGCGCTCGATGCCCGTGACCGCCGCTGGTGGACCAGGGTGCGCCATGCCCTGTCGGCTGCGATGCGCGCGTTCCGCGAAGCCTGGACGATGCCATGAGCGCCGTCAGCATCCGCCCCGGCACGGTCGCCGACTGGCCGCACGTGGGCGACTCATTCTGGCACAGCTACCACCAGTCGCCGTACGCCTCGGGAACGCCCGCGCGCGTGCTCGCGGACCAGCTCGACGTGTTGCTCGGGTCGCGCTCGTGGACGCTGCTGATTGCGTGCGCCACCGAGGAGCCGACGGAAATCCTCGGGTGGCTGCTCGTGCGACGCGGGACGCCTCAGCGCGCGGCGTGGCTGTTCGTGAAGCCGATGTGGCGAGGCAAGGGCGTGGCTCGTGCACTGGTCAAACACGCCGACCTGCGGCCTGGGAATTGCGAATGCGCCTTCATGGATCCGGAAGTTGCAAAATGGGCCAAAAACAAGGGGTATACGCTCCGTCTCCGGCCTCACATGTCAGCCGTCGCCGCGTATGACGCCGAGAAGGGAGCCGCCTAAATGGGAAGACGCCCATTGCCCCGTGCTGTCGAGTTGCCACCGCCCGTCGATGGGTGCACCTGGATCCCAATGGCCAAGGGGCGTTTCGTGCTCGTCGATGAGGTCGACGCCGACCTGGCGATGTTCAATTGGAGCGGAGACAGGTACGCAGAGCGCAGCGGGGGCAAGAAGAACAGCCATATCAGGCTGCACGTGGAGGTGGCGCGTCGGATGGGGATTGCGCCCACGTCATTCGTCGACCACATCAACCGCAACAAGTTCGATTGTCGCCGCAGCAACCTGCGTGAGGCCACGCGAGCGCAGAACAACAGCAACGGGGTCAAGTCGACCACCGCGCGGACGGCGTCAGGGTTCCGCGGCGTGCATGCGCATCGTTCGATGTGGCAGGCGCGGATCCAGGTCGGCGGAAAGCCGGTCCACCTGGGGAATTTCCCGGACCGCGATGCTGCGGCACGGGCCTACGACATCGCCGCGCAGCAGGTGCACGGCGCGTTCGCCGTCCTGAACTTCCCGAAGGGGGCCGCGTGACCTTCCGGGGCAAGGGCATGCCGCTCGACGACTCGGCGCGGTTCGACGTGGGCCCGAACGACTTCCACCGCTTCAACCTGGGCGAGGTCGTCGAGGTCAACCGCGCGCTGTGGGTCGTGACGCGGCTCAACACGGTCGTGGGCACGGTGGACCTAACGCCGATGACGTCGTGGGACGAGTTCAAGAAGGGCCTGCGGCGGCGCAGCGCGGTGGCGGTGCCTGACGAGTACGGGCGCGTCGAGCACCTCAAGTTCGTGGAGGGGTTGAAGGAGGGCACGAACTGAGCGCAGCCCTTCGCGCCGCCGCCGAACGCGAGTGGAAGCGCCGCCAGGCTGCGCGACAAGAGGCCCGGCTCGCGTCGTTCACGTACGAGGCCGTCTGTGCTGGGCACGAGCGGCAGCTGGCTGCGGTGCGGGATGAAGCGCGCTACGCCATCTGGCTGTGCTCGCGCCGCGCCGGCAAGACGAACGGCGTCGCGTTCCGTCTCGGGCGCCGCTCGCTCGCTAAGCCGAACGGCAACCGCATCTACATCGCGCTGACGAAGGACCAGGCGCGCGAGATCATGTGGGAGCCGATCTGGAAGCCCATGCTCGCGAAGTGGGGCCTTGGCGGCGAGCACAACGAGACGCGCATGGTCACGAAGTTCGACAACGGCTCGCAGGTGCGCTTCACGGGCACCGACGACGTGCGCCACATCGAGACGGAGCTGGGCGCCGCGCTGGATGATGCGGTCATCGACGAGGCGCAGAGCCAGGGAGACACGGTACTCGTGCCGTTGGTGGAACGCATCTTGCCGCCCGCGCTCGGCGACCGCATGGGCGGCCTGCTGCTAACCGGCACGGTCCCCGAGGTGGAGACGGGGCTGTTCTGGCGCACGTGGCAAACGGGCGACTGGTCGAAGCACAACTGGTCGATGTTCCAGAACCCGCACTTTCCGAACCCGCAGATGGTCGTGGATGAGCACCTCAAGGCGAACCCGGGCCTCACCATCGACAGCCCGAGTATCCGCCGCGAGTACTACGGCGAGTTCCGCTTCGACGAGAGCGTGACGGCGTACCGCTACAACCCCGAGCGCAACGGCTACCGCGGCGCGCCGCCGACGCTGCTCACGGACTTCTCGGCGGGCATCGACCCGGGCACGGTCGACCGCACAGCCATCGTCGTGTGGGGCTGGAGCGCGCAGGCCCGCGACGTGTGGCAGGTGCACGAGCGCGTGTGGCCGAAGCACAGCCAGGTGCAGTGGAGCGAGATCGCCGCCGAGTGCCAGGTCATCGCGAAGAAGTTCCCCGGCTGCCGCTTCCGGTACGACGCCGGCTCGTCGAAGAACGAGCTGGACACGTTCGGGCGTGACTACGGCATCCCGGTCATACGCGCCGCGCAGAAAGCGGACATGCCTGGGCAGGTGCGCCGCTTCAACGACCTGCTCACGCAGGGCCGCGCGCACATCCTCATCGGCAGCGACCTGGAGCAGGACCTGCTCAAGACGCGATGGGACCTCGACGCGCGTGCGCTGGGTCGCTTCCGCTGGTCGTCGCACTGGCACCCCGACGTCGCCGACGCCGCTCGGTACGGTGCGCAGGACTACTTTGACCTGTACGAGGCTCCGAAACCGAAGCGCCGCATCAAGGACAGCGAGCGCGAGGACGAGGTGGTCAAGTCGCTGCTCGAAGCTCCGCCCGAGGACGAAGGTTGGCGAGACGGTTCTCTTGAGCGGTTGGGGATTTTCGGTTAGGTTGTCAATGGTGATCGACTGGAAGTCACTTCCCACCGGGCTCACGTCGCCGCTCGCGATGAGCGTATTCCCGGAGAGCAAGCTTCCGGAGACGCCGGCAGGTCGCATGGAGTTCATCGTGGACCTTCTCGTCGGATTCCCAATCGTCGACGAAAACGGCGAGCCGACCGGCGAGTACACGGGTCCGGTCATCACGAAGGCGACCGCCAGGCGGCTCATGAAGGGAATCAAGTGAAGGTTCCCGACACCCTGGAATTGCTGCTCGACCTGATGCGCGCCAAGGGCTGCGCGTCGTTCGAGTTCGAGGCGGCCGGCGTCGGGGGATCGCCGGTGAAGGTTAAGGTCACCAGCATGAGCGGCGCACCGTCGGTGCCGACGTTTACGACCACCGCGCCCGACTCGGATCTCGTTTATCGCACGCCGTCGTTCAGCATGTCCGTCGTCGATTCGGTAATGGAACGCCGCCCGTCCGACATAGAACTGGCGCTGAACCCTCCGCAGCTCGACGAGGCCGAAGAGTCGGCCGACCCGTCCGAAGCCCTCGCTCCCGAGGCACCCCGCGTATCTGCGCCTGCCGGCGCGCCCGATCCTGACGCCAGCGCCTAGCGCGCGGCGTCGCCCTACCGGGCAGCGTGACTCTAAACGCCGAGCGTCGCCAAGGCGACGACGGGCCGTCTCGTTACCGCTGGTGGGCTGAGCCGGAAGGGCGCGCGGGCGGGGCGCTCACGATCGCGGCCGCCAACATCGAGAAATGGAACTGGGCGCGGCGCTACCTGAACTTGACGTGCATGCGCTACATGACCGGGCGCGAGCTCTCGGCCGTGTACAGCTACTCGATGGCCCGGCGCCCGGGCAACCTCGTGCGCACGTACAGCGCCGCCGAGTGGAAGGCGCCGAGCTTCAACGTCATCGCGACGTGCGCCGACGTGTACAGCGCGCGCGTGTGGAAGAACCGGCCGTTCATCCAGGTCATCCCCATCGCGGGCGACTTCAAGGCGCGCGTTCGCTCGAAGAAGCTCTCGCGCTTCGCTGACGCTGTCTTCGATGAGACGAAGTTCTGGCCGCAAGTCGAAATGGCCGGCATCGACTGCATGACGACCGGCGACGCATTCTTCAAGGTGCGCGAAGGCATCGGCGCTGACGGCGGGAAGATCGCCATCGACCGCATCCTGGCCGACGAGATCCTCGTGAACGAAGAGGAAGCGCAGTACGGCAACCCGCGCTCGATGATTCAGCGCGTGTTCATGCACCGCGAGGAGCTGTATTACAAGTACGGCAGGAGCAAGGAAGAGAAGAACGCCATCGAGCGCGCGCCTTCGGCGTACCCGGGCTTCTACTATGGCTCCGACCTCAACTATCGCGACATCGTGCCGCTCGTCGAGGGCTGGAGGCTTCCGGGCGCGGACAAATCAACCGAGGACGGGCGAAAGCTGCTCTCCGTCGGTGACTGCACGCTCGACGATCGCAAGTACAAGAAGCACGGCTTCCCGTTCGCGCGCTTGCAGTTCAAGCCGATGAGCGTGGGCTACTTCGGCCAGGGCCTCGCCGAGCAGCTGCTGCCGATTCAGGCCGAGATCAACCGCATCGACGATGGCATCTGGGAGAGCATGCGCAGGATGGCGTGGCCGCGCGTCGTCGTCGACACGAACAGCAAGGTCAACGAGAACAGCCTGGCCGGCAAGGCTGGCGGCATCGTGAAGTGGACGAGCGGCGGTAGCGCGCAGGCGCCCGAGTTCGTGACGCCGGCCATCATGGCGCCCGAGATCTACCAGAACCGCGACCAGTGGATTCAGAAGGGGTTCAAGCGCGCGCGCATCAGCGAGAGCGCGGCGAGCGGCGAGAAGCCCCAGGGCTTGAACAGCGGCGCTGCCATCATGGCCTGGTCGACGCTCGACGACAGCGCGCACGCCGACCTCGGGCAGCGCCTAGAAGACTGCGTGACCGACGTGGCGAACCTCGTGTTCGACCTCGCCGAGGACGTCAAGCCGCGCGTTCGCGTTCCGGGGCGCACGGTGCAGGAAATCGACTGGGACGACGCGAAGATGGCCCGCAACGCCTACGCCTCGCGTGCGTTCCCGATGTCGCGGCTCCCGCAGCTGCCCGCGGCTCGGCTCCAGCAGGTTGCCGACTGGTACGCCGACGGCATCATCGACAAGTCGACGAAGTTGCGGCTCGAGCAGGTGCCCGACACTGAGGGCTACGCGGACCTGTTCACGGCGGCCGAGGACAACGTCCACATGTGCGTGGACAAGATCATCGAAGAGGGCAGCGAGGGCTACGAGCCGCCCGAGCCCTACCAGGACCTCAAGCGCGCGATTCAGATCGGCCAGTCGCGGTGGTTGCAGGAGCGCGACCGCGATACGCCCCAGGACCGCCTCGACCTGCTGCTGACGTGGATCATGCAGTGCCAGGAGCTGATGGAGCAGGGCAACCCGCCGCCCGCCATCGGCATCCAGGCGCCCGAGCTGCCGCCCGGGGTCGCCCCGGCGGCCGGCGCAGGGCCAGCGAACGGAGTTCCCCGCGGCGCCCCCGGCGCTGCGCAGCCAACCCCGGCGCAAATGGCGCCACCGGCATAGGTAGACCCACGCGGACCTGGAGGTACATCCATGACCATCGAAGCAGTCTCGACCGCGCCCATCATCGGCACCGGCAGCAACGCCCCGCCCGCGCCCACCGCGGAGCCCGATATTGGGACAAATGTCCCAAAAACTCCCGAGGCGACGCCGGCCGACACCGCCGTGGACCCAAAGACCGTGGCGCACATCGCGCGCCTGTCCAAGGAGGCCCGCGAGGCGAGGCAGAAGAACGCCGCGCTGGAGGCCGCCATCAAGGAGGCCGAAGCGAAGGCCGCGAGCACGCCCGCCGAGTTGAAGGCCAAGGCCGAGCGCCTGGACCGGCTCGAAGCCGCGAAGGCAGCGGGCAAGCACCTCGACGTGCTCAAGGAGCTGGGCGTCGAGTTCGAGGCCATCATCCAGGCGCAGCTCGACAAGGATCCCGACGCCCAGGCCTCTCCCGAGGCGCTGAAGGCGCTGGAGGAGATCGAGAAGCTCAAGGCCAAGGACGCCGAGCGCGAAGAGAAGGCCAAGAAGGAGCAGGCCGAGAAGGAAGCGGCGGCGCTCAAGGCCGGCGCGGACCGCGCGCGAGCGTGGATCGGCGACAAGGTGAAGTCCGACCTGACGCGGTGGGAGCTATGCGCCCGCGCCGATGGCGCCGAGGGCCGAGAGAACGCCGTGGAGCTCGCCTTCGAGGCCACCGCGAAGAAGGCCAACGCCATCGCTGCCGAGAAGAAGGCCGCGGGCGAGGCCGACGACTGGCGCCCGAACAAGGAAGAGGCGGAGGCGCTCGTCGTCGAGGCGCTCGACCTCATCGAGGCACACCTCGACGCAAAGGGCAAGCTGTACACTCGACAGGGCGCGCAGAATGTGCAACGCTCGTCGAAGCATGAGGGCCTGCAATTGACCAGCACGGACATCGACGCGAAGGCGTCGCCGCCGACGTTGGGCAACGATCGCGGCCCCACGCGGACGCTCACGCGCCCGCGAACGCAGATGACCGCACGGGAAGCGCGCGAGCGTTACCGTGCGTCGCTGCGCGAGTAGCTCGGTAGAACCCCGCGCATAGCCCCGGTGAAGGGCATCCAGGCGAACCGCCCATGTGGAGCGGACGCCGTCCCTTCACTCGGAGGCAGCCATGCCCGGGATTACGTTCTCGACCCAGGATGCGAACGCGCTTCGCACCTTCTACACCGACAGCTACGACGATCTGGCCTTCCGCGACCACCCCATGATGGGGATCTGCGAGAAGAAGGAGGAGTACGGCTCCGTCGTCTCCGTCAACATGTCGTACGCCTACACGGCTGGCCGTGGCGGCACCTTCTCGACGGCGCAGGCCAACGAGAGCGACATCCCGCGCGCGCCGTTCCTGGTGACGCCGGCCCGTACCTACGGCCTCGAGACTGTCCAGAACACGGACATGGAACTCTCGAAGTCGAAGAAGGGCGCCGTGGTCAACCTGTTCCAGGACGCCATCGAGAAGTCGATGCGCGCGTGCGGCGACGACCTCGAAGCGCTGCTCTTCGGCGACGGCTCGGGCACGCTCGGCACCATCTCGTCGTTCACGAACCCCTCGGGCGTGATCTACGTGATGACGCTCACCAACCCGAGCGACGCGTACAAGTTCTTCATCAACCAGGTCCTGGTGTCCAAGGCCACGGCGTTTGCGGCCGCGCTCGATACCGGCACGGCCATCGTCACCGCGGTCGACCCCATCGCGGGCACGGTCACGGCGAACGGCCAGTCCTCGTGGGCCGCGGTTGCTGGGCACGTCCTCGGCTACCAGGGCACCATGGCGGCTTCGACGTCGCAGCAGACGTTCGTGGGCTTGGCCGGCTGGATCCCCGACGACCTGAACCGCCCGGGCACGAGCGATTCGTTCTTCGGCGTGAACCGCTCGGCGGCCGGCGTGCTCCTCGCGGGGCACTACAAGAACGGCACGGCGCTCAACGTGCAGCAGGCCGGCTCGTCCGTCCTGTACTCGACGGGCAACGTGTCGGGCGCGAAGCCGGACACCTGGATGATGAACTTCTCGAACTACGAGAAGTACCAGACGCTCGTCGATACGAAGGGGCGCAACGTCCAGGCCAAGGGCGACGGCATCACGACGCTGTACGACGGCCTCAAGATGCAGGGCCCGAAGGGCACCGTGACGGTCATCCCGGCGACGTTCTGCCCGGCGGACCACATGTACATCCTCGACTCGAGCACGTGGAAGCTCGGCGCGCCGGACGGCGAGATCATCAAGCCCGCCACGAAGAACGGCGAGCCGGTGGAACTCTCGACCAGCGACGCGAACGAGGTCCGCTTCCGCGCCCTCGGGTTCTTCTACTGCACGGCGCCCGGCTACAACGGCGTCGCGCGGGTGGCCGCGTAACATGGCTGTCCAGGCACCCACGTGGCAGACGCAGGATGGGGCCGACGGTGAACCCGGCGTCCTCAACCTGTACTGCCAGTACACGTCGGGGGCGACGGGAGCGATCCCGACGACCCTGACGCGCTCGCAGGGGTTCCAGTCGGTGGCACGGACGGGCACGGGCGTCGTGGACTTCATCCTCAACGCGCCCGCGTTCAAGCTGCTCGACTGGTCCGTGCAGGTCATCCAGGCGACGCCCGCCAACACGGGCGCGTGCGAGTCCACGCTGGTCGACGCGGTTGCCACGGCTTCCTCGGCGACGTCTTGCAAGGTGACGGTCACCTTCCGCAAGAACAGCGACTTCACGGCCGTTGACACGGCGGACGGGGACATCGTTCGTCTCCGCCTGACGCTCAAGACGGTCTCGCTGAACGGGTGACACATGGGCTTCGCTGACGACATCGCGGGCAAGATGAAGGGCCCGCTCAAGGAGGGCGCGGCGGGCGAGGAGCAGGCGGAGCCTGCCGCCGAGGCCAGCGACGAGGAGATGAAGGGCCGGGCCATTCGCGAAGCGCTGGAGGCGAAGGACGACGGCGCGCTGTACGAAGCGATCATGGCCTGCAAGTAGCACCCGAGGGACTGCCGGATGGCGCTCACGCTCACACAGCACATAGCAGCCGTCCGGCAGTTCTCGAACACCGAGAACAACACTGGGTTCGTCACCGACACTGAGATCACGTCGCGCCTGAACGAGGCGATCAGTGAGCTGTACGACCTCGTCGTCGTCGCCTTCGAGCACTACTACGTCTCGGAGGACGGCCCGTTCACGCTCGCGGGCGGCGTCGGCGCGAACACGCACACGCTGCCGGCCGACTTCTACAAGTACATCGGCCTCGACCGTGACCCGAACACGACGTACACGACGACGGTCCCGAAGCTGCCGAGCTTCGCCGAGCGGAACCGCGTGGGCGGCCCAGCCGCGTTCGTGCAGGGGCTGACGACGCTGGTCATCATGCCGCCGCAGGCCGCGGGCGGGACGTTCCTCATGTACTACGTGCCCAAGGCGCCGACGCTCGTCGACCCGACGGACACGCTCGACGTGAACCTCGCCCATTGGGAGGAGTTCATCGACATCCGCGCCGCCGTCGCGGTCTGCAACAAGCGCGAGATGACCGAGATGGCGCAGACGCTCGAGGCAAAGCTTCAGGCGCTCACGCTGCGCATCCATGCGATGGCCGCGAATCGCACCGAGGAGCCGTCCCAGGTGGCGCTCGCCGACAACATCGGCCGCCGCTGGTGGGGCAACGGCGAGGACTGGCGCTGATGGGAGTCTTTGATTCGCTGTTCACTGTGCTCCAGGTCCAGGACCAGGACACGAACCGCGTCCAGTACAACGTCAAGCAGGCGTTCGTGGGTCTCGGGCAGGCATTCACGCGCGCGCTCGGTGCGGCGTTCACGACGGTGCCCAGTGGGTCGGTCACCGTGTCGATGACCAACGCGCCCACGGGCTCGAGCTCGACGCCTGCGCGGTACGTGAAGATCCCCGACGGCAAGGGCGGCTACTTCACGTTCGGGAGCCTGACGTAATGGCGACCGGCGCAACCATCGACTGCCCGCTGCTGACGCAGAACCAGCAGTCGCCCAAGACCACGCAGGTCGTGGGCCGCATCCAGCGCGTCGTGAACGGCGTGATTCGGCAGTTCGAGGGCAAGGCATCCGACGTCGGATCGGGGCGCAGCATCCAGGCGCGCATCGACCCGCGGGACGGCTTCACGCCCTTCTCGTCGCAGACCTACTCGCCTCTCACGGGCGCCTCCGGTGCCGGTCTCACGTCAACACCGACGCTGCTCATCGAGAACGGCGTGGGCGGGCTCGTGGGGCTGTTCGATGACGTGCCAGGGACGTTCTCGTCGGGCGCGAATGCATGGGAGGTGGACCCGCGCGGACTGATTCCGTCGACCACGCTCTCGACGCTCGTCCGCTACACCGGGAACACGAAAGCGCAGCAGCCCGACTCGGCCGCCGTCGGCAACGCGGTCATGACGGCGTGGGTCGATGCGGTCGACGGCGTCGTGTACGAGATCCAGGACACGAACGGGTCGGTTGTCCTGCTGCCCACAGTGCTCGGCACGGGCGCGGCCGGCATCGTCAAGGTGGTCGCCGACGGGTCGCGGTTCTGGCTGTTCGCGTTCGGCGCGGCGGCGGGCGTAGTCGTCGCGATCGACGTGCATGGCGCCGTACTCGGCACGCCCGCGAGCGTGAGCCTGGCGACCTCGGGCGATCGCTGGGACGTCACGTACAACGGGGACATCGGCGTCCGGTTCGCGCGCCCGAGCGGCGGCGCCGGCGTCACCACGAGCCTGTTCACGTGGAACGGGACGGCCATTGTCCAGGCCGACGTCACCGACAACACGATGCTGTGCGGCGACAAGATCGCGCAGTGGCTGACGAACACGTCGGGCTCGAACGGCTACCTCGCGACGGTCGACGGCAATGCGATCCACGTCTGGCGCGTCACGAACGCCGGCACGCAGAACCACCAGTACGACGCGGACACGGGCCTGACCGTCGCGAACCTGCTCAACCTGACGGGCTCGTTCATCAACGACGGGACGGGCGACGTTCTCGTGGCCTACACGGTCGTGTCGACGACGGACGACCGCAAGAACGTGACGCATGCGAGCCGCGCGCACTTCTCGAGCTCCGCGTTCACGGCGACGCTGACGCAGACGAGCCTCAGCCTCGTTTCGCGCGCCTTCCAGCTCGAATCGACGACGCGCTGGTACGCGGTGGGCTACTACCCGAGCGGCGCAGCGAACGGAAACGGGCAGCCCTGCTTCTACCTGATGAACCTCAACGCCGCGGCGGCGACGGGTGTCCTCTCGCCCGTCCAGGTCGTGGGGCGCTTCGACTACCTGCTCGCTTGGGGCGCCTGGAACACGACGTCCTCGACGTACCAGCGCTTTCAGCTCTCGTCGCCGTACGAAGCCGCGGACGCGACCACGCGGGTGGCGCTCAACTACCGGGCCGAGTCGTTCACCACGGTGGGCTTCGGCCGTCGAGGCATCGACGCGTTCGTGGCCACGGCGTTCCCGGCGAACACCGTGGGCGTGAAGGAGTACGTGTTCACGCCGAGCGCGGGTGAGGCGTTCACGTTCGCGGGCGAGACGCTCATTCCGGGCCCGCTCGCGGTGCTCAACAGCGGCCCGACGTTCTCCGAGGCCAACGTCAATCAGGCACCCGAGCCGCCCACGCTGGTGGCCTCGACGGCGGGTGGCTCGCTGACGCCGACGAAAGCTTACCAGTACGTCGTGGTCTTCGAGGGCACGAACAACGACGGCTCGATCTGGCGATCGCTGCCCACGGCGGGCGTGTCCGTGACGCTGGGCGCGACCGACAACACGGTCACGCTGACGGGGCTGACGTGCTTCGTCTCGCAGCGGGCGAAGATCAACATCAGCATCTACCGCACGTCGTTCATCTCGGGCGTGGCGACCACGAACCACTACAAGGTCACCAACGACCTCTCGCCCACGCTGAACAACACGGCGAGCGCGACGTGGACCTTCGTCGACACGATGTCGGACACGTCGGCGACGTCGAACGAGATTCTCTACACTGACCAGGGATTTCTCGACCGCTACCCGGCGCCCGCGTTCTCGATGGGCCTCGACTGGCAGCTGCGCGAGTGGGTCATCGGCTACGACGGCGCCGTGTGGTTCTCGGGGCTCAAGACCGACGGTGACGCCGTGTGGTTCAACCCGCTGTTCCGCGTCGTGCTGCCGTCGAACGAGAAGCCCGTGAGCATCGCGCAGGTGGACAGCTTCATGCTGATCTTCACCGCATCGAGCATCTGGCAGATCCAGGCCGGCGGACTCCCCGACGATACGGGCGCGAACGGAAGCATTCCCGTCCCGACGCGCCTACCCTTCGCCAACGGCAGCCTGGGTCACGCGAAGACGATCCGCGACGGCGTGCTCTACGACTCCAGCGCGGGCGGCGCCTGGTGCATCACGCGCGACCTGCGCAACGTGTTCATCGGCGCCGCGGCCCAGACGGACTTTCAGGCCGGCGCCATCCGCGGCATCGCTGTGAACAGCGACCAGCGCGCGGCATTCCTGCTGGGTACGACGGCGGTCGTATGGGACAGCGAGGCGAGCGCCTGGACGACGTGGGCGCTCCCTGCCTCGTCCTCGCTCATCTCGACGTACCGGGGGCAGTTCGTGATCGGGCAGGCGGCCCCGAACGCGGTGTGGTCGCAGATCGCCGACTCGAGCGACGACAACGGCGCCGGCATCCCGCTGACGCTGCGGATCGCGCAGTGCGACCTCGGGGGTGTACGGAACTTCAAGCGCTGCTGGGCGACGCAGTTCTTCGGCGAGTACATGGGCGACCACGACCTCGAAATTGACATGTTCCTCGACGACGACACGACCACGCCGGTCGCGTCGTGGGCGTTCACGCCCGATTCAACGGCACCGTACCTGTTCGAGCTCGCAATGCCGCAGGAGCTGATCTCGAACGTCGGATTCGAGTTCCGCACGCTGTTCCCGCGCGGGGCGAGCGGAGGCGCCGCGTTCGAGTCGCTGGCGTTCTACGTGGGCCTGGAGAAGGGCCTCAACAAGCTGGCCATCGCGCGAAGGATCGCGCCGACATGATCAGTCGCAATCCGTATAGACCGTGCGGCCGTACTGGTTCGACGTGCACGACGTGTGCTTCGAGTTCGAGCCGCTCAGGTTCACGCCGCGCAGCGCATCCCGCACTCGGCTGCGCCGCTCCACCGCGGCGTTGTAGTCCTGCGCCTGCGCGTCGTACGTCTGCTGGCGAGCCATCTCGTTGTCGTAGACCCGACGGCAGTCTCCGTTCGGCGTGTCCATGTAGCCCCGGGCTCGCAGGTCCTGGCAGTACTGCCGCCACGCGACCTCGTCGTACGTCGGATAGATGGGCTGCGGCCGCACGGGCGCAGCGCATCCAGCGAAGAGCAGGCCGAGGAGCAGGGCGTAACGCATGCGGCGATCGTGTGCGCGGTCGGTCCGCGCCGCAAGCTGAACAGGCGACCAGGGAGCACATCGCAATGGGAACGAGGGGTTAGCATGGCCAACTGGTACGACTACATCCCGGTCGCAGGCCCGATCGCCGAGGCCGCGCAAGGCAACTGGAAACAGGCCGGCCTGGACTGGGCGGGGAAGCCGTATTACGACGCGGTCAAGGGCGGCGCCAAGGGCATCTACGGCTCGACGCAGGTCCCCGGACAGCCCGGCGTGGGCGCGGGTCCGCCGGCCAACCCGGCACAGTTCATCCGAGACCCGACGACGGGGATGTATTACGACCCCACGTCGGGCAAGACGTACACCGACGCGGCTGGCACGCAGCTGGTCACGAACCCGAACGTCGCGCAGCAGGTCGCGCAGAACATCCAGCGCGCCAACTCGCTGTTCACGTCCTCGACGCAGGGACAGAACCAGCTCATCGGCGACCTGAACAACGTCATCAACGGATCGGCGCCGTCGGTCGCGCAGAACCAGCTGGGCCAGGGCGTCGACAACATCGCCAAGAGCGCCAACGCGATGGCCGCGGGGCACACGGGCGAGAACGCCGCGCTCGCGCACATCCAGGCGATGCGCTCGGCAGCTGACGCGCAGGCCAAGGCGAACCAGGACGCAGCGATGCTCCGCGCGCAGGAGACGGCGCAGGCGCGCGCGCAACTCGGGAACGTGCTCGGGCAGCAGCAGGACACGGGCCTCGGCTACGCGAAGACGGGCGAGAGCGGGCAGGAGGCGCAGCAGGGCCTCAACGAGAAGTCGGACGAGAAGAACGCCGAGACGAACAAGGGCTTGATCGATCAGGGCGCACACGTCCTGGGGGCGCTGCTCGCATGATGGACGAGACCTCAGCACCGACAGACGCCGACTGGGCGGCAGCACTCGGGCCGTCCATGCCCGCGGCTGACTTCCAGGCCGAGGCGCTCGGCTACACGCCTCCTGGCGTAGGCGCGCCTGCGTCCAGCGTGAGCACGGTTGAGCCTTCGGCCGATCCGTGGCCGCCGGTGCCAGGCGACGCGTTCGGCCCTCCTGCGCAGCTGGCAGCGCCACCCGTTCCGCCTCCTGTCGCGAACCCGAATATTGGGACAAATGTCCCAATTACTCCGACCATCCCCGCCCCGAAGCACGGGCAGCTCTCGCAGACGGTGCGGCAGGTCACGCCCGCACCCGGCGAGGCCGAGGCCATCGAGCGAGCACGGCTCAGCGCGCGCGATGCGGCCGGCGCCGATGCGGACGTGCTGCGCGCCAAGGCGGCCGAGAGCGAAGCCGCGGCGCAGGCAAAGGACGACCAGTCTGTACAGCTGCGCCTCGACCAGCAGGAGGCCGAGGACAAGCAGGCCGAGCTTGAGGCCAGGGAGGCCGCGGCGCGCGAGAAGTTCGACAAGGCGCAGCAGGATGTCGCGAACTTCAAGTTCCACGAGTACGGCTCGGACAAGTCCCTCGGCGATCGCCTCATCGGGAAAATCGCCGTCGCGCTCGGCACGTTCAACCTGTCGGGCAACCACCCGCACAACGAGGCGGCCGAGAAGCTCCAGCGCGAGGTCGACCGCGACTTCGACCGGCAGAAGCTCGACCTGATGTCGAAGGAGAACATCGCGAAGTGGCGCCGCGAGGGCGTCACCGATGCCTCGGCGAAGATGAAAGAGGAGATGGGCGCGCTGTACACGCGCCAGGCGAAGTTCCACGAGGCGATCGCGGCCAAGGCCACGGCGATGGCCATCCGCGCCGGCATCCCCGTCGAGGAAGCACAGGCCAACGCGCTCGTGAAGAAGAACATCGCGGCGGCCGACGCGGCAAACGCGAAGGCTCTCGAGGCCTTCCGGGGCAGCGTGTCGACGACGTACGCGAACCCACCCAAGACGGGCAGTGGCGACGGTGGTGGATCGGCGGGCGCCGTCGCCGCCATCTCGCAGTACATCAAGGACCACCCGAAGGACCAGCCCGGCGCCTACGCGCTCGCCGAGAAGCTCGGGTACAAGGGAAAGAAGGGCGTCGACATCGTCGACAAGCTCCAGAATGACTACAAGACGGCCGGGGAAGCGTCCGAGGCACGCGCCGTGCGCGACCCCGACACGGGCAAGCCGATCGGGCTCGCTCCGTCTCCGCGAGTGGTCGACAAGATCGCCGACCAGATCGCCGCCACGCGCGCGTACCAGCGCAAGGTGGAGGAACTGGCCGACCACATCGACAAGCATGGTCGGCTCCTCAACCCGCTGTCGGCCGAGTACAAGGTGCGCCAGAGCCTCGCGGCCGACGTCCAGGCGCAGGGCCGCCAGGTGTCGGGGCTCCAGGCCAGCGACCAGGGCCAGAAGCTCGAGCACGAGCTGATCGGCGGCTCGGGCACGGGCGTCGAGAAGATGCCCGACACGAAGCGCCTGCGCGAGCTCGCGCACGAAGCCTCGAAGCGCATGGAGCAGCACCTACGCTCGACGCTTGAGCCGATCGAGGGTGGCGCGGGCATCAGCGCGGCCGCGGGTGGCGCTGCGGCCAGCCCCTATCCGCCCGGGACGCCGTCGGCGACGAACGCCAAGGGCGAGAAGGTCTATTACGTCAACGGGAAATGGACGGCGCCCTGATGGCAACTCCTCCTCCGCCTCCGGGGTTCACCCTGGACAATCCGGACGAGCCGCCTCCCGGCTTCGCGCTCGATGCGCCCCGTGGCTTCGTGGGCTCGGGTGGCGCCGGGCCCGGCAGCGTCGACCCTGATGCGGCCGATCCCGATCTGCATGTCTCGACGCTTCAGGGCCTGCGCACGCACACGACGACCACGCCCGAGCAGCGCGCGCGCAAGCTGGCGGCCGATGCCGAAGCGTCGCACACCGACGATCCGGGCGTGCAGGCCATCGCGGGCGGCATCATGGGCGCAGGCGCGGGCAGCCTGATCGGAGCGGTCGCGCCTGCGGCTATCGGCGCGCGAGCGACGAACCTGCTCCAGGCAGCGGGCGCGGGCGGCGTGGCCAGCACGACGCAGGGCGGAGACTTCACGACGGGCGCTCTCCTCGGCGGCGCCACCGCCGCGCTGCCAGCGGGCGCAGGCGTGCTCCGCGGCGCGGGCGAGGCTGCCGGGTCGGCCGCGAGGAAGCTCGGCGAGGAAGCGATCGAGCGCAGCGCGGCGCGCGGGGCGACGCCCATCAAGGACGCGATCAAAGCCGGCGGCGGCGACCTGCTGCATGGTCACGTCGTCAAGCCGCTCGTGCGCGTAGGCGCCACTGCTGCCGACGAGGCCGGTGCCGCGCTCGCCCGTCGCATGCTCAAGCCGCCCGCACCTGTCGCGCCCGCGGCCGATGCGCCGGCGACGGCCCCGATTGGGACAAATGTCCCAGCGCCGTCGGCTATCCCCGCGGAAGCAGCGCCACCTCCTCCGCCGCCAGTCATTCCGGAGGCAGCTCCTGCGCCCGTGCCCGCGCCCGCCCCGGCCGCCCCCGTGGCCGACGTCGAAGCGATCCTCAAGCCCGCGACCCCACCGCTCAAGCCCGCGTGGGAACCGGGCCGCGGCGATGCCGAGTTCGCGCGCAAGCTCGGCATGTCGACCGAGAAGTACCGCGACATGATGACGAAGCGCATGGCGCGCCTCTCGGCGAAGGACATCGAGAACATCAAGGTCGCCAAGCTGGTGCGCCTGGTGACCGAAGGGCACTCGTCAAAGTCCGTCGCAGCAGCGGCCGACGAAGCTATTTCTGCCGGAGCGGACCCTTCTGTAATACAACGTATTACGACGAAGATGGTGAGCCGTGCCGCAAAGAAGGCCGTCAATGCCGATTGATCTCGTTGAGGCGGCCATGGCGGTCATCGGAGTGCAGCCGATCGTCTCGCGCAACGTCGAGCGCTTCACCAAGGGGAAGTGGAACGAGGCGGACGCGCTCGGGCGGCGCATTCAGTCCGCGGCGCGCGACGTGTGCGACGGGACGATGTCCACGAAGATCCCGCTGGGCTCGGTGAACTACAACGTCATCCTCAAGGACCTGACGGAGCCGTTCAACGAGGCGCAGCTCGTCGAGATGGTCGCGCAGTTCCCGCCCGAGCTCCACGAGCTTTCCTCGGCGTTCATCATGAAGGCGCAGGAGGTCGTGGGCTCGCTTCGGCAGATCCTCCCGATCGCCGAGCACAAGACGATCGCGGGCTCGCACGTCGTGCCGCCCTCGCAGATGCAGCTGCGACGCTTCGTCTCGACACTGACGGTGCTGGACGACCCGATGCGGATGTTCCCTCTCATGGCGGCCGGCGCGCTGCTCAACACGCAGACCATCAGCGTGCGCAAGATCTACCCGAGCATCTCCCGCGCCATCGACGAGGCGTTGCAGGAGGCCATCGAGGCGTCGAAGGCGCGCAAGAAGTCGTACGAGCTGCCGCCGCGAGCGGAGATCGGCGTGGGTGCGTGGCGCGGCAATCCGCAGGTCGACAAGAAGTTACACACCGTCCTCCAGGGCGGGCTCGAGCAAGCAGCGCAGGACCGGCAGAACGCGAAGCCGCAGCCGTCCAGCGCACAGACGAGCGTGGCGGCAAAAGAGGCACTTTCACCGGGGCAGCGGGCGAACTACCCGCACGCGGCCCCAGGAACGGCGGGGTAAGCGATGGCACAGAAGAACGTAGTCGGGCTTGGGTTCGACGGGCACATCATGCGCAACGGGTCCACGGGGTCCACGGCCCTGACGACCGCGCCAACGAACGGCCCGGCCGTCCCGACGGGGACGACGCCGGTCGTCTCGGACGCGATGGGACTGCTGCTCATCGACGACGTCTCGCTCGCGCTGCTCGTCACGAGCGCGGGGCCTGACCTCGACGGCGCGTGGAAGATCGAAGTCTCGAACAACTACAACGCCACCGAGGAATACGGCCAGACGCCCAACGCGGGTGCCTGGTTCGACGTGACGGCGGCGTTCGTGGACAAGTCCGGCACGGCGGTCGCGGCGGTCGCGCACGGCACGCCGGCCACGTACTCGCAGTACGTCCAGTGCGGCGTGACGGCCTGGAAGGGCATCGCCGCGCGGCACCTGCGCGTGACGTTCACGCCGAGTGCCGGTACGGGCACTTGCGAGGTCTGGGCGGTCGGCAAGGGGAAGTAAATGGCTGAAATCGCCGACATCGTCGATACCGTCTCGTACCGCTACCAGGCCGCGGCTGAGCCGTCGCTGACGGCCTCGCTCGCCATCCAGAACGTGGGTGGGATCCTGTGCCAGGTGGACGAGTTCGGCAACGTCACGCCGTTGCTCGGCGGCGTGATCGGCGGCATCACGAACCTGACCGGAGACGTCACGGCGACGGGCCCCGGTACGGTCAACGCGACCATCGGCGCGAAGAAGGTCACGTACGCCAAGATCCAGGACGTGTCGAACGCCGTCCTGCTCGGCAACAACTCGGGCGGCGCCGGCTCAATGCAGGAGCTCTCCGCGGCGTCCGTGCGCTCCATGCTCAGCCTCGCCGCCATCGCGACGAGCGGTAGCGCCTCCGACCTGTCGGCAGGCACGGTGCCCGCGGCGCGCTTCCCCGCTCTCACGGGTGACGTGACGAACGTGGCCGGCTCGCTTGCGACCGCGGTCAACATCACGGCGACGCAAGTCCCCTACGGCGACGGGTCGAACCACATGACCTACTCGTCTGGGCTGACATTCACGGCGGCCTCGTCGCTGCTTCAGGTGAGTAGCAGTGTCGGCGCTGCTCTAATCACATTGAATGGCGCCGGTGACACCAATAACCAACGCCTGCGGTTCTCATCGGCAGGGACCGCATTTATGGACATGTTCGGGTCCAGGAACAATGGCACCACCGGGACCACGTGCGGAATTGTTCTTACGGGCGTCGGCGCTGCGGATGCGTTCTACTTCAACTACTCGGGCTCGGCGCGCCCCACGCTCGGCGTGAAGCTGAACGCCGCGTCCGGCGACGTCGTGGCGGGCATCGACTCTGCCATTGTTGCCGCCCAGCAGAACGGGTTCCTGTGGATCCCCAGCAGCGGTACGGCGTCGGTGGCGGCCGGAGTTCCCAACGCCTCGGCCTCGTTTACGGGCACGCGGCAGGCCATCTACATCGACCCGCCGGCCAAGCGACTCTATTGGTACGACAACCAAGTCACGAACGCCTGGCACTACGTCAGCATCAACGATGGCGCAGCGACTGGCATCACGCAGCTCACCGGCGACGGCACGGCGGGCCCGGGTACGGGCTCGGTGGCCTTCACGCTCGCCAACACGGCCGTCACCCCGGGCAGCTACACCAGCGCCAACATCACCGTGGACGCCAAGGGGCGAATCACCGCGGCAGCCAGCGGAGCGGGCGGCGGTATCTCGGCGCTGACGGGTGACGTGACCGCCAGCGGCTCGGGATCCGTCGTGGCGACCATCGCAAACAACGCGGTGACGTTCGCCAAGATGCAGACGATCGCCGACCAGCGCCTCGTGGGCAACGTCTCGGGCGGAACGGCTGTGCCCTCAGCGCTGACGGCGGCCCAGGTCGCGACGATGGTGTACGGCACGTTCACGAACAAGGACGTCCTCTACGCCACCGGGGCGAACAGCATCGGCCAGAACGCCAACCTGCAGTTTGACGCGGCCACGACGACGCTCTCGGTGCCGACGGTGACCGTCTCGACGGCGGTGCAGGGCGGTGGCGGCGGTGTGCTCGCGCTCAACAACTCGGCGACTCCTGCCACGGCCATCGGCCTCAACGCCTCGAACATCGACGTCACGGGCACTGTCGTCCCGCACGCCTCGGGCACGTACAGCCTGGGCAGCAATGCCAAGTTTTGGGACCGCCTGCATGTCGGCCGCATCGACGGCGATTCGTCGCTGCCCGGCATCACCATCACGGACGACGGCGCCGCGCCCACATCGTCGCTGCAGCTGACGGACACCTTCGGCGAGAT
>Ga0310813_10000253_pt1 | contig 38174 bp, 60 predicted proteins | sample YN3metagenome_FD_203086 | JGI IMG/M metagenome (GOLD analysis project Ga0310813, IMG submission 203086) | Soil microbial communities from experimental microcosm in Duke University, North Carolina, United States - YN3 | ecosystem: Engineered > Artificial ecosystem > Soil microcosm > Unclassified...
AAAATGGAGAGCAATATTTGTACATTTTGAACTGGGCAAAACACCAGAAAATTGACAAGTCACTTGAGAGGTTAAAAGCGCCACCCCTTGATTTAATTAAAGATTTCATTTCAAATTCGACGAGCATTCGACGAACGTTCGACGAGCATTCGACGAGCGCTCGCGACGGAATAGGAATAGGAATAGGAATAGGAATAGGAGAGAAGACAGATTCTAACGAATCTTTGTCCGATTCGCATCGGACATCTCGCCTGCTTAAAGAAAAATCAACCGAACAAGCTATCGAGGTTCTGAATTTTCTTAACGAGAAAGCGGAAAAATTTTATCGACCGGTTGAAGTCAATTTGAAATTAATCAATCGTTGCTTGTCCAATGGAATGTCTGTGGAGGATTTGAAATGTATCATTGCAAAAAAATGTCGTGAATGGAAAGGCAATCCAACAATGGATTATTGCCTTAGACCCAAAACATTGTTCAGCAAAGAAAATTGCGAGCAATATTATGGGCAATTAAATTTAAAACTAGAACAGGAAGTTGAAAATGAAGAAATGCCCAGAATGTGAAAGACCTTTTCAGGGCCATGACTGCAAGTGTGGTTATTCAGAAAAATCAAATGACTCAAAAACAAAACGCTCATCACGCGATGAGTGGATTTTAAAACAGCGTCAGGAATTAAATTCATTGCAATGTCAATATGCAAGGATGAAAGAATACGAAGAAACGGCAATAGGCGAAGAAACAAAACAAGCGTGTAAGTTTTTAAAAGAAACAGCAGCGTTAAAATTAAGCGAGTTAAAAATTACATGTCAAAATTACTGGAGTGAAATTTGTGAGTTACCGAGCGAATCAAAATGCCACGGGTTTGATTCAGGCAGTCGGTCGAGTTGTACAAAATTTGGTCTGATAGCTCACTTGGGTAGCGATTCTTGGTTTTGCTTCTCCCACTTCGATGGCGGCTCGTTGAACCCTAGGCCTGTAGGTATGCCAAGGCCTGTTGGAGATGTCTTACCCTACCCCCATAGGATTGGAAAAATCGACATAGGTTAAGGGTAGTTTTAGGTAGTTATCAATTATTTCTTTGCAAGACTCGAAACCTAGGCCAAATTCTGCACAGTAACCAATTCCCGACAAACGTGCTAAAAGTTGTATTTGTCGGGAGAGATGGGCAGACGCCTTTAATGTGCCGTTCTTATTATATACCTCTTTCATTGAGCGTTTAATCTCAATACATAAGCCATGAAATTCACCTCGCGGCTCTAAAATTATCAGGTCGGGTATACCTGCTTCGCTACGTTGATTTTTGATGCGTTTTGCTTGTCCAATTGTGGTTTTAATGCCACCACTTTCAGATGTAAATATGACTTTTGGATATCTCCATTTTATGTACTGACATATCGCTGTATGTATGTCAGATTCTTTTAAAGTTTTCATTATTTATCTTTACTTTTAGAAGAAAAATGTTAAACTAATTTAGTCGCAGTTTGTTCCTTTCTGCGACTTTTTGCCCCTAGTAGCTCGCAACCCTAGGGGCTTTTTTATAATGGCTTAATTTTATTGGAATTAAGCTCTGAACTAACATTGATTATAAGCCTTATTTTATTTAAAATATCTGACTCCACTTCTTCCGAAAGCTTTTCAGCAAAAGAATTTTTAAAAGTAATTCCCTCGCCATAAGCTATGGCAACGATTACTCTTTCTAGCTCTCGCAATATTTGTTGCCTCGCCATCTGAATATCGTAACGCATTATAATTTTCCTTGTATCATCTTAATTTCAATTCCACGATAACTAAAGCCCTCTATCATTTGCATTGACATGTCAGTTGGTAATTCTTCAAGTATCTTCATGTAAGCTTCTTTTGATAAATGCGTTTTTTGTACATTTAGCATTTTTAGCTTGTCAAGTGTGGCGAAAGTTTCTTTTATTTTCTTATCGCATTTTATCTGCCAAAGATATTTGCTTTTTTCTAAGTCTATCATTTTTCCCCCTAATTTTCAAGGGGAAATTATATCACTGATGAATGTACTTGGACAAGAATATCGTGGCGAGAATGACTATAACCATGAACGTAACTATAATTCCATTACATATTTTTAATTTTGATATTAACAATTCATTGTCGAATAATGTATGAATAGCTGCTTCTGACGAAGATTTGTAAGCGGCGGCTGCCATGTCAAGTTTTCTGCTGTTTGAAAATTCTCTAATCGAGTGACATAAGTTTCGTTAATGAACAAAAGTTTATTCATATTTTCATTCAGACGTATTATTTCTTCCTGTTGTTCTTTTATTACTAAAGCCATCTCTTCATTTGTTTGGGTCATTATCTTCTCCTTTCGTCAATATTTATGATTTTGTAGGTTTAGGTAAGTAATGCTTTATAGGCGTTTTAAAAATGATATCCTGACCAATCTTGTAATATTCTACATGTGACATTTTAGACTCGCATTTTTTGCAGGAAGGATAAAAGGTAAGAGGACGCTCAGTTATGTATTGAGAACTGCATTTTTCACAACTTAATATTAAATAGTCTTCTATATCAGTATCGTGATGGTATTGGCATGTTTTACAGTACTCTATCATTTCAAAGTATCCGTGTTAAAGTTTTTGCATTTTTCTATTATATCTAGCCATTGGTTCATACATACATAACCTATTACATCGTAATCGCTATCAACCACTTTTTTTGTTATGAAGTTACCTTCAAACAAAATAGCCACCTCAGCATCTTTAGATGCTGATTGTTTATCGGGTACGTTACGCCTAAGTCGATTAATAATGTGCTCCATGCTTTCTCTATTTTCACAATAATTCATATGTCCAAACTGGGTCGACAAGCAAAGCCCGTTTTCAAAATCTAAGAAAAAACCATGAGGAGCGGAAGTGAACATTTTTTTTATTCCTTTTCGTCTGTTAAATAAAGATTATCGAGATTGGCATATAATATTTTAGCAAATTCAGCAGGAAGCTTCTCTTGCGAGTCCGATAGCTTTTTAAAGAAACTATTGAGTTCTTTTTGAGCGTCATCAAGAATCACTGCGTTTTCTTTGTCCTCTTCGTATTCGTCCTCATCCCAGTCACGTGGCTGTGGGTGGTCGCCATCGTCCTGGGGGTCTGGCATGCATTGTTGGCCGTAGCCATAGAATTCAGGGATTAAGCTCATTTTATGTCGCATCCTCTTCTATAATAAAATTAAGGGTGTTATTTTCAATAATTGTCCATGAAGAGCGAAGGGGTTTGAATGTTGCATTAAAGTCAGATATAAACGATTTTATAAAATCTATATTGCCAATTACAACGTTATGCGGCCTAATTATTTTCTTTCCATCTGTGCTTATTTTTGCATTACATACGTGAATGGTTCGAGTGCTTATATCAGATATTATTATTGCTAATAAGTTTTCTTTGTTTATTTCTCCTGGGTTATTGATCATAACCCATTCTAAATATGTCCTTACTGGTGTATAAATAATTTTCATTTTAATTTATCTCCTTTTTGTCTTTTGGTTCCGATATATCAATTATAATTGAATATAGTTTCATATTTTGCAAAAACCACTCTATAGCCAATTCAGACACATGAGTGTTATGCGCCTGTTCAGATTCTTTTCCGTATTGTTTTTCAATTGTTTTTTTACCTTCTTTAATGTCATCAACTATCTTGTCCATATCGTTTGTTTTTATGCAAATATATCTCATTTAAATGTCTACTTCTTTTGAGTTTTCAATTATTGCTTCGTACATAATCTTAGCTGTTTCAAGCGCTGTGCTTGATATTGTTGTGCTTAGCCAATTTTGGGCGCCCAAAGTTTCTTGCGATTTATGCTCTGCTGTAAATTCGCTTAACATTATGTCGAGTAAAGGTGCTGGGACGATGTATATTTTCATGTTAATTTAATCCTTAAAAATAATAATTGTTGATATAGTCATTAAGCCTGAGACTAATAACCAACTATATAACGGTGTTAAGCTCCACATGATTTATCTTCCTCTTTCTTTATTTTTGATTCAACGATATAAATTTCAACCTGATTTGTGTGTATGTCAGCCCATGTGCTCATGTGCATAGACTCGATAGCATGCTGTGAGTTAATGACAATGTCTGGATTTTCCTCATTTGTCATATACTTTAAGTAATTTATTGAGTTTTGTAATTGCTCAATCAGTTTTTTTGCTTTCATTTTCGATTACTCCTTTTATTTCGATTGCTATTCGTGCGATAGATAATTTCCTATCGCGGTGGATGGTACTGACCTCACTTAACGCATCTGCAGTAATATTTGATATCACATCATTTATTATTGCAATAATCCATTTCCTTGTATGTGTGTCGAGTTGCATTTTATCACCTCAGTGCAAATTTTTGTCGGTTGAGTTGAGCGAATTTAATAATGATTCCAATTCGCCTCTTGGAAATGCTCCTTTAAGCTGCTCAATCATTTTTTCAGCGGCTGGGCTGAATCTGAAATCAATGATAACCACTTGTTCGTTAGTTTCCGAATTTCTCAGCAAATCAGCTTCTTTTAAATAAATTTGCTGACTTAAAAGCCTGAAGTAGATAGGGGCGTCTTTTTCGGCATGCGATTTTATGTCATTTAGGTGCTTTATTAGTTCGTCAATTGTCATTTGGGTTATTCCTTTTTAGTGGATATTTTTATCTTTCCAATTATCTAGCTCTTCATTTAACTTGTGAATTTCTTGAGCCATTTTTAAGACCTCCTCGGGAGAGGTGCCAGGGAAACAGGTCATTGCCGCTAAAATAGTCATTAATGGTTCGTCGATGCCTACATCAAATACAACCACTTCTTTTGCACTTGCTTCGGTTTTGCCAGCTTCGCCCAAAGAAACGCAGCGAAATTGCAAGGGGTGCTGAATGTTGTTAATTGTTAAAAATACCGATGGGTCTTTATCTGTTTTATTTTTTATACGGTTTAATGCGTCTATGAGTTCAGATAATTTCATTTTTTAAATTTCCTCTTCTTCTTTATATGTTTTATACGCTTTACAAAAAGCTTTCTGCAGTTCGTAATCCTCAAGCGTGCAAGCGTAGCCAAATTTATTAAAATACTCTTCAGCATCAGTTTTGTCTTGAAGAGCGTTCTGCAGGATATTGTCTAAAATATCGAAAGGAGAGCCTATTAAAATATCATCTGGGTTTCTTCCCTCCCAATGCAGCACCAGCTTTACATCTGCATCTAGTATAAGTAGCTCTGAGATATCGTCGTATGATAATGTGTTCATTTTTTAAGCTCCATTTGTGTAAGGTGTTTATCAGTCGTTTTGACATGATGATTGCAGTATAGTGTTTTAAAACTTAAATGTCAAGTTAAAATAACTTAAAACTTTAAATATTTTCCAGTACGTTAAAAGATAAAATTAAAAGCTAGTATTTATGCGGGTTGTGGCGTATTTTTATTTTTTATGTGAGATATTACTTACAACAAGTAGAGAAATTTCTTACAAAATTTTGAGAAATTTCTTGAATGTGTTAAGCTATTTTAAGTTTATTTTAAGGGGGCTTGGGAATGAATATAATAGACTGTAGGTGCAGCTATTGCAGTAACGGCGAAGTGCAGCAGGTACTGGGAGGTTTTACTAGCACCCATACGTGCGCAGTGTGCGGAGGGTCTGGCATGCGGGAGGTATCTATAAAAACGATGTCACTCGGCGAGATTAAGGTTGATGTACCCGCAAAAGATATCGATACGCTTGATGTGCCAGCAAAACGAAAATATACAAAAAAAACTCAAACTGAGGTGGTAGAAAATGGCTGGCGGTAGACCGACTAAGTATAGTAAAGAACTGGCGGATGAAATATGCGCAGTAGTTTCAAAAAACTTTGATTCTTTAATGCGCATTTGCGCGGAAAGGCCTCACTTTCCCACGAAGGAAACCGTGCTTGAATGGAGACGAATTAATAAAGAGTTTTCTGCCGCATATGATGTAGCAAAAAGAACACAAGCAGAGCTAACAAGCGAGAAACTGAAAGAAGTTAATAATAAAGTTTATGAATACACGTATATTGACCAGCACGGCAACAAAAAAATTGACCCGGGCGCTGTAGCCGCAGCGAAACTTGAAAGCGATAATGTTCGATTTATTGGTATAAAATTAGCACAGCATCTGTACGGTGATAAAACAGAAACGGTCGTGACATTAAAGTATGAAGATGTGCTAAGGCAACTTAAGAATGATAAATAAATACACAAGACGGCTCATAAAGGGGATGATAAATAAATCGTTTGGCGAGCTTGGCTCACGCTCCTTAGATGAAAGCAAGCATATTTTTGCGGTTATTCTCAAAAATTACATCGAAGACGAATCTGACGTTGATACTGTGCTTGATATAATCAAAGAACTGCAATCAGAGAACGAAAGCAATGCAACCGTTAATTAGTGATGAAGCTAAAAATTTAGTAAAAGACATTATCTCCGACTACCCTTTTTACGCCTCTCGATGCCTTAAGATTCGCACAAAAGAAGGCTCCCTTGAGCCTTTTGTTTTAAATAAAGCCCAAAAATACTTTCATGCGCGTGTTGAAGAGCAAAAGAAACAGACCGGGCGTGTGCGTGTTATTATTCTAAAAGGTAGGCAGCAAGGGTGCTCTACGTACATTGAGGGTCGTGGTTACTGGCTTGTTACACAAAGCTTTGGTATGCGTGCCTTTATCCTTACGCATGAAGAAGAAGCCACCAATAACCTATTTGATATGGCAAAACGCTTTCATGAGAATTGCCCGGCTATTTTAAGGCCATCCACGCAAGCATCTAACTCCAAAGAATTGATTTTTGGCGAGCTTGATAGCGGATACAAGCTAGGTACGGCAGGTAACAAATCAACTGGGCGCTCACAGACCGTTCAGTTTTTGCATGCATCTGAAGCGGCCTTCTACAAGCACGCATCTGAGCACGCTAAAGGTATACTTCAAACTGTGCCGCTTACTGATAATACCGAGATTTTTATCGAGTCAACTGCTAATGGCGTTGGTAATTGGTTCCATCAGCTTTGGCAAGCGGCTGAGGCTGGTTTATCTGATTATATACCGGTGTTCTTGCCGTGGTTTTGGCAGGATGAATATGCTATTGATGCGCCATCAGACTTTAAAACAACGTCAGAAGAAGACGAATTAAAAGCTCTTTATTATTTGACGAATAATCAGTTGGCATGGAGACGATTAAAGATACAAGAGCTGTCTGTTGATGGTGTGGACGGCGTAAAATCGTTCAAGCAAGAATATCCAAACAATCCAGCAGAGGCATTTCAAATGTCTGGGGAGGACTCTTTTATTAGCCCCGAACTTGTCATGTCAGCGCGCAGGAATATTGATGCAAACCCATATGGGCCATTGTTAATTGGCGCCGACATCGCCCGTTTTGGCGATGATAGAACAGCTATCGCGAGACGTCAGGGGCGTGTAGTGACGAAGATAGATACGTATGTTAAAAAAGACACAATGGAAATAGCGGGTATTTTGCACAACATTATCATTAATGAGCAGCCTACGAAAGTTTTTGTAGACGTAGGCGGCTTGGGGGCTAGTGTGGTTGACAGGCTTTACGAGCTTGGGCATCGAGATATAGTAGCTTCAGTTAATTCTGCTACGCGCGCTTTAGATGCCGAACGGTTTGCGAATAAACGAGCGGAAATGTGGGCGCTTGGGCGTGAATGGCTACAAGATGAACCGGTGAGGTTGCCCGACCTAAATAGCTTGCATTCTGACTTATGCAGCACTAAATACAAAGTTGATTCAAAGGGTAGATTATTGATTGAAGCTAAAGCAGATATGAAATCAAGGGGGGTGCGCTCAAGCGATGAAGCAGATGCGGTGTTGTTAACTTTCGCTCTCCCCGTAAGTGCTTATGAGAAAAAGAAAACTGACCACGAGGCCACATCGAAAACAATCATGTCTACGCTGACGCGGGTAAATAAACTTAAAAAAGCACGTTATCAATAGTAATGTATTTTTTATTATTCATGTTATTATTTGTTCATATTACGGAGTTTATCAAATGGTACAGAAAAAATACAAAAGTGAGCTTAAGACCCTTAAGCGACTCGTTGAAGCATCGTGCGATTATTTCAAGGCCAATAATCAGCGATTCCACGCGTTCCAGCGCTTTACATTTCAATCTGCTTTAAATACACCAGACGTTGACACGTTACAAGCGCTTCAAAAGCCTGTCATTGAATTCAATATTGTTAATGCGCCAGTCGATAGATTATGCGGTGAATGGAGCAAACAGCAGCCATCAATATATGTTAGCGCTGAGGATGGCAAGCAGCTTGACCCGCAGATGCTCGGGGTGCTGGATGGTCATATAAGGCATATTATTTACAATCTTAATAAAGATAATACGCAGTACGGCGTATATCGTGACCAATTATCCGGCGGCTTTAGCATGTATAAATGCTACGCTAAATACAAAAATGAAATGAGCTTTGAACAAGATTTAATTGTTGAGCGTATATTTGAACCCACGCTTGCCGGTTTTGACCCAATGTCGCGTAAAGTGACTAAAAGCGATGCTGATTATTACTTTGAAATCTTCCCGATGCCAGAAGAAGAGTTCAAGATTGAATATCCAGGTCAAAAAACCGAAAATATGAGCTTCATTAAGCTAGATGGCCAATCTATTTCGTGGTCATATACTGATGGTAAGAATAAACGATTTGTAGTTGTCTGCGATATATACAAGAAAAAGCGCACAGAAATGACTATATTGAAACTTGCTGACGGACGAACAGTTACACAAGATGCGTATAACGAGGAAATGGAAAAATGGGATTCGATTGCGCAGCCACCTGAAATTGTAAATACTCGAAAATCGATGATGACAAAAATTTGCAGATATCGAATCAATGAAATTGATGTACTAGATTACGAGGAAACCCCGTATAGAAACAATAATATTATATTCGTTGATGGTAATTCTGTAACAATAAAAGACGAAGGCAATGGCAACTTTAAGCAGTTTACCAAGCCGTATATTTATCACGCCAAAGGCTTGCAGCAGCTTACCAATTTAGCTGGACAAATGATTGGTAATGATTTTGAAAACATGGTTATGCACAAATTTATGGTAGCTAAAGAGGCTATACCGCAGGAAGAGGAATACAAAGAAGCTCTTATAAATCCTCAAGTATCGCAAGTGCTGGTTTACAACGCCTTCATGGATAATGACCCCGATAAACCCGAATTGCCACCCATTCAGCCTGTGCAGCGCGTACCATTACCTAACGAGGTCACTAATGTATTTAACAACTGCATGCAAATGCTTCAAAATATACTGGGAAGCTATGATGCACAGTTAGGTATTCAGCAAACACAATTATCAGGGGTTGCTATCACGGAGGGCGCTACACAGTCTAATGCAGCGGCAATGCCATATGTAGTAAATTACATGCATGCATTAAACGATGTAGCGCAATGGTGCCTTGACATGATACCAAAGATATACAAAACGCCCCGCACTATTCCGATTGTTACTAAAGACGGCCAATCTGCATTTGTCGAAATTAACGGGGAAAATGGCCCCAAGATTGATTATGACTCATGTGATTTAAATGTTCGCGTTGAGGCGGGTGTAAGCTTTTCGGTTGCCAAGAATCGAGCTATACAGCAAATTACTGCTTTAATGAGTGTGTCACAAGAATTTGCTGCATTTATGAACAGCGTGGGCTTGCCTGTCTTGTTAGATAATCTCGAATTCCGGGGCGTTGACATACTAAAAGATATGGCGCAAAAGTGGATGGAGCAACAACAACAAAACCAACAGCCAAGCCCTGAAGAGCTTAACGCACAGGCAGCCAATACCCGTGCGCAAGCAACTATGGTGGATGCGCAAACAAACGCGGCTTTGGCTCAAAGCAAAATACAAGAAAGCTCTTACAACACCGCAATAAAAGCAAAGCAGCAAGAAACAGCCCAGCAAGACGCCGATACAGACCGCTTGAAAGTATTGGCAGCTATTGGAGAAAATAGAAACAAATTACTGCTTGACGCATCAAAAGTACAAGCGGAGGAAGGCCGTACAAAAGTGGAGATGGCATCGATAGTGCATGAATCAATGCTCAATCAACAAGACCAAGAGCACCGACATTTAAAAGATATTATCGAGATGGCTCAGCCCTCACAAGATGAGGCGCAGGAAAATTTAAGTTAAAATAAATAAATAGTTGATTTATTTAAAATATGCATATAATATATCAACATATAGCAACTATGCTCTAAATAGGATTACCGAGTCATCGGGTTAATAATGGCACAACTTGTGTAACAAGGCATTACCGTAGCGGGGAAATAGCTGGAGGTTTCGAATGACAGATTTAAATAATGATGTAACATCGGATTCAATAGACGCTTTTCAAGCAGATGATGCAAGTGTAAGCACTGAATCAACGAATGAAGCGGCGGTAACTGAAAGCGCCCCGGTGACTGAGAAATTAATTCCACAGTCGCAAGTTAATAGAATTGTAAGCGCGAGACTCAAAGAGCAAGCGGCACAGCAAGAGAGATTAAAAGCTCAAGCCCAGCAAGCTACTCCACAGCCTCTATCTTACGAGCAGCAAACCGGACAAGCAGGCTTAAGTGAAGCGCAGCTCAGACAAATTATTCAGCAAGAAGCAGCTAAATTAGCTCATATTGATAAAGCTAATTCAATTGCCAAAAGCTACACAGGCAAAATCAATGAAGCAATGAATAGTGACCCTGAATTTGCCGAGTTATACAGTGATTTAAATATCGAGGAACACCCTGAGCTAGTACTTTTAGTCAATGAACTGGATAATACGGCAGCAGTTATTAAAGATATCGCCAAAAATCCAGCTAAGTTCTCTAATGTACTTATGCTTGCTAGTGCCGGTAAGATTGGGTTAGCCAAAAAAGCCTTGAGCGGCTTATCTAATTCAATCAAAACTAATGAAGCGGCGAAAAAGCAAGAGATAGCCCCAGCCCCTCTAAGTCAAATGAAACCATCACACTTAAGCGCGGGTGATGGCAGAATGACTGTAAGAGATTTTAAGAGCCAATTTAGAGGCTAATTTTCTTTCGGATACAGCCATTACCTAGATTAAATTTTATTTATCTACGGAGTTTATTATGGCTAGTATCCCGAGCAATATTCTACAGAATGTACAAACATTCCAAATGGCAGAGTTGGCATTTTTGCAAAACTCGTTTGCCGCTATCGCGTTATCGAACAAAAAGTTTAAAGATTTTAATAACTTAACTGCAAATCTGGGTGACACTGTAACATTTGACTTGGCGCCTCGCTTCACAAGCCGTCCTGGTCTTGTTATTACTCAACAACCATCCGTGCAACGTCCACAAACGTTAGTTTGTTCGCAAGCTGAAAACGTTTCAAGCGCGTACACCGACCAACAATTTATCTTCAATGTTGAAGATTATATGAGCCGTTTCGGCATGTCTGCTGTAAAAGAATTGGGCACGAAAATTGAAGCTGATATCTTAAAAAGCGTTATTTCTGAATTACGCGTAAATGACCCCGAGGCAAATAATTTCGGCTCTTTGATTCAAAACACTGGCCCATTCCGCTTTTTCGGGAATGGCATTACTCAAATTAACAGCTTTTCACAATTAGCGCAGGCGCTGGCTAATTTCCGTGCATACGGTGCGGACATGGGCATGACGCGAGCCATTTTACCAATGGAAGTTATCCCAGCGATTGTGAATACCGGCCTTAATCAATTTGCCATGAGTCGTAACAACGAATTGGCAAACAGTTGGGAATTAGGCAAGTTTAGCAATTGTGATTGGTATCAATCCAATTTATTACCTGTCCATATCTCTGGCACGATTGGTGATGCTGCGGCACCTAATAATGTTGTTACCGTCGTTTCAACAAATGACCCAACCGGCAATAACATTACCGCTATTACATTCACTGAGCCTACAAGTAGCTCCAGTGCTACGGCTTTTCGCGCTGGTGATATGCTGCAGTTTGACGATCCAACCTTTAAATTATTAACTTTTATTGGCCATATTCAGACATCCTTGCCAGTGCAATTAGTGGTTACTCAAGATGCCATTAGTACAGCCGGTACGGTTACGGTTAATGTGCGCACTGTTACTAACATTGGTTTGGTTTCTGCACCAACGCAAAATCAAAATATTAACAAGGCGATTACTGCTGGCATGACCGCAACTGTGGTGCCAAGCCACCGAGCTGGTGTCATCTGGTCGGGTGACACTTGGTACTTAGCTATGCCAAAACTGCCGGATTATGAACCTTATCCGTCTGTGCAAACGGTTGACCCTGATTCAGGCGTCACAGTTCGGCACTATTGGGGTTCGCTCTTCGGTCAAAACGTACGCTCTTATGTTCGTGACAATATTTGGGGCTCGACGTTAGTACCTGAAAACTGTATGCGCCTCATATTCCCTTTAACTTAGACTGAGACCAAAGGAGCCTTAATTGGCTCCTTTTTAAATCACTTACACAGGAATTACAAAGATGACTAACGAAACTTATGTGCCGATTATCAATGCAACTTACTTAAACGCAAACGGTTTGTTAATTTCTAACAATGCAACCACCCCTAATACCAAGCTAGATATTACGGCTGGTTTGGCTCGCGACCAAACAAATACTTATGACATCAACTTAGGTAATTTTTTGGGCGCAAATCCAGGCTTACCGGCTGATGTGACAACTACTGTTAATGCTGCAGTTGTTGGCGCGGGCGGTATCGATGTGGGTACATTGGGCAACAATAAAGTGTATTATGTTTACATTTTATTAGCGGCTGATTACACCACCTCTGCAATGATTTCTTTAGCAGCGCCCTCTGCTGGCCCCGTAATGCCCTACAACTATTTAGCCTATAGACATATTGGCTTCATTGTAACCAACTCATCAGCGCAATTTTTGCCTGCTTACTGGTCAGGTAACCGCAATAGCCGTAACATGTCATTTGATGCGCCACAAGCAACTGCGGTTAGTGCAGGCAATGCAACCAGTTACACTAATGTCAATTTAACGAACTGGGTACCATTAATCAATAATACGCCTGTTTCGATTTATTCAGCATTTACCCCAGGTGCGGCAAGTAGAACCTTGAATTTGTCTCCTGCTGGTGCAACAGGTAACGCTATTCAAATTACAGGCCAAGTTACATCGGTTGTAGTTACTTCAGTTGACACGGTTTTAGCACGAAATGCGACCATTTCATCTGTGTTATCACCTGCGATTGAATATAAAGTTGCTAATTCAGGTGACGCAGTCGCGTTATATGTGGGTGGCTTCCAGTACGATATCTAAGAGGTTGTAATGGCTTATTCAGCAACGCTTTTAATAACAAGGGCATATTACTTATCGGGCGTCGTTGCCCGAGAGTTTCAAACGGTCTCAGGCTCGCAAATAGCCGATGGATTGTTCTTGTTAAATGCGTTGCTGGATTTTAAAGCAACTCAAACAACGCTTATACCGTACTTTAAACGAACAGAATTCCCACTTGTCTATGGACAAGAAGAATATTTTATTGAAAATTTATATCAAATTGAAAATTTGACATTCAATATGGGCGTTGTTCGATATCCTATGAATGAAGTATCCCGCAATCAATATTTTGGGTTTGGTCGTGTAGACAACATCACGTCACTGCCATTTAGCTGGCACACAGAAAGAGAAAAAGGCGGCATACGCATCTATGTTTATTTTTTGCCGGACTCTAATTACATTGCAAAGCTGTCCGGTAAATATGCCTTAACTGACGTCACTTTAACCACTGATTTAAGTACGGCGTATGATGGTTTTTATATAGAATATTTACGTTATGCATTAGCAAGATATATAGCACAAGAATTTAACGTGCAATTTTCACCTGACAAAGAAAAAATGATCCAAGTAATGGAGAAAAATTTAACATGGGTTTCACCGCCCGACTTAACCACCAAAAAGGCCAGCTTAATCAGTAATAAGAACTCGATAAATTGGCAGCAAATTAACCTTGGTAAAGGATGGGTGCCATTCTGATGTCAACTAAAACAGGTGGAATAAAATACCAAGACATTCCTTTGGAGATTGTCGGAAGCACTAAATTTGGACGATTTCCCAAGATGTCGTCTGAACAAACGTTTAATATGATTATATCTGATGATTGGCTTGTGCCATTTGGCGGCTATCAAATGATAAACAAAATTAGTCCACAAGGTCAGGGGCGCGGAATATTAACCAGCACGAAATTTAACAAAATCTATATGGTCATCGATAATGATGCTTATTCTTACGACTCATCAGGCTCACGCAATATTATTGGAACGTTGCAAACATTTGTTGGCGATGTTTATATTGCAGAAAACAATATTGACCAAGTGATTTTTAGCGATAGTGAAAATTTATATTGTTACAATACTATTACAAATGACTTTGATACTATAACAGCTACCACGCTTGGATTTACACCAGGATATATCACCTTTCAAAATGGTCGATTTATCACTGGCGATATAAAAACAAATGCATGGCGTTTATCACTTGATACTGACGGTAAGATATGGCCATTTGACGCGCAGCATGTTGGCGCAATCGAAACGAAACCAACCCTATTTAAGGGCGTCCTTCGCTTCCCTGGGAAGGGAAATATGCTGCTGGTATTTGGCGAAACTGTCAGCGAGTTATTCCAAGATACGGGCGCGACGCTCTTTCCTTATCAGCGAAACCAATCAGTTAACATCGATTATGGCTTGATTAATCCAGCTACATTAGCAGGTATTCAAGATTTCGTATGCTGGGTAGGTATTAATGAACAGGCAGGCCCAGCGATTATGTTTACTGGTGGCTCTGGCGTAGACAAAATATCAACTGATGGCATTGATTATAAACTGGCTGAGCTAACGGAGCCAACGAATTGCTATGCATTCATGGTAAGATTGAGCGGTCATTTATGTTACATCGTGACATGGGTTGCTGATAATTTAACCTATTTATACGATTTTAATACAAAGAGATTTTTTACTTTATGCGATGAAAACATGAATGCATTCATTGTTAAGCGTGTAGCGTTTTTCAATGATCAATATTATTTTGTTAGTTTGCGTGACGGAAACCTTTATCAGTTAAAAAGTAATTACTTTAATTATGATTATGGTGATGGAGATATTAAAGAAATTCCTATGATTAGGATTTTGCCAAATATCCAATTTCCAGACCAATCAAGATTCGTCGTAGGGTACAGTGGCTTTACCATTCAATCAGGCTCTTTCCCTTATACGCTGCCTGCAAATGACAACATTCCTCGCGTTGATTTGTCGCTATCAACTGATGGCGGCGTAAATTATGGCAGTAACGTGGCGCAAAGAATGCGACCTCAAGGTTTGCGTAGAAATCGTTTAATGTGGTACTCGCTAGGCTCAATGAATGATTTGGTGCATCAATATCGATTTCATGGTCTAAATGGTCCTTTTGTTTGTTCAAATGGCGTGGCGGGGGTATATCAATGAATATTGTTTTGCTTCCTATTGAGCCACCTGTTGATAAAGATACGGGAGAATGGACTGATACATGGGCGAATTACTTTCAACAGCAGCAAATATTAATGCAGCAAGCTTTAAGCGATGAAGGGTTCGTTGTTCCTTCTCAAGATACAGCGAATATTGCCATCTTGCAAAATAGTCCAAAAATTCCCGCGGGAACATTGATTTTTGACTCAAGCGCAGTTAATGGCGGGAGCTCTGGCGCCCCAAATGGTCAGCTTTTTATTAAATTACAAGATGGTATTTTTCATGCCATACCCAATTTATAGGAGAATGAAATGGCATTTTACAGCAACCCATCGAATTCAGCTCAAAAATATGTAAGTCAGATACCTGGTCAAGTAACGCCTGTATTACAGCCTTATGTCACGGCGGGTCAAAAATCATTAGGAGCCTTAAATAATCAATATGCCGGATTATTGAGCAATTATGGGCAGCTTCAAGACCAATATAACAGCCTAATTACAAACCCCGCTGGCGTGATGAATCAAATTGGCGCAGGCTATCAAGAAAGCCCAGGCTATCAATTTCAGGTTGAGCAAAGCGAAGGGGCTGAAGCTAATCGAGCCGATGCGGGTGGTTATGCTGGCACGCCACAAGATGAACAGCAATCTGCTTACATAGCAAACCAGTTAGCTAATCAAGATTTCTACAATTATTTAAATCACGCATTAAAACTGTTTGGCGGTGGTGTAAAAGGTGCTCAAGGGTTGTATAATGAAGGTCTCCATGGTGTGGAAGATGTTGCACATATGGGGCAGACTTCAGCGAGTGATTTGGCTAGTGTTTTGGCTCAAACATTAATGGCTCAAGCTAATTTAGCGTATGCAGGTCAAGCGAATCAAAATCAGCATAATGGCGGCATTGTGGGTGGCATATTGGGGTTATTATAAATGGCAATTGATATAGGGCAAGGAAACTTTCCAATATTAAATCAATCTCAGGCTAACCCAACGCTTGCGGGATTGGCGAATGGTATTGCTATGCATTTACAAATGCAGGCTGCTAGAGCAAATAAGGCTAGATTACCCTATGTTGGTCCACAAGCCGCAGCGCAACTACAACAAGCGCAGTTAGCGAATCAACGCTCACAGGCAACGTTGCCCTATGCGGGTCCACAAGCAGCGGCTGATTTACAGCGTAGTAATTTAGCAAATGAATGGTTTGCGCCAGAAGCCAAAGCACAAATAGCACAGCAAAATGCCTCGACACAGAATATGATTCAAAATGCTTTAGCACAAAAAATACTTAATCAATTCTTACCTCAGCAGCAGCAAGCAGATATTGCGCAAAAAGGCGCAATGAGCAATTATTATCAAAGCGGCGGAGCGAATAAAGGTGTTGACGCTCAGCGATTTAACATGCTTAAGCAGCAAATTATTGCCGAACACCCTGAGTGGGCAAATGACCCATCAAAGATTGTTCAAGCAACCAACGCTTATTTGGGTGGTTCGACAACATTGCCGGATGGTAGCCAACTGCCGCAACCCAGCAAAGCAATTACCGATATGGCTGACATTATTAACTTGCATACGAACACATCGCAAGGCGCTAATCAGCAACGTTATGCCGCCACACTTGATACAGCATTTAACAGTGCTGACAAATTAGTGCCATCGGCATTTAAATATGCTGGCGTAGGGGGTCAAGCAAAATTGCAGGCTGATAAAGCAGCCGCGGCAGCGGGTACGGTCAGTCCTGATTATCAGGCATATTTACAATTTACACGTCAAACTATCCCCGCTTTGGCAAGTGAAATATTACGTACCGGTGGCGCTAACTCGACTGACCAGCAAAAAATCATGGCCATTCAGCAGCTTAATCCTATTGCGTATGATAGTAATCCGACACTGGCTAAACAACAATTTCAGTACTTGGAAAATCTATATAAAGATATCGGCAAAACTATTTCTCAATCGGTTACTCAAACACAAGCGCAATTGCAAGGGGGTCGTAATTCTGCCTCCAGCAAGAGCACTTCAAATGACCCATTAGGAATGCTGTAATGAATATACAAGAATTTAAACAGCAGTATCCAGCCTATAAAGATATACCAGATGATGTGCTGGCGGATAAGCTGTACAATAAATTCTATTCTACGGCGATGAGTCGAGAAGATTTTAATAAAAAATTGGGGATGCAGACGCAGGTGTCTACACAGCCTCAAAACGGCATAGTTAATCAAATAGGCCAAGGTATTGGGAATACGGCTCAAGACTTAATCGGTATGGGCGCTGGCGCAATTAATGCTATTGTTCATCCTGTTGATACAGCTAAATCAACGGCGCAAGCTTTATCACATCCCGTTGATTTAGCAAGAGACGTCACACAAGGCGCGCTTCAAGGTACAATTAATTTAGGGGCGCTCCTGAATAAGGGTTTGACGGCTGGCGTTAATAAAGCGCTTGGCACCCAACTTGCCGCCCCTGATGTATCCAATTTTGCCGCCCCAGTGGGCTCTGGCAAGTCCGGTCTTTCCAATCAAATAGCGCGCGGTTTTGGTTCATTTGCTCCGTTGGCTCTTACTGGAGGTGAATCTATTTTAGGTCAATTGTTAGCTGCTTCTTTGTCAAGCGCGGCAAATGCCCCGAAAGGTAATGAGGTATCAGGCTTAACGGAGGGCTTGTTAACTAGCGCATTACCATTAAGCGTTTTAAAAGGCGCTGAAGCTTTAAGACCAAGCTCTATATTTAGAGGTAATTTATCACCAGAGCAATTAAGCTCAAATTTGCAACAAACTGCTGGTACCACAACGGGGCTTGGTGATGTTATTCACAATAAATTCCTAAAAGATACAATGGAAAACACGCTTCCATCTTTGCCATTTTCTAATGCAAATGAAACTATGCAGAAAACAGCGCAGCAAGTTAATGATAAAGGCGCTGATTTACTTAAAAAAATGTTGGGAGATACCCAACAACCTGAAGACATCCCCGCAACATTACAAAGCGCATTAGGGACCGCCTTAAAATCAGTTCAACAACAAAAACGGCAAAAATATAATGAACTTAACACGGAAGCTGAAAAAAGTGGCTTAACTATTAGTAATAATAATCTACAGCAAACTGCCGCCGATAGGTTAACTGAAATTCAAAGCGATCCAGATTTAGCCCGAAAGGTTTCGCCTGCAATTTTAGCCGATTTGCAACATTATGCTGCTGGAAATGCCGATAAAAAGACGTTAAAAAATGCCGATATTCTTCGAGGGATGATGGGCGATAGTGCGCAATCCGCTTTTGAAAATGGCAATAATTATGAGTACGGGATTCATAAAGATTTGCAAGGCGCAATACAATCGGACATAAACGAATCAATAAATAATTCCGGTAATGATAAATTAAAGCAATTAAGAGATTCTGCGCACAAATTCTATGCAACAAGCGTAGCTCCGTTTGAAACGGCTGAAATAATGAAATACACCCGTCAAGGTGGCGATCCAGATTTATTATTAAATAGTTTTATAAAAACTACTTCCGTTTCTGACAGAGGTAGGCTACTAAAACAATTAATGGAAAAACTGCCAGAAAATCAATCACGTGTTGTTCCATTCGCGTATTACTCCAGGGCGGTTAAAAACGGGGAATTCAATCCCCAAAAATTTGCATCTTTACATAACGCTTTAGGTGAAGAGCAAAAAAGGGTTTTAGTATCAGATGATAATTTAAGAAAGTCAATAGATAACTATAGTGGATTGGTGCAAAAAAACAAAGAACCCTTAAATGCCATGTTCAACCCTCCTACCGGAGCTCGTAATAAATTTTTGGCGCCACTTTCTTTAATGTCAAGCGGGGCAAGTATTGGCTCAGCAATAGGCGGCATCCCAGGCGCTATATTGGGGGCAACGACTGGCCTAATAGCTCCAGGACTTGCTTCACGGCCAATAGCTAAAGCACTTACGTCAGAAAAAATAAGAAATAATTTAGTTAATGCAATGGTACAAAATAAGGTTAAAATTAACACACCAAGGAATAGGATGTTGGCAAATACTTTAATGCAAGCATTAACCAATCAACCAGGAGCACGATAATGACACTAGACCCGCGATTTATAGTCACAAGCGATTTGGAAAGTTATTTTGTAGATAAGGACAGTGGGGCGCCATTAGCTGCTGGTATTGTAACGTTTTATTCAGATATCAACAGAATTACAAAAAAACCTGTTTATCAGCTTACAGGTTCACCACCTAATTATACCTATTCAGCACTTCCCAATCCTTCTATATTATCTGGTGTGGGTACCTTTCAAGACGAAAGTGGCAACAACATTGTTCCTTATTATTTCCCATATCAAGGCACCCCTGATGATAGTGACGGCACCATTGAACTATATTATATTACCGTTCAAAATATGGACGAAGTGGATCAATTTACACGCGAAGGGTGGCCCAATGTTACATCTAGCGGCAACTTAGATAATGAAGGCTTTAGAAACTTTATTCCCAATGGTCAATTTATTACGCATACTGACTCACCCCCTGTAATAGAAGATACCGCGACGAATACAGATATTTATTATTATGCTCAAGGTGGCTTTTCGTTTAGGCGTACGCACGGTGGGGCGTCCGTTTTTGATAATACATTTACGCGAATTACTGGCGGTGTATCTGGCCTTGATGATTTTCCTCGCTATGCCTTTAATTTTAATTGCATATCGTTTAGTTCAAGCGATCAAGTACGCGACATCATGTGGCAATGGCCTGGCATTAATCAATTTTCCAGTGGTAATCCGCCAGGCTCTCAAGCTTATACATTTACGGTTTCTGCACAAAGTAATGATTCAAATACGTATACTTTTGATGTAAGGTTAATTAGAAATTATGGTACGGGTGGTTCTCCCTCTTCGCAAGTTGACACCAGCATCGGTACGTTCGTAATAACTCCGGCTTATGCAGTCTATTCATTAAACATAGGTTCAATTCCTGTTGCAGCTGGAAACTTGGGAACAAACAATGATGATTATGTTGGGATTGCCTTAAGAGGTCCAGCAGGTAGCTTTAATATTCAAACAACAGACTATTCACAGCTTATTGGCACTGTACAGCCTGATTTCTTTCCGGTTCAAACTGATGCCGACATGAAGGCACGTGGCGTCGCTGGATGGATGCCAATTCCTAACCCTGATGGGTCTGATTTATATTTACCGTTGGTATTGACACCAAAAGGAATGCAGTTCGATCATTCGCAAATCGGTGAGATTACACCTATTGTGAATTATATTGCTGATTTTACTGATGAAATGGGCGCTTTCACTCCCATAAGTACCACAGGAAATAGCTTGACCTGTACCGGCGATTCTTATCCAACTGCGGCTTATTCACCATTAGGTATTCCTTACGCACGACTTCAAGCTAAGTTGTTTAATGAAGCTACGGGCGAATGCGTTACCGGAACAGGTCCAGATTTTGTAATGAGTTATTTATATGCCGGAGTTACAAATGCATTAAGAATTACGACAAATGTACCTGGAGCGCAAACGGTGAGTGCAAACGGAGTTATTTCGCCTACATTTACTATTACGACGCTTTTTACAGGGTCAACGGCTTATGAAGCATTTGCATACGTTATAAAAAATGCGCACACACTTTATGTAATAAGTAGCCCATCAGGAGTGGCTACGGCTGCTAATGCAGGAACATCCGGATTTATTGTTGCTCAACTATTAAATGCTCCTTCTATTCGCTCTATGTTTAGCGTGGATGTTAATGCTTTACCAGCTGCCGGCACTTATTTCACCTTTGACATTCCAACAATTGGTAGTTTTTATGTCTGGTTTACCGTGAATGGCGTTGGAGCCAACCCAACGCCAGGTGGTACAGGAATTTTGGTACCTATTTTATCTTCCTATACTACACAGGATGTAACTAACTTAATAAGGGAAGCTATTGCAGGCTTTCAAACTACAAATATTGTGACGGTGGCTGCATCTTCTATTCCTGCGGGAGCCTACTTTACATTTAATACCTATCCAAGTTATCAATGGACGGTATGGTATGAAGTAGGCGGGAGTGGTTCTTCTCCAGTAGTAGACTTTGATATAAAAGTGACATTATCAGGCACAGAAACAGCGGCTCAAGTTGCACAGGCCACTCGATTGGCTATCAATCGTCATGTATTTGCAACGCCTAATTTAACAGCAGCAACCTTGCGCGGATGGAACAACGGAGCGGCTGGCCTCCCAGACGACCCAGGCACTCTTGAGCGCTTTGGCTTAACTGATAATGCTCCTTTTAGTACCAGCACATTGGCGTCTTATCAATATTATCAAATGCAACAACATTTTCATATGTATGACAAATCGGATTCACCTATAACTAATTTTATTAGTGCAGGCCCAGTTGAATCTGTGCCTGTAGAATCGAATAGTGGTCTGCCAGTTATTAACTTTACCGAAACCAATACTACTTATTCGGGCGGAAATGAAACAAGACCATTTAATTATTCAGTATTATTCACAATAAAATATTAACAGGGGTATAAAATGACAACAACAATATTCAACATGACAAGAGATGTAGCCGGTAATAATGGCTTTGGCGTTATGCCATCTACTGTAAAATATGGTGCATTATTAACACAAAATGTTGCGCAAACCGTCACAGTTCCGAGTGATTATAGCAATTACATTGCTATTTTTACTTACACTCCTGGCGCGCATGTGTTTGTTGCCTATGATGATACGGCGACAGCTTTTAGTGGCACTATGAGCGCAGTAGATTCAGAGCTTAACCCGATTGGTCGTCAACTCAAAGCTGGTCAAGTCATTAGCTTATTAACCCCTGATACTAATGGGGCTTATGTTGGGGTAGTGTTTTACGTCATATTGCCTTTTGGGAATTAATCATGATTACAAAACCATTTGGTGATAAAGTAACAATTAATCCATTGACGGTTAATTCATTTAATCAAACAAACAGCCCTACAACAGCAGATGTGCCAATTCAGGATGACTTTTTATTACTGAGCGGCGATAACTTTCTTTTGCTAAACGGCGATCAATTTGACCTACTAGGAGTTAATTAAAGATGGGTACTAATATAAACCAGATTCCAACACAAGCAACTACCATTGAATCAACAGATAAATTGTATCTTGGTCGCTTGCCATATGGGGCAACTGATGATAGATATTTTTTTGGGGGTGCTGTTTTATTAAATTCTGCTACAGCTAGCCCGACTCCTGGAATGGTTCCTTTTTGCCAAGGCGGAGCAAACAACCAAAGGCAATTATATGACGCCAATTTTGTATATGATAATATAAAAAGCTTTCTAACGGTTGGCGGTCTTGGATTTAGCGATACAACCCAAGCTGGCCTAGAGTTACAAAGTTTAACTCAAACGCAGATTGATGCATTAGGCACTCCTTTTCAAGGTGATTTAGTAGCGAATACAACTACAGCGCGACCCAATTATTATGATGGAAGCGCTATGCAAGAAATTGCTTATACAGCTGACTTACCATTAATAAGCGGCGTAAATGTAGGTACATCAGCACAATATACCTCTTTTGGAGAAGCTTTTTCTTCTGTTATAACATCTAATGGGTTTTATCAGTTTAATGAAATATCAGATGTAACAGAGGTACAAAATTACACATTTACATTTGATAATGCAGTGATGTTAATTTTAAAGCCAGAATATAGCTTAAATATTGGTGATTATAGTATATTTAATTATGGTACGACCAATACTACATTTTTGATTAATGGCAATCTTTCTACCATCAATTATGCCAGAACAACAGATAGCCCATTGTTTGATGCTGTGGCGTCCACCACCCCTGGTTTAATAATCAATAATTTACAGGTAAATGATTCTACGAGTGCAGATGTTGATTCCTATATGGTATATGCGACTTCTCCAAGTCAAAATGTAAATATTTCAAATTTAAATTATTCATTGCCAAATACAAACAAGTCCGGCATTTATGTTTCAACAATGCAAGGCTCGAATATTACCTTTATTGGTAATGGCACAAGTTGTGGAAATGCATTAACCAGCACATCTGCTGCATTATTGAGCAGGATTGTAATGGTAGGAACTTATGATACTTCAGTTCCCCAGATTAGTTTAAGCGCTGGTTTATTAGGTAATGTGATATGTGTGGCCAATAATGATATTAATATTTCATTGGGCAACCTTTCACGCTTTGAAAATGGGTTTGCTTATTTATCAGGTTTTAATGTTACAGCCCTTGAAAATGCTGAAATTGATATAAATAATGTAGGTTCATTAGCTTTGATACTTCAAGACAACACTATGGCAAGTCTCGATCAATGCCATATCAAATCGATTGATGATAGCGCTGCTACTGCAACAAGATTAATAACATTTAATAGTTGTGAATTTACTGCCCCCATTACCTTAGGAACGGGAACAAACGCCCCTGTTTATTCCATTATCGGTGGTGCGTTACCCACGGCAATTAATATTGATTCAGGTGATTGTATTATAAATGCCGCTAGTGGAGATGCTGGCCTTACTACCATAACTGTGGGCGCTTCGGCAGGTGTAGTAACTATAAGTAACTGTACGAATGTTACTATCATTGATAATAGTGGCCATGCTCAAATTATTGGTAATACCCCCTCAAACTTAACGGATGGTCAAGTACTTGGTGGCGTAACTGGCTCTGTACCTAAGCCAATGAGTTTTGTCGCTGGCACAAATATGACATCCATTGACTATGATGAACCAACCTCAACTTTAACTTTTAATGCTGATTCAGGTGGCGGAGCAAGCTGGTTTACGGCAACGATTGGAACTGGGGGCGATTATTTAACGGTCGCTTCCGCTTTGACTGCTCTCATTACTACTACGACAAATATTAATGTTAGACTTGTATTTTTGACGTCTATTACAGAGGTATCGAGCTTTACGTGGCCTACTGGCTCAAATTATAATGCATCGGTTTACATTTATATTCCTCATTCGTTCCAATGGGAAACCGATAATTACAATATCTTTACGATAGATAACTCATTGACATTAAGCGTAACCATCGAATCTCCTTTTGCTTATTTATATTACAATTTCACCTCTAATAACAGTTGGTTTAAAAATAACAGCTCAACTGGCGCGCCTTCACTGACATTTATAGGGCAGATAAATATTGTAAATCAAAGCACAGTCGGGGTTAACTCTTATTTATACAAAGATGGTGGAACAAATGCATCTATCATAAGATTTATAGGAAACCATGCCTGGACGACAAGAAATAATATAGCATCTGGTATTTATGGAAACCAATGCAGCGTATATGTGAATGGAGCATTAAATATTACAGGGGGTGGCTCATCGTGTGCATTTGTTATTATTAGCGGATTAATAAATGCTGATAAATTACAAGCACAAGGTACATTTGACTCATCTACCCCTACAATTGCTGCTGAATTAATTGAAATTAATTCTTTAAATTTAACAACTGATTTATATATGAGCGTTATTCAAAAAGTAATTATATCATCTGGGCTTAATAGTAGCGGTGGGTGTGGATTGGATATAGCAAATAATGCTATCGTTATTCTAAATGACTTAACAAATATTAATATTATAAGCACAGGCACTAATGTGGCTATTATTTCGACAGACTGTGGCTTTAGTGTTTATGATTTTGCGTTAACGGGGGCTTCTCGGCTGACAAATGCTCTCTTTAACAATATCGATATTAGCATCAACACTAATAATTCTGTATTGATTGGGTGTGGTCTTATAAATGGCACATTAACACTTGAACCAGGTGTCCAAAATAATCAAATTGGATTTTTCCACTCTACGAATGGTGGAGTTGATATTGTCGATAATAGTGGGAATGCCAGCAATTTACAGTCGGTAATTTCTTCTTTTTAGGTAAATTTCCTTAAGGTGTCTTAGATGTCAAGTGGATGTAAAAATAAAAGTAAATTTGCAAAAAAATGGTTTAAAGAAGCATTAGCAATTTTCATTATTATTATGTGCTTTTTATCATTTGGTATGTATGTGCTATTTGCTCACGACATTGATGCAACCACAAGGCCGAGCGTTGATATGCTAATGGATACATTAATTAGTTGGGTATCATTTGTCATGGGTCACTTTTTTGGCGGCGCGGAAGCTCGCTTTACAAAAGAGCCTAATCTAATAAAAACAGATAAAAATGACAAGGGTTTAAATAATTAATTTATTAATTAAAATTGATTTGAGTGTTTCTTTGTGTAAAAATGTAATAAATTATTAGGAGTTTATTAAAATGACAAGTTACTTTAATATTGGGTTTACCGGTCAGGTTGGCGTTAAACCACAACGAATTCAAATCGTTACTAGTGACGCCTTGAACGTAGTGACGGCTGCCGGATGGTTAAATAATCAGCCCTTAACAACAAAGCCAACCCCTACCGATATTGTAGACATGCTTTATAGCTTTAATGCGGCTACCGGCGTAGGTACTTATGGGGAATTTCTAGTGACGTCTTCTGCTGGCATACTGACATTGGTTCAATACGTCAGCCCAGGCGATGTAACTTTACCTGTGACAAATAACTACTTTGCGGTATTTGACGGAACCACGGGCAAAATTAAGCAAAATGCTGGTACGTCCATAAATGCTGGCTCTATTCAAGCAGGCTTAAGTGGCACGGCGGGCGGTTTCTATTCCTATCCCGCAACTGCAGATACGGGCTTTATTAATATACAAGCTATCGCAAATGCTGGCAATTATGGAATTACTCTTAATAACATTTCGTTTGGCCAAGCAACTACCTTAACGATTCCCGACCCAGGTGCTTCAGCTGCTCGTTTCATTTTGTCAAACAGTACTGGCGTTCAAGTAATCAATGGTGGAGGATTCCAAATTGCGGTAGGGCATATAACCACTGGAAATATCGCTGGTGGCTGGCAAGGTGGCATGATTGCTTATCCGGTAACTGCTTCAAAAGGTAGCTTACAAGTATTGGCCACTCCTAATATCGGCAATACCAACACTGTAGTGACAAATGCGGCAATGGGTCAAGCTAGCACGATTACTATTCCAGACCCAGGCGTGGCATCTGCAGCTTTTGTTCTTGCTCCTGGCGCATCAAATGCCAAACTTTATTTCGGACGCACTCCTTTATGGGCGGGTGGTTCGACCCTTAATACGTATTCTGTCCCGGCGGTAAGACCTGACTCAACCATTCTTGTTCATCAATTTTCAAGTAGCAACCCAGTTAGCACATCAAATGCGGCTTGCACGGTTGCTGGCACCCTGACAGTAACATTTACTGGCGACCCTGGCGCAGATACCGAGTTATCATATATAATTATCAATCCTTCATAAGAGAGAGATACAGCAGAATGATTGAAATAATGACAAAAAGGTTAGAAGAATTGAGAAATGCATTTGATGTGCAGAACAACTGCCTGCAGCAAAATTTATCTAACCTCAATATGATTAAAGGTGCCATTCAAGAAGTTGAATCTTTACTGAAGTGTCTTCAAGAGAGAAATTATCCTGAACTCCCCATAGTAAATAATTAAGGGTTGAAATGAAAGCAAAAAAAGGTATGGGTTTTAAAACTGCACAAAAATCAATTGCCGAAAAAGAACACATACCCATGAAAAACGCAGGTGCCATACTGGCATCTGCGAGTCGGAATGCTAGTGCAGGCGCTAAGAAAAAGAATCCTAATTTAAAAAAAGTTAAGGGTTAATCACCTTTAATATAAAGGTACGCTATTAATAAAGATGGTCGGAGCAGAAGGATTTGAACCTTCGACCAATCGCTTCCAAAGCGAGTACGCTACCCGGCTGCGCTATGCTCCGATATTGCACACTTTAACCTATCAAATTTACTAGATAAATCAGCCATTATCGTGTCGCCATATGCTTCTCTGCACTCCTGCAAGGTCAATCCTTTGGAGTTCTCGATGGCTGCTTTTGAATAATTATTACATTTCTTGCAAGTAAGGATTATAGCATAATAAAGTATGTCATATCGTTTGCCCATGCTTTCTTCTAGCTCTAAATCATGCATTGTCTATATCCTCGCATGGTTGTTTCTTAAATCTGTCAATAATGTCTCTTTCTACTGTATAATTCATTATATTGCTTAATGAATGACTTTCACTTTTCCCACATTTATTACAAGAAAGGTTAAGAACATAGATTCCTATTCCGGTATTTTTATCTAAATTATAAAATTCTTCATTAATAATAGTATTATGCATTATATATCATCTTTATAAGTTATTCATAATAAACGAAACTGATGCTGATAAATTTTACATTCAATATTAGAAATTTCTTTAATTAGTTCTTCACGATATTTATCAAACAAATCCCACCTTTCATCCTTTGTCGCATCTAAAGGAACAGTGAAGCTGCGTCTAATCTGATGCATACACCTCGTGCAAGCAACAGTATAATCATAGAGCAAACCTTCATCGTAATACAAGGAATTGCCAGATAAGCATCTGGCGCCATGAGATAAATCGTGAACACGGCGGATTGTGTTTTCTGTCATTTTATGAACTCTTCTCCGCTATTGCAATTAATAGATTATAATCTATGTTAAATTAACATTCAAGCTAAATTTTGCTATAATAGATAACTAGCCGCTGGAGATAATCATGATAACAGCAGAACAAGCTTATATGAAAACAAAAGAGCAGATAAAAAAAATAAAAGTAAGCGATAATGTGGCCGAATTAATTAATGACGCAATTGATAACGGCTCATTTTGCGCGGGAACGACAAGCGATAAGATTGCCGATGATGATATAAGGATTTTACGGGCTAAAGGGTATATAGTTAATATATATTTAGACCCGAGCCGATACGAGCGGCCAAACAACATAAGTATACGTTGGGGAATAGCTAAAGATGATAACAATCAACCAATTTAAAGAACTGTTTCCTCACTCCCATTTTAAAAATGCTGAATTAAACGAGCATTTTAATGGCTTAACCGCCGGTATGTTTCAATATGAAATAATTGGAATGGACAGAGAATGTATGTTTTTAGCTCAATGCGCTCATGAGTCAATGGGATTTGCTAGAATAGAAGAGAATCTAAATTATAGTGAAGCTGGGCTATTACGGACTTTCCCTCGATATTTTAAATCTGAGGAAGAGGCTAAAAAATACGCCAACAACCCAGAACTAATTGCGAATAAGCTCTATGCCAATAGAATGGGCAATTGTAACGAAGCCTCAGGGGATGGATGGTTACATCGTGGAATGGGGGTGTTGCAGATTACTGGCGCTGACAATCAGAATGAATTTATTCACAAAGAACCACGACTGATGGGAAAGACATTCGATAAAGATGCCAATATACTTTTAACTCCCTATTGGTCAGCTTATTCAGCCGCATGGTTTTGGCACAAAATAAACGGCAATGGATTGGCTGATAAAGATGATCTTATGGGCATTACAGCACGTATAAATGGAACGACTGACCCTATTAGGAGCAACCTTAGGTGCCGCGAGGACTGGTTAAAGAAAATTAAAAAGGTGCTTTTTAGTGAAGATTAGAGAAAAAATTAAACAAAAAAAGCGCTTTTATAGCATTCGGAAAGTTTATAATGCCACAGAGCGCTCGTCACGGATGTGGATATCGCATGGTTTTATTCAAACGCTAAGAATTTCCAGAAAAATAGGGGAGCGGGAAGGAGGGCTTTAAACTATATTTTTTATTTTTAAAGTGTCACAAGGGAAAAGATTTATTTGATATTTGCCTAAGTTAAGATTAGGCGCTAAAGCTTTACTTAACGCCTCCCTAAGTTAAACTTAGACATTTAAGCTTTATATAGCAATAATTCTTCTAATTTCTTAAATACGTCGCTGGCGCTGTCGTCGATATAAATAATTTCCAACTGCTTCCCGTCAACGGTATCAATAAGGATTTTATTACCTTCTAAAAACACACGAGTAATATTTGAGCAGTTTATAAGGACATTGTCATTTTTAATAAACATATTTTTTCCTCTCCGTTACTGGAATAGCACATCTTTGAATTAAAAGCGTTTAATTAATTGTAAGGTAAATTACAACTCATTTCAATAACTCCAATTTTTTATAATTTTTCTAAAAAAGTCATTGCTTCATAACTATATTTAGGTTTGAAATTAACCATATAGACATCAATGCTAGAATTTAAAACAATTTTATATCCCATGATTGTGCAATCAGCCCTTTCCTTATGTGCAGATGGTTGAAAGCTAAACGCTGATTCAACATAAAGTTCAAATCGCCCAAATTCTATAGCTGGAACAGAGATACTGTCTACGTATTGTTCCATGCTTTCTTCTCTTAATTTTATGTAAATTGCATTTATTTTATCAATAAAGCTTTGTCTATAGATAGGAATGCTTTTCATTTGGTTGTCGTCCTTCATCCCAATAACTCCGGATTTTCGTGGGCGTTTCCAATAATACTTAAATTGCTACTGTGATAAATCAAATCCTCTTCATGGTGGTACGCATATTCCATTGTTTTATTTTGTATGGATTCAAAATTTAATTTAAAATTTAATCGAATTGGATTCCATATAGCTAATCCGTGTAGTTTAGATGTGAATAGTTCAACAATGTCATTTTCGTAAATTTCATCATTATTTGAATCAAACCGGCCAATCCACCTATCTGGCTGATTTCCTGATTCAAGCCAGTCAACAACCTTTATATCAGCCTCTCTGTAGCATATATCATCAGCCGACCTACACGCAATATCGATTAATTTAATTAAATCAAAGTAATAAAATTTACCGTCTATGTATGCGCGAAATTTAATCATTTTTTTCATCTCCATAAATAAACCAATCCCCGTTTAGCTCTTCGTCTGTAAGAAAAACAGAAATCATTTCAGGATTGTATTTAAGCGTAAGCTCTTTATCAGCATATTGTATCTTCCCGTCTATTACCTTATAGGTATGATGGGGGCATAAAGAAGTTATCGTCTTTCCTTTTGATAAAGCTTCCATAGCGCCAAAGAAATCAACTTTTTTGTCTAGCATCCCTGGCTCTCCGATTGTTTGTGCATATATCAACTTACCTGGTTCAACTTTAATAACCATTTTTCTCTCCTTTATTTAAATTTAGCGCCAGTTCTATCGCCCAGCACTGGCAAGCTGGTAAAATCGCATCGCGCTTGACGATTTAAGCGCTAGCGAAGCGATTCGGTTATTAGTTATCATCCTCTTGCATCGCATTCCCAATCACCTGTGACGCTACCCCATAAGGATGATTAATCGCATCCTCGGGATAATAAGTACCTTTTATCTTTATATAGCAACCCCCTCCCCACCAAGAATAACGACTCTCAGTTTGCATGGCTTTTCCTTTTTGGTAACAGCTATACTTTGATATTTCATATGAAATAATCCCTAAAGATAAAAAAACAATTGCCACCAAGCTGGCAACCGCAATAAATGCCAAGAAATTAGCTATTGCATCATCCGTATCCATTACTTCACCCCATTAGAAATATTTAATTCGTTAAATTTTTCCCGTGCTTCTTCATACCATAAAGACTGATGATATTTTTTATCGATTAAATCCAAAATATCAAGCCATTGCAGAAAAAGTCGATTGTTATCAATATATTTTTTGAATTGACTCGCCATAGTTTCCTTTTTACAATAACTACCATCCATATTATTTTTTTTATCGACATTATCATCGAATGTTAATCCATATTTATCGCCATTTGAACAAAAAAGGCTTGGGATGTGATAATGGAAGCCCAATTCTTTAATATCGGATACAACCCCATGTAGAGTATCACAGATATTTTTTTGCTTATTCCTAATAATAAAATAATCACTTTCATTGTCTTTATAATATGCTTCATACTCAGTATCAATATCATTAAAAAAATAAGCGCCCATCACTCCACCCCCTGAAATATTGACATTACTTTATCAAATTTATAATAACAGTTAATCACTTTAGTTTATCTCCCAGTTGAAAGCAACATTTCCCATCCTGAACAGGTTCATATGCATTTAAAATAATAAACTCTGGTGAAATAGAGTTTATGTTAAAATGTCCATTAAAATAATCGCTCCCTGGCTCAGGATAAAGAAAAGGAATAGAAATAACAGCGTCAGATTCTGGATTAGCTTTTTCAAGCTGTTTTAAGATGTCTCTTACTTTCAATTACTCCACCCCCTGAAACGTTTTAAACATGTGAATTAAGTTTTCTTCACCGATGTCGGAGATTGCTTTTTTAGCATCTTCGTCAGAAGAGAAAAGTGAGCTTAATAATTGAAGCTTGTTTCTCACTATACACCAAGCCTCTAAAACAATCTTGTCATCCTTCAAAAGGATAACTGATTGCGATTCATTCTCAACCGGCTTTTTCGCCAACGGGTGCGATTTAAGGGAAAAAAATGTTTTTATCGCGTCTGCCCACGCTCTTGCCTTTTGCGCGTCTTGTACAGGGTGATAAAGGCAAACTTTTAATCGTATTTGGGAAAGGCCAAGTTGATTTTCTTGCGGTTCATTTTTTTCAGGATTTTCGACTTTTTCCCAATCAGATTCTAAATATTCGTTAAATCTTGAATTATCTTTGACCCACTCATTAGCCATATAATAATAAATGCCATCATTTTTAAGTTTATGAACTAACGGCTTTATATCAGGCGTTACCTGAATACAATAATTGCCGTCTTCCATCCACTTTAACGCTTCCGCGAATGTCATTTTCTCTTTTGTTTCTTGCATTGTTTTTTCCTCATGTTGAGTGTCTTTCTTATCTAGCCGCTTTCCGTTTATATCAACTTGGTACCATTTTCTAGGGTCATCCACACAAGGACGCTCTATGGGGTTGCTACCGAAGAGAAGATGGAGGTTCCATGTCCATATGTTACTATTATAAGTGTAATACCCACCCCGCGGGCCCCCTTCATAAGCCCAATAAGTTCCCTCAACAACCATTTCTGGGTTGATGACTTCGCGCCAGTCTGCACAATAATATATCGAACTAATTTCCATGGTTTTGCACCAGCCCTTTTCCGGGTGTTCTTTATCAAAGGAAAAGGTGACCCCTTCTTTTATCTTATAAGTAAGCCTCCCACCTCCCCATGTATAAAATTTACCTTCTTCAAGCTTCATTGGTTGCATCCTCTTTTAATTTTTTAAGAATTAAATTGACTTGGTACTCTATTTCTTCGTCATAAACGCAAGTATGAAAAGCAGCGCGAACTGCAGAAGCAGCTGTTAAATAGACGCCCCATTTATTAGCATGAGCTATAAAAAAGGCTGCATGAGCGGCACTATCGCTAGCATAAACAACGCTCAACTCACTGCGAAGGTGGCTAGCCCAAGTGGAGGCATTATGAGCACCCACTGCAGCAATTTCCGCAGCTTCTTTATCCCCACTTCGAGCCGCTTCTATCGCCTTCCTTGGTCGATCGTCATCGGGATATTTAGCCTCAAAAATGGGTAGGACATGTTCAGCGAAATCGCATACTAATTCAGATTGCCGTTCTATAGTCAAAAAATTATGAAAAAGCACCCACTGCTTATCATACCAACTAATTTTATCTAACTGACAAAACTCCTCTATACTGCCGCTCCAATCTGCGTAATACGTTAAGTAGTTTTCCCATCTGTCGTCGCATGGCTCCAGCGATGCTAGGAACTCTCTATTTATAATGGTGTTAATATTGTTCATGCCTTTATTCCTTTATGAAAGTTTCATAAAAGTCCTTATGCGTCTGATTCGAAGGCGGAAAATTTGTAAAATATATTTTTAATATACCAGCCTCTATTTTATTCAATTTAACTTTACTTTTTTGCCTAAGGATTGATTGAAAGCACATCGTTAAAGCCAACCATGCTTGGCTAGAACGCTTGTTACTTTCAATCATTTGATTTTTGTAATAGTCAATCAAAAATTCCTGAATATGATTAAGAAATTCCGGTTCGTTTTCCACTTGACGGTGCATTAGCTCTAATAAGGTGCGTTTATCTATATCCCAGTCTTTATTGTTCATTTTCACTCACCTTCTCATGGCTTGGATACGTGTTATTTTCCCATCTTTCTTTGCTAGGCTTTTAATATTTTTTAATTCATTTTTCGCTTCTTCCAGTGTTATCCCTCCTAAGCGCACGCGCTTCATTAAATCCAGTCTAACGGCATGTGAGTCCGCCACATTACCTAAGCTTTCTTGGCGCCCTAACCCTTCTTTTTGAAGCTTATGTTTAATGAGTCTATCCAAACTTTCCATTTTAATTCACCTCATATTTTAAAGTTACAAACGCCGCCACATTAGACAGCTTGCCTTCTTCCCATACCTTGTCATCTGTGACACCATCGCAAGAATTGTTCTCGCCGTACTTTGCTTCGCCTAAACTGGTATATTGCAGACGCGCTCCTAGAGCTATTGAGTTTGTTACATGATAATCAACACCCAGCACTACATCCCAAGCAAATTGGCTTGCTTCGATGTCTGCGCTATTTGGCACGCTATCAGGATTGCCGCCATCATTCCAATACTCTTTGCCATTATTAAAGGCCACACCAAGACCGCCACCAATATAAGGAGTAATGACACTACGTGGCAGTACATCCCAGTACATGTTAACCAAAAGCGCTTGCGATGTTAAAGAATACTTTCGATCAAGCGACACTGGATGTGTTGACTTATCTGGGTAAGTAACAATTTCAGATGTCATTGCTGACTTATCTATATCGCCAAAATCATAATAACCAATACCAAGCTTAATCGGGATGCGACTTTTATTAAACAGGTCGTAACCAATCTCATCATAAGCAGCAAAGCCTATATCATGTAAATTAACATTATTAGATAAATTGAAGTTAGGTGACCCCGGAGCTTCATTGTCAATGACATTTGACATAGATGCGGCTCCGACACCAATTTGTTCATAAGTGCCAATAGCATCGTTTTTAATAGACGCGTGAGCCGATAGGGATACAGAAACCAACATAGATATGATTAACTTTTTCATTCCTTTATTCCTTTTTAAAAAAAATTTAGCCGTTGCCATCAACATCGTCACAGCCAGAGCCAGAGCCATCATCCCAGCCCTCACCATCACCCAAGCCAGAGCCATCGCCAGAGCCATCATCCCAGCCCTCACCATCACCCGAGCCATAGCCATGGCCATAGCCAGAGCCATAGCCAGAGCCATAGCGATAGCCATAATCCCAGCCCTGACCATCACCCGAGCCATGGCCAGAGCCCGAGCCATAGCCATGGCCAGAGCCCGAGCCATAGCCAGAGCCATAGCGATAGCCATAATCCCAGCCCTGACCATCACCCGAGCCATGGCCAGAGCCCGAGCCAGAGCCATGGCCAGAGCCCGAGCCCGAGCCATAGCCATCACCATAGGCCCGGCTACGCACGGAGCCATATAATTTATTTAAATTTTTTTGATAAATCATATGAATTATCCATTATGAATTTTGAAATTTTTTAAATTATCTATCGCTATTGAAGAGCAGGGAATAATTTCACAGACTTGAGATAGCAATATATAGTTGACAGTCTCAGAAATTTTACCATCTTTAATACCGTTATTAGCGATAGCAGATAATGTAAACGCACCTTCCCAATACCATAGGCGCCGCGAATCTGATAATTGAATGCAAAGATTTTTTTCGTCGAAATCTTTTACGACACCAAAATGTACGCCAGCTGCATACGTTCGTATAATGCAATATTTTCCAATAAAATATTCATACATTGGTGAATTTGTAGATTTATCAATTTTATTGCCATGGCCATCTAATGCCTCTACAATATTCAGCAGCTCCAATAGTCCTTCTATTTTCGATTTAACCATTTATCTCTCCAAGTTTAATTTTAAAAAATCAGCTTCAGAGGCAAGCAGCACGATTATTCGTTTTCTTACCTGCCCCATCCACCTCCTAACGCTTTCCCGCACGACCCGAAATCAAATTAGTGCCAGTTTTCACCTTAGCCAGACTGGCAGCCGACTTGCGCTATCCTGCGCCGCTATGAAGATGATTAAAACAGTTTTTATACCCATAACAGCCTATAGTATTTTAAAATCACCACGGTATATCATCAGAAAATTCGTCAGCCGGGGGCGCCTGAAAATCACCACTTAATTTTTCTGTGTCGGTAGCTGCATCCGGCGCCGCTGGAACGTAATTGATATTAAGAAAAAGCTTGTCAGTTTCTTTATCTTTTTTATAAACCAGCATAGCTTTACCGCATTTCCCAACATATTTATACAAGTCAAAGTCACCGTCGACATCATCACCGTGACCGATAGACTCTAACAAATCGTTAATTTTCCATTTCATTTTAGCCGTCATAAAGTCAGTGGCTTTGCCGGACTTATCCTTGCAATCCCATATGCGCATTTCTACAACAAGCATATCATTGCCGCTACGGCGAGAAACGCCTTGCGTGGTGGATAATATTTCAAAATCTGCAAGTCCTTCATTAAAAAACTTGCCGCGATTTTCTTTTTCTTCAGGTGTCATTGTTTCGTATTTAAATCCCATTTTATTTACCCCTTGTTATCGATTTTACTTCGTAATGCAGTAATTTTATCTTGAACACACGCTCTATTCACTTCTTCAATTGATTCGCTTTTGTTAGCCTCTAACCAATCTTTAACTTTTTTATCATCAATTTTTAACAATTCGATTAATCTTTTAAGCTCCGCCACTTCCCCAGGCACTGCGCATTCAAATTGATTTACATCTTTATATAAAACATCATGTCCATATTTTTCGGCAAAATTTGCAAAAGACCAATCAAATCTATCTGATTGTGGCATCGACTTTATTCTGGATTTGTAAATGATTGCTTTTCGGGAAGTTCCATGCATTACAATATTTAAGCACAAATCAAGGTCATGATTTATTTTATCCCACGCATCAAATATTATTCCTGCTTGTTCACCATTCTCCCATACGGATTTTTCATGACAAATTAAAACGACATTCATATCAATTTTTTCAACCCAATTAATTAATTGCCGCGTTAATTTTATTGCATCTTTTTTAGACGCACCATAAACATCTTTATCCCCTAAAATTTCTGCTGACTTTTGTATTTCGTTATTATAGAGTTTTGATAAAGAATCAATGACTACTGTTTTATAATTATGCTTTTCAGTGGCTAATGCTTTAATTTGCTCGATAACTTCAACAAAACTATTAGCTCCTTGAGCTTGACCTAAATACACGCCATTCGATTTTTTTAACTTATCCGTATAATGTTCTAAAGTGGCGCCCCCCTCTGCATCGATATAATAGACATTTGGAAAATCTAAGGATGCCCATGTTTTACCAACCCCAGCCTTACCAAACAATACAATCTTAGGCTTTTTAGGCTCTGCCATTTTGGGGTCAATTGCCTTTAATTTGCTCATTGCGCTTATCTCCGTATTAAGTAAGTGCGCAACTATTTACACACTTGTAAATGCAGTATAAATCATTAAACTTGAAATGTCAAGCTAAAATAAATTAAAACTTCAAATTAAATTCATTCATCACCTGAACCCAGTATTCAAGCGTGCTATCAAAGAATGAATGCAACAAAGGCAAGTCAGTCTCTTTGATAGTATTGCTATCAATAATTGCTTGTACGCGGGGGTGGACATATGAGGTGTAATACTCATCTACTGAAATACCCAGTATTTCAGCTTTAGATTGAAGATGATTGTTTTTAATGAAGTCTTTTAAACTTTCCACTCCATTAACCAGTGACGCCGTAGTTTCATTAATTAATGATAAAGAAATACGCCCCCTTGAGAGCTTCTCCATGATTTTAATGTATTTTTGAGAGGGTCGGTAAAAGCCATGATACCAATTCCATGCACTGGTACTTGACACCCCCATAGCAATCGCACCAGCCCGAATACTCGGATACTCATCAAAAAATCGTTGTATTTCTTTCACTACAAAAAATGGGATTTTTTGAGCTTTTGGGCGCCCTTTGAATGTATTTTTTTTCATTTTTTTATCCTTGTTAATTATGTAAACCTATTTTAAGTTAAAATTTAAATTTAATCAAATTATATTTGCAAATTACTGTTGACATTCCATTACATTACCATTAACTTAAATTGCTTTCTTAACAATTACTTAAGTTAGAGAAATTTCTTACAAACAACATGAATGGAGATAATGATGATTGAGAAAAAAGCCCGAGAAATTGCCCTCGAAAATGGTCATGCAAGTTACATGTCAGATAAACCATGTATAAACGGTCACCTTTCAAAAAGAAGCACTGTTTATGGAAATTGTTACAAATGTATTATCGAAGCGCAAAAACGAAATATCGTGAAACGAAAAGAGTTGCTCGAGATTGGCAGACAAAAGCAAATTGAAAAGGAATTGAACAAAAATGGCTAGAATAAGGACAATTAAACCCAGTTTTTGGGTATCTGAACAAGTGATGAGTTGTTCGATTGATGCGAGGCTATTTTTCATCGGATTATGGACTTTTGCAGATGATAGCGGAGTTATAAAAAACTCGCCAATGAGCTTAAAAGCTCAAATCTTCCCGGGTGATAACATGAATTCGACGAGCATTCGACGAATAGTCGACGAATTGTATACGAATAAATTATTAATGCCCTTTTCTGATGAAAATGGAGAGCAATATTTGTACATTTTGAACTGGGCAAAACACCAGAAAATTGACAAGTCACTTGAGAGGTTAAAAGCGCCACCCCTTGATTTAATTAAAGATTTCATTTCAAATTCGACGAGCAT